>Ga0209755_10000309_pt1 | contig 92829 bp, 123 predicted proteins | sample TergutCo191P1_FD_187301 | JGI IMG/M metagenome (GOLD analysis project Ga0209755, IMG submission 187301) | Cornitermes sp. P1 segment gut microbial communities from Petit-Saut dam, French Guiana - Co191P1 (SPAdes) (version 2) | ecosystem: Host-associated > Arthropoda: Insects > Digestive system... | reverse complement strand
GATATTCACTACATATCGGTAGCCGAATGAGCATTTTCACCAAAGGCAAAAGCCCTGTTCTGCTGGTTTTATTACCATTTTTTGTCCAACCCTTGCGGGAGCGACAAAGAGAAGTATACCCACTTCCCATCACCATGTCAAGGCTTTTTTTAAATTATTTTGTAAATTTTTTGCCCGGCAAGAAAACCGCGTAAATTTGCGCATTCGGCACAATAACGATATACTCATTTTAAAGAAAAAAACTCAACGGGGCTGATAAAATGAACCAACCCACGGACTACAGATATTTATTATCTTCACGAAATGACGCAAGCAAAAAAAAGCAAAGCTTCTATATAAAGACGTACGGTTGCCAGATGAACGAACGCGATTCCGAAAAAATGGCGGGGCTTCTTTTGCAGATGGGATTTGTCGCCGCAGAGTCGCAGGACGATGCAGATATTGTAATTTACAACACCTGTTGCGTGCGCGAAAGCGCGGAGGATAAAGTTCTCGGGCACCTTAGCATTTTGCGCAGGCAAAAAACGGAGCGCAAATTTATTCTTGCGGTGGGCGGTTGCATGACACAGCAAAAGGATATGGTTTCGCTCTTGGAAACCAAGCATAAATATGTAGATATTATTTTTGGAACAGCAAACCGTCACCGCTTGCCCGAATTTCTTTGGCGCGTAATTGAAAGCGGCGAACGCGTTGCAGATATCTCCGAGGGAGACGAAAACGAGTTCCCCGAAATCACCGACATTCCCGTAACAACGCGGGAATTTGCGCACAAAGCCGGCGTTAATATAATGTACGGTTGCAATAATTTTTGTTCATACTGCATTGTGCCGTACGTGCGGGGGCGGGAGAAATCGCGCCCTGTTTTGGATGTCATTGAAGAAATCAAGGCACTTGCAAAAGACGGCGTAAAAGAAATTATGCTACTGGGGCAAAATGTAAATTCCTATGGGGGTGAATGGTGGGAGGCAGATGTGCATATTCCCGCGACGGGGGAATGTCACAAGTATAAGCCCGAAAAAAACGCAACTTTCCCCGAGCTTCTAAAACTCGTGAACGAAGTCCAAGGCATCGAACGCATCCGCTTCATGACTTCGCACCCGAAAGATTTTTCCGACGAATTAATCGCCGCCCTGCGCGATTTGCCAAAGGTGTGCAAGCACGTACATCTGCCGTTGCAATCGGGAAGCACCCGCGTTCTTGCAGACATGAACCGCAACTACACCAAAGACGATTACATTTCTCTTGCGTTGCAATTGCAGGAAGCCATCCCTGAAATCGCCATCAGTACAGATATAATCGTGGGCTACCCCGGCGAAACGGAAGAAGACTTCGCTGACACGCTGGACGTTGTAAAACGCATACAATTTTCCGGCGCGTTCACCTTCATTTATTCCAAGCGCAGCGGAACGCCCGCCGCCGACCGCACAGACCTTATCCCGCGCAAAACCGCCAACGAACGCTTCGACCGCCTAACCTCCGAACTCTACCCCATAATGACCCGCAAAAACGAAGCGAAAATCAACCACACATTCCCCACGATGGTGGAAGAAACCACAGGCTACGGCATTTACAAAGGCCGCATCAACGACCACACGCTGGTTCATTTTCGCTCTAAACAGGAACTCTCGCCCGGCGACACAGTTCCTGTTCAAATTAACACAGCAAAAACGTTTTATGTAAGCGGAACGCATTAATTCGCACCGTTTACAATCCGCATGAATGGGCATAATATAAGAATCAGGAAGCATTATACAAAACAGGAGGATTTTTCATGTCACAAAATTTAAAAGGAACAAAAACGGAAGCCAACTTGATGTCGGCATTTGCGGGTGAATCCATGGCGCGCAACAAGTACACCTACTACTCTGCGCAGGCGAAAAAAGAGGGCTTTGTGCAAATTTCAAACATCTTTGAGGAAACCGCAAACAACGAAAAAGAACACGCGAAAATGTGGTTCAAACTTTTGCACGACGGCAAAATTCCGGACACCGCCGCAAATCTGAAAGATGCCGCCGCAGGCGAACACGAAGAATGGACAAGTATGTATGCAGACTTTGCAAAAGTCGCAAAAGAAGAAGGCTTCGACCATATCGCGTTCCTTTTTGAAAAAGTAGGCGCAATCGAAAAAGAACACGAAGAACGCTACAACGCGCTTCTCAAAAACGTTTTAGACGAAACCGTTTTCCGCAAAGACACCGCCGTAGAGTGGGAATGCGCCAACTGCGGCCATCGTCACCACGGCGAAACCGCACCCGATGTTTGCCCCGTTTGCGCACACCCAAAAGCGTTTTTCTTGATTGCTTCACGGAATTATTAAAAAACTTTGACAAGAATCGGCAGTGAACTTCATCGTGATTTAAAAACCGCGCAACTGCGCGGTTTTTGTGTTAAAATGCATAGTATGAAAATTGTTGCGATTTTTTTGATGATTAACGTTGCGGTGCTTGTTTTGGCGGGTGCTTTTTTTGTGATGCCTGCGGCGGGAGATTTACGGGGCGGGCAGGCGAGTGTGCATCGGCTGGAGCGGCGGTATGCGGCGGAACGCAGATTTTTGGCGGACTATGAAGAAAATTTGCGTGAGATTGCGGAGATTAGGGCAGAGAGTTTGGTTTTGCGAAGTTATGAGAAAATTCCTGCGCTTGCGGAAATTTCGCGAATGGGTGCGGCGTACGGGTTGGAGGGCGTGGAGTTTAGCGCGGCAGAGACTTCGGTTGGATATATGGGGGCTGTGCGCATTTTTGAAACGCGGGTTCGGGCAGAGTACACGGGTTCGTTTGCGGATATGGTTGCCTTTTTGCAAGGGTTTTCCGAAAGCTACGGCATGGTGCGTTCATTTTCCGTGACTAACGCCGCCACCCGCGACGGCGATTCCCATCTGCGGCTGGAATTTTCGCTGTTCGGGATGGGGGAGTAGGTTAGCGCGGTTGATTTTTATTTTGAATTGGTGCGAAAATGCTCGAAGCGAAGGCAGTTTTCCACGGTAGCTTTGGCGCGGGAATCCAGTGCGCGAAATTTGTTTAACATTTCGCGCTCGGAATCACTTAAAAAAGACGGAACGGCATCCGTCCGCCCAAGTAAATAATCAGTGCTTACTTCGTAAAAATCTGCAAGCATACATAACATTTCGTAGCTCATTTGACTTCTGCCGGTTTCATATGCCGAGTAGGTTTGCTGTGTAATATTCAGATACTGTGCAACATCGGATTGCATTAGTTTTTTTTGTTTGCGAATTTTTGCAATTTTTGAAGAACTCATAGCAACACCCCTAAAGTAGGGTATCGTGCAATTAACGTGCATTCAATTAATACGCACAAATGCTGTATTGCATAACGTAATCGACTTGACAATACGTAATAATGTTGTATAATTGCAGTTGCCAAAATTTTCACACAGAAGAAGGGAGCAACAAAATGAACAAACGCAAAGAACGCGCCAAAGGATTTATTGCAGGGGTTTTGCTGACGATTTTACTTTCGGGGGCGGTGACGGTTGCCGCAAATGCGGTTACACAGTATATAACCGTTACTTTTCGGGGAATAAGAATCGTTGTTGACGGCGAACAAATAACACCGCGTGACGGACATGGCAATGTAGTTGAACCTTTTATTTGGAACGGCACAACATATCTGCCCGTTCGTGCCGTTGCGGAAGCCGTAGGGCAAGATGTCCGTTGGGACGGCGCAACATCTACCGTGTACTTAACAAGCCCACTGCCGCCCGATATAATTCCGTTGCCAACGCCCCAACCTCCTGCGCCCACACCTCCACCTGCGCCGCGTCCGCAATCGCTGTTTGATGCGATTCAGCCATTTGAAAGCGGTGGACGGAGCAATACAGTAGGCTTGGGTTTAGCTACCGTAACTATGATGGGAAACACATATGCGAATGCGTTAAGAACATGGACTAACAATATATTTGCTGCGTCTCCATGGGAACATCGGAATCTGAATCGGCAGTACACCACCATTACCGGGACGATAGGCCGCACAGATGGCTCCGGTCAGGGAACGTCAACAATAACCTTTCTTGGTGACGGAATACAGTTGGCATCATTTTCGGTTGATGGTAATACCACGCCTACTGAAATTTCTGTGGATGTAACCGATGTTTCTGTGCTACGGATACAATTTGATGTGTCGGGGCGCGGAGCAATGATTGCCTTCGCCAACGCCATGATTGAATAACCCTGCTTCAATGAGAATATAAAACGCAGAAAGGGGCAATAAAGTGCAAAACATGGGGAATCTGTTGAAAGAAGGAAGCGGAAAGGATAGCAACGCTATCGTAGGGTGGATTGCGTATTACGTGGTTGGCGCGCTTATTTCTTTCGTGTTGGCTTATGTGCTTGGTTATACCGAGGTAAGGGGCTGGATGGGTACAACATCTGTGCGGAATTCGTTTTGGTATTTCTTTGTTGCGATTGGGATTGTCGAAGTCATCCTTGCGCCGCTTACCGCATGGACTATTGCAAAAACCCGTATCAAAGTTTACGAAAACGGAGTTGTAGGAACGGGTATTTCAAAATGGTTTTATTTGGGGGATATACGAACATTCGATTTTATGCTTTCGTATGAGCAAGTAACGGTTGACCTGAACGGCGGACAAATAGTTGTTCATGGGGCGGGAACTCATTACAAGGTATATGTAAATAATGGCACGGAAATACAGCAATCTGTTTTTCGACAAAAGAATGGGATACCGCAATCCGTGGAAACGCCAGAAAATTCTATGCCGACACATGAAAAGAAAGGTGTTTGCATCACCTGCGACAAGGAATTTGGCAGTAGTTCATGCACGTATTGCGCGCACCGTCCGGCATAATTCACTACCCGAAAAATTCGGTCAATTTTAAATTGACCGAACATACATAAATCGTTAATGAATACTGCGGCAACTTCTGAAGTTTTTTGTCGAACTTTTTTTCAAAAAAGTTCGTGGGGTTCGGGGCAACGCCCGAGAACTTTCCCGTTTAACTTGCGAAAACCCCGCACATAATGTATAGTTTCAGTACGAATGGAGCGTATTGGATGAAATTTGCAAGCGGGATAAAGTATCGGAAGCCCATGCTTATGGCGGCGGATTTTTTCTTATTTTCCGCGAGTTATTTTAGTGCGTGGTTTATGCTTATGCGGCGGATTGTTTTTGATGAGTACGTCAACACTATGTTGTTGGGGTATGTTTTTTTTATTGCGATATTTTTTGCGGTTTACTGGGCGTTTGGGATGTATGAAAGCCTTTGGCGGTACGCAGAGGCCTATGAATTTTTGAAGTGCATGATTGCAATAATGGTTGCGATGGCGGCGTTTTTGACGGTTACGTGGTTTGTGTTTCAGCCGCCAAGGGTGACGCGGCGGTTGCCATTTACGGTGTACGGCGTTTCGGCGGCGGCGGCGGGCGGAAGCACGTTGTTTTTTCGGACAGCGTACAGGGCTTTTAGGGCGAACAAGACGAGGCGGCGAGGCGGCGAGAAACGTAAAAAGGTGCTTATTGTAGGCACAAGCGAGACGGGCGTTGCGGTAATTCAAGGGCTGGAGCGAAACCCCACCCAGCGGTACGAAGTGGTTTGCGCCGTTGACGATAACCCTGCGATGGTGGGGCGAAAAATTCAGCGTGTGCCTGTCTCGGGTACAACAAGTGATATCCCGCGCTTGACAGAGCGGCACGGAATTCAAGTGATTTTGCTTGCCATTCCCAATGTTACGGCGAAGGAAAAACGCCGTATTTCGGGCATTTGCGCGAAAACCAATTGCGAATTGAAAAAAATCCCCGATATCTTCGATTTCAAAACAGATGAAGAGAATTCTTCGGAGGCGGAAGTGATTTCGCGGATTGAAGATGTTTCCGTGGAGGACTTGCTTGGTCGCGACGTGGTTGACATCAAACGGTTCAAAGAGAAATATCTTAAAGGGCAGACCGTTTTAATTACGGGCGCGGGCGGCACAATCGGGTCGGAGTTGTGCAGGCAGGCGGCGGCGCATGGCGCGGCGCGGATTATAATGGTGGACGTGTGGGAAAACGGGCTTTACGCCATGGAGCAGGAACTGATATACAAATTTGGGCAGGGGAAAATCGCGCCGATTGCGGAGGTTGCCAACATCCGAGAGGAGTCGCGGCTGGACAGGCTTTTTGAGCGATACAAGCCGCATTTGGTGTATCATGCCGCCGCGCACAAGCACGTTCCTTTGATGGAAACCGCGCCCGAGGAAGCGGTGAAAAACAATATCTTCGGTACGCTTAATGTGGCGCGTTGCGCACAGCGGCACGGCGTAAAACGATTTGTGCTAATTTCCAGCGATAAGGCGGTTAATCCCACAAATGTTTACGGCGCGACAAAACGTGTTTGCGAAATGGTTGCGCAGGTTTTTCATGCCGAGAAAGAGGGCGCGACAGAGTTTGTTGCGGTGCGCTTCGGCAATGTGCTGGGTTCAAACGGGTCTGTGATTCCGCTGTTTAAGGCGCAAATTGCGGCGGGCGGGCCTGTGCGCGTCACGCACAAGGAAATAATCCGCTACTACATGACCGTCTCCGAGGCGGTTTCCCTTGTGATGAGCGCGGGCGAAATGGCAAAGGGCGGCGAGATTTTCGTTTTGGATATGGGCGACCCCGTGAAAACTTTGGACTTGGCAGAGATGCTGATTCGACTTTCGGGGTACGAGCCGTACACGGAAATTGATATCGAATTCACGGGCTTGCGCCCCGGCGAAAAACTCTACGAGGAACTCCTAATGGCAGAGGAGGGCCTAAAAACCACCTCTAACAATAAAATTTTTGTGGGCAAGCCAATAGACATCGAGCCCGAAAAACTCTTCGACGCGCTGGACGCATTAAAAAAAGCCGCAGACAACGGCACTCGCGGCGAACTAAAGGACAAGCTACACGAACTTGTACCGGGGTTTGTAGTTTAATAAATTTTACAAAATAGAACTTAAAAACTCTTTTGTCCTGTCCTCTTTGGGGTTGGTGAAGAACTCGGCGGGTGCGCCTTCTTCGGCAATTTGGCCTTCGGCTATGAGGATTACGCGGTCTGCAACGTCGCGGGCGAAGCCCATTTCGTGTGTGACGACGAGCATGGTCATGCCGTCGGCGGCTAGTTTTTGCATTACGGCAAGAACTTCGCCAACCAGTTCGGGGTCTAGGGCAGAGGTGGGTTCGTCAAAGAGCATTACCTCCGGTTGCATTGCAAGGGCGCGGGCGATTGCTACGCGCTGTTTTTGTCCGCCTGAAAGTTCGTGGGGGTAGTTGTTGGCTTTTTCCGCAAGGCCAACGCGTTCCAGAAGGGCAAGGGCGTTTTGTTCGGCTTCTGCCTTTTTCATTTTGTTAAGGCTAACGGGTGCGAGCATTATGTTCTTTTTTGCGGTGAGGTGCGGAAACAAATTGAAGCTTTGAAAAACCATGCCAATGCGTTCGCGCACTTTGTTTATGTTAATTTTTGGGTCTGTGATGGTGATGTTGCCTGCGTCTTTCGCGCCAAGGATGATTTCGCCTTGGGTTGCTTCTTCCAAGCGGTTAATGCAACGCAAAAACGTAGACTTTCCGCCGCCGGAAGGCCCTATTACGCAAACCACTTCGCCCTCTTGCACGTCTACCGAAATATCGCGCAAGACCTCAAGTTTGCCAAAACTTTTATATAAATTTGATACCTTAATTTTTTCTGTCATAAGTAACCCACGTCTCCAGTTTTTTTGCAAGAATCATCAAAACGGAAAGGATTGCTAAGTACCATAACGCGACGTAAATGAACGATTCAAAATTAATCATGGTGCGACCGGCATAAATGCGGGTTTGTTGCATAAGTTCGCCCACGCCTATTGCCGAAAGCAAGGATGTATCTTTGACGGAAATAATCCACTGGTTTACCGAAGGCGGCAACGAAATGCGCAACGCCTGCGGCAAAATAACTTTGTACATAGTTTTCCATTGTGTAAGGCCAAGGCTTCTTGCCGCCTCGTTTTGACCCTTGTCTACGGCGTTTATTCCTGCGCGGAAAATTTCTGTAAAATACGCGCCCGCGTTAAGCGCGACGGTTAAAATACCTGCCTGAACAGGCGTAAACAACATGGGGATATTAACGGCAAAGGGCAAAATTTCCGTGAGGGTTTCGTTAATACCGGGCACTACCATTCGCAAAACCTGCGGCACACCAAAGAAGAAAAACATAGCTTGTACAAGCATGGGCGTTCCGCGAATAACCCACACAAATGTGCCGCTTAAAATTCTCAAAATACGGTATCGGCTGATAATCATGAAACACGAAATTAAGCCGACAATCATGCCGGCAACGATTGAAACAAACGAAACATAAAGAGTGTAGTAAAGCCCCTGCCACAGCAGGGGCGTTAGCTGTTCAAACACTCTTGCAAAATCAAAGTTCATGAAGAACCCACCATTTCACAATTAAAACTTCTTTAGTTGCCAAGACCGTATCTTGCCAAAATTTCGTAGTAGTAACCGCTGGCGCGAAGGTTCGCAAGTCCTTGGTTAAACATACCGATAAGCTCGGGGAATTCGCCGCGACGAACGGCAAAGCCATAGTATCTTGGGTTTAAGGTATCGCCGCGTGTTTCCAGCGCGAGGTTGCCTTGGTAGATTGCGAATTCAATAACGGGGCGGTCTTCGATTGCCGCCGCAACAGAACCCATGATAATTGCGGAGTACATCATTGGAGAATCTTCAAAGAAAATTAAATCAAAGCCATGTTCTTCCGCCATTGTTTCGCCGTAGATTGCGCCAACCGTACCTATTTTAACGGCAACGGTTTCGCCTGTTAAATCTGCAAAGCCTTGGATGGGGCTACCTGCGGGAACAACCAAAATTTGACCCGCTACAAAATATCCGTCGGAGAAATCGAAACGCTCGCGGCGTTCTTCTGTGATGGACATTCCTGCAATCATGCCGTCTGCGGTACCCGCTTCCAAGTGACCCATTGCGGCAGAAAATCCTACGTGATGACGCTCGATTTGAAAGCCTTGGTCTGCGGCGATAGCTTCAATTAAATCTACGTCGAAGCCGTAAAATTCGCCTGTGTCAAGGTTAAGCATATGGAACGGGGGAAATGCGTTGTCTGAAAAAATTTGGTATACATGGCCATCCCATGTATAAACTTGCTCGGCGGGTTCACCCTCCAATGTTTCGGGTTCGGGCGGCTCTGTGCCGTTGTAGTCTGCGTGTGTTTCTTCCGCAGGAGCGTCACCCAAATTTTCATCCGCAACAGGTGCTTCTGATACTACTTCGTTGGTTGCCGCCGGTGCCGGAGCTTGATTATCTGCACACGCAGCAAAAATAAGTACCAGCGAAAGCAAGCAAATTACAGCCATAAAAAACTTTTTCACTTTCATCTTCCTTTCAAAATTTTATTTCCACGCTACATGATAACCCACACACCCGCAAAAATGCAAGTTTTTTTCTTAGAAACTCTTTATGAAATTTCTTGGGAAATTTTCATTGCCGCTTTTATTTTTGGGATGTATTTTTTTGCGGCGGCAATTGTGTCGCCATTTTCCATGTGCAAAATTGTTTTGTGCAAAGCGGAAATTTTGTGCGTGTTTACGATGTAGGCGCGGTGACATCTTATGAAGTTTGGGGGCAGACGTTTTTGTGCGTCGTTTAGAGTATATCGGAACTCGTGGCGGGCGGCGGCGGTTAGGATTATTAGATTGTGGGGCGTGGTCACGGTGAAGTACAAAATATGGTCGCACGGGATGGAAATTACGCGGTCTTTTGATTGGGCGAATACAAAATTATTTTGCAGAGGGGTGCATTTTCCCGTGTACTTTTTGTGCGCGTCTTGCAAGCATTCGTGTATGCGGGTTTGCAAGTTGTCGCGCCCCTTTACAATGTAATCCATTGCTTCCAGTTTGTAGCGCAGGGCAAGTAGATATGAGCCTTCGTCCACCGTGATAAACACGATGAAACCTCGCGGGTCGTGTTCACGAATTGCAGCGGCAAGGGCGATACCGTCTGTTTCGTTTTCCAAGTAAATGTCTATGAAATAAATGCCCGAGGCTTGATTGTCTTTTAACAAACGCAAAACCTCTGCGGGATTTTCTGTTGAACATACTATTTGCATGGGTAAATCTTCTATCGTAATGTAATTTTTGACGCATTGCGTAATCTCGTCCCTGTGTTGCGAATTATCTTCGCAGATGAATACATTAAGCATTATTGCTTTGCTCCTTTACAAATAATTCTTGAATGAAAAAGCCCTGTTCCACGCGAGTTGTAAGCGAGAAACACGGGTTTGCTTCTATCAGCAAAGACGCGGTGTACAAGCCAAGCCCGCCGCCGTCTTTTTTTGTGGTTTCGCCGCGCTTGAATATTCTTGATAGGTTCGGCGTGGTGCGGCAAGTGTTTTCTATTACAAAAAGAATCCCGTCGTCCTTTTTTACCGCCAAAAATTTAAGCACCGCTTCGCTGTTTTTTTCGCAAGCTTCCACTGCGTTGTCCAGCAAAATGCCGAGTATTCGGCACAGGTCGAATGCCGCCGTAGTAATGGAAAATTCATACGGTACGCCAATATGTATTTTTGTTTCCGCCGCCGCGTCTGCGGAAAGTAACTTTGCCGCGATAACGCCCCTAATCTCGGGCGGGTTGATTTTTTGAAGTGCGTCCGTTTCTATTTTTGCTGTTTCTTCGCGGAACACGTTTGCGTATTTTTTGTAGTAACCGAAAAGCCCGTTTATGTCATTTTTCGCAAAGTAGCCGTCGAAACCATGAAGCAAATTTAGATGGTCGTGGCGGAATTTTCGTGCATCTGTTGCCATTTTTTCTATGCTGTTTGTGTAGTTTAGCATATTTGCAAATGATTCGTCCTTCATGCGAATGTTAAGTTCGCCGCGCACGCTGTTTGTGAAAACAAGCAACAATATCGCCAGCATTGCAAAAATTATGGCGTTCAAAAAAATGACGGCGGTGCTGTTTATTGGTGCAATTTGTTGCAGGACAAGCAACGCGATAAAAACCAGCCAAGTAATTCCCGTACCAATCATCAAAAAAAGATTGACGCTGTTTGTTGTGATTTCATCAAGATTTTTTGTTTGGTTTTCGTAAATTTTGCCCGCTTCCCCAGCTAAAATAAATGCCCCGCAAGCCATCACAAAAAAAGAAAACTGCGCGAACAGCAAAAAAATCATATTCGCGAAACAGGCGAAAAACACCGATTGCGCCAAGCGGTTTTCCTTGGCAAACGAAAACGCCGTCGCAACCAAAACAAAAATAGTGCAGGCGGCAACACGCGTGAAATCAGGCAACGCAAACTGAAACGGTAGCACGATAATAAAAACGGCGGCAGAAATAATCAGGACTTCCGCTATTTTTTTGCCGCGCAACGGTTCTTTTTGCAGTCGCAATAAGACTATGTGCATTAGGATAATTTCCAAAAACATATTTTTCACCGCCAACGCGATTTTAGCGCAGGGTTGTTTTTTCGTCAAATAAATGCTATTTTGGCGAAAAAGGGGGATTACCGTGGATAACGATAAAAAGTTTCGCGTAACGGTTTTTGCGGTGGGGCTAAGTTGCATTGTTGCCATCGCCGCAATGGTAACAATATTTTTGCTTGCGACAGAAGAATATATTGCAGGGCTGTACATCCCCGTTTACGCGGAAGCACCACCGAAAGAAGAGCCCGCAGAAGAAGAACCGCCCGAAGAAGAGCCAGCGGAAGAACCACCAGAAGAAGAACCGCCGAAAGAAGAGCCAGAGGAAGCACCACCGGAAGAAGAGCCCGCAGAAGAACCGCCGAAAGAAGAACCAGCAGAAGAAGAACCAGTGGACGCACCTCCGAAGGAAGAGCCCACAGAAGAACCGCCGGAAGAAGCCCCCGAAGAAGAACCCACCGAAGCCCCACCCTCTCTGCAATACCCGTGGCAAGCAACATTGCGTTCGTATACGGGCGAAATTACGGGCGTAACCGTTAATATAAACGGCGTGCCTGTGGACGCAACCTACGCAAACGGATACATTAACTTTCACTTGTTTTCACGGGCAAACGATATTGCGCCGATAGTGGAAGCCGCAGCAGACACCGTATTTATAGACCTTTCCACCATGGAAAACGTCCGCACGGTAATTCTGAGCCGTAATTTTTTGCGTCAGACCGCCATGGGCGGGGAGGGTGCGGCACTTAGTTTGCAAATTCAAATGCCGCACACGCTTTTATATTTCAGCCAAGAAAGCGCGGCCACTATTGCACGCCACGCCCGCAACAGCGAAATTTTCATAGCCTATGAAAACGGTTTGCTTATGTACTCGATGGACGTTGTGCGTCCCATGAGCAGAAATTACATTTCAGGACACGAAACGCCCACTTCATGACAAAAATGCGCAAAAAAGGATTTTTTTTGCTATACTCATTCAAAAAAACAAGGAGTGATTTTTTGTGGGGAAAGTAAAAGAATGGGAAAGCACGATAAACGGGAAAGAGTATAAATTTTCGTGCAAAAAGACCTTCGGGGGGCAAGAATTTACCGTAAACGGAGAAACGCAAAAGGTAAAACCGGGCATAAAAAGCAGGTTCATAGATTTTGACGAACCCGTACAGTTTGACGGAATACAAGCGCGTCTTTTTATCGAGGGCGACGAGCCTGATTTGGTGATAGACGGCAAATTGGTAAACAGGGGCGAACCCTATTACCCCGCCCCCGGTTGGGTACTGGTGTTTTGCGCACTTATTGTACCCATCCCGATTGTAGCCCTTGGCGGCATAATCCCAATGCTTATTGCCATGGGCGGTATCGCGCTTTGCGTCTTTTTTGCAAAGGCATCCATGCCAACAATTGCAAAGCTTATCGCGTGCATCGTTATAACAATTGTTGCATGGGTAGCCTTCTTTTTCTCGGTTCAAGCGGTTTACTCGCTGTTTTACTAGACCTTGAAATAATCCTTTACATTAAAATACGAGATATCCGCGGCGATTTTACACAGCCGTTCCATGTCGTGGGGGAACTCGCCGTCCTCTGCCCAAGTGCCAAGTTGGTTTGCCAGAATGCGGCGGAAATACTCGTGGCGGGTGTAGGCGGTGAAGCTTCGGGAATCTGTAAGCATTCCTATGAACGTGGAGATTAAACCATGTGTAGACAGGGTTTGCAGATGTTTTTGAATGCCGTTTTTGTTATCGTTAAACCACCACGGGCAACCCCACTGAATACGCCCGCGAATTCCGCGCCCCGCAAAACAGGCGGCAAGCACGGCAAGCATATCGTCGGAGGAAGGGTTTAGGCCATACAAAATGGTGCGGGGAAGGGCGTCGCGGTTTTCCATATCATCTAAAATTTTTGCAAGGGCGGCGGAATAATCCGCGTCGCTCATGCAGTCAAAGCCCGTATCCGCGCCCGCAAGGCGTTTCATACGGGCATTGTTATTTCTTTGCGCACCCATATGAAGTTGCATTACCCATCCGCGCTTGTGATATTCTCCGCCCAACCAAGAAAGCAAGCGCGTTCGATATCCGTCAATAAATTTTTCCTTTGCATCGGGAAGGTAGAATACGTCTTCCAAGCTGTGGTCTGCAATTACGCAACCCGCTTCCGCAAAAAAGTCCAGCCGTTGCGAAAGCGCGGCGCGTAAACTATCCCAGTCATGTATGTGAATGCCTGCGGCTTCACCAAGTTTTTTTACATATGCGCCAAATTTGGGGTTTTGCGGTTCAAAAATCACACCCGGGCGAAAAGTCGGCAGAACCTTTGGAACGCCCGCCGCGTTGTCGTTTTTGATTTGCATATGAAATTCCAAACTGTCTGCGGGGTCGTCTGTTGTTGCAAGCCACTCCACGCGGGATTTTTTTAATAAGCCATGCACGGTAAAATCTTCCGCTTCTATTTGACTGTTGCACAACGCGTAAATTTGCGCCGCGTTTTCCTTCGTAATCGCGCCGTCGAAACCAAAGTATTTTTTCAGCTCCAAATGCGCCCAGTGAAAAACGGGGTTGCCAATCGCATTCTCCAGCGTTGCGCAAAAGGCGGCAAATTTTTCGGGGTCGGGGGCGTCGCCCGTTATGTGCGATTCGGGGACGCCGTTTATTCTCATAAGCCGCCATTTATAATGGTCGCCGCCCAACCACAGTTCTGTTATATTTCGGAAGCGCGAGTTTTTTGCAATTGCCGCCGCGTCCAAGTGGCAGTGGTAATCAATGATGGGCAAATCTTTAATGTGTTGGTACAGGCTAACCGCCGTTTCGTTTTTAAGCAAAAAATTTTCATCCATAAAATTTTTCATTTTTTTCTCTCCCGTCAAAAAAAAATATGCATAATTATTACGTGCTGATTGTAAAAAAGTATCACATATATTACAATAGACTTCCTGCACAAATTTTTGGGCCGGGCGAACCCTCACGGGAGGAATATAATTTGTACAGACGCACGATAAAAATAGAAGATGCCAAAGCCGGTATGTCGCTTATGGACAATGTGTACATTTCGTCCGCGGGCAGTACAGGTGTGCTTGTTGCGCGTAGCGGTACCATTTTGGACGATGCTTTAATTACTCGGCTAAAAATGCGCACAGTAACACATCTTGTAATTCCGTCGGCAACGCCTCCCGAACCCGAAGAAGCCGCGGCGCAAAATACAAATCAACCTGCGAAACCCGTACCAAAAGCAGTACCGAGACAGAAACCAAAACGCAGAAGCCTGATGAAAGACCAAAGCGACAAGCCGCCCGCGCCGGAAAAATTTGTGCCGGTTAAAACAATTGTTGACCCAAAATTAAAAGAAGAAGCGATTGGCAACGTAAAGCAACTTTTTAATTCTGTAGAAAAACCGGGGCTGTACGGCGGAAATAATAAAACAACGGCATATCGCTGTATCCGCAGCCTTGACAACGTTGTGGGCAAATTTTTGGATTTAATCAAAGCCGACTCCACAGGTCTTGTTCACATAAACGATTTGAAAGAATTTGACGAATACACATATCACCATTCCCTCAGCGTTTCGTTGCTTTCCATATCAACAGGGCGCGCACTGGGGCTTGACCGCGATACCCTTTTTCGTCTCGGGCGTTGCGCAATGCTTCACGACATTGGAAAACAATCTATTCCCATTGATATTATCAATAAAAAAGGCTCTCTCACAGACGAGGAGTTTGAATCTATAAAGCATCACCCCATTTTTGGCATGGAAGATTTAAAATACGTTGGCGTAGGCGATGAAGAACTTTGGAACGGCGTATTGCATCACCACGAAAAAGTAAACGGACGCGGCTACCCCAGCGGACTTAAAGGCGACGAAATTCCGCTTTTTTCAAAGATAGTTGCCGTTGCGGATGTTTATGACGCAATCACTTCTTACCGCTCCTACCGTATGCCAATGCTGCCGTCTAAGGCATTTGAAATTATCAGCCAAGATATAAATGTTGCTTTCGACCTTGATGTTGTAAAAGCGTTTTTCTCCAAGCTGGAACTTTACCCGACCAACACACTGGTAGAACTTTCCGACGGACGCGTGGGAATAGTTGTGGGAAGCGAGGGCGCGACCCGTCTTCGTCCTGTAATACGCCTGTGGGGCAGTACGGAATTGTTAAATCTTGAGTCTGTATACAACCAAAACGTCGACATCACAAAAGTGCTTAATCCCGACGATTTACCAAAAGGGTATGAGTTTAAATAGGAGTTTTTAAATGTTCATAGACAATGTAAAAATCACAATAGAGTCCGGGCGCGGCGGACACGGGCATATTAGTTTTCGGCGCGAAAAGTATGTTCCCAACGGCGGCCCCGACGGCGGTGACGGCGGGCGCGGCGGCGACATAGTTTTTGTGGCGGACACGGGCGTAAACACCCTTACGGATTTCAGATACAAGAAAAAGTTTCATGCGGAAGACGGCGTAAACGGCGGCGGAAGCAAATGCAAAGGGCGCAATGGAAACGACTTGATTTTGAAAGTTCCCGTTGGAACGTTGGTGCGCTACGGCTGGGAAGCAAACGAAACGGGCAACCCAACAGGGCTTGTTATGGCAGACCTTAAAACCGAGGGCGAACACAGAATCCTTGCCAAAGGCGGGCGCGGTGGACGCGGAAACCAACACTTTGCAACACCGTCACGACAAGCCCCAAAATTTTGCGAAGACGGCAAACCCGGCAAGTCCTACCAAGTCACTTTGGAGCTGAAATTAATCGCAGACGTTGGCATTATCGGTTTCCCCAATGCGGGCAAATCCACGCTTCTGTCTCGCGTAACCAAGGCAAACCCAAAAATCGCCAACTATCAATTTACCACTCTGTCGCCCAATCTCGGCGTGGTGCGCCACGAATTCGGGCGCGATTTTGTTCTGGCAGATATCCCCGGTCTAATTGAAGGCGCAAGCCAAGGCGTTGGCTTAGGCTTCGATTTTCTGCGCCACATAGAGCGCACCCGAATGCTTCTGCACGTAGTAGACGCCGCCCGCTTAGAAGACGACCTAACCCCCGTGGAAGCCATAGAAAAAATCAACGCCGAACTGGCGGCATTCAACCCCACCCTACTGGAACGCCCCCAAATAATAGCCGCCAACAAAGCCGACCTACCCTTAGACGAAACCCAAATTGCAGACCTAAAAGCCTTTGCCGCAGAAAAAGGTTGGCAGGTAGTGCTAATATCCGCCGCAACAAACAGCGGCATGGAAGAGCTAATCCGCTCCACCGCAAAAATGCTGGAAACCGCACCCGAAACCGCCGACTTCGAGCCCGACTACGAAACCTATTTCGAGCCCGAACGCGCACAAGAATCCATCACCGTGGAAAAAATAAAAGACGGCCTTTACTCCGTAGAGGGCCCCGCCATAGAACGCCTACTGGGCTACACCAACATGGCAGACGAACGCGGCTTCGCCTTCTTCCAACGCTTCCTCCGCGAACGCGGCATCATTGACCGCCTTGAAGAACTCGGCATCCAAGAAAACGATACCGTTCAGCTGTACGAATTGCAGTTTGATTATTGGAAGTAGGGATTAGACCTTAGACCGTGGGGACACTTTCGCCCCGCGATTTTTTATTGGACTTCTTGCGCAACTGAAATTTCTCTTCGGGGTTACGCGGCAAAACGCTTCACTCACTGCGGTTTTCCTTCGGAAAACACGCGCGTTCGTTCAGCAAGCCGCGCCGCTTGCGCTAACCCCTCCCCGAAATTTTGAAGTTATGCAAGAAGTCTATTGGAAAAGAGAATTTGAGATGAAAAAAGTATTAACAGCCATGAGCGGTGGTGTGGATTCGTCTGTGGCGGCGTATTTGTTGCGGGCGGAGGGGCATGACGTAATTGGCGCGATGATGAAGCTGTTTACGGATGAGGCTATCGGCGAGATATTGGATGCGTCTAAAGGGGGCGGCAGGGCGTGTTGTACGCTGTCGGACGCGGACGACGCAAGGGCGGTTGCAAATCGCATGAGCATTCCGTTTTATGTTTTCAATTTTACGGAAACATTTGCGGGCGCGGTTATGGAACGGTTTGTGTCTGAATATCAAGCTGGCAGAACGCCAAACCCGTGTATAGATTGCAACAGGTATATGAAATTTGAAAAGTTTTTGCACCGCGCAACAGAGTTGGAGTGCGGGTATATTGCGACAGGGCATTATGCAAGAATCTCGCAGGAAAGCGGCGGGCGTTTTTTGTTGCAAAAAGGTGCAGACAGCACCAAAGACCAAAGCTATGTGCTGTACTCCATGACGCAGGAACAACTTTCGCGCACGATTTTTCCGTTGGGCGGATTGGAAAAAGAAACGGTACGAAAAATAGCGGAACAGCAAAATTTTGTGAATGCAAAAAAGCGCGACAGCCAAGATATCTGTTTCGCGCCCGATGGCGACTATGCAGGTTTTATCGCCCGCCACACGGGCAAGCCGCCGCAAAAAGGCAGTTTCATAAACCAACACGGCAAAATTTTAGGCGAACACACTGGCATAATAAATTACACAATCGGCCAGCGGAAGGGTCTTGGACTCACCGCACCACATCCGCTTTTCGTCACCGCAATAGACCCCGCCGCCAATACCGTAACCGTTGGCGAATCCGCAGACCTATTCACCAAAACCCTCACCGCCCACGACATAAACCTAATCGCTGTGGACAAAATCTCCACGCCCCTCCGCGTCCAAGCAAAAATCCGCTACGCCCACGCACCCCAAGACGCAACCCTCCACCAAACCGCCGAAGACCGCCTTCTGGTAGAATTCGCCGCACCCCAACGCGCCATCACCCCCGGGCAGGCAGTGGTTCTGTACGACGGCGATATTGTTATCGGCGGCGGAACTATAATGTGAGGGAAGACCTCGGGGCTCTGCCCCGAACCCCGGAAACTTTTGAAAAAGTTTCATCAAAACTTCAACCTGAAAACCGCGTACGCGGTTTTCAAAGAAGGGGTCAAGGGGACTCGTCCCCTTGTGGGGGTATTGGGGGCAACGCCCCCAAGGTCTTTTTTTCCCGAAAAAAAATGAATATTCCCCATCCAAATGGCGAACTATAAAAGAAAAGTCTGCCACTTGGAAGGGGAATTTTTATGGAAATTTACGCGCCTAATCAGGAGAACGAGAACGAAGAGGAAAACGAGCAACAGCCGCCCGCGCCGCAACCGCAGCCCGAGGCATTGATGCCGCCGCCCAAGCCTAACCCACGCGGGACAATTCAGTTTTTGACGATTATAGGGCAGGTGGAAGGGCATATTTTGTTGCCGCCAACCAATAAGGCGACGAAGTATGAACACGTGATACCGCAGCTTGTGGCGTGTGCCGAGAACACGGATGTTGACGGCTTGTTGGTGCTGTTAAACACAATGGGCGGTGACGTTGAAGCGGGGCTTGCCCTTGCGGAACTTATTGCGCACCTTGGAAAGCCGTCTGTGTCGCTGGTGTTGGGCGGCGGGCATTCTATCGGGGTGCCGCTTGCGGTTTCGGCGCAATATTCGTTTATCGCGCCGTCTGCCACAATGACCATTCACCCCGTTCGCATGAACGGCACACTTGTTGGTGCGCCCCAAACATACGAATATTTCAACAAGACGCAGGAAAGAGTGCAAGACTTTATAACCGCGCATTCGGAAATAAATCAAGACCGCCTAAATTCTCTGATGATGGACACCCAAACAATGGCGCAAGATGTAGGCACAATTCTAATCGGGGAAGACGCCGTGCGTGAAGGCATAATAAACGCCGTAGGCGGCCTGCATGACGCTATGGAAAAACTATATGAACTTATTGGTAAAGGCGAATAAAATTCTCGAGAATAACATTTCCCTCTGGGGTGAGAATGGACTCGGGGTGAAATTGCAATCCGTACACGGGGTACTTTTTATGGCAGATGCCCATGATTTCGCCGCTTTCGGTTTCTGCGATGATTTCTAAATCGGCGGGCAGAGTTTCTTTCGCGCCGGCAAGGGAGTGGTAACGCGCCGCCTGAATTTCGGGCGAAGTGCCGCTAAACAGCGGGTTATCCGCCGCCACGGATACCATGGAAGACTTGCCGTGCATAAGCCGTTCGGCATAGCCAACCGTGCCGCCGAATGCTTCAAAAATTGCCTGATGCCCAAGGCAAATTCCCAAAATGGGCAGTCTATTGTAGAAATGTTTTACTACGTTAATGCACTGCCCCGCGTCGGCGGGCTTGCCCGGCCCGGGAGAGATTACAATGCGTTTTGGGTTAAGCTGTTCGATTTCCTGCGGGGTAAGTTCGTCGTTGCGGATAATCTTTATGTCGGGTTCGATTACTCCGATAAGCTGGTACAGGTTGTATGAAAAGCTGTCGTAGTTGTCGATTAAAAGTATCATGCTGTTCCTCCTACATATTTTGCGATTCTTCCAACGCTTTTTTTACCGCCATGGACTTGTTAAGACATTCTTGGTATTCCGATTCGGGATTGCTGTCGGCTACTATTCCTGCGCCGCTTCGGATAAACACTTGATTGTTTTTCTTGTACGCAAGACGTATTGCGATACAAGTGTCCATGTTGCCCGTGAAATCCAGATACCCTACCGCGCCGCCGTAAATGCCGCGTTTGCATTGCTCCAGTTCGTCTATGATTTCCATTGCCCTAAGTTTTGGCGCACCCGACAATGTTCCCGCCGGAAGAACCGCGCCAATGGCATCAAGACCTGTTTTGCCGTCCAGAATGTCGCCCGACACCACGCTTCCGATATGCATTACATGGGAGAATCGAAGCACATTCATGTATTTGTCCACGTTCACCGTGCCGAATTTGCTTATTTTTCCCAAGTCGTTGCGCCCTAGGTCTACGAGCATATTGTGTTCGGCAAGTTCTTTTTCGTCTGAAAGAAGCTCTTTTTCCAGTGCTTGGTCTTCTTCGTCGGTTTTGCCCCGTGGGCGCGTTCCCGCAAGGGGGAAGGTGTACAGCTTTCCGTCTTGCAGTTTAACCAAGGTTTCGGGGGAAGCCCCCGCGATTTCAAAATCCGTGCCGCTGAAGTAAAACATATACGGTGACGGATTGATACTGCGCAAGACTCTGTATGTGTCAAAAAGACTGCCCTCAAAATCCGCTTCAAACCTGTTGGACAAAACCACTTGGAAGATATCGCCCTCTTTTATATAGTCCTTTGCCTTTTGCACCATGCGGCAGTATTCCTCTTTTGAAAACAGGGCTTTAAAATCGGACTTTAACTTTGCCGCAGGTACTTCGTTGCGTGTGCCGTTTATAATCATCTTTTGAAGATACTCCAACTCTACTTTTCCCCGCTCGTATTCCGCCTCCAGATTGTCTGTGCGGATGTTGACAATAAGGATGATTTTTTGACGATAGTGGTCGAAGGCAATCACCTTGTCGAAAAGCATTAGGTCTATGTCGCGGAAATGGCAACGGTCGGTGGATTTGATTGACAGTGACGGCTCGTAATATTTTGCGTAGTCGTAGGCAAAGTAGCCCACCAGCCCCCCGCAAAACGGCGGCAGTCCCTTGATTTTCGGGGCTTTGTATTTGTCCAAAATCTCTTGCACGCGCTTGATGGGGTCGTCCAGTGTGCAGGTTTCCTCCTCGTTTAAGCCATCACCGCTTATTTTAACCATTCCGTCTTGGGCGGTTATTTTCATCCTCGGCTCAAAACCCAAAAATGTGTACCGCCCCCATGTTAAATTATCCTCCGCGCTTTCCAGCATAAAACAGTGCTTGCTGATGCTTTTAAGCGTTTTCATTACCCCCATTGGGGTGTATAAGTCTGCGTACATTTCTACACTAAGCGGCACTATATCATAGCCGCTCATTGTTTTTGCTTCTGTTAGTGTTGGCTTGAACATTTTTTGAAGCCCCTTTCTTGTTTTGCTAATTAAAAAACCGCCCGTGGCAAAGAAATAAAATTCTTTACCAAGGACGGACAAATTATCCGCGGTGCCACCTTGATTTGCGTACGCAAAACGCGCCGCACACTCTGCGGGGTACAATCATACCCCCGGCAACTAACGTATGCCCACACGTCATGGAATACTCGGCGTTCCCGCCTTTGACCATGCCCTCCGCGACCCATTATAACAACCCGCATTCCGTGTTTGGTTCTCAGCATCCCAAACTCTCTGTACTGTGCGCTGATGTTTTTACTTTCGCTTCAACGGTGTAATGTTAGTAAAACTCAAGATTGCGTATTTGTCAAGTGGCGCAGGGAAATTAAATTACACCGCAATCGGTTCTTCAACTTCAATTATTTTGGCTTTAATTTCCCACTTTTTCACTTCATCAATTCTTACCTCGCCATTTTTTGCTATGATTTCTGCAAGAAAAACCCCGTCCCCGAAATCCTCCAGAATGTTTCCCCGCTCACCCGTTGTAAACCTTACTTTGTCATGCTCCTTAATCATTTCAATAACCCCTTTTCTTATCGACATAAGCACTTGTTAGCCGCATTTCATTTTTTCTCTTATCGAATATCCATGCCGTTAAAACATTTGCTGTTTTTCCGTTTGGGCCGGTTAGTGTCATAATTACTTCGTACCGCATTCCATGACCGGAATCACCTTTAGCCGTTGCAGAAAACTTTGATAGCCCCTGCCTTATGTTTGCAATAAGACTATCTGCATTGTCTCTGTTATATCCCAAAGGCCTGTCAAATGCCGTGGCTTTGTCCTCTTGCACTTCCGAGTCTAAGGCATATTCGGTAAATTTTTCAATGGGGATAACCGCGTTTTCATAGTTTGGCAGTAGATTCATACTCGCCCCCCTTAGTGCTTAGTATATCACTATCGGTGTTTAAATCAAACACCGGAATATATTGGCTGCCATGAATTAAATCAAAAAATCGCGCCGAAAATTTCGGCGCGATTTTTTTAATTCGGTGACACAGTTTATCCCTAGTCCATGTCAAAGTTTGGGTCAAGCCTTTTCAAAGGCTTGCAGGGGTTCGGGGACAGCGTCCCCGAGAACTTCCCCGTCTTACATCCCCCGCTTCAAAATCAGCAACTTCTGGCCTTGAGAAATCTTGCCGGGGTGTTCGATTTCGTTTACGGCTAGGAGTTCGTCGAGGGGGGTGTTGTAGCGTTTGGCAATTTTCCATAGCGTGTCGTTGGGCTGGACGATATAGACTGTCATGGAAGCTTGGCTGTTTAGGGTAGCGGGGTCTATTTCGTCAAATTCGATGTCGCGGATGATGCGGGTCTCTTCCTGTTCTACCACGCGGGTGTTGAAGGTGAGAAGGAAGCGAACTTCCGTTTCGCGCGGGGAGAGCATATTGAAGGTTACGTTGTCGATGGAGATATCTACATCTACGGTCATGTTGGGGTTCGCGCCCTTTGCCTCGATTACTTGGCGGTAAGGGATTACCGTGCGGTAGGAGGAAAGGGGCGTTGTGTCGGATTCCGCAACGTAAAGGATGTCTGTGTTTATCGCGCCCTCTACGATTATTTTGTCCTCGATGATTTTCACATCATCAATGTGGGCTGTGCCCTTTGCGCGGAAAACTTGCAGCATATCGGGAACGGCACTGCCAAGAGTTACCACTTCTTTGACGGGTGCTTGGTTGCGGTTTAGGCAAACAAGACGGGGATAGCGCACGGCGGTTTTCGCAAGATTTAACTGCGTGTTGATAATGTACGCGTCCTCCAAAATGGGGAAAGTCTCTGTGCTGTAAACCTTCATTTCGACGCCAACGGAGATTTCGGCTTCAAGGATTCTGTCTTCGCCGTCGTCGTCGGGGCGGATGATAATGTGATGGTCTAAGATTTGCAGGGCAACATCTGCGAACATATCTTCACGCGCACCCGAGATATCTATCGGGCCGTTGAAGGGCAGTTCGCTTTCGATAAACTCGATTAGCGATTCGTCGCTGTCGCCGCGATACAGGGTTGTAAGAGCCAACTCGCCCGAAAGATTCACGCGCCCGTTGGAAATGCGAATTTCTTGGTTGGTTATTCCCGCCGTCACTTGCAGAACTTCTCGCACGTTTGGTTTGGACGAAGCCAGTGTGATTTGCTCTTTTACCACAAAGCGGTCTAAACGGTTTTCGATGGTGCGGTTCAGGTTAAGGCTTGTTTTAAGCAACTGATTTTCAGGAACGTCATTGATATGTACAACCATTTCGTGTGCGTCGCAACGCTCTGCCGAAATTGAAACATTTACAACTGCGCGGTAGTTTACCTTGCGGTCGTTTACGACTCGATAATCTATGTTTGCAATGGTTGCCTTTGCGCGCACCCACATATCCTTGGTAACGCCGTCAAGATTAATGAAGTCATCCAAGCCGCGGCTAAGGCTTATGGAATGCACAGATTTATCCTCGCTTTTTGCTACATAAAGCACAGACAAGTTTAGCCGCCCTATGTAGTTTACGCGGTCTGTACCCGCTTCTGTACGGTCAATTATTACCTGTTCTTCCGTTTGTAAAAGCAGTGCCATGTCGGGCTTTACGTCGGGTACAATAAGGTCGCCTTCCAGCATCACCTGTACCGTTTCGCTTCCCACAGACTGGTCTAAAAAGACCTGTTCCCTTACTAATTCTGCCATAAAATAAAAAACCTCCTTCAATGCATTGTCGGGAAATATCTTCTTACGACAATACTATGAAGGAGGTTGCGGTTTTATTCCAATTACTGTTCTATCGAATCGCAAAGCGTAATTTCAACGGCATTAGTTAATACATCTGTATAACTGAATGAAAGTTTGCGAGAGGGGTCCGGGCCGTCGCTTAATTGTATTGTGAAAATGCTGGGGTACACATTGGAAATTACCCCTTTGCTAATCACCGATTTGTGGCGGCCTTTGTTGGTTTCAAGCCTTACCTTGCTGCCGATATTCCTTTGAATATCGCTTCTTACGTGGAATACATCTGTTCTGTCAAACAAGATTCTCACCTCTCTATTATTTGAAATGTAGTTCGGTTACGCATCCCCCTTTCAAAAAAATGTCAACAACTGATTATACACGGTTATATTTAGAAAGTCAAATTGTGCTATTTGTGTTGCGTTGGATTTTGTCACTCTTTACTTTCGTATTGGGCGGCGCGTTGTTCGTGGATTTGGGATTTTGCGGATTGCAGGGTTTTTTGGTCGAGGGTTACATATTCAAATGATTCGCAGGTGCCTGATTCGTTTATGGTCGGCAGATTTTCCAAGTTGCAGGTTTTGTTTTGGTTGTAAATGCAAAGTTCTGTTTCACATTTTAGAAAACTTGCGCCGGAAAAAAACGGCGTGGTTAGCCAAATAAGCATACATTCTTTTTGGTCGCCCTGCCCGACGGTAGGTGGGTTTGGAATTGTGCAACGGAAATTGTAATTGAATACGCAACAGCCAAGGGTGCATTCTTCGTGGTATTTATTCATGGGATAGTCCCTCCTTGATATGAATTAAAAAAAGTGAGTCGGGCGAAATAAAAAGGCGCGTAGGATGAAGACGGAAAAACCGCCGACACCTACACGCTCGTTAATTACATACGAAACGTTACGGCAAACGCAAAAAAAATCCGTAAAAATACCCTCCGGCTCTTGATGCACTTGAAGAAAGGGCGGAAATTTTGTATACTTGCGAGTACCGCATTAGCAGGGGAAACCCTGTGTTTGTAGGTGATGTTTGCTATCATCTACTCTCCCCGGTACGTGTTTGGTCGCACGTCACGGGTATTGCGGTCTTTAATACCTCGACCGACTCACGCAAATTTTAACATATCTTTACAGCATTCGCAAGTGTATATGTATCGCAAAAACATCCCCCTTCGCACTATTGCAGGCACAACGTTTGTCAATAAGTCTTTCGACGTCTTCTCATTGCGACATAAAATGTTCTGATTTCGGAAATTTATTCCTTGACATATTGTGACATACGGCTTAAAATCAAATCAGAAGATAGTTGTTTATGGCTATTGTTGCTGCACCAACAACTATACAGTATCTGCCATTGGCACTTAAAGCCACCTTCCGGCTCCCTGCCCCCTCTCGGAGCTACCGTGTGAAGGTGGCTTTTTGTTGTAGCAAAAAATTTTGTAATGGAATTGCCGTTTTTGCGTATACAGTTGTGTAAGCTTACATGAAAGGCGTGAGGCAGATGGAATTTGAACAGGTATACCGCAGTCATTATAAAAACGTGTTCAATTATATTTGCTTCCGAATTAACAATCACTTTGACGCAGAAGACTTAACCTGCGCGGTGTTTGAGAAAGCGATTGTTGCATGGGGGAAGTACAACCCCGATTTTTCGGCAGAAGCATGGTTGATTGGCATTGCAAAAAACACGGTTACAGATTACTTTCGTGCGAAGGGGCGGCGCACATTTGTGGGGTTGGAAAGTGTTTTGGGGCTGGTTTACGGCGGCAGACAACCCGACGAAATTGCCGTTGCAAACGAGGAAAACCGCGACTTAATCAGCGCAATGTCGCGCTTGAAAGAACGAGAACGGCAGATTCTTGCCCTAAAATTTGCAACAGACCTAAAGCACAACGAAATAGCCGAGTTGTTGCGGATAAGCCAATCGAATGTGGGCGCGATTGCGCACCGTGCGTTAAAGAAGCAATGCAGTTAAAACGGGCAAGGGAAAAAATGAAGAAGAAAATCGGTACAAGAATTCTGGTTATCGTTGTCGCATTATCCTTGACCCTTAGCGCACTCATGCTTAACGATGATGTCAGAGCGGCAACATGGGGCAGACTCGTGAACTGGTGGCAGAATCAATTTACCCTATACTTCCACGGAGACGACACCTCCGCCGATTTCCGCGATACCTTCTGGCAACCAACCTACGTTCCGGACGGCATTCCCATAATCTTCTACCAGCACAACTACGACCCCGAAACAGGAGCCTCGTCCCACATTATGTACTCGGCATCCGAAGCCATTTCCCCCGAAAATCCCTTCATTATATTTTCTGCAAGCTATATGCACTGGTTCGACGACGACACAATCTGGAGCGGCAGAGCCATGCCCACATACGATGTCTACCACACCGTAATTGAAAACAACGGCATCGAATATCACCTGTTCATCTCCCAATCCGAACCCGCCCCCGATGGCCTCGGCGGTTTCCCAATATCCATCTTCTGGGAATACCGCGGCTTCGAGTTTCAAATACTGGGAAATATCGACCGCGATTCGCTTGTGGAAATGGCATTGTCGGTGAACCTTGCTACTTCGTCCAATCTTCCATATTAAGATTATCAATATTTACAAAATCCGACGTATTGTTTGTAACGAGCGTAAGATTATTAGCCAAGCAGAAAGCGGCTATTAGCATATCCATTTCTCCCACGGTAAAACGCTTTTGATATAAATCCGCATAAACTTGGGTAGCTTGCTCCCATGAGATAGCATCCATTTCGGAAACAGGGCAATCTTCTAAAAGAATTTCATAAGCCGCTTCCTTTTTAGGATTTGGCTTAGCGCGAAAGCCGCGACGCAGTTCGTAATCCGCCATTTTAGGGATAACGATGTCACTTCCGACGGAAATTGCTTCGCGCAATTTGCGAAATACATTCGGTTGTTTGTTCAAATAGTGAATGATGATGTTTGCATCCAATGCGTAATTATCCACGCCGCACCCCTAACTTTCAAAATTTAACGGTTGGCGCATCTCTTTTGAGCGCGGAATATACACCAATTCCTCATCAAGCGACTGTTCAACTGCCGCTTCGAGCCGATTAATCCAGTCTATTCGTTCCCGCGCTTTTTTTGTGCCTACTTTTTCAACCAAAGAATTAAATTCGCTTGGTATTTCTGATTTTTGAATGGGTTGAGCTATAGGTTCGGAAGAATCATCGTCCAAGAATGTCAATATTGCTTTTTGTTTTCCTACCATCCGAACGGGTTTATCCAATGGGTAGAACCGTTCATTCTCCCAATACCCAACATACGCTTGTACTTGCATGAGCATTTCCCTTTCTTTTTCATTCAATGTCACCGCTTCAAAAAAAATAACATTGGCTATTACTGATGTCAATGCAAAATTACCGCTTCAAATTAAGGTTTTTGTCGAACTTTTCAAAAAATCTTGTGATTTTACGCATACCCCAATCGTTATATTAGTATAAGGCTTTAGAAGCTGTATTCATAGCCGCTCAACGCCGCCTTGTCGGTAAATTTTCCGCCACTCTGCGTTGGTTTTTCCTAACGCACCTATGGGTGCGCGTCGTCAAAACCGCCTTGATTGGCAAAAAATTTACGCGACAATTCGGCATTTCGGGCTATGAATACAGCTTCTTAAATACGGGACGGGGGGGAATTATTATGCGTTTGTCACAGGATAATCACGAGCAGGTTTTGGAATTATTCAACAGTTATTGGCAGGGCAGGATAGGGAAAATGAATGCGCGGATTAGCAGCGAACACGCGAGGAATCCGCACGGGTATCACTGGAGCAACAGGATTGAGGGTTTGGAGTATAACCATGCCGAGCTTTGGAGTACAAGAACAATCGAGTTGCCGGAGGGTACGGAAGAAGCAATGATTACATTCACGCGGGATTTGCACTCCCGTATGCATGGCAAAATGAGCTGGCAAGATGTTGAACGGCGGCGCATTTTGATGCATAGTATCTTGCCGCAAGTGGCGGTGCAGGACAGGCACGCCGCTATTCGCCAAATGGAAGCGATTGCCCGCGAAGAAAGCAGCCGTATAACCAATGCGATTCGGGAACACGTGCCAAGCTGGATGCCGGGGCAACGTGTTTCCAACGAAATCTTGCGCCCAATTTTAAACGGCCACGGCGGCAATGTGGATATAACGGTGTAGGGAGTGTTTTCAGAAGCACATTGTAAAAGTGTTTGAATTTTTGCAAAAAAATAAGCCGAGGCTTGCTACCTTGGCTTATGCTTGCTTATTTTTTACAGCACATGGATATTTCTCATGTAAAAGCGAGTATCATTATCACTCAAATATATAATTTCATACTCAAGCGTAAGGTCACTTTCTTGGTTGCCCACCCATAAGTTAAAACAACCCCAAAACTCACGCAACCCTTTTTTACAATGTTCCGTAGTTCTCTCGATAATGCAATTATGGCGACTTCCATTATGGAAAATATCATCTGGCGGATAGGTAACGAATTTCTTGCCATCGGGACAGTTACAATAATCATGTACCCACATTAAGAAATTGCTTATGTCGCTCACATTTTCCTCTAAGTAAATGCGTAGAGGTTCATAATTCCTATCAGCTAACAAGCGCATTATTTCTTTTAATTTATCCGTTATCCATTTTTCTATATTCAAACTCTTGTCACCTCATTATATAAATTTCTCTTGCTATTCTTTGTTTAACCGCCTACACGGTCTAACTTCTGCACGACATTATACTCCGTTTTTGAGTAGTTCGTCACGGGCTTCTGTTAGTGCAAACCCCAGCAGATTTTGACCTCGCCATTTCAATGGATTTTCGGCATTGGGGTTGTCTTTCCCCATCCCAATTCCCCAAATTCTATCTCTTGGGCTTGCTTCAACTAAAATACGATTTTTTGTCCCAAGTAAAAATTCCAATAAATCATTGTTTTGTGTGAATTTTGCTATGTTTGCCTTTTTTACAATTTGAAAACAGTTCGCATCCCATATGCTTTTTTCAAAATTACATACGGCACGACCATAGGCTTTCATTTCTTTCGGGATATTAGTCTGCATGATGCTGTTTAGCATTTCGCTATCACCAAAAAGACGCGCTTTTTCTGCCATCATATATTGCTCTGCACAGAGATAACGCACACTATTTATTTCAAAATCCTGCATCCACCATTGGCTGAAACAGCTTTGGTTGATGCTTCCATCCGGGGGCGGCGTATGCCCCCAAAAGAACAGGTATTTATATGTATTGCCATTTTGATATTCATTACGTAGTTCTTCTAAAGAGTAAACCATTTGCAGTTAACCCCTCCCTGTTTATCCCAAAATCAGCCCCCACCATTAAATAAAGTCTAATGGCGGGGGCTCATCAATATTTGTTATTAACTCTTGTATCGCAATATGGGCATCTTCCACTTTTACGCAAACTTCATCAGACCAAAATCTATTCCCGCCGGCTAAATCGTCAAGTAAGTACGCACAGGAAATAAATGCGGACTTCGGGATGGTGTCTTGTGTTTCCCACTGTTTGAACAGTATTTCAAGATGCCGATAAATTTCGGCATACAATTTTTCATCAAACGCATTTTCACAGCGCAATTTCACTAAGAACTCCATGATATTCTTATAAAGCACGTCCAAATCAACCATTTGCAACTACCGCCTAATATAAATTTGTTGCGCCAATCATTGTACCATGCCCCATACCGAAATTCCATAGTAAAATCGGCGTTCCGCTATGCCGTTCATCACGGCGGCGAAATATTCGCGGGCGGCTTCGTATTCCAACGCCCGCCCTAAGAACCTATTGCACATAAAAGTTTCTTGTTGGTATAATAAGCCATCTTTTTCATTTCAAGGAGGCGCAATTATGCCAAAACTAACCCCCATGATGGAACAATATTTCGCGATTAAGGCAAATCACAAGGATGCGATATTAATGTTTCGGCTGGGGGATTTTTTTGAAATATTTTTCGAGGACGCGAAGATTGCGGCGAAGGAACTTGATATCGCGCTGACGGGGCGGGATTGCGGGCAGGAAGAACGTGCGCCGATGTGCGGAGTGCCTGCCCATGCGGTGGACGGATATATCGCAAAGCTGGTGGAAAAAGGATATCGTGTCGCGCTTTGCGACCAAGTGGAGGACGCGAAACAGGCGAAAGGTATTGTAAAGAGGGACGTAATTCGGGTGGTGACGCCCGGCACGATTACGGACGCCAATTTTCTGGAAGAGGGGCGGCATAATTACATAGTTGCGGTAAGCGGCGACAAAAGCGGTTTTTCGGTTGCTTCGGCGGACATTACCACGGGGCTTTTTATGGCTACCTTTGTTGGTGACGAAAACAAATTGCCGGACGAACTTTCGCGGATAAACCCTGCGGAGGTAATTCTTCCCGAGAATTTCCCGCTTACGCGAATAGTGGAAAACTTTACGGGCGTAAAGGCAACAACTGCGCCCGCGTGGACGTTTCATCACGCGAATGCGAAAAAGACATTGGTTGAACACTTTGGCACAATGCACTTGGAGGGTTTCGGCATTGCGGATAACGCGGCGGAAATCCCTGCGGCGGGTGCGCTTTTGGCGTATCTTTCGGACACGCAACGCTCCGCGCTTTCGCAAATAACGCGGCTAAAAATTTACGCACAGCAGACAAATATGCTTCTGGATTCTTCCAGCCGCAGAAATCTCGAATTAACGGCTTCTTCAAAAGACAGGGGCAAAAAAGGTTCTCTTCTGTGGGTGCTGGACAGGACAAAAACGGCGGCGGGGGCGCGTCTTTTGCGCAACTGGGTAGACTTGCCGTTGATGCACACGGAAGAAATCCGCAGACGTTTGGACGCGGTGGAAGAGTGGACGCAAATGCCCATAGAGCGGGCAGAACTGCGGGAGTATCTGCACGGCATTCACGACCTTGAGCGGCTTATGGCGCGGCTTTCCACGCGGTACGGAACGGCGCGGGACTTGGCAACGCTACGCGCAAGCACAGAGCTTTTGCCCGCAATAGAGCGGCTTCTTACGCACACAAAATGTGCCGCCAACAAGGAAATCCGCCGCACTTTTGACGACCTTTCCGATATCTACGAAAAAATCGACAAAACCATTACGGAAGCACCGCCCGCAACCGTGCGAGAGGGCGGCATGATTCGCCCCGCAATCGACACGCAATTGGATGAGCTTCGCAATGTGAAGCAAAACGCGCAGGGCATTCTGGAAGAAATGGAAGCGCGGGAGAAGCAGGAAACGGGCATCACCAGTCTAAAAATCAGATACAACCGAGTTTTCGGATACTATATTGAAGTAACTGCCGCAAATCTGTCCCGCGTTCCCGAAAAATACATTAGAAGGCAAACGCTGGCAAACTGTGAGCGTTTTGTCACGGAAGAGCTAAAAAATCTGGAGGAGACACTTCTTGGCGCGGATGAAAAAATAATCGCGCTGGAGTTTGAAATTTTCGATGCGATTCGCCGCGAGATTGTGGACGAAATGGCGCGGGTACAGTTTGCCGCGTCTGTGCTGGCAACGCTGGATGTTCTGCAATCCCTTGCCGAAACGGCAGAGAAAAACGGCTATGTAAAACCCGCTGTCACCAATGGCACGGGCGTGAAAATAAAAGACGGTCGGCACCCCGTTGTGGAAAAACTAACCACGCAAGCATTCGTGCCAAACGATACCGAAATCACAAGCGAAAACCGTTTGGCAATCATCACAGGGCCTAACATGGCGGGTAAGTCCACGTATATGCGGCAGGTCGCGCTTATTGTGCTGATGGCGCAAATCGGTTCTTTTGTACCCGCAACGGCGGCGGAAATAGGCGTTGTAGACAGGATTTTTACCCGCGTCGGCGCGTCCGACGACTTGGCAACGGGGCAAAGTACATTCATGGTGGAGATGACGGAAGTCGCAAATATTCTAAATAACGCCACGCAAAACAGCCTTGTTTTGCTGGACGAAATTGGACGCGGCACAAGCACTTTCGATGGGCTTTCCATCGCGTGGGCTGTGCTGGAACACATTGCGGATGCCAAAATCCTTGGCGCGAAAACCCTTTTCGCCACCCATTACCACGAACTCACCCGCCTAGAGGGCAAACTTGACGGCGTAATAAATTACTGTTTCACCGCCCAAGAGCAAGGCGAAAACATAGTTTTCCTGCGCAAACTTATTCACGGCGAAGCGGGGCAAAGCTACGGCATACACGTTGCACGTTTGGCGGGTTTGCCCCCCGCAGTGCTTTCCCACGCCACAGATTTGCTGGATACATTCAACACCACAGGCGTGCAAGGTATGCAACAGGAAACCCGTCCCGCCCCGCACCCCCAAAAAGACCACCCCGCCCTTTCCGCCCTCCGTGAAATCGAAGTAGAAAAAATAACGCCGCTGGATGCCCTGATGGCGTTAGGAAAATTAAAAGAGCTTTTATAGGAGAGAATATGAGACGGTTTTTGTTAGTGATTGCGATGATGGTTGTGTTTGCGCAGGTTGCAAACGCGGCTACGTTTGATGCGGATACTCGTGAGATTATTCTTGAATGCGGAACGCGCTTGCGCCCCACGGGAGAGGTGCGCTCGTATCCGCTTTACGAAATAACCGAAGGCCACCCGCTGTACGATGTAGTCAATCAGACTATTCAGCGGCAATTTGGCGTGGACGGCGGTGTGGATGGCTTGGCAGGCGCAGTAACCGAGTGGGCAATTGAGGAACAAGAACGCCAAGCCCGAGAGCGGCGCAGAAATTTGTTTCCGTTACTTCTGCCGCCTGCCGTGTCGGTGCTGTTGACGATTGCAGTTGCGGTGGTATGTATCGTTTCGAGAAAAAAGGCATAAAAACAGCCCCATTCATACGATTATTGTATGCGGGACTGTTTATATTGTCAATTTTCAAAACGCGTTTTTAGTTTTGTGTAGTAGGCTTCAACGCTTTTGTCGCCGTCATTTTCGGGGAACATACAAAAGGGCAGGCTGTCTGTTTCGCGGTGCTTTGTTACGCAGGTACAGCACTTGCCGTGGTTTTCACACTCCGTCTTGGGGCATATGCAGGTCTTTATGCAAGACATTTGTTTCATCCCTTCATCTGCCGTATTTCCATTTGCGGTAATGGTCTGCAAGGTCTTTGTCGCTACCCATTACGTGGGTTGTAAGCCAGCCCACCACCGTGTCATTTATTACTTTGCTAAGGTGCATTGTGTCGGGGTGCATTTCCAGTTCGCCAAAAGCGTACCCGCCATCGTCAAAATCTTCTTTAAGTTGTTTCGCAACTTCCATGAAATCGTTATGTTCTTTTGTGTGGGCAGCCGTATTAGGGTAATCGGATTCTGCCATAAGATTCTCTTCCCGCTTAAAATGCCCCACTACATACTGCGCCAAAAAATTTATAGCGGTTTCGTTTTTCTCCTTGCCGTCTTTAATCGACGACTCCATAACGTCCTCTACCAGCTTGAAAATTTCCATATGGTCATTGTCAACCACTGTGTTTCCTGTTGCAAATTTTGCACTCCATAGTCCCATGCTAATTCTCCTTTGCTAGTGTTTTTGTGCATTATAATATGTTTTCGCTTTTCATTCAATCGGTATTACGCAAAAAAAAACACATTCACACATCATACGCCACAGCCAGCCGCGGCAACACCAAATCCGTCGCCCAACTAACGATGAGAGAATCTTGAATTAGCACGTAAATTTCGGCGTTCGCGCTGGTGGCAAAAAACATGGAGAGAACAATTATACACAGCCACGAAATCAACGCGCCCATAACCGCGCCCACGATAAGCCCGCCAACATTGTTAAATGTGCTTATTACCGGCAGTTTGCCCACGATGTCAAGCACCATGCCGATAACAGAAAGGATAATCAAAACAAGAATGAACACAAGGAAAATTGCCAACGCATTGACTGCAATGTTTGCAAAAAAAGCGGAAATGTAATCTTCGATGGTGTCGATTCGCAAAATTCCGTGGATATCAGGCTCAAAATGCGAATGCAAAAGCCCGCGAATGGGAACGGGAACGCGCAAAGATTCTATAATTTCGGTTTGCATCGCCGCCGAATATTCCGTAACAAACCCGCCCAAATTAAGCGCGGATTTCACGCTGTCCTGTATTGCGGAAAAAATCACGGTTTCGCGCAACAGCCGCGCCACGTACGGAAACAGCAAATTCGCCAAAAAAATGGCGATAAAAAAGGAGACTAACCTATACACAGTACGGATTAGCCCCTGCCTAAAGCCGGCAATGGCGCACAATGCGACCAGAATCAGCACACAAATATCTAATATGTTCACGAATGAACCACTACCTTATTGCGCCCAAGTTCCTTCGCCAAATAAAGCGCGCTGTCGGCATTGGCGATAAATTTTTGCTCGTTAAATTCGCTGTCTGCGGGCGACGCAGAAACTGCGCCAACACTGATTGTAACCTGCGTGTTTTCTTCGGTAGAAACCACGATAGTGGTATCCTCCACCGCCTTGCGGATATTTTCGCCGATAGTGTTACATTCATTGTCGGTTACATTTTGCAACAAAACAATAAATCCGCTGTACTCCCATCGCGCCGCAAAATCGCCCGGATTAATAAGCGCGTGATTAGAAACAATCTCTGCCATCTTCGCAAGCATAGCATCACCGCACCGATACCCGTAAATCGTATTAAACGACCGCAACGTGTCAACGCCAATCATCAAAATACCAAGCCTGCGGTTTTCCTCAATCGCCCTCTGCCATTCCTCCGTCAAACGTTGCTCAAAATACCGTCTGTTCGGCAATTTGGTAACGGTATCCATCAGGCTAAGTTCCCTTATCGTTTCAACTTGCTCCATCATTTTAAGTAAAACTTCAATTCTCAGTTTAACAATTGTCGGATTATACGGTTTGGTAATATAATCCTTCGCGCCAAGTTCCAATCCCTTGGCTTCATCGCCCTCTTGGTCAAGGCTGGTTATGAAAACAACGGGAATATCCTTCGTCTCGCGCATTTCACGCAAGCGCGAAAGAACTTCATACCCGTCCATCTGCGGCATAACAATGTCCGACAAAATAAGGTCAGGCACAACCGCCTTCGCAACCTGAATAGCCTCAACCCCGCCCGGCGCATCATGAACAAGATAATCGTCCTGCAAAATCCTCACAAGGTGACTGCGGCTAATGCGGCTGTCATCCACAACAAGAATAGTGGCTTTTTTCTTTTCCATGGCGAGACCTCCATCCATTTTATGTAGTAGTTCCCGGGGGAGACGAAACGTTAAACGGCTTCCTCTCCCCCCGAAATTTTTTATATCATTTCCAGCAATACCATAGGTGCGGCATCTCCGCGCCTCGGTCCAATTTTAATCATGCGTGTGTAACCGCCATTGCGTCCGGAATACTTAGGAGCCCACTTGTCAAACATAAGGTTTGCAATGTCCACCTTTTTAGACTCCGAGCGTTTGCGTCTTCCGTCTGCGGGTACTTGTGTCACAGGATACAGCACGCTCAAAATTTTGCGGCGTGCGGCAAGGCGTGTGGGGGCGTCTTTTTTGATGGTACGCTCCACTTCGCTGTACTCTGTCACCTTACGGCCGTTTTCCACAGTTTTAACACGTTTGCCTTCACTGTCTTTTTGCGGCACTTTCACCATGACTTCTTCCGTGGTGAAATTATCTTTTTCTTTTACCGCAAGGGTAATCAATTTTTCGGCTATTTTACGCACTTCTTTTGCGCGTGTTTCCGTTGTTGTAATTTTGCCGTGATAGATAAGCTGCGTGGCAAGGTTACGAAGCATCGCCTTACGCTGGCTTGATGTGCGGCCTAACTTTCTGTACCCGGGCATGGTTATCGCTCCTCTATTCTTCAGACGATTGAAGCGCGAGCCCCAAATCCGCCATCTTTTTAAGCACTTCTTCCAAAGATTTGCGCCCAAGATTGCGCACCTTCATCATATCATCTTCGGTTTTATTTGCAAGGTCTTCCACATTATTTATTCCTGCGCGTTTCAAACAGTTATAACTGCGAACAGAAAGGTCAAGTTCTTCAATGCTCATCTCAAGCATTCTTTCTTTGATTCCGTCTTCGCGTTCAACCATTATCTCTGCGGCTTTTGCAGAATCAGACAAGTCAACAAACAAGTTGAAATGCTCCGTCAAAATTCGCGCCCCAAGGCAAACCGCATCTTTCGGGTTTATTGTACCATTTGTCCACACCTCAAGGGTCAGCTTATCGTAGTCGGTAACGTTTCCAACGCGGGTTGGCTCAACGGAGAAATTAACCTTGCGTACAGGTGTAAAAATCGAATCAATCGGGATTAAGCCGATGGGCTGGTCTTCGCTTTTATTCTTATCCGCGCCTACATACCCATGCCCTTTCCTAATCGTCATTTCGATGAAAAGTTTGGCATCAGAATTTCCAAGGGTGGCTATCAACAAATCCGGATTTAAAACTTCAATATCCGCGTCAAGTTTGATATCCTTCGCGTAAATTACGCCTTCGCCGCTTGCTTCAATTACTGCGGTTTTAGGTTCGTTGTTTTCGCTCATATCGCGCAGGGCAAGGGTTTTCAAATTCAAGATGATTTCTGTAACGTCCTCTTTTATCCCCGGCAGATGGCTAAACTCGTGCAAAACACCATCTATGCGGATATTGCTTACAGCCGCACCCGGCAAGCTTGACAACAGCACTCTGCGAAGTGAATTTCCCATAGTTGTGCCAAAGCCGCGTTCCAACTGGTCTACAATAAATTTTCCATAGTCATTGCCCTTTGTTTCAACAATTTCTATACGAGGTTTTTCGATTTCCAGCATACTGCGTCAACCTCCCTTAAACGGGTAATTTTACGAATCATGAAATCAAACCTACTTCGAGTAAAGTTCGACGATAAGTGTCTCGCGCAAGTCGTAGGTGATATGCTCGCGAAGCGGTTTTGAAGCAACCGTACCACGCATATTTTCCGAATCGGACGTAAGCCATTCGGGAACAGCGCGATTACCCGTCACATCAAGCACATCTTTGAAACGCTGAAGCGTTTTAGATTTATCGCGCACCTGAATAACGTCGCCAACCTTCACCTGATACGACGGAATATTAACCTTCCGACCATTCACCGTGATTAAATTATGGCGTACAATTTGACGCGCCTCTGTACGGGAACGCCCGTACCCAAGTCGATAAACAACATTGTCCAACCTTTGCTCTAAAAGACGCAACAAGTTTTCACCCGTAACACCGGGTGTACGGCGTGCAATTTCAAAATATTTACGGAACTGCTTTTCAAGCACCCCGTAAATTCTTTTAGTTTTTTGCTTTTCACGCGTTTGCTGACCATACTCGGAAAGCTTTTTACGGCTTGTGCCGTGTTGTCCGGGTGCAGTCGGACGCTTATTAATGGGGCAACCCTGCTTAGAGCATTTTTCCCCTTTAAGAAAAAGTTTTTCGCCTTCCCGGCGGCAAAGCCTGCAAACAGGCCCGGTATATCTCGCCATAATTTCCTCCAAAATTTGAAATCAATAATTAAACACGCCTACGTTTGGGCGGACGGCAACCGTTGTGAGGAACGGGTGTCACATCCTTAATCATGGTAACTTCCAAGCCGGCGGCTTGCAAAGCGCGGATCGCCGCTTCACGACCGCTACCCGGTCCGTTCACGAAAACTTCCACGATTTTAAGCCCGTACTCTTTTGCCGCACCGGCAGCGGTATCAGCCGCCATTTGCGCAGCATAAGGTGTAGACTTACGGCTTCCGCGGAAACCAAGTTGCCCTGCGGATGCCCAGCTAAGTGCGTTACCGGAAGCGTCCGTTATGGTAACTATCGTATTGTTAAAAGATGACTGGATATGCACTTGCCCTCTGTCAACGAATTTTCTATCGCGCCTGCGGCGTGTTGCCGCTCTCTTTACCTGTCTTTTAGGCATCATTTACCTCCGGTTATTTCTTCTTATTAGCAACTGTTCTGGCTTTACCCTTGCGTGTACGCGCATTTGTACGTGTACGCTGTCCGCGAACGGGCAAACCTTTGCGGTGACGAACACCACGATAACAGCCGATTTCTACCAACCGTTTAATATTCAATGCCACTTCACGGCGCAAGTCACCTTCCACCATTTGTGACGATTCTATAACATTACGAATTTTGATTACTTCGTCATCAGTTAAGTCGCGAACGCGGGTATCAAGATTGATTCCTGCCTCTGCTAAAATTCTTTTGGAACTTGGGCGACCAATCCCGTGGATATAGGTAAGCCCAACTTCAACGCGCTTTTCACGCGGCAAGTCAACGCCTGCAATACGTGCCATAGATATTTCCTCCTACCCTTGTCTCTGTTTGTGCTTAGGGTTTTCGCAGATAACCCTCAAGGCGCGCTTGCGCCGTATAATTTTGCATTTTTCACAAATCGGTTTAACCGATGGCCGTACCTTCATTGTAATTCCTCCTACTTGTCTCTCCAGACAATTCTTCCCTTAGTTAAATCATATGGTGACATTTCTATCAGCACTTTATCTCCGGGGATTATCCGAATGAAGTTCATTCGCAACTTGCCGGATATGTGTGCAAGAATAACGTGGCCATTTTCCAACTGAACTTGGAACGTAGCATTGGGCAGTTTTTCTAAAACTTTACCCTCTACTTCAATTACATCATCTTTGGACAAATTTTACCTCCCCGAAAAATTTTTTAGTTGCTTGCGGATATCGGCGTCTTGCAATGCGCGTCCGCACTCAGGTTGCATTTGTATTTGAAAATTCGTGGGCTGAATGTGTTTGAGCTTTTTCTTTTTCGGTCTTTCAAGCGTTCGGAGTTTTCCATCTGCCAGTGTTGCAAATTTATCATCGCTTTCAAGAACCACCATTACATTACCTTTGTCGCGTCCCGCCTTTGAAAAAACAACTGTTCCGTTTTTCATAGCGTAAGAATCTCCGGTTCGCCGTCGGTGATTAAAACCGTATTTTCGTAGTGGGCGGAATATTTCCCGTCCCGCGTAATCACCGTCCAAGTATCGTTTGTCATGTATATGTCGTGCGTCCCGAGATTAATCATCGGCTCTATTGCCAATGTCATTCCGCGCCGAATGCGCATTCCGCGCTTTTCCTGCCTTGTGTGCGGAATCTGCGGGTCTTCGTGAACTTGCCGCCCTACACCGTGCCCACACCATTCTTCTACTATGCCAAAGCCAAAAGGTCGAACATAATCATCAATTGCATTAGAAATATCATGCAGTCTGTTTTCTTCCGTGCAATTTTTCACTCCGGCAAAAAACGCTTGTTCCGTAACATCAATCAGCTTTTGATGCATTTCATCAATTTGCCCCACCGCGAAAGTTCTTGCCGCATCACCGTGAAACCGATTAAAACACACTCCGATATCAATACTAATAATATCGCCGCTTAAAAGCTTCCTTAAACCGGGTATGCCGTGGATTACCTCTTCGTTTACACTGGTGCAAACCGCACCCGGAAAACCGCGATACCCCAGAAACGATGGCTTGCAATCATTGCTTCGGATAAAATCTTCCGCAATGGCACTAAGCTCACCCGTTGTAACGCCCGGCTTAATGTGTTTTTGAAGCACCTCAAAGGTTTGGGCGCAAACTTTACTTGCGGTTCGCATATACGAAATCTGCTCGTCGTTTTTGATAAAAACGCCCATTTTATTCTAAAAATCCTTTGTAGTGACGCATAAGAAGTTGCGATTCCAATTGCTTCACAAATTCCAGCGCAACGCCCGTTACAATCAGTAGTGATGTTCCGCCGAACGCGATATGCGCCATTTGCGGAACAAGCAAGCCCATTAATATAGGGGTGATTGCGATAAGGCTGTAAAAAACCGAGCCAATCCATGAAAGACGGTTTACGGTTATCTGGATAAAATCGCTGGTCGGCTTGCCCGGACGAATACCCGGAATAAAACCGCCGTTCTTTTTCAGTCCTTCTGCCATCTCAATAGGATTAACGGCAAAAGATGTATAGAAATGTGTGAAGGCAAAGATTAAAACAATGTAAAGCACAATTCCAACAGGGTGCATACCACCCGGACGCGTAAAGTCAACAAAACGCGCTACATTGTTTACGAAAGTTGCATTGGGGAAAAACTGCGCAATCTGTACAGGAAAGCCAATCAAGGACATCGCAAAGATGATTGAAAGAACACCCGCGATATTAACCTTCAAAGGGATATATTGTTGCGGCCCTTTGAAACCGCTTCCTGCCGCCGCTTTACGCGAATACTGTACAGGAATACGTCTTTCGCCCTCATGCACAAGAACCACAAACGCAATTATAAGAACGAACGCAATCAACAACACCGCAACCAGAACAACTGATAAAAGGTCGGGGTCGGCAGTAAGCATACTCCAGAAAGTCATAACACCTGCAGGAAGCCCCGCCAAAATGTTCGCAAAAATCAAGAATGACGCGCCGTTACCAATTCCCTTTTCCGTCAAAAGTTCTGCAAGCCACATGATGAAAATTGTACCTGTCATCATCGCAACCGTTGCAACGATATACACAAAAATATTTTGATGTGCAAACAAGTTTTCGCTTAAACCCATATGCGCACCAAAGCGCGTGTAAGAGAATACCATTCCTGCGGCCTGAAGTGCCGCAAGCGCAACAGCAAGGTAACGTGTAATTTGTTGAATTTTCTTACGCCCTTCCTCGTCCTCTTTTTGCATTTGGCTAAGTGCGGGAATAGCGTAAGTCAAAAGTTGCATTATAATTGAAGCTGTAATGTAAGGCGCGATACCCATTGCAAAAACCGTTCCCAGCTCGCCGCCCATAAGCAACGAAAAGAACGTCATTGCGGCATCGCCCATCCCTTGCGTGGGGTCTCTGAAATATGCCAACGCTTCCAAATCAATACCCGGAAGCGGCACCAAAATCGCACCCACGCGATAAATAAACAGCAACAACAAAATAAACAGAATTTTTTTGCGGATATCTTCAACACGCCAAGCATTGGCGAATATTTTGAACAACTAAACCACCTCGTAGATGTTAGACAACCTCTGCTACGCCGCCTGCGGATTTAATTTTTTCCGCCGCGCCTTTGCTGAAATAATTTACTTTTACCGTAAGCTTCTTTGTAATATCACCGTTGCCAAGGATTTTCACACCGTCACGCGGGTTTGACACAAGCCCTTTTTGTTTAAGAGCCGCGATATCAACAGTAGCACCGTTTTCAAAAACATTAAGAAGCTGCACGTTTATTGCAACAATCTCTTTGGTATTGCGGCAAGTGTGACCTCTCTTCGGCAAACGACGATACAAAGGCATCTGTCCGCCCTCGAACCCTACTTTGCCGCCGCTTCCGGCGCGAGATTTTTGCCCTTTATGACCGCGCCCTGCGGTTTTGCCATTGCCCGAACCATGCCCGCGACCACGCCGCCAAGCTTTTCTTGTCGAACCTTTGGCAGGTTTAAGTTCTCCTAATTTCATAGCGGGAACCTCCTATGCCTTTTCAACTTTGATTAAATGCTTTACATGGTGAATCATTCCCCGTATCGCGGGGTTATCTTTTTGCTCTACCGTGGCGTGAAGTTTCCTCAGCCCCAAAGCTTCAATTGTTGCCCTGTGCTTAGGCTTCGCGCCGATGGGCGAACGCACCAACGTGATTTTTAACATCAGGAATTCCTCGCTTCATAAATTTCTTCAACGGGCTTGCCGCGAAGACGAGCCACAACAGAAGGAGTTTTCATGGATTGCAAACCCGTAAGGGTTGCTTTAACAACATTGTGTTTGTTGTTTGAACCAATCGACTTTGTAACAACATTACGAACGCCCGCAAGCTCTAAAACAGCGCGAACCGCACCGCCCGCAATAAGACCCGTTCCTTCGGGGGCGGGGCGCATAAGCACCTTAGCCGCACCAAAGTGACCGATAATTTCATGATACAACGAATCATCTTCGTTTTTCTCAAGAAATATCATATTTTTCTTCGCATCTTCCTTGCCTTTGCGAATGGCCTCGGGGATTTCATTTGCCTTGCCCAGCCCAACACCAACGTGTCCGGCTTCATCGCCTACAACAACAAGGGCGGCAAAGCGGAACGTACGCCCGCCTTTTACAACCTTTGTTACGCGATTTATCGAAACTACCCTGTCTTTGATATCAAGGGAATTTGCGTCAATCTTTTTCATCGCCATAGCCTAACTCCTTGGATTAGAATTTCAAACCGCCTTCGCGGGCAGCGTCTGCCAACGCCGCGATTTTTCCGTGATAGATATATCCGCCTCTGTCGAAAACGACTTCTTCAATGCCCAGTTCTTTGGCTTTTTTCGCAACTTGTGCGCCAACAGACTTTGCGGCATCAACGTTGGATGTGCTTTTCAGGTTTTCGGCTTTCACCAAAGCCGCATCCATGGTAGACGCGCTTGCAATGGTATGCCCCTTCACATCGTCAATGACTTGTGCGTAGATATATTTGTTAGACTTGAAAACGGCCAAGCGCGGTCTTGCGGCTGTGCCGGAAAGATAACGGCGTAACCTGTAATGCCGTTTTTTACGCGCATCTGCGCGACATGGTTTGTTTATCATACCGTCACCTACCTATTTTTTACCAGCCTTACCGGCTTTGCGTCTGATATATTCATTTTCATACTTAATGCCTTTGCCTTTGTAAGGCTCGGGCGGACGTTTTTCGCGTATATTCGCGGCATACTGACCAACTTTTTCTTTGTCAATACCGGAGATAATTATTTTTGCGGTACCATCAACGGTGCTTTCAATGCCGTCCGGGTCGGTCATCTCAACAGGGTGAGAATATCCGAGGTTCAGCGTAAGTTTTTTACCGGACTTGGCAGCACGATAACCCGTACCGTTTATTTCCAAGCGTTTTACATAGCCCTCTGTTACACCAACAACCATGTTGTTGATTAACGTGCGGGTAAGCCCATGTAATGCCTTGAATCTTTTTAAATCATTCGGGCGAGTTACAGTTACCTGCCCTGCTTCAAGTGCGATGGTCATGTCGGGGGACAATTTACGGCTTAAAGTACCCTTTGGCCCTTTTACCGTAACTTCATTTCCTGCGGCAATTTTAACTTCCACGCCTGCCGGAACTGCAATAGGGAGTTTACCTATTCTTGACACGATTCTGCACCTCCTCTATAGAATGGTTTTTACCACACAAATGCTAAGACTTCGCCGCCAACGCCGTTTGCGCGGGCTTCCCTGTCTGTCATAACGCCTTTGTTTGTTGAAACAATTGCAAGCCCAAGCCCATTAAGAACTTTTGGCAAATCTTCGCAACCGGCATAAACTCTTAATCCGGGTTTAGAAATGCGCTTCAAACCGGCAATAACTTTTTCGCTTTTGCTTCTGCCGTATTTTAACGTAATCCGCATGGTTTTTTTAACGCCGTTGGGCACGATTTCGTAGCCTTTAACGTAGCCCTCTTTCACCAAAATGGCGGCAATAGATTCTTTCATCTTAGATGAAGGCATATCAACAGTTGTATGCCTTGCCATATTTGCGTTTCGGATTCTCGTGAGCATATCCCCAATAGGGTCGGATAACATTGGCAATCCTCCTAGCTAAATTTCATATATCAAACAACTTTACCAACTGGCTTTTCTTACGCCGGGAATTTGCCCGCGATAAGCCAATTCACGGAAGCATATACGGCAAATACCGTACTTACGCAAGTTTGCGTGAGGTCTTCCGCATATATTGCAACGTCTGTATGCTCTCACGGCAAACTTCGGTTTTTTTGCGGCTTTTAATACGAGTGCTTTTCTTGCCATTAGTTTGTTCCTCCAATCGGACGAATAAAGGGCATTCCGAACAGCGTCAGAAGCTCTCTTGCTTCTTCGTCTGTTTGGGCGGTTGTAACAAAAACAACTTCCATTCCGCGAAGTTTATCAATTTTGTCAAATGAAATCTCCGGGAAAATTAATTGCTCTTTAATGCCAAGCGTATAGTTGCCGCGCCCATCGAAAGAATCCGCACTTACACCGCGGAAGTCGCGAACGCGTGGAATAGCTACGTTTATCAGCCTATCAACAAAGCTGTACATTTTAGCACCGCGAAGGGTAACTTTGCAACCAACCGGCATTCCCGCACGAAGTTTAAACGCAGAAATTGACTTTTTCGCCTTTGTAACAATGGCTTTTTGACCTGTGATTGTTGCAAGGTCACCCGTGGCGTGTTCAATTACTTTCGCATTTTCTTTCGCTTCGCCCAAGCCGATATTTACTACAACTTTTTCGATTTTGGGAACAGCCATTTTATTCTTGTAGCCAAACTTCTTCATCATTCCGTCTACAACGTCTTTTTCGTAAATTCCTTTGAGCCGACTCATATGCGCCCTCCGTTAATCAATCACTTCGCCCGTAGATTTCGCGTAACGCTTTTTCACAACTTTGCCGCCCGATTCTTCCAGCTTGTAGCCGAGACGGGTTGGCTTGTCTTTGTGAAGATACATCACGTTGGAAATATGCAATGGGGCTTCGCGGCGCGTTATGCCGCCTGCTTGGTTTGCGCGGTTGGGTTTCTGGTGCTTAGTTTGCATATTAAGCCCCTCAACCAGCACTCTGCTTTTTTCGCGGTCAATCATCAGAACGCGTCCCGTTCTGCCGACTTCTTTTCCCGCGACTACTTGAACCATATCGCCGCGCTTGATTTTTACTTTATTCATAAAATCAATCCTCTTATAAAACTTCGGGTGCGAGAGATACTATACGCGTAAATTGCTTTTCGCGCAATTCCCTTGCAACCGGTCCGAAAATACGCGTACCTCTGGGCGTTTTATCTTCGCGGATAATAACCGCAGCGTTTTCGTCGAAACGAATGGACGAACCGTCTTTGCGAGAAAGACCTTTAACCGTACGAACAACTACAGCCCGCACAACTTCGCCCTTTTTAACCACGCCGCCCGGCGAAGCATCTTTCACGGAGGCTATGATAATGTCACCCACATTGGCGTAACGGCGTTTACTGCCGCCAAGCACACGAATGCACAAAAGCTCTTTTGCTCCCGAATTATCCGCAGAGGCCAACCTTGATTCTTGCTGTATCATTTATGCCGCCTCCTCTATTTCGCTTTTTCCATAATGTCTACCAAACGCCAGCGTTTTTCTTTGGACAGGGGGCGCGTTTCCATTACACGAACCCTGTCGCCGATGCCGCATGAATTGGTTTCATCGTGGGCTTTCAATTTATACGTGCGCTTTACAATTTTGCCGATAACCGGGTGCTTTACGCGGTTTTCTACGGCAACCACAATTGTTTTATCCATTTTGTCGCTTATTACTTTGCCTACGCGTGTTTTGCGCAAATTACGTTGAGTCTCCATTATTTACCTCCCGATTCCATTAGGCCAAACCTTTGGCGCGCTGTGTCATTACCGTTTGAATCCTTGCGATGTTCTTGCGAACCTCACCTATACGCGCCGTGTTGTCCAGTTGGTTGGTGGCGTTTTGGAAGCGCAAGTTGAACAATTCTTTCTTTGTGGTAACAAGTTCAACTTTCAATTCTTCCACGGATTTATCTTTAAGGGACTCGAGGTATTTTTTTGATTTCACTGTACTTCGGCCTCCTTATTATGCCTTAGCCTTGGGAGCTTCCGCTTCCGCTAATATTTCTTCAAGTTCTGCTTTTGAAACTACTTTGCAACGAATCGGCAACTTGTAGCTTGCCAATTTTAATGCGCGGCGTGAAACTTCTTCGTCTGCACCGGCGATTTCAAACATAACGCGTCCGGGCTTTACAACCGCTACCCAGTATTCCGGCGAACCTTTACCGCTACCCATGCGGGTTTCGGCAGGTTTTTCCGTAACGGGCTTGTCGGGGAATATTTTTATCCAAACTTTACCGCCGCGCTTCATTGTTCTGTTGAGAACGATACGCGCCGACTCAATCTGATTTGCCGTTATCCATGTGGGCTCCATTGCAACAAGCCCATATGCTCCGTACGTGATTTTATTACCGCGCAGAGCCTTTCCGGTCATTCGACCGCGGAACTGCTTGCGTCTTTTTACCCTTTTTGGCATTAGCATAATCGCCTGCTCCTTCCCGTCTTTCTCCACGGAACGGGCGTTCTTCGCGCCTTTCCTGCCCGGGGAGAACTTCGCCTTTGTACAGCCACACTTTAACGCCGAGTTTACCATAGGTTGTGTCTGCTTCGGCAAAGCCGTAATCTATATCCGCACGCAATGTTTGCAGGGGAATTGTTCCTTCGTGATAGCTTTCGGTTCTTGCGATGTCTGCACCGCCAAGGCGACCTGATACCGCGGCTTTTATGCCTTTCGCGCCGTTTTTCATTGCGCGGGTCATGGCTTGCTTCATTGCACGGCGGAAAGTTACGCGGTTTTCAAGGTCTTTTGCTATAACTTCGGCAACGAGTTGCGCGTTAAGCTCCGGACGTTTAATTTCCTGTATTTCCACATCGGCTTTGTATTCGCTCGGGTTGCGGTCAACCAATTTTTGAACCGCATCCGTCAACGTTTTAATCGCTTCGCCGTTGCGCCCTATGATGATACCCGGGCTTGCGGTGTGAAGCGTGATTTTCACGCGGTTCGTTGTGCGTTTTATTGTGATTTTCGCAATCTTCGGGTCTACCGGAACCGGTTTTTTATCCCGAAAATATTTTTTTATGAACTTGCGAATATTATGGTCTTCCAAGAGATATTTTGCAAAATCCTTCTCTGCATACCATACGGAATCCCATTCCTTGTTTATACCCAGCCTAAGACCGTGGGGATTAACTTTTTGTCCCATTAGTTCACCTCTCGTTTAGCACTATCGTGATGTGACTTGTGCGCTTATTGATTCTGTATGCGCGGCCTTTTGCGCGGGGTTGAATGCGCTTCATTGTGGGGCCTTGATTTGCAGTCGCTTCTTCTATGAATAAATCTTGCGCGTCCATCGAGTGGTTTTCCTCTGCGTTTGCAACGGCGGATTTTAAAACTTTTCCGATAAGATACGCGCCGTAACGCGGATTATATTGCAAGAGTGCGGCGGCGTGAATTACGCCTTTGCCTTTGATTTCATCCAAAACGATTCTTGCTTTGCGGTCGGAAATGCGGGCAAATTTGTGAATCGCATGGGGGCGCGTTTCGCGGTTTTCCGCGTTGCGCTGTTGCTTATACTGGCTTCTGCTTTGTCCTTTAGCCATGATTGCCCTCCTTATCTAACCTTGCTTCGTTTTTCTGCGTCTTTGCCGTGACCGCGATACGTGCGGGTTGCGGCAAATTCGCCAAGTTTATGCCCTACCATGTCTTCCGTAACGTAGACGGGAACGTGCTTGCGTCCGTCATGCACGGCAATGGTGAAGCCTATCATTTCGGGAAAAATTGTTGAGCGGCGTGACCATGTTTTTATTACAGCTTTGTTTGCAACATCGGCTTGCGCTTCAACTTTTTTCATCAGGTGCGCGTCGCAGAACGGCCCTTTTTTTAATGACCTACCCATATATAAGAACCCTCCTATTTGCTACCGCGTTTGCGTACAATATATTTGTTACTTTGTTTGTTTTTCTTGCGGGTTTTGTAACCCAATGCCGGCTTGCCCCATGGTGTAGACGGAGCGGAACGACCAATTGGTGCGCGTCCTTCACCACCGCCGTGGGGGTGGTCGTTCGGGTTCATAACAGAGCCGCGAACCGTTGGGCGAATACCCATGTGACGCTTTTTACCTGCTTTACCGACATTGATTAGCTCGTTGTCGGGGTTGCCCACCTGCCCTACTGTTGCACGGCAGCTTACGGGAACAAGGCGCATTTCGCCGGAAGGCAAACGGACTGTTGCATATTTTTCGTCCCTTGCCATAAGCTGTGCTACGTTACCTGCACTGCGAACCATTTGCGCACCGCGTCCCAGCTTCATTTCTATATTGTGAATTTCCGTACCAACGGGAATAGACTTCATCGGAAGTGCGTTGCCCGGACGAATTTCCGCCTCAACGCCGCTCATGAGAGTGTCGCCTACCTTCACGCCGATTGGCGCGAGGATGTAGCGTTTTTCACCATCGGCATAGAACAAGAGAGCGATATTTGCGGAACGATTAGGGTCATACTCAACCGCGTTTACTCTGGCGGGGATGCCGTCTTTGTCGCGCTTGAAGTCGATAATACGATATTTTATTTTCGCGCCGCCGCCCCTGTGTCTTACGGTTATTTTACCTTGACCGTTGCGCCCTGAGTGCTTTTTAAGGTGAACGGTTAGGCTTTTTTCCGGCGTTGACTTGGTGATTTCGGCAAAGTCCGAAACTGTCATCTGACGCTGGGATGGGGTTATTGGTCTATATCTTTTTACACCCATTGTGGATTCTCCTTATCGGGAAGCTTTCATTAGATACCTTCAAAATATTCAATCGGGCTACTACCCGGGGTTAGTTTTACTATGGCTTTTTTACGCCTTACCGTCTCTCCCGCTTTGGAACCGCGGCGTTGACGTTTTTTTGGATGAGTATGCATGGTGTTTACTTTTTCCACGGTTACGTCATTAAACAGACGCTCTACCGCTTCTTTTATTTGAACTTTTGTTGCTTTGGGGTGTACATAGAAAGAGTACGTTTGCTCCTCCAGAAGACCCATGCTTTTTTCTGTCATCAGAGGTTTAAAAATGACGTCGTAATACTTTAAGTCTGCCATTATGCATACACCTCCTGCATTTTTGTTATTGCATCTTTGGTTATTACCAATCTGTCGTGGTGGAGGATGTCGTAAACATTGATTGTATTTACGCCGGAGGTTTTGATTCCAGGAATATTTCTTGCGGAAAGAACTACGTTTTCATTCCCGCCATCCATTACAAACAGGGCTTTGTCCAGTTTAAGGCTGTCGCAAACCGCTTGCATGGATTTTGTTTTGATTTCGGAAAGCGCGAGGGAATCCAAAACGATTAACTCATTATTTTGCAGCTTGTCCGTCAAAGCGGATTTAAGCGCGAGACGTTTCATTTTTTTGTTCAGCTTGAAGGAAAAATCACGGGGTTTGGGTGCGAAAACCACTCCGCCGCCCGTCCATTGCGGTGAACGCGTTGAACCTTGGCGCGCACGACCCGTACCTTTTTGCCGCCACGGTTTTGCACCGCCGCCGCGTACTTCCGAACGAGTTTTTGTGCTTTTCGTTCCTTGCCGCTGATTTGCAAGATACTGCACAACAGCCATATGAACGGCGTGTTTGTTTACGGTTACGCCGAAAATATTATCATCAAGCTCTATATTGCCGGCAGACTCGCCGCGCATATTAACAACTGCTACTGTAGCCACAATTTCCAGCTCCTTTAAACTTTAACCGTGCTTTTTATTGTTACAAGCGCACCTTTGATACCGGGAACTGCGCCGCGCACTAAAATCAGATTTTTTTCCGCATCCGTGCGAACTATCTCGATATTTTGAATTGTTGTTCTTTTTGCACCCATGTGACCGGGAAGTTTTTTGCCTTTGCGAACCCTACCCGGGGTTGTGCCAGGCCCCATAGAACCGTGCCCCCTGTGGTATTTTGAACCGTGAGACATTGGCCCGCGGTGCATATTATGACGCTTAATCGCGCCTTGGAAGCCTTTACCTTTGGATGTTCCCACTACGTCCACATGGTCGCCTGCGGCAAACACATCGGCTTTGATTTCCGCGCCAACTTCAAATTGGTCGCAGTCATCAAGGCGGAACTCTCTTAAAACACGCTTAGCCTCTGCACCCGCGCCAAGATGAGCAACAAAGTGACCTTTTTCCGGCTTATTAACCAACTTTTCACGGATTTCGCCAAAACCCACTTGAAGTGCGGCATATCCGTCTTTTTCAACTGTTTTCTTCTGAACCACAACACAGGGGCCCGCTTCAAGAACCGTAACGGGTATCATTTGCCCGTTTTCTGCAAATATTTGCGTCATGCCCAATTTTTTAGCCAAAATTGCTTTTTCCATAACGAACCTCCTACTACTGCATTACCTTAACGGTGATGTCCACACCGTCCGGCAAGTCTATCCTTTGAAGTGCGTCCACCGTTTTTGGTGTTGGCATAAGAATATCAATGAGACGCTTGTGCGTGCGCATTTCAAACTGTTCGCGGCTGTCTTTGTATTTGTGAACAGCCCGCAGAATTGTAACAATCTCTTTTTTTGTGGGCAAGGGTATTGGGCCGCAAATTTCGGCACCCGTACGCTTTGCCGTTTCTATGATTTGCACCACAGATTGGTCTATTAATTTGTGGTCGTATGCTTTTAAATTAATACGAATTTTTTGGTTTTGCATGAGTACCTCCGCGATAACCTTCACGCACCCGGGCGTGTCATATTCACAAATTCCGGTACGAGCTGTTAAAACTCGCACACAAGAAGCAATTATACGCTGTTTATTTTGAAAGTCAAGGCTTTTTTTGAAAAATTTTCATTTAGTAAATTTGACAACGAAATTTCTTTGAAGTAGGATGTTACTCATAATCTGCATATGGGGTGTGAGTGCCGTGGAGTCAAAAGTTATATACAACCAAGATTGCATACATGGAATGAAGGAAGAAATAAAGGATGAAACAATTGATTTAATTATCGCAGACCCGCCGTACTTTAAAGTTGTAGGCGAAAAATGGGATTATAAATGGCGTGTGGAAGACGATTATCTGGCGTGGTCGCGGGCGTGGATTTTTGAAGCAGCGAGAACTCTGCGCAAAGGCGGGAGTTTTTATCTTTTCGGCTACTTCAGAATGCTGTCCAAGTTGTTGCCTGTTTTGGAAGACGCAGGACTGTCATTGAGGCAGCAAATAGTCATTAATAAGGGAATGAAATCCGTTTCGGGCAGGGCAACCAAAAATTATAAGATGTTTCCAAATGTAACCGAAAGCATCTTATTTCTTTACAAAGACCCTAAGCCGTTTGTGCGTGCGCTACTGAAAGACAGGCAGAAAAAAGTAGGCATCACCGCAAAGGAAATTAATGAGCTTCTGGGGGTTAAGTCAAATGGCGGCGGAATGTGGAGCATTTACACAGGCAACAATATTTGCGAACAACTGCCAACTAAAGAATACTGGGGCAAATTAGAAAATATTCTTGGCTACAAATACCCCTATGAATCTCTTTCAATCACATACAATCCGCAACTTGGATTTACTGATGTCTGGGATGACATTGATTTTTACGAAGAAAAAAATCGTTACCATCCAACACAAAAGCCGCAGAAATTAATTCGGCGGCTAATAAAGGCAAGCAGTAACTTAAATGATATTGTACTAGACCCTTTTGTGGGCGGCGGATCTACGGCAATTGCTTGCGCAAATGAAAACCGCAGGTTTGTCGGTTTTGAAATTGACCCCGACTATTATGCCGCGTCGCTTGAACGATTGCAGGATTTTAAAAATCGCTGAAATATCTTTTTATTTCGTGCGGAATATATTTTTCTTTGCCGCTTATTAGCGGCAGATAAATATTATCCGCAAATGTCTCACAAATTTGCAAGGGGTCGCACAATGCTCTGTTTTCGTCAAAAAAATTTATCATTTCATTTTTACTGCGATTTTCGGGCATTTTCATGCTAAACAGTGAATTTATGCTGTTCCGCAATGCTTTTTCTGTCAAGGTTGTTGCGCGGCTAAATTCACGCAACGAAAAAAATTCGTCAATGTACGTGTTGCCAAGCGTAGGGAAAATCTTCGTTGTTATTGTATCATCATGCATTATTACCGAACGGTAAATTAATTCGGGGCGCGTTAAATAAAATTTTAACGAATGCGGCCACATATTAAACGGTGCTTTTGAAACAGATGATGCGCGGATATTTAAGTAGTAATCAACCAAACAATAGGCAAACCCTTTGTTTTTAGAATTCACCTTCCATATGGATGCGACAATATTATTATTTTCCGAGTCGTGTATTTTCTCAAACTCAAACAGTACAAAATAATAGAATACAGGGGTTAGAATTTTGGCAAATTCATCATCGTTGCGAATACTTATTAGCCATTTTGAATCATCCTTGCGCTCAATTTCTTGCGATTTACATACCGCACACACCGTCTCCAAGGATGAAACAATACCTTTGCAATTTTTACACGCGCCAAGTTGGTCAACCCTGTAGCACGTTTTTATTTCCGCGTGTTCGGTGGGCGAAATGATTAAATCATACCCCCTTGCGCCCGATTTTCCGCCGCGATAGCCTGTAACCACACTCACCAAATGTTGCCCTATATATCCCATTCGGGCTTGCGGCGTTTGGTGGGTTATTCCCGACCAAAAATTAACCCTTCGCCGTAAATCTATGTATAGTTCCTCTATCAACTTTTCGGATGCCTGAATTGTTCCAAGTTCGTAATTAATCAAGGATAGTCCCCCTAAAAAATTCGCCCCATGTAAGCTCCAGTGCGGAAATAATTTTGTCCAAAGACTTTAACGAGATATTCCTTGCACCGCTTTCAACGCCCGCCAAAAAAGTACGGTCAATGCCCGCCTTCAACGCCAATTTTTCTTGACTCAATCCTAATTGCAAACGTAATTCTTTTATTCTTCCGCCAACTGCTTTTGTAATCATAACGTAACCACCGTTTGTGAATATCCCATTGCATGGCATATAAGTCAACGGGATATAAGTAACATTAAATAAACACAAAATAATACCCAACCGCAAAAACAAAGCCGGGCAACAGGTTTGCGGTTTTTATTTTCTCGCCGAAAATCATGTTTATGCCGATGGCAAGAATCATTACGCCACCCACGGCAGAAATTTGCGTAATCAGCGTGTATGTGAAAACGTCTTGCAAGAACGCGGCAAAAAATTCGATGCTTCCTTGGTACAGCAAAACGGCGGCGGCAGAAAAAAGCACGCCCGCGCCAAAAGTGGAGGCAAGGACGGCGGCGGCGAATGCGTCCAAAATGGATTTTGTCATTACAATGCTGTGGTCGCCGCGCAATCCGCTGTCTATCGAGCCGACAATTGCCATTGCGCCAACGCAAAAAAGCAAGGTTGCGGAAACAAAACCCTGCGCAAAAGTGGACTCCGTTCCGCTTTTGCCAAACTTGTTTTGCAGAAACAGACCAAACCTGTTCAGGCGGCTGTCCATATGTAAAAGTTCGCCCGTTAATGCTCCAAGGGCAATGGAAATTGCCATAAGCATAATGTCGCCGCCAAGCGCGCCCTGTATTCCGATAACGCAAACGCAAAGCCCAAGCGCACGCATCACCCCTTGCGCCAATTGCGGGCTTACGCGATTTTTAAGCAAAAAACCTATTCCGCCGCCAACCAAAATTGCTATTGCGTTTATAATCGCGCCTGTTATCACCGTGGTAATTCTCCTGTCCGCAATTTATTTTCGGCTGTAAGTTTATCATTCACCGGGAAATTTAACAACGGGCAAGTAATAGTGCTTCCCGTACCTTCATAAATTATTTATAAGGTGCGCCAATGACATAACGGCGCGGGGAGGAGACAAAAAAATGAGTAAAACGTCTTTGGTTATTCGTAAGAAAGCGTATTATATGATGCTGATTTTAATTGGCATTTTGATGCTGTACGTTGTGCGCGTGTTGTACATACAAGCCGCAAGAGGTGTGGAATTACAGGCAATGGCGTTCGAACAGCAAACGCGGGATAGGCTGATAAGACCAAGCCGCGGCAGTATTTATGACAGAAACATGGTAGGGCTTGCGCTAACGGAAACGGTTGCGGGCGTGAGTGTAATTTACGCGCAAATGAAGGATGTGGAAGGCACGGCGCGATTGCTTGCAAGGGAGTTGGAGATGGATGAAAAAACTGTATACGAAAAAATTTCGCGGCGGGTTGCGCTGGTGCGGGTTGCGCAACAGGTTGACACAGACGTTGCGGACAGGATTCGCACAATGGATTTACCCGGGGTGGTTGTGGACGAAGATATCCGACGGATATATCCATTTGGTTCGCTTGCGTCGCAGGTGATTGGATTTGTCGGCAAGGATAATCAGGGGATTATCGGAATTGAAGCGAAATACGATTCCTTTTTGATGGGTTCGCCCGGAAGAATCTTGACGGAAACAGACGTTGCGGGGCGATATGTAGACGGCTCGCGCCAGTATCGTATTCCGCCCGTGGACGGTTTCGACTTGGTGCTTACGTTGGACGCGGTTTTGCAAGCGTATTCCGAACAGGCAATCGAAATGCTGGTAAACCAAAAAAACGCCAAACGCGGCGTAATAATCCTAATGAACCCCTCCACGGGGCAAATTTACGCGCTGGCAAACAAGCCCGACTTCGACCTGAACGAACCCTTCACCATACAAGACCCCGAACTTGCCGCCGCATGGGACACCTTCTCGCAAGAACAGCAAATGAACGAGCTAAACAGAATGTGGCGCAATTTCGCAATAAACGATACATACGAGCCCGGCTCTACATTTAAAATTGTAACATCGGCGGCAGGGCTTGCAGAGGGCGTTGTTCAACTGGATTCGCCCTTCTCCTGCGGCGGCTCCATGACAGTCGGCGGGCGGCAGATAAAATGCTGGCGTTCACCACGCTCCCACGGCGGCCAAACCTTTGTGCAGGGTGTTCAAAATTCCTGTAAGCCGGTGTTTAGAATAAACCCGCCCTCTCATTCAGCAAACTTTCAAAAACCGCTTCAAACCGTGCATCGTCATCTTTTGTGCGTTTGGACGGACCTTTTGTGCGTCCGCCGCTGCGGCGTATTTTTTGCCCAACGTGGCGTTCCATTAGTAATCTGTCCATATTTTCATTTGTGAAAACAAGGCCGTTTTGGTTTACGGCTTTCGCGCCTTTGCCGATTACCATCGCGGCAAGCCCGTAATCCTGCGTTACAACGATATCCTCACGGGAAAGCAAGCCCATTAGCGCGTAGTCTACACTGTCGGCCTGTTGGTCAACGGTGATGACTGTGCTGTAGCCGTCGTTTAGGGCGTGGGCGGTGTCCATCAGCATGGTAACGGGGATTTTATGCTTTTTCGCCAGCCGCACAATAATTTGCTTTACGGGGCAAGCGTCTGCGTCAACTAAAATTTTCATTCCCAATGTCCTTTACCATAATAAAATCTTCATGCCCTGCGTGGTCGAGTTTTTCGGCTGTGACTACATATCCCAGCCGTTGGTAAAAACTCACGGCGGGGTTGTTTTTTTGTACAGAAAGCGAAGTTCGTGTATACCCCATAGCACTAAGCAACTCGAACAATTTTGTCATCATAAGCGTTCCGATATTTTGCCCGCGAAATTCCGACAGAACAGAAATGGCAAGTTCGGGCGTGCTTTCGTCTAAATGCCCATATGCGGGTATGATGCGTGTCCATGCCGCGCCAACGAGTTTGCCGTTTTGCTCCGCAACAACGCCGTGGTCGCCTGTTTTGCTTCCGAAACCGTCTACATAAATGTAAATTTCGGGGTCGAAAATTACTTCCCTCGGCGGCAGTTCCTCGCCCGACGGAATGTAAATGGCGGTGTAAATAAAATCCTCCAGCAAGGGATATTCCGCTTCTGTCATTTCTCGGATGATAGTTCGATTTTTTGCAGGGAAAGGCATTTGATAAAATACGGAATCGAAACCTGACTTGCCGCCAAATTCAAGTAGCCTACCCATTTCCGAAAACCCGAATTTTTCGTAAAACAGTTCGTTCTTTTTTCCTTGAGTGCGAACGTGTGCATGGGTGCAACCCGTGATAGCGGCGTTATCCAGCAAACTTTGCAAAAGGGTGGTTGCAATGCCTTTTCGCCTGTGTTCTTTGCGTGTCCACAAATCCGTAATGGTGAACCATTTGCCGTGCTTTAACCCCGAAGCATAGCCGATAATTTTATCGTCCTGTTTAGTATGGGCAGAAATTCGCTCCTGCGCGTTGTCTTGCACCAAGTTGTATTTTTCGTTTATGGATACAAAATCTTTGTAAATTTCGTCACGTTCGTTTTCGGTGATTTCGGTATGAAATATTTTCACAGTCCAACCCTCCCACAGGTTTCACCCAGCGGACATTGGTCGCACAGGGGCTTGTTTTTGCGGCAAAAATCCTTGGCGTTCATTACGATTAGGGCGTGGTAATTATTGTACATCTCCGCGCTTTGCGAGATGTTTTTTTCAAAATGCGCCTTGACCGAATCGTAGTTTTTCCCTGCGTTAATGGGATAACGCGCACAAAGCCGCATTGTGTATGCGTCTACAACAAAGGTGAGGAAATCAAAAGCGTACAACAATATGCTATCGGCGGTTTCTTTGCCGATGCCCTTCACCGACAGCAACTCGGGGCGCAGTTCGGCAAGCGGAACGCGCTGAACTGTCGGGATGTCGAAATCATAGCGAGCGAACCACTGCGTCATGGCTTTCAGATATGCCGCCTTTTGGTTGAAAAATCCGGCAGGATGAATTATGCCTGTAAGCTCTGTGTTATCCACATCAAGCACAAATTTTGGGGATAACCTTCCGCCAAAATTGGCAAGTGCTTTTTCAACATTGTGCCACGCTGTATTTTGCGTAAGCACCGCACCAACCATAACTTCATATGGTGTTTGCGCAGGCCACCAATTCAAATTTCCAAAGTGCGCGTTTAGTTTTTCGTACACTGCCAAAACCGTGTTATCCATAAGTTTTCATTCCTCGGTTTTTCCGTTTCGGTTTGGTTAAATCGTAGCTGTGACGTATCATGTCGTATATTTCTTCCATGGGTACGTCTCCGCCGATAAACACTGTGTTCCAATGCTGTTTGTTCATGTGATATCCGGGGATGACATCAGCAAAAGCACCCCTTAAAAAGTCGGCATTCAAGGGGTCGCATTTTAGGGTGATTTGCAATCTTCCGTTTAGTTCGCCAATCATCCCGAAGATTTTTTTGTTCGTGCTGTGCCGCACAATTGCGTATGTTTCGTCAAAAGGGTAATCTTCGTAAACCGCCGTGTGGGTTAGGCAGTGGTCGATTATTTCTCGCTTTGTCATTCTATTTCCACACTTGTTAATTCTGCCTCGGCGTGTGATTCCATGAAGCGGACGATTTCGTCGATGGCGTTTTGCCTGTGCGCAGTTTCGCCGGACACAACAGCTATACCAATGGTGAGGGTTTGCACTGCATCCTGTGTGTCAATTTCCGCAATTGCCACGTTGAATTTATGCCGCGTTTTATCAATAATGCTTCTGCGAACGTGTCGCTTATCCTTTAGCGAAACCGCTTGCGGAATGTAAAATGTAAGTTCTGCCGAAAGTGTAAACATTTGCGCCGCGCTCCTTTACGGGTGAGTCACCATAACCTGCCAATTAACGCCGAAGCGGTCCACAACAGAACCGTACAGCGGCGACCAAAACACAGTTGCCAACGGCTCTTCCACTTTGCCGCCCGCTGCCAGTTTTTCAAATGTTGCCCTGACTTCCGCCTCGGTATCGTAGGTAATCATGTACGAGAAGTTTCCGAACGGGGGCGGCGTTTCCGCGCCGTCTGTTAGGCTGAAATTTACGCCGTGGATAATCACTTCCGAGTGCATTACAAAATTTGGCGGGCAATCATCCATGCCGCTGTTGGGCGGTGCGTCTTTGGCGTAGTTTATTTCCTTAACATCTGCCGCCAATGCGGTCTTGTAAAATGCAATCGCTTCGTCGCAATTGCCGTTAAAATGAATAGACGGATTAAGCATAAAATCTCTCCTTAGTTATTAATGTCTGCTTCTGTTGCTTTTCTTACTGTGATTTTCATTGGAATCATCCCTTCTTTTTGAAAAGTTACCCTGTTATTTTAACATAAAACTTGCGGTTTCTTGGCGGGTCGAACTCGCAAAAATAAATCCCCTGCCAAGTGCCAAGGAGGAGCTTGGAATTTTCGATGATAATTGTAGCACTCGAGCCCATGGCAGATGCCTTTAAATGCGCCGCGCTGTTGCCCTCTGCGTGGCGGAACTCCGCACGGTTTGGAAAGGCTTTGTTTAAGCCCAAAAGCAAATCAGGAATTACATCAGGGTCGGCGTTTTCGTTGATGGTAATTCCTGCCGTGGTGTGCGGATTAAATACCACCGCAATGCCGCTTTCCACACCGCTTTTTGCCACGGCCTCGCGTACTTGGGGCGTTATGTTGTAAAAATTTTCGCGCTGTGCGGATAATTGAAATTCGTATAGCATATTTTCACTCCCAATCCTCGTTGCTAAGATGGCGTTGCAACTCTTTCAGTTTAGTCTCACGCGCCCGATAATCCGGCAGGATATCTTCAACTATAGCCCAAAACCGCGTAGAGTGGTTCATTTCTTTCAGATGCGCCAATTCGTGAACCACAACGTAGTCCACCACCGCGTCTTCTGCCATGATTAGCCGCCACGAAAAATTAAGGCTTTTCCGCGACGAGCAACTGCCCCACCGTTTCATTGCGCCGTTTATTTTTACAGCCGTTGGGGTAACGCCCATCAGCGCGGAGAAAACATCTACCCGCTTTGATATATACACCTTTGCAAGCATTTTGTAAATTTTAACGCAGGTGTGTTTAATTTGCTCGGGCGACAACCCTTGCGGCATATAAAACACGTTACCATCAAACCCTGCGCGTTTTACGTTGCGTTGCTCAATGCAGAATTTCGCTCCCATTAGCGGTATGAAACTGCCGTAATTTACAACAAATGCTTTCTTTTTTTCCGCCTGTGATTGTTGCTTCGACAGGTTTTTTGCAATCCAATTCTCTTTTTCCGAAACAAAACGGTCTATGTCGCGCTTGGGCATTCGCAAAGGCGCACGAACTTCCACCTCGCCGTTCCGCACGTGAATTGCAACCGTTTTTCGGTTAGAGCGCGTTAAGGTGTATGTCATGAAATAAGTTCAACTGACTTGTCCGTGAATAAAATGCCGTCCAGATGGTCTATTTCGTGGCAAAATGTTGCCGACAAAAAACCTTCGCCCGTAACGGTTATCGGGTTGCAGTGCCTGTCCAACGCGGAGACTGTCACCTTGACGGGGCGGTCTACATATCCCCTTGGTGCGGCGGGCGAAATCGAACCCTCTAATACGCGTTGTGTTTCATCACTCGCTTCCAAAATTGAGGGGTTGATAAGTTCGATTACGCCGGCTTCAGCCAGCACAACAACCGCCCGCCGCAATATGCCAACGTGTACAGCGGCGCAACCATAGCCTTTTACACGCTCCAGCGTATCACGCATATCGTCCAGCAACGCCCAAAGCCGCGTGTCAAATTTTACAACGTCCTTGCTTTTTTTGCGAAACAGCGGGTCATTAAAATTTGTAATATTTCTGATTGCCATAGAATCCTCTTTCTAAAATCCCCGTAGACACTATTGCGCCACGGGGATTTTTTTTAGCTGATTAGACAGTGGAATTATTGTATCAACAGAAAGACCTGTATCTTCTGCAACGTCCTCAACGGATAAACCGCGCATAAGCAATTTTTCAGCAATCGCTTTTATTTTTTCAGCGTCGCGGTTGTCCAGCCAGTTGTCCAGCCAACCATGTTTTTCTGCACCTCTCAAGAAAATCTCTTTTACGTCATCCGTAAACATACTTATCGCCTCCTCAAGCGCATCAGGGTTTGCTTTTATTAATCTATCCAAAAACACATTTTTATCATCAAAGGACTTGCGCGCCGTGTATGATACCAGTGTTTTCTGCATATCCTCTCCGCTTAAATTACTGCGCAGATTACGCAAAAACAAATTTTCTTCTTCGGGCAAATTTTTGCTTTCGAGTATCTGAACAGGAACAATATCGCCTGTTATAAGATGGATTCCGCTTTCACTGTTCGTTACTGTCAACCCGCGATTTTCAAGAGTTTTGATAAGCTCTCGCGGGTATATCGTCAGAGAGATGGAAATTGTTATATCCGACATTTGCACTTTTTCAAAAGACGAATAGATAAACGCATATCCAAAAATTTTATTGTAATCCCACAATGAAAAGCTATCTGTTTCGGATTTGTATTCGACAATGTTGTGATTCTTAAAGATTTTGCCTATATTTTTTACGATAGTTACGTCCTTGATTTTCTTGATAATCAAGGTGTCCATGCGGAGGGCTTCTTTGCTTAGTTCATGTTCTTTTTTGAAGGAGAGTGCGTCCATGTATTCATGAAACTCCAGTTGCAGGGCTTCAAAATGCGCGCCGTGCCAATATATTTTTTCCTGTTCGTCCAAAAATCCCGCACCTCCCACGCTGATTATACTATAAGTGAGATACGCGCTCAAATTTATTTTTACAACAAGAAGGTCAATTTTTCATAGCGGTAAACTCGACGTTATGTATTGCCGCGGTGTCGTTGCGTTCGGTGTGGTTCGTTTCTTTGTGCCATACTATTTTCGTGATGAATTTTTGGATGAATTTTAAACGGTGTTCGTTGTCCAGTTTGAGCCAGTTGGTTTGCAGATTGGCGGATATTTTTTGTTGGGGGGCGGGGGTGGTGCGGATTTCCAGTAGGTTAAGACGTGCGGTGAGTTTTTCCCGTTGGTTAATGCCGCGTTGTATCATTTGTTGGTAGGTGTCGAAGTTGATTTTGTCTGCCATAAATAAATCCATTACCTCGGTTGCCTTGCGGTTTGTTTGGGCGATTTCGGCGGTTATGGATTTTATTTCTTTGGTGTGGCTTGGGGGTTCGGTTTTTTTGGGGGGCTCGGGTTTCTCTGTGAAGTTGGATATGTTGGATATGTAGGTTTCAAAAGCGTGTTCAACTTTGCTGTGGGCGGTTAGGCTTTTTTGCGTGCATTTGGAATTTACAGAGTTTGTACAGCGGTAGTTTGCGTGTTTGGGGCTTTTGTCCTTGTTGTAGCTCCACTTTGTGGAGAGTTTGCCGCCGCAGGACGCGCAATATAAAACGCCGCAGAAATACGCGCCCGCCTTGGGGCGTTTGGTGGGGGTGATGCCTTTCCGTTGCGTGAATTTTTCTTGCGCCTCGCGGAAGGTGGCGGCGGGTATGATTGGTTGGTGTTTGCCTTCTGCCTCGAAGTAGCGGCTTTCGTCTGCAATGCTGTAGCGCACTTTGCCTATGTAATTTGGGTTGGTTAGGATTAACTTGACGGCGGGGACAGACCACTTTTTGCCGCGCTTGGTTGGTATGTTTTCTTCATCCAAAGTGCGAGCAATTTGGCTTAGTGAATAATCGTCACGCAGATACATGGAAAAAATGCGTTTTACAATTTCGGCTTCTTGCGGAAAAATGGTTTGCACTTTTTCCCCAATAACGCGGTCGTAGCCGTAGGACTGGTATATTACAGCGGGAGAGAAACCTTCTTTAACTTTGCGTTCGCAACCTAAGCGCACACGCTCGGCTAGGTTTTCGCGCTCGAATTCTGCAAAGATGCCCACTATTTTAAGGAACATTCGGCCCGTGGCTGTGGTTGTGTCTATGCTTTCGTTCAGCGAGTTAAACGCGCAATCATGCTGGTTGAACAGGTCTATCAGCTCTATTAAATTTTTGGTGGAACGCGTTAGCCTGTCTATTTTGTAAACCAGCACATTGTTCACCTTGCCGCTTATGATATCCGCGATAAGGCGTTGTATTTCCGGTCTGCCCTCTATGTTTTTGGCACTTATCCCCTCATCGGCGTATACGGAAAATACTTTCCATTCTTTCAGAGCGGCATAGGTTTTTAATTTTTCTTCCTGTGCGCGGATTGAATACCCTTCGCGCACTTGTTCTTCCGTGGAAACCCTTACATACACCGCCGTGCTGGTCATCTTTTATCGTCCTTTTTTTTCGCCGCCATTGCTTCAAATGCGAGGGCAAAAAATTTCAGCATTTCCTGTTGGGTTGCTTTAGGTAAAATTATTTTTTTGTCCTTCATATACGTATCACCTCATACAATAATGTATGGGTGGTTTTTTCTAAATATGAGCAACCCCGTATTTATGGTAATCGGAGAACGCCTTGGTGCGGAACTTTTCCACGATTATCTGATGCGGTTTGGCTTTCACGAAAAAACGGGAATTGACCTACCGGGCGAGGCAGTTGGTATAATGTACGCGGCAGAAAAAATGGGGCCTGTAGAGCTTGCCACAATGTCTTTCGGGCAGAGCCTTACAATTACGCCACTGCAACTGGTACGCGCCGCCGCAACGGTTGTAAACGGCGGATACCTTGTTACACCCCACATAGGAATGCGCTTGCTGGACGAAAACGGAACAGTGGTGCAAGAATTTGCGCCGCCGCAGGGCGAACAAATTTTGCCCACAGACGTAAGCGACTCTATGCGGTTCATTTTAGAATCCGTAGTATCCGTGGGGACGGGACAGCGCACATACATCCCGGGTTTTCGTGTTGGTGCGAAAACCGCGACTTCGCAAAAACTTCCACGCGGCAGCGGAAAATATATCTCGTCCATAATGGCGTTCGCGCCCGCCGACGCCCCCGCCGTCGTCGCCCTCGTCCTCGTAGACGAACCCCAAGGCACATACTACGGCGGGCAAGTTACAGGCCCGATAATGCAAATCCTATTAGAAAACGTCCTACCATACCTAGGCGTCACCCCCATCTACGTAACCGAAGACGAACAAGAGGGCGCACCCGTTCTTGTCCCCGACCTTCGCGGCCTGCCAAAAAAAGAAGCCCTGCAAATTTTGAAAGACTCCGAACTAACCCACGACCTAATCGGCACAGGCGACACCGTTTTAGAACAATTCCCAATTGCGGGCGAGCTGGTTAATCGCGGCGAACGGGTGCTGTTGCGGATAAAATAAAGGCGCGGGGACTCCGTCCCCACACCCTTGCGAACTTTAGTCGATTAGGCGATTAGCCGCGTTCTTCCAATTTTTGATTTCTTCCCCAAGTTCATGAATCATCTCGTCAATCAGCTCGAGGAGTTGCGCTTTATTGTCAGTATCATCCGGAAGTGCGGCGGCAGTGTTTCTCGCTTTCTTTTTGAGAAGCAAGGACGCCTCCAAGTATCCGAGATTGGCGTGTTCATATCCGGAGATACCTTTTCTTTTGTTTTTATGGCATTCCCGATATGCTTCCGAAACATACAGATAAAAACGAAAATCCGGAACGGGAAGGCTCACATTTTCCGCATGGTGCATACCGCTTTCAATCAGCTCAATCCCTTTTTTGGAATTTTTACGCGCTTCAATTTCACTTGCGTAAAGTTCACTAGCACCCAGCTTGTCTTTTACGCCGCAATATATTGTGCCTAGAATAACTTGCGCCCAACCATATCCGGTTTCGGCAAATTTTTCAAGCCAATAGAACAGTTTTTTTCCATCATGTATGGCGGCGCGTCCTCCATACATAAACTGTATCAAATTGCTCATTGCAGCTTGATTACCTTTTTCGGCAGCTTTTTCCCACCACAATGCCGCGTTTTGGTAGTCGCCTTGTTTGTCGTATTCAATTCCTACGTCAATCATTGCCTCTGTGTCGTGTTCGGCTTTTGCCAATAATTCCTTGTCGATATTCATTTTTTATTGCCTCCTTTGTTTTTCGTTAATCAAGTTGCCGCGCACACCTATGAATTTTTCAAGCGTATTTGTACGCATTCGCTCTGCGGCGGGCGGTAAGTCTGCACCACCGGAAGCATGAATCACATCAATCGCCCAACTGTATTTCTTGATGTAATTTTCGATACTGTTGTTATCAAGCATTTTTATTACAGATTCACCAAGCCCAGCCATCAATTCCGAATCTTGCAGTATTGACGGCAACATTTCCATAGCTTGCGCACGGGCAATTGCATTGCAAACAAATGCACTATCTTCCCTGTGCCATCTTTCAATGTAAAGACTGTCGTACTTTTCCCAGTCGCAGTCGCCCCCTCCATTCGGTCCTCCAAACATTCCAAATCACCTCCACTCTTAGTAGTTCATGCCCAGCCTGTTTCCGTTCGTGTCAAAAAAATAATCTCCACGTGTTTCCCCAACCCTGTTTCCATGTGTATCGAAAATGTATGCCCCTCTAAACTCAAGCAATCTTGTTCCGTAAGTATCAAAAACATAATCGCCGCGAATTTCAAAAACGCGGTTTCCGGATGCATCCCAAATGTAATCTCCCTTGCGTTCATACAAACGGTTTCCGAAATTATCCCTTAACCATGACACCGTTTTTCTCCTCTCTTAACAGATTTTCAAACCGACAGCACCCACGGGTATAGCTTCTCCCCGTGGGTATGCCATCAAAAAAGGCGTGCGGGACGGCAGAAAACTGCCATCACCTACACACCTTGACTAATCTGAAAAAATATCGCAAACCACGCGCCGAAAACGATAACAACAAAAATAAAACATACCTGCGTCACATTTCCATACACCAAAACAAAACGGTATTATTGAAACGGAGGTAAGAAGATGCTAAACTGTTGTTACGTAGTGGCAGGCGAAGCCTGTGTGTGTTAGGTGATGGTGATGTATCCCTACACTCGCCATGGGGTGCGGATACACACCATGGTCTCTACGGTTTTTTATTGCAGTGGCATTCTAACATAGACTTGGTAACAGATGCAAATAAACTTTAAGAATCAAAGAAACGGGGTTTACATAATGAAAAAATTTTTTTGTCTTTGCTTGCTATTCCTAGCCCTTACCGCTTGCGGACAGCAACGGCGCGAAGATATCGGCGGGGCATTGCCGATACTTTCGCCCACATACTACGGCAATTACGGCGCGTCTTTTTTCGCACCGACATACATCCGCGTGGTGATAGGCACTTCAAATTTCGAGGGACTAATCCACGAAAGCCCGCAAATTACCGCAACGGGTGCATTTTTCGTGGAACGCGACGGCAACACCACACGCTTCGGCGCGGGGGAAGTATTCTGCCCCGTCGGGAAGTTCCCGACGAGTGAGTACATTGCGGCACCAATTAATTCTTCATCCAACCTTGGTGCCGCAATCCCCCCTTCTAGGGGGGTGGTTGGAGTTTGCACAGCAAACTTCAACCGGGGGGTCAGTAGCGCAAGCGATACTCGGCGGGAACTTCCCGAGGTAGGGGCAGAGGGTACAACAACAGACCCCAACGCCGCATCCACACTCTTCCGCATCTCCACAGAAAGCCCATACACTCGCCTTAAAATTCTAAATCTCGCCCGCAATTGGCAAAACAACGCAACCCCCCAATATCGCGGCGTGTTTGAAATTTCGCAACGGGAAAACGGTTTCGTAATTGTAAATGAACTGCCGCTGGAAGAGTATCTGTACGCCGTTGTTCCCAGCGAAATGCCATCTGCCCACGGCGTGGAAGCATCAAAGGTGCAAGCCGTAACAGCGCGAACATTCGCGTATCACCAAATGCGGGAAGAACGCTTCCGCGATTTCGGCGCGCACGTAGACGACTCTGTTATCAGCCAAGTGTACAACAATATTCCTGAAAACGAGATTGCAATCGAAGCCGTGCGGGCAACACGCGGACAAATTTTAACGTTTAACGGCGAAATTATTTTAGCAAATTATTTTTCCACATCGGGCGGAACAACGGCAAACTTTGGCGAAGTTTGGGCAGTGGGCGAAACCTTCCCCTCATACACGCCCGAATTTTTGCGCGCCCGCGCCCAAATGCTAACGTATCACCCCGGCAATTTGCGCACGGAAGAAGCCGCGTCCGCGTTCTTCCGCAACACAGAAGTCCCCGCTTTCGACAGGCAATTTCCGTGGTTTCGCTGGCAAGTTACCATGACGGCGCAAGAACTTTCCCACAGAATCAACACCGCACTGCACACACGCCAAACCGCAAACCCCACAATGATTCATATGCTGAACGCCTACGGCGCACCAACCGCCGCACCCGCGCACAGCATAGGAACACTGCAACACATGGAAGTTACCCGCCGCGGCCAAGGCGGCAATATAATGGAAATGCTGTTCCGCGGAACAGAGGGCGTTGTGCGCGTCCAGACCGAATTTAACATCCGCACCTTGCTAAACCCCGCAGAAATCCCCGTCACCCGCCACGACGGCACTACTTCGGGAACATTAACCCTTCTGCCCAGCGCGTTTTTCACCTTCGACACCGAATACGACGCAAACGGCAACCTTCAATCCGTCACCATTTTCGGCGGCGGAAACGGCCACGGCGTCGGCAAAAGCCAAAACGGCGTCCGCGCCCTCTTAGACATGGGCCTCACCTATGTAGAAATCCTGCGCCACTACTACCCCGGCACGGAGATTACTTTTACATCAACGATGTCTGATATAATTCCATAAATCTTCTGTACTGTTGCGCGGTTATGGTGCCGACACGCATAAAAATATCTTCCTCTTTGATTTTTTCAAACAGGTAATCACATTTGACATGACCGCGCTTTTTTAATCCGTTTTCACCTGTTGCTTCAATTGGCTCGTTGTATGGGTAGCTGGGATTAACGTCACTGTTTTTGCTGACATTTGAGGATATAAGAAAGCATACATAATCAAGGTTGACAATCTCAAATTCGTCTTTTGTGATGTCTACCACTACAAAACTATGGAGCGAGCCGTCCGACCCATCCTGATATTTGAAGTTATTTACTAAAACAATATCTCCAACTTCACACTTCATTTGCGTCTCTCTCCCAGTATTCAGCTTTACCCTTGTGCGATTCTTCGTCAACAGGGTACATAACGAATGCTTCAGACACAGGCAGAACTCTACCTTTTTCGCGTCCAAGCTGTATCAATTCTTTCATCTTCAAGATGGATTCCTTATCCATGCAACACACCCGCCTTTCAAAAAAGATACGATTTGCGTTTATTTTACCATATGCGCACAAAACTTTCATGCATATTTTCCCGCAAACTATGGTAGTATTAAGAAAAAACGGAGGTATCTAAAATGGAAGCGATGTATATGTGGGGATTTGACCCGCTATTTTTTGTGTTGGTGTTGCCGGCGTTGGGATTCACGTTGTGGGCGCAATTTAAGGTAAAAAGCACGTTTGAGAAGTTTTCCAAAACGCGCACGGAGAAGGGAATAACAGGGGCGCAAGCGGCGGCAGAAATTTTACGCGCAGAGGGCATTCACGATGTACGTATAGAGCGCGTAAGCGGCCACCTTTCCGACCACTTCGACCCACGCGGAAATGTGATTCGGCTTTCGGACAGCGTACATGATGCGGCAACGGTTGCCGCAGTTGGTGTTGCGGCGCACGAAGCGGGTCACGCGATTCAGTATGCGCAGGGGTATGCGCCTATAAAAATTCGTGCCGCAATTATTCCTGTGACAAGCTTTGGCTCTAAGCTGGCGATGCCGCTTATTTTTATCGGCATGATTATGGGCGCGTTCGGGCTTATTAATATCGGAATTATACTTTTTGGCACGGTTGTAGTTTTTCAGTTCGTTACACTGCCTGTGGAGTTTAACGCTTCAAGCCGCGCACTTGCCGCACTAAGCGGAAACGCAATGCTTTCCCCCGCAGAAATCACAGGCTCGCGCAAAGTTTTAACCGCCGCCGCCCTTACCTATGTGGCGGCGCTTGCAATGTCACTGGCGCAACTTATCCGCTTTATCGCAATGGCACGGAGGAGATAAAATATGTACGACTTGGAGAAAATCGGCACGGAAGCAAAAAAAATGGCGGCATATGTCCGCCGACTAAGCGCGGTAGAAAAAAACGCCGCGCTGATGACGTGTGCGGACAAGCTTGAAGAAAACACCGCATATATTCTGGAAGAAAACGCAAAGGATATGGCGAACGCAGACCCGTCTCGCGGGGCGTTTAACGACCGCCTAAAGCTAACCGCAGAGCGAGTGAAAGCAATGGCGGAAGGCATACGAAAAGTAGCACGGCAAGACGACCCAACGGGCGAAACCCTGTACATGAAAACGCTCCCCAACGGGTTGCAAGTTGGTGAAAAGCGCGTACCAATCGGCGTGGTTGGCATGATATACGAAGCGCGCCCGAATGTTACCACAGACTCTTTCGCGCTGTGCTTTAAGTCGGGAAACGCTTGCGTTTTGCGCGGCAGTAAAGAGGCGATTAATTCAAATATCGCGCTGATAAAAATTTTGCAAGACGCACTTGCCGCCCAAAACCACCCCCGCGAAACAGTGCAACTTATCGAAGACACTTCCCGCGAAACGGCTCGCCAATTCATGCGCCTTAACAAGCACATAGACGTTCTTATTCCGCGGGGCGGGGCGGGGCTTATCCAAAGCACGGTGGAAAACAGCACCATTCCCGTAATCGAAACGGGCGTTGGCAACTGCCACATTTTTGTGGACGAGTCCGCCGATTTAGACAAAGCCGTTAAAATCATCCTAAACGCCAAAACCCAACGCCCAAGCGTGTGCAACGCTTGCGAAAAATTGCTGATTCATTCCAAAATTGCGGATAAATTTCTGCCGCAAATATGTGACGCGTTGCACGGCGCAGGGGTGGAAATTCGCGGCTGTGACGCGGTTTGCAAGGCATTCGCTCATGCAAAACCCGCCACCGCAGAAGACTGGCACACAGAATTTCTTGACCTGATAATTGGCGTGAAAATTGTCGAAGATTTACACGCCGCAATCGCGCACATATCCGAATACTCATCCGGCCACACCGAGGCGATTCTTACCGAAAACTACACCAACGCAAACGCCTTCATAGACCTTGTAGATTCTGCCGCCGTTTTCGTAAACGCCTCCACCCGCTTCACAGACGGCGAGGAATTTGGTCTTGGCGCAGAAGTTGGCATTTCCACACAAAAACTGCACACCCGCGGTCCCATGGGGCTAAAGGCTTTAACAACCACAAAATTTTTCGCATTAGGCAGAGGACAAGTTAGGGAATAGCAAATGAAAAAATTTGTAAAGCTTATGCGACCCAAGCACTATCTGAAAAACGGGCTGGTGTTTGTGCCGATTATGTACTCGTTTAATTTGACGGATTTGAATTTATTTTTTGGCGTGGCAATGTGTTTTGCCGCGCTTTGTTTGGTTGCGTCGGGGATTTACGCGGTCAATGATATTGCGGACTGCGAAAAGGACAGGGCGCACCCTGTTAATAAGACGCGGCCGATTGCGGCGGGCGATATTTCTAAGGGCGCGGCGGCGGTGTTTTCGCTCGTGCTGTTTGTGGCTGGCTTTATTTTGACGGCTGTGTTTGGCGGTGCGTACGCGCTTTGGTTTGTGGGCGCGTACTTTTTGCTTAACTTGGCGTACTCGTTTCGTCTGAAGCATCATGCCGTGATTGACTGTTTTTGTGTTGCGGCGGGCTTTGTGTTACGGGTTTTCATTGGCGGCGCGGCGATTGATTTGTATATTTCGGAATGGATGTTTCTTACGATTGCGGCGGGGTCGCTGTTTATGGCTTTCGGCAAACGGCGCGGCGAGCTTATTCAAACACGCGGCACAGAATCTGCCCGCAAGGTGATTGACGGCTACAGTTTGGATTTCTTGAACGGCGCGGTTTTTTCTTGCGCCGCCGTCAGCATGATTTTTTACGCCCTGTGGGCAATGACAAGCGTCCCGCTGATGGTGTACACCGTCCCGCTGATTATCTTCATCATCTGCAAATACCTTCTAAACGCACACGCCCCCAATTCCTACGGCGACCCAATCACCGTCATTTTTGCAGACAAGGTTCTTCTTGGCGCAATCGCGCTGTTTGGCGGGTTGAGCATTGTGTTTTTGTATGTGGTATAATTTGTTTGTATTGCGGGAGGAGCGGAAAATTTTTAATGTTTGACATAAGCAGCATTCAAGCCCTGTTTAATGGCAATGCCGTTAAACAGCGGCAACATTTCAGAAATCGGATTAAAGAGCGGAATATAAAGAAAATTGATGTTGCGCAAGCCCTTTTGTCGGGGGAAATAATAGAAGAATGCCCCAATGACCTGCCGCTCCCAAGCATTTTAATTTTAGGATACACCAAAGCTAACAAGCCCTTGCATATAGCAGTGGGCGTGGATGATGACATAATTTGGCTGGTTACGGCGTATTTTCCAACGCTTGATAAATGGGAAGCAGATTATAAAACAAGAAAAGGATGATGAACTATGAAATGTTACGTTTGCAAGGGACAGATGGAAGATGCGACCACCTCCGATTTTAACGACTTTGGAAACTGCATAATAGTTGTAAGGGGAGTGCCGTGCCATAAATGCGCAGAGTGCGGAGAACTGGCATTCGACTTGAAAATTGACGTAAGGGTGGAGGAAATAGTAGACACATTAAAAGAGTCTGTAACCGCAGAAATCGCCGTTGTTCAATACTCGCCAACAGAAATTAAAGTTGTGCAGTATGCGGCGGCTGTTGCGGCGTAATCGTCTACGCCCCTACTCATTCCATTATCCCGATAACTTAAAAAAGGAGAGATTCACATGAACTTAGGAACAGACATTTGTGTGCAGGTGGGAATACTTGTGCATGACATTGAAAAAACAGGGGCGGCGTATGCGGCACTGTTGGGGCGGGAGAAGCCCGACTATGTTCTGACGGGCGAGTTGAAAGACGCGGAAACGGAATTTCGCGGCGCGCCGTCGGAAGCGCGGGCAAAACTGATGTTCTTCCCCGTGGGCGGCAACATGGTTATCGAGCTTATAGAGCCGGACAAAAACCCCTCCACATGGCGGGAGGATTTGGACAAAAACGGCGAAGGCCCACACCACCTTGCCTTTAACATAAAGGGCATGAAAGAAACCGTTGCAAGGTTGGAAGCAAGCGGCATTCCGCTAATCCAGAAAGGCGAGTACCCCGGCGGACGATATGCATACATGGACACCAACCCGCAACTTAAAACGCTGATTGAATTATTGGAGAATGACTAAAAATCATGCCTAACAAAACAAGATACATCTGCGGGGAATGTGCGCACGAGCAAGCCAAATGGCTGGGGCGTTGCCCGTCCTGCGGCAAGTTTAACACGCTTAAAGAGCTTATAATCAAGCCCACCCTCCCGGGTGGCGCGGGAGCGGCGGCAAGCGGTAATGGCGGCGCAAAAGCCCGACGTGCCGTGAGTTCCCCGTCGGGCGAGTATAGCGCAAGCGATGACCGACGGGAAACTCACGGCGCGGGAGGGGCGACCGCCGCAACGAGAACGACAGGCGTACAACTCCTGCGGGATATATCTGTAAGCGAGGACGGTACAAACCGCTCTGCAACGGGTATTTCGGAGCTTGACCGCGTTCTTGGGGGCGGCATTGTGGCGGGCAGTATGCTTCTTCTTGGGGGCGACCCGGGGATTGGGAAGTCTACGCTTTTGTTGCAAATTTGTCGTCATATGGCAAGTGACGATTTCCCCGTGCTGTATGTTTCGGGGGAGGAAAGCGCGGCGCAAATTAAGATGCGGGCGAACCGACTGCAAGTGGATTCGCCCGGGTGTTATTTGCTTGCGGAAACGGATATCTACGCCATTCGCGACGCGGTTCTTTCGATTAAGCCCGCGCTTCTTTTAATCGACTCCATCCAGACAATGCGCCTTTCAGACCTCACATCCTTGCCGGGTAGCGTTACGCAAGTGCGGGAATGCGCGGCGTTTTTTACATATCTTGCGAAAGCGGATGCGATGTCTGTAATTCTTGTGGGACACGTTACGAAGGAAGGTTCTTTCGCGGGGCCGCGGGTTTTGGAGCATATGGTGGATACCGTTTTGTATTTTGAAGGGGACGACAAAGACGCTTGCCGTCTTATTCGGGCGGTGAAAAATCGGTTTGGCTCTACGCACGAAATCGGCGTTTTTGAAATGGGCGAGCAAGGTCTTACCGTAATCGAAGACCCGTCTGCATATATGCTTTCGGGGCGGCCTGTGGGGGCGGCGGGTTCGGTCGTAACCTGTTCGCTGGAAGGTACGCGCCCGCTTCTTACGGAGGTGCAAGCCCTTGTTGCGTACACAAATTTTGGCACACCGCGCCGCACATCCACGGGTATGGATTACAACCGAATGGTAATGCTCCTTGCCGTATTGGAAAAACGATGCGGCTACAAGCTACAAAACTTCGACGCATATGTAAACATAGCGGGCGGCTTGCGCGTAGACGAACCCTCCGCAGATGCCGCCGTCATAGCCGCCCTAGCCTCATGCTACAAAGAAAAACCCATCAGCCCAAAAATAATGGTAATCGGCGAAGTCGGGCTTGCGGGCGAACTACGCGCCATTTCCCAACCCGAACGCCGCATTTCCGAAGCCGCCCGCCACGGCTTCGCAGGTTGCGTCCTGCCCGCCGCAAACAAGGCAAAACTGCGCAACATCCCCGAAGATTTCCGAATCCTCGGCGCGGAAAATATCGGCGAAATGTTGAACGCTATACTGTGATAAGACCGCAGTGGAGTTCTCGGGGCAATGAAGTGAGCGGTTTACCGCGAACGGCACCTCCCCCGAACCCCTGCGAACTTTTTTGAAAAAAAGTTCGACAAAAAACTTTAAATTTTGACCAGCGATAAACTGCATCGAAATTCAAAAACCCGCCGCGAAATTCGCGGCGGGGTTTTAGTTAAAGTTTTGATGAAACTTTTTCAAAAGTTTCCCGGGGTTCGGGGTGGAACCCCGAGGTCTTGGTCTTACCCCCGTATCAGTCGAGGGATTTCTTCAAACTCCATGTGGATTTTTAAGAACAAGTCTACGATGAGGGGGTCGAATTGGATGCCGCGCCCTTTGGTAATTATGTCTTTGGCCTTTTCGTGGGGGAATGGTTTTTTGTATGGTCTCTCTTCGACGAGGGCATCGTATACATCGCAAATTGCCATCATTCTGCCAAGGAGGGGTATGTTTTCGCCTGCGAGGGCGTTTGGGTAGCCCGTGCCGTCCCATTTTTCGTGGTGGGACACGGCAAAAATGCGGGCGTATTCCAGAAAGTAACTGTCTGAGGTTTTTTCCTTCCACCCAAGAATAATCTCTTCGCCGAAAGTTGTGTGCCTTTGCATTTTTACAAACTCGTCGGGAGTGAGCTGGACCGACTTTTTTAGAATGGTATCGGGTACGCAAATTTTGCCAACATCGTGCAGTTGGCAGGATTGCAAAATTAGTCTGTCGTCCATTTTTTTAAGCTGGTCTGCATACACATTGTTTTTGCGCATTGCAGTGATTAGCACTTCCATGTATCGCTGTACCCGCGCTATATGACCGCCTGTTACTTCGTCGCGGTATTCCACCAATTGCGCAAGTGAGGACAAAATTGCGTTTTTAAGTTCCACAACGGTTCGGGTTTTTTCTTCCACAATTTGCTCAAGATTGTTGTTTAGCTTAATCAGTTCGCGTTTTTGCGATTCAACCAGAAGGTGAACCTCCAAACGCTTCAACAGGCGCGGGGCAGAAAACGGCTTTGTTATATAGTCTATCGCGCCCAAAGAAAGCCCCGTAAGTTCCTTTTTTTCGTCCGCGTGTGCGGTTAGAAAAATAACAGGAATGTCGGCGGTTTTCTCGTTCATTTTAAGCTGTTGAATAACATCGTAACCGCTCATGCCCGGCATGGTTACGTCCAGTAGCACCAAGTCCGGCGTGAACGTCTCAATCAAGTCCAGCAACATCTCGCCGGAATTTAGCGTAAGAACATTGTAATGCCCCTCCAATGCCTTTTTGCCTATCGCCAAATTTGTCATGGAGTCGTCTACTAAAAATATGGTCTGCTTTTTTTTCTGCTGCTCCACGGCAGTACTCTCCCCCTCTGTTACAGCCTATTTCCCTGCAATTTTTCAATTTGCACGATTAGTGCAACGATATCTGCACTAACCGTTTCCCAGATGTCTTCCATGCGCAGGGTCATGTACCCATGTGCGGTAACATCTCGCAACCCCGCAATCGCTCGCCACGGGATGTGCGTGTTTTCGCGCTTTAGATTGCCCGATAGTAATTTTACCATTTCGCCGATATTGATTAACGTCATGCAAACGGCGCGTTTAGTTTTTTCGTCCGAAATAAAGGTTTCGCAGTCGTAACCTGTTATCAAATTTGTGATAAGAGTTGCCTCTGCAAGAATTTTTTTTAACAGCACACAATCTCTCTTATCCATATGCCAAAACCGTTTTTGTGGGCTGTATCAGCGAATCCTCGGCAAGCGGCGCGTGGATAACATCCACGGGTACTTGCAATAAATCTTCCAAATCAAGTTTTATTGCAGACAGCGTAATCAGTGATATTCGCGGTTTGTGAAATTCGACAAGCAAATCCAAATCGCTTGTGTTTGTGGCGCGTCCGTCGGCATACGAGCCAAAGTACGACGCCTTTTTAATGGGGTGAAGCTCTGCCGTTTTTGCAACGGCAGAGCATATTTTTTCGTGGGTAAGCACTATGAGACCTCCGATTGTTACAGCCTAATCAGTTCTGCAATGCTCATTGCGATATTGTCCAGAATATCAAAGAATTTATCATTCAAGTCGTAATATTTTCCGTTTGGTTTTGTGACGGGGTCGTAGGCTTCGATGGATTCGCGGTCTTTGCGGGCGACAATGTAGGTTGTAACCTCGCGGGCTTCCAGCAATTCGCAAACCTGCGCTACGGATTTTCCGCAGTGGGTTGGCACATGGGGCGGGGCGTCTGTGATTAGAATGAAAATGTTACGCGCAGTGCCGTCGTCGCGGCTGGATTTCAGAAGCTCCAGCCCTGTAAGAAGCGAGTCCAGCGCAGACTCGGGGATATCGCCGCCATAGGTGCGCGGGATGTTTTTGACTTGCTTCTGGAATTTCGGAATGTCATCGGTAAAATTGTACACGCTGGGTTTTTCCTTCTCGCCCAAATCGCCGAAGCCGATTAGCCCCAGTTTGTACATCGCGCCCTTGGACGCAAGGATGTTTGAAAATTCGATGGCGCGGTCTTTCACGCCGTTGATATAGGTGTCCATACTGCCTGTTGTGTCGATGAGGAACACTACGTTTACTTTGTCGCTGCCCTTCGCGCCTTTGATTTCGCGTTTGGGCGGGGCTTGCGTTTGGGTGCGGTCGAACTCGGCGCGTTCTGTGCGGCCCGTGGAAAGGTCTTTTACATACACCTCAAACATATTGTTTTCGTCAATTGCGTAGGTTATTTCAATCTGCGTCGTTCCCGTGAGGCCTGCAAGCGCAACCGTTCCGATATATTTTCTGGCATCTTCACTGCCTTGCTCCCACTGGTACACATCCACGTTTACGCGGCTTGCGCCCGACATGGAAGCGAAATTGCTATCCGAATACTTGCTTGGAATTGGGCTTCCCATTGGGATAATTGGAATCGCGCCGCGCTCCATAGTTGCGACATCCGTAACCGCTTCCGTCCCGAAAACCTGCCGCGTAATTTGCCCCACCTTCACGTTTGAATTAGGCAGATGGATTAAATAATTGTAAATGCTCGCGCCCATTGCAACGGATTTCGCGGGGTCTGTAGCGCGGTAAGGCTCTTTGATAAAGCCCGCAACCATGCGCTTTACCATGGGTATAAGAGTAGAACCGCCAACCAGAACCACCTTCGAGATTTCATCTGCGGCGACTCCTGCGCGTTTCAACGCTTCCTCTATAATATCGCGGGAGCGGTCTACATATTTGCGAATCATTGCTTCAAATTCTTCGCGTGTAATTTCTGCATTAAGATTTTTTGGAACGCCGTCTATAATCACCAGCGGATTCACACGCACAGATACTTTATTCGTGCCTGAAAGTTTCTTCTTGACCTGTTCCGCTTCCTGTTTTAATTTCTGCATTACTCGCTTGCGTTCGGCGTTTTCCAGCGCGTCCAAGTCTACCTTGCTTTCCTCTGCAAATTTTGCTTTAAGCCAGCGAACAAGCTCGCTGTCGAAGTCGTCGCCGCCCAAATTCATATCGCCCACGTCGGACAGTTCTTGGAAAACCTCTTGCCCGCTTTCGTCCAGCGCGACCTTTAACACACAGGCATCAAAAGTTCCGCCGCCCAAGTCGTACACCAACAGCGTTTGCGCATAGCTTTGCCTGTAGCCGTACTCTATCGCGGCGGCAAGCGGTTCGCTTAGAAGATACACATTTCGGAAGCCCGCAAGCAATCCCGCTTGCTGTGTGGCAAAAATTTGGCGGTCGTTAAAATACGCGGGGTGCGTGATTACCACTTCGTCAAAGATTTCGCCGGATTGTTCTTCCGCCGCTTTTTTCAGCTTCGCAAGAATCGCCGCGCTAACTTCCTCCGGCGATTTTTCCATCTCCCCGATATTTATTTTCTCCCCGCCGCCCATCATTCGCTTCACAGAAAGAACCGTACTCTCGGGATAAATTATCGCGCCCGCTTTCGCTTCCGCGCCCACAATTACCCCGTCATCGTGAAAACACACCACAGACGGCAAAATCTCGTCCGTTCCGTCCACCTTAACAACGTCCAAAATATCCTTCTTATCGTTGTAAATGATTGCCGCCGAATTTGTTGTTCCAAGGTCAATTCCTAAGTAGCCCATGTGTAGCCTCCGTTTATGATGTATTTTTTTGATGAGTTAAATTGTCATGTTTTATCAGCGCACGGTTAAAGTAACTATTTGCGGCGAATAGGGGGGCTGTCGCAGAGCAACCGTATTACGCACCAAACCCTCCCTGTCCGAACGCAACGGGCGCGACGAGGGTATTTTGATACCGCATGAATCAAAGACATTCCAAAAGAAGTACGGAACATCCGGTTCAGGATTGGTGTCGAAAGCGGCGGAAAGTTGTTCTTGCGTCATACCTATGCTGTAACCGTAAATTTCAAATCGCTCTGTGCCGTACTCGTTGCGTGCTTCCATAGAAATAACTATGCCGTGCTGAAAGTCAATCGCCATTCCATTGGTAAAATAATATCTGGAAATACGACCGGGCATACCGGGATACTTGGGAATCATGCACGGTGACGATTCGCCCAAAAGTTCCTCCACACGCGCCCTTCTATCCCCTAACGAAATAATAACATCAAGCTCCACATCCCGCATAGAGCGAAAGTTTAGTTCCCGTGGTGCGTTGTCATATCGGTTGCCGTTCCCGCCGCACGCGGTGAAAGCAGCAAGAACCACTACAATTGAGATAATACGAACCAGCTTATACACACTACACCCCCGCAGTTTAGTAAAGAGTTGTGTTGCTTTTCCGTGTATCAATAATCGCATCTACAAAAATTGTAGTTCTTTCCACAACAAACAGTATTTTATATCTCTTGCCGAAGGTGCATTTTCTGTACGTTTCCGCAGGTATGTTGAAAACATCAATATCATCGGCAAAAGGAAACGCCATCGGGTTGTTGGCTATTTGTGCAAGGGTGCGTTCAAATTCATCCACCAACTTCTCGGCGGCAGAAGTGCTTACTTTCGCCAAAAATTCAGTGTGCGCCGCCAGCATGGAATATGTGCGGCTACTAATCCGTATGCTATATCCCGCCATTTTTTGCCTCTTTAATTATCTGTTTCAATCCTAAGATGGCTTCGTCTGCCGAAATTCCAAAATCGCCGCTTTCGCGCTCGGTTTTGGCTCTCGCCAACTCTGTAAGTGTGTTTTCCGAGTCGGACAATGAACGCGTTTTTATAAACGCTATGAAGTTGGCGATTTCGTCCAGCTGATAGTCAGGCATGGTTTCAACCATGCTGTATATTTTTTGCTTTACCGCTTGCATATATCGTCCTCCCTGCGTATTAATCAATGGACGGGTCGTATATTACCTCTCCCGTTTGCTTTACGTGTTCCAGAAAGCCGCTTCGGTCGTGTTGTTCGTCCATTAGGTGGGGTTCGATATCTATGCTTACGTTGCGGCGCAAGCGATATAACAGGCTTGCAGTTTCATGCCAATCACCGTCAAAGCCATCCATTACAACGGCTATGTCAATATCGCTGTACTCGTGGGGGGTGCCGTTTACATACGAGCCGTAGAGGATAACAGATGTAGGATTCAACGCTTTTTTTACTTCGCTTGCGTATCTTTCGGCAATCTGCCTAACAGTTCCTTTATCCAGCATAGAAATTCCTCCGTTTCCGCTAAGAGCCGTTTGCATTTTTGGAACGTAAGCGTTGCCGCCATTTTTGCTTTATATTCTGGGTATCTTGTTTCAATGTGAAGCGGGCTTAAATCGTCCATCAGATTACGTTGTTTTTCCGACAACTCCTCGGCTATACCGCCGCGAACCGCAAGTTTTTCCAAGTCGTGGATTTTTGGCGGAATCGCGCTTGTTTTGCTTGCAACAACAGCCTTTAGTGCTTTCTCCACAATCATATGGCAATAAAATCCCATATGCAATAATCGTTTTGATTGCAACAGGATTTTTGCGGTAATTAAATCCTCATCGCAAAGTTCCAGCCAGTAGTCTACTTTGTCGCTCATTGGCTTACCCTACCTCTGCGCGTTTGAAGCGGTCGGGGTCGAAGGATTCTTTATAGCCGCAGGAGGGGAAGTCTGTGCCGAAGCCGACATCTTCCACTAAGCCCTTAACAAGTCCGCCCTCTTCCTCTACCATTAGGGTAATGCGCAGTTTGGTTTTTCCGCTTGGGCGTTCGGGCAGACCGCGGATGCTTACTTCGCCAATCAGTTTGCAATTCTCGAAAGGGTCATCTTGTTGGATTCTTTCCAGAATGCGCAGGTCTAAGCCTGTCATTTCCTCGGGGGTTGTTCCCGACAGCGTGAACACATGAGACTTTTTGGCAAGGGCGTAGGAAGTGCCGCGCCGAATCATTGGGAAGAATGACTTTTTGCCCGCGCCCGCGAGTTCCAGCCCGATATCGTGGGAAACGGTTACTTCAAATTCTACGGAGATTTTTTCGCTTTCAAGGTCGGGGTGGGAAAGAAGCCCCATTTTCATGGCGGCATAGTAGGTCGCGCCCAACGAAATATCCAGCGCGGGGCGTTCTGATGAATAAATTTTGCTTTCATCGCCGAAAATATCCAAAAGCATCTCCCGGACCCAAGGCATTTGCGAACTGCCGCCCTCCAGCAAAACGCGGTCTATATCTTGGGGGGTAAGGCCGCCTGTGTAGGTTTCGCGCAGGGCTTTAAGCACAAGTTTGCGGGTTTTTTCTATGAAAGGTTTGATTAACAGATGAAATTCCTCACGGGTAACTTGCTCCACAAAAGGCGGGATGCAGAACGTAAACGGAATACGAAATTGCTTAACCCCGCTGAGCCGCTCCTTGGCTTCCCTAGCACGGGCTATGAGTTCTACTTGGTTCTCAACAGCGAGTTCGGCGGCAGTTTGCCCTGTTTTAGCTTGGACGAAATTTCCGCACGATTCTATTAGAAACGCGTCAACATCGTCACCGCCGTGGTAGGCCTCGCCGCCTTGCGAAATTACTTGCAGATTTATTTTCGCCTCGTCCCGTTCTTTTACGTGGAAGATTGTGATATCGAAAGTTCCGCCGCCAAAGTCGAAAACCATAATTTTTTCGCCCTCGTTAAGCTGATGGCGGAAGTTGTATGAAAGCGCGGCGGCACTGGGTTCTTTCACAAGGCAGATTAATTTGTCTGCAACACCCGCCAGTTCGCAAGCGCGGACGGTCGCTTTTTGCGCCGCGTCGTCGAAGTCGTATGGCACGGATACTACAAGCCCCGCAATTTCTGCTTTCGGGTTCAAATTTTGGGCATGAGAAATCAGCTCCTCCAAAATTTTGGAGGAGATTTCTTCAGGCAGATACTCTTTGCCGCCCAGTTTTACAGTCTCGTTTGTTCCCATCTGCCGCTTGATGGAACGCACCGTTGTTTCAGGATAAATTTTCATACTGCGATATGCTTCTTCGCCGATAACCCATTCGTCCTCGTCCTCGCGGAACTGCACCACAGACGGCATAGGCACTTTGCCGAAACCATTGCTGATATCAATAGCTTCGGGGCGGCGACCGTTATTGTCCCAGTAACTTATTACCGAGTTTGTTGTTCCAAGGTCGATTCCTAAAATATACCAATCTTCGGGCAACGCGCCCTTCTCTTCAATTTGCTTGCGGTAGGCTTCCCAATTCACGTGCGTCTTCCTCTCGCATATTGTTTTTTCTATTTTACATAAAAATGCCCAAAAGGTATACTAAAATATACGAAAGGGGATTTTTTAATGCTTTGTGAACATTTTGGAAGATGCGGCGGTTGCACGTATTTAGACATCTCATATGAAGAAGAACTTGCGATAAAAAAACAAACCCTAACAGAAACCCTTGGAGAATACGCAAGTTTCTTCGAGCATTTGCACCCCGCGCCGCAGGTGGAAGGCTATCGAAATAAAATGGAATTTGCTTTCGGTGACGAAGGCAAAGACGGCGGGCTTGCGCTGGGAATACGAAAAAAGCGCAGTTTTTACGAAGTGGCAACGCCCACAAACTGCGTTTTAATTCACGATGACTTTAAAAAAATTGTAACCCACGTAATAAATTTTTTCCGCGAAAACGGCGAAACATTCTTTCACAGAAAGCGACACACAGGCTCTTTGCGACACTTAGTTTTGCGGCGCGGCGAGTTTACGGGGGAAATTATCGTACTTCTTTCGGCAACATCAAATCTGCAAACACCGCTTGATTTATTTGCGAAATCCCTTCTTGAACTGCCGCTTAATGGCGAAATCGTGGGCATCCTTCACGCCCAAAACGACGGCGTTGCCGACGCCGTAAAAAACGAAAACATCACCCTACTGCACGGACGCGACTACTATCACGAAAAAATTTGCAATCTGCAATTCAAAGTCTCCGCGTTTTCCTTCTTCCAAACAAATTCTCGCGGCGCAGAGATATTATATGAAGTTGTGCGTAAATTCGCGGGGGCATTGCCGAAAACCATGCCTACACAAAATTCCCCGCAATGCGCGCTGGATATGTACTGCGGAACAGGCACGATTGCGCAAATAATTTCCCCCGCATTCGATAAAGTGATAGGCGTGGAGCTAATCGAAGAAGCCATTGCCGCCGCAAAAGAAAACGCTACAGCAAACGGCATCACCAACTGCGAATTTCACGCAGGGGATGCATTCGCCACACTGGAAGCCTTAACATCTCAAGCGTTAAAGTTTGAGGGAGAGGGGGGTCTTGATGTAATAATCCTTGACCCCCCGCGTGACGGCTTACACCCGAAAGCCTTGGCAAAAATTGCCGCGCTTTCCGCGCCGCAAATAATTTATGTAGCCTGCAAACCTAAATCCCTCGTTCGCGACCTGCCCGCACTAATCGGGGCAGGCTACAAGCTTGCAAAAATTGAAGCCGTGGATATGTTCCCGCGCACACCGCATATGGAGGCGGTGGCGTTGTTGCGCCACGGCAACTTCGCAACGTATTACCCCTGCACCAAAATATAGGAAATGCAGGGCGTTTTTTGTGGGGGGAGTTGCCGGTTATCGTAGCGCGGGATTAGGGCGCGTTTGAAAAACAGCAGAATTTCAACCATCTTTATCAATCGTGGTGTTAATTAGTATCCGTTCAATTATAAACCGAGGGCGTGCTTTGGATTCGAGGTAAATTTTGCCGATGTATTCACCAATTATGCCAATGGCCAAGATTTGTAATCCGCCGATTGCCCAAATTGAAACTATGGTTGATGCCCATCCGGGAGTTGTGCCGCCCGTAAAATAATCGAATATAAAGTAGATAAGGATGACCACACTTGTTAAGAAGAAAATTAAGCCTACAGCAACAATCATCCTTATTGGGCGAGTTGAAAGAGACGTTATCCCCTCAAAAGCAAAAGCTAACATTTTTTTAAGCGGATATTTGGTTTCTCCGGCAAAACGCTCTGCCCGTTCATACAAAACCGTAGCTGTGGGGTAGCCTATCATGGGAACAATTCCCCGAAGAAAAAGGTTGACCTCTTTAAACAGAGAAAGCCCCTCCAATGCACGTTTGCTCATGAGTCTATAATCAGCATGGTTGAAAACGATATCAACACCCATCGTACGCATCAATTTATAAAAGCCTTCGGCAGTCACCCGTTTAAAAAAACTGTCTTTCTTTCGTTTGCTACGAACGCCATAAACTATATCAAAGCCTTGCCTGAATTTTTTAAGCATCTCGTCAATTGCATTGATGTCGTCTTGTAAGTCCGCATCCATTGAAATGACAACGTCAGCCACATCCTTTGCAATCATGAGTCCGGCAAATAATGCGTTTTGATGCCCCTTGTTTTTTGATAAATTAATACCTGCAAAAATGGGATTTTTATCGTAAAGAGCTTTGATAATGTCCCATGTATTATCGTCAGAACCGTCATTTATAAACAATATTTTTGATGCAGGTAATATTTTGTCATCAGATATTAACGCATTAATTTTTTCACAAAGCCTTTTGGCCGTTTCAGGCAATACGGATTCCTCCTTGTAACAAGGCACTACAATATAAAGTGTATGCACTATTTAACAGCCTCCTACTTATTTATTGTGTTTAATCAAGGAATGGTTGTAATGTTGTTCAATATGAGGTATACAACCCCATCATCAAAAACCATCCGACCCCCGGTAAACCAGTGTTCCTTTCGCGCATAAGCAATTCGTTCGATATCATACGAACTCATTGGACGCATTGAAACCTCGCGACCAAGATAGTGCCAAATAAATGGACGTGGCATCCATCCTACGTGCCACATACTTATGGTTAAATCATGGTAATTATTTAGTTGCGGTCTAAACCATGTCTTCGGCGAATCATAACCAAAATAAATCCGCTCAATTGGACTTCCGCGATAATTTTCATATGCACGCAATCTCTCCCCAATTAAGGCCAATTCGAGCATATCCAAGTGATTATTCGCCCGACTGTTCAATTGAATATCAATTTGTATTTGCGACACAATAAGTAAAAATACTGTAGCAATTGCCAAAACAATTCTACTGACGCGTTTAGAATACAATACTATTCCCAGCAACATCATCCCTCCGATTCCCGCCATTGCTACCCCATTTCGAGGAAGTATATACCATATGTCCGTAGACATCGGCAACATTAGAACGAAAGTAGCAGCAAAAATCGCAACAAATGACATTAAAATTGTAACGAACCCTGTTGGCTTTTTTTGCCAATAGCACACATATATGATTATGCAAAAGAACACAAACAAAAACAGGCTGAAAACATAATTTGGCATGAATCCCATATGATTCAATCCAAATCTCACAATCGCATTAATTGAGAAAGATATATTTTCGATTATCCGCACTTCGCCATCAAATCGGGCATCATAAGAAAAAATCTGTAAAAAAATAAAATTTGAAAATAATGCGCCACCATGAATAAGTGCGGCAATGAAAATCTTTTTTATTAGACGCGAAATTTGTTCTTGATGGTTTGCACCTAAAAACAACACAACTAAAGGAGGGAAAAATGCCGAACTGGGCTGATAGCAAAACATACTCAAAATCATACAAATCAGACTAATTACATACCATTTAATTCCTCCACGTAAAAACAAAGCGCACGCAATAACCGCAAGAAGTATTCCAAGTGACATAATCGCACTTTCAAAGAACAACATAGATTCAAGGATAAACAAGTTAAAAAACACCAGAAGGCTACCTATTGTTGCTAAAATATCTCTATTACGGCAGTCGCTTGGAACAGCATATTTTTTTGTGAGATAAAACATTATATATGCCGCAATGGAAAGAAAGACAATGGAGACTCCCGTAGATATTGCCATCGCAAGGTTAAATGGTGGGTTTAAAAATAGAAGGGCTTGATAGAGCAAAGAAGAAAAAACGCGGCCTTGGTTGAATAATCCATTTATCATAAATCCATAACCGGCGTATATCTCTACCAGATAACTGTCGTGGACACGTTGCCGACCGGATAAAAAAGGCGCAAACACTATGAATCCATAAAACAGGTATATTAAAAGAACATAATATTCTTTGAATATCGACGGAGACTGTACATTTTTTATGACTTTCGACATGATATACCTCCTAACATCACGCTTGACTTGTATTACACAGCACCGACCAAACGCGAAAGTTCCCTTTCGCACTTGGTCGGCGGCGCATTAAAAAAGGTGTGCAAGGGCGGCAGAAAACCTGCCATCACCTTACACACCTTGGATATTCAAAAAATACCGAAAGCAACCCCGCCGCCAAACCATGCAACACAAATACAACACGCCCGCGCCTTGTTGTTGAAACAAGGGCAAAACAGTGCTAAACTGTGATTGCGTAGTGGCGGGCGCAAGCCCGTGTGTGTTGGTGATGCGTACAATCCCTACACTCGCCGTGGGGTGGTGGTACACCGCACGGTCGCTACGACTTTTGTTACAAACGTATACTAACATACTTTCCCTTGCGGGTGCAAATATGTTTTTTTATTGCTCCTGCCCGAATGGGTGCAAATATGACGACCAAACCAAAAGAATCCGACCTATACGAGCCTATAAAAACCCTCTTGTTATCGCAAGGGTTTATTGTGCGTGGGGAGGTTAAGGGTTGCGACATAGCCGCCGTACAAGGCGATACTCTTTGGGTGGTGGAAATGAAGCTGTCGGCGAACATCACGCTAATTTACCAAGCTATGGAACGCCAAGCCGCCGCAAGCGGCGTTTTTGTTGCCATTCCGCGCCCAAAAAACGCGAGGGACAGTAACTTCCGCGCTTTTCAGAAGCTACTTAAAAAGCTGGAACTGGGGCTTATAACCGTCGCGCTGGACAGCCCTACAAAACACGCGGAAATTCTTATTTTTCCGAATGAAAAAAGCCGCGCAAACAAGAAGTCTGTCGCGATAAAAAAAGAGATTTTTGGGCGCACAACCGATACAACAGGCGGTATTTCCAAAGAAAAAATAAATACGGCTTACCGCGAGCGTTGCGTGAAAATAGCAACACTTCTTGAGACAAAGGGGGCTCAAACCGCAAAAGCCCTTGTATCTTTTGGTTGCGAAAAAGACACAAACACTATTTTACGTGCAAATTATTTCGGTTGGTTCGAGAAAATTGCGCCCGCAACATACAATATCACTGAATCCGCCCGCAATTACCTCACAGAAAACGCATCTTCTCCTCTAATTACATACTATCGCCTAAAATCCGCAGAAATTCTGTAACCCCACGTCCGAAATCTAAAAATACATTGTGTTTTTTTGTGATACGTGTTATAACTTTTTCAAAAGGAGGGTGTTAAATGCTTTGCAACACTGCGGTTTTCTATGATATTGAAAATTTACTGGGGCTTTTTGGCGGAAAAACTAATACTGTTTTGCACTTGGACGAGATATACCGGCGTGTGCTGGAAATGGAAGGCGTACACGGCGTTTCTATACAAAGAGCGTATGCGGATTGGGCTTTGCCGCAACATAGGAATTTGCGAAATTCGGTGCTTCAAGTGGGTATCGAGCCTGTTCAGATTTTTAATACGAATCAGCACGACAAGGTTAAAAATGCGGCAGATGTTTGCCTGATAATAGACGCGGTGGACTTGATTTCCAAGCAACCTGAAATTGAAAACTATGTAATCGCATCGGGCGACGGGATTTTTGCTTTTTTGGCAAAAAAGCTTCACGAGCGCGGGAAACGGGTGATTGGTGTCGCTTTTGACAAAATTACCAACAATATTTTCCGCAATGCTTGCGACTATTTTGTCGCGCTGGAAAAAGCGGATACGTCCATAGTTGCCACGTCTTCGCGCAGAAAAAGCAAGGCTTCTGCGCCTGTTTCCGCGATTTCGGAAACAGAGTCTGTTCCGCAAACAAAAAACACGGGCAATTTTCCCAAAACAAAATTTACGGAAGCTTTGGAAAGCGCGGATATTGAAATTTTGCGCGATTCTACCGATTCTTCCGCGTGTTTTCACGTTGTTCGCAAAATGGTAGACGCGCTTTTTTCGGGCGAAACGCAGGATTTACCCGGTCTGGAAGTCTCCGTTTTCACAATGTACATGAACCACTATTTGCCTAATTTTAAAGTGACGCGCCACGGCTTTAAGCGCGTTGGCGAATTTATGCGTTTTATTTTGTCGGGAAGCCCTTTTTGTATGCATTCCATTGCTGATAATGTGTTGCTTATCGCGCCGCGAGACAGCGCGAAAGGCACAATTATGGACGACGTAAACGGTCTGCTAATCACGGGCGCGAACGGTGGAAAATACAACTCTGTGTTTAATGTGCCGCATGACGAACCGTTTATCTACAAGATTTTGCCCACAAAGACCGCAACGGCGGCGACAACGGCACAGCCGCCTTTAGCCGCGAAGGTGAAAAAGCCGCCTGCACCTGCGAAAAAGCCCAAGGAATTGCCTGCGGAAAAGCCAAAGGAAATCCCTGCGCCGCCCCCGCCGGAAGAAGCGTCGTCCATCCGCAAATGGATTAAAGACCGCTTTGAAGAGCTTGCGGAAGCGGACGCCATTCCCACCGCAGAGGTGCGCAAGCTTCTTACGCCCGAGTATGCAATGTCAACCTTCGGGGTGCGAACGCCCATCTTCCGCGAAATTGAAACGCGCAGTAATCTAACAGAGCAACGCACCGCCAACGGCAAAATCAAGTATTGGAAAGAGTCTTTCCGTTTCAACAACAAAACCTATATTGTGTACAAAGAATGGGTTGCAGGGCTTCACCGCGACCGCTTTTGCGCGTGGCTTAACACGCTTCGCAAATGAGTTCGCAAATGCCGCCGCACCCGCAAAACGAGAGGGATATCGCGGAACTTTTACAATCGCGAAAAACGCGGTTTCTTTTGGTTGCAATGTTATGCACCACAACTTTTGTGTTGCTTATTTTTTTGTTTTCGCCGTATTTCAACATCAACGAAGTGCATATCATAGGCAATTCACGGGTGTCGGAAGACGAAATTCGCGACAGTTTGGAAGTAACCCGCAGTTCTCATTTGTTACTTTTCAACACGCGAACGGCGGGACAACGAGTCTTGGAAAATATGTATATCGGCGCGGTGGAATTTGAGAGGATTTTGCCCGGCCGATTGATAGTAACCGTGACAGAACGCCGCCTAACCGCCTATGTGGAACACACGGGCGGCTTCCTTTTTCTTGACGACACAGGCCGCGTTTTGGACGTGCGGCAATACATCACGGATTCGCTACCCATTTTGGAGGGCTTGCAGTTCACCCGTTTCCAACTTGGCGAAATCTTGGAAGTCCCCGACACCGCCGCCTTTAACGTAATCGTGCAGTATGCCCAGCTTTTAAACCACCACGGTCTGATACAACGAGTTTCACACATAAACGTAACCGACGCCGCAAATATCCGTATCAACATAGAAAATATCGAGTTTAACGTAGGCGGCATTTCCGACGCGGACGAAAAAATCCGTACAATTTCCGCAATCATTGCCGCAAAACCAAACGTCGGGCTAATCCCCGGCTTTGTTGACCTCCGCGAGCGGCGGCAAGATAATTTCTTTGAAATTTTGCAATAAAAAAGGATTGATACCCATTGATAACGCCCGAAAAATTACTTAGATTAGAAAAACCCGGACGATACACAGGCGGCGAAATAAACGCCGTAAGCAAAGAGACAACGCCCGAAATTACGCGGTTTGCGTTTTGTTTCCCCGACGTTTACGAGATTGGAATGAGCCATCTTGGCTTGCAGATACTGTATTTTTTTATGAACCGCCGCGAAGATACATTTTGCGAACGGGTTTTCATGCCGTGGCTGGACGCGGTGGAATTTTTGCGCGAAGAAAACGAACCGCTTTTCGCGCTGGAGACAGGCGCGCCTCTGAACGAATTTGATTTTCTGGGGTTTACTTTGCAATACGAAATGTCATATACAAATGTGCTTGCCATGCTGGATTTGGCGGGGATTCCGTTACGTGCGGCACAGCGCGGTGACGCGTTCCCCCTTGTTTGCGCGGGCGGCTCATGCGCAACAAACCCCGAGCCAATGGCAGATTTCATAGACTTTTTCTACATCGGAGACGGCGAGGTAAGCCTTGACGAAATTTTAAACCGCTATTCCGCGCACAAAAAAAGCGGCGGCGGCAAAAAGGAATTTCTGCAAAAAATCACGGACATAGACGGCGTTTACGTCCCCGCGTTTTATGACGCGGAATACAACGCGGACGGCACGTTAAAATCCTTCGCGCCCAAAGCGGAAACAAACGCCCCCGCCACTGTTAAACGGGCTTTTTTGCCGCGTCTTGAATTTTTCCCCGCGACACTTATTGTGCCGCTTGTTGAGGCAACCCACGCTCGCGCCGTTGTGGAAATTGCGCGTGGTTGCAAGCGCGGTTGCAGGTTTTGTCAAGCGGGATTCATCTACCGCCCCGTGCGCGAGCGCGAGACACAGGTGCTTCTTTCGCAAGCGGAGAAGATTCTTGCGTCCACGGGCTATGAAGAAATCTCGTTGCTTTCGCTGTCTGCCTGTGACTATAAGAATTTTGGCGCGTTGGTGGACGGGCTTTTGGAAATTTGTACGGAAAAGCGTGTAAATATCTCGCTACCGTCCACGCGGCTGGACGCGCTTTCCGCATTGGAAAAAATCCGCACGGTTCGCCGCTCGTCCCTAACAGTCGCGCCCGAAGCGGGAAGCCAACGCCTTCGCGATTCCATCAACAAAAATTTGACGGAAGACGAAATCTTGGATGGCTGTTTTCGCGCATTTAAAGCGGGTTTCGACAAAATCAAGCTGTATTTTATGGGCGGCTTGCCCTCAGAAACCACCGAAGACGCACTTGCCGCCGCAGAACTTTGCGAAAAAATCGTAAGCAAATATTACGAGCTAACCTACGAAGAGCGCAAACGCCCCGTTAGTATCGGCGTTAGCACCGCCTGTTTTGTGCCAAAACCGTTCACGCCGTTCCAGTGGGCGGCGCAAGACACACCCGAAGAATTCACGCGCAAACAAAAAGAGGCAAAAGCCGCCATTCGCAAAAAGCAAATTTCCTACCGCTACCACGACGCCAAAACATCACAGCTTGAGGGCGTTTTGGCGCGTGGTTGCCGCCGCCTTTCCGCCGCAATAGAATCCGCCTACAAAAACGGCGCGATTTTTGACGGCTGGACAGAACATTTCCGCTACGACACATGGCTATCCGCCTTCGCAGAACACGGCATTTCCCCCGCATTCTACGCAAACCGCCAACGCGAAACAGCCGAACTCCTCCCGTGGGACTTCATTGATATTGGCGTGACAAAATCGTTCTTCCTCCGCGAATGGGAAAAATCCAAACAAGCCCAAACCACCCCCGATTGCCGCGAAAATTGCGCAGGGTGTGGGGTGGGGTGTACGTTGTAATGGACGCGAAAAAACTATCCCTGTTTGCAATAACATGGCCAATTTTTGTGGAGATGTTATTGTTTATGTTGATGGGGAATATGGACGTATTTATGCTAAGCAGACACTCGGATGAAGCGGTTGCGGGGGTCGGCGTTGCCAACCAGTTTGTGCAGATGGCAATTACTATATTTGGGTTTATTTCGTTGGGTGCGTCGGTGATTATTGCGCAGTATTTGGGCGCGGAAAAGCATAGTGACGCCAAGAAGGTCGCGGGGGTTTCGTTGTACTGCAACCTTGTGTTTGGGCTGGTTTTGGGGCTTGTGTTTGTGTTTGGGCGCGGGCTTATTTTGGCGACCATGCCGAATTTGTACTATGAAGTGAGAGACTACGCAAGCATTGTAATGTTGCTGGTGGGCGGTTTTATTTTCACGCAGGGGCTTTTGGGCGGGGTTAATGCGATTTTGCGCAGTTACGGCTACACGCGGGACACGCTAATCACAACCGCGTCCATGAATGTGATGAATATTATCGGTAACTTTATTGTGCTGTTCGGGCCGTTTGGGTTGCCCGTTTTTGGTGTGACGGGGGTTGCCGTTGTGACGGTTGTAAGCCGCACCGCTGCACTTGGGCTGGGTTTATGGATTTTGCACAGGCGCGTTAGGCGGCCTCTTGGCGGCATACGGCTGTTGTCGTTTCCGTTCGTGTATGTGAAAAAGATTCTGCGCATTGGCGTTCCTGCCGCCGGCGAAAGTTTGGCGTATATCGGATACCAAACCTTTCTTACAACCGTGGTTGCGGGCATGGGTTCTGCCGCGCTTTCCACGCGCATTTACAGCAGAGCGTTAAATATTTTCATGTTCGTGCTAACAATTTCCCTTGCGCAGGGCGGGCAGATAATAATCGGCCATTTGATGGGCGCGAAAGAATACGACGAAATCTACAAAAAGTGCTTGAAAATTTTAAGAGTCGCCGCGCTTTCTTCTGTTGCGGTTGCTATTGTTTTCAACATATTTTCTGCCCAATTGTTCGGGCTTTTTACGGATAACCCCGAGATTATTGCAATGGGGCAAAAGGTGCTTTTTGTGTTCATCTTCCTAGAAATCGGGCGGGCGATTAACTTGGTTGTAATCGGTTCGCTTCGCGCCGTGGGGGACGTGAAATTTCCAATGGTTGTGGGCATTTTTTCCATGTGGGGCTTTGGTGCGCTGGGCGGATTTACGCTGGGCGTTTGGTTTAACCTTGGCGTTTTGGGAACGGTAATCGGCGTTGCCTTAGACGAGTGCATTCGCGGAATAATAATGCTTTTCCGCTGGAAATCTCGGGTTTGGCAGAAGAAAGGGGTTACGTGATGAAAGTTGCAATTTGTGCCGCGATATGTGCGGCGGTATGTGCAGTGATTTTTACAACGTGGGCAGGAGAGCGCGGCGGAACAGCGGAGACAGAAGAATACCCGCCGTCGGACGTGCTTATTTTCCGCGCAGAAGTGTTGCCGTGGGACGATAATTTTTACCTTCGCAATGAAGATTCTATTCTGTTTGTGCGTAGCATTTCTGCGGTGGGGCATCATTCTGCGGGCGGCAGATATTTTATCAGCCGCCATGACTATATCACCGTGTTTTGCGCGGACGGCGAACCCCTGCATTATTCCGAAATCCCTACGGGAAGCGTGGTGGAAATCACATATCACGGGCTTGTTTTGCTGACAGACCCGGCTGTTATTCCCGCCGCGACTTCCGTGCAGATGCGCACCGCTGTCACCCGCGAGGAGACGCTCACTTTCCGCGCAGAAGTCTTGAGTTTCGAGTACACCTACTGGGGCGATTACACCCGTGGAACTTGCCCCATACCGCTGTGGCTGGTGAGAAGCATTACGCCGTCTGTGTGCGATATTTACGGGCGCGAGTACCGTGTGCGCGAGGCAGACGCGGCGTTGGACGCGGACGGAAACAACATTTCATATTCGGAAATTTCGGAGGGAAGCATAGTGGAAATCACGTTTTGCGGGCGCGTGCTTCTAACCATCCCGCCGATTATCAGTGCGCCGATTATTCAATTAGTCGAATAGGAGTTTATTTCATATGCATAAAATACGACTGCGGTTTTCAAAAACAGATACATTGCGTTTCATAGGGCATTTGGATTTTCTGCGTGTTGTGCAACAGACAATTCGGCGCGCCGCGTTGCCCGTTGCTTTTTCGCAGGGTTTTAACCCGCACATTCTTATCTCTTTCGCCCTGCCGCTGCCACTCGGCATGGCGTCCCTCAACGATTACGCCGACCTCACCCTCACCGATGAAATCCCTTTCTCCGAAATAACCGAGCGGCTAAACGCCGCCGCGCCCGTCGGCCTAACAATAAACGCCGCCTACCCCGCCGAAGACAAGGCGGCTTCTGTTGTTTGTGTCGCGGATTATGTAATCGAAAATAAGACCGCGGGGGTTTCACCCCCGCCGCCCCCACAAGGGGCATTGCCCCTTGACCCCATTTTAGATGGGATTCTGCGGAAGGAAAGCATTATCATTGCGAAGAAGACAAAAAAGGGCGTGAAGGATACAGATATCCGTGGGGATATTTTGGATTTGAAGTGTGATGGTGAGGGCGTAATTATGCGGCTTAGTGCGGGCAGTGCCAGATTTTTGAATCCGCTGACGGTTGCGGGATTGATTTTCCCTGACGCACCGCCAACTGCCGTAGATATCACCCGTGCAGAACTGTATCGCCAAGACGAAAACGGCGAGTCGGTGCCGCTATGAAACGCTTGCTAATCGACATAACAGCGGAAAAAACTTTCACGGCACTAACGGAAAACGACAAGCCCGTCGAATTTTTCGTAGACCCACGCGAAGAAACACAGCGCGACGGCTCTTGGGTGGGGCGCATTATTGTTGGGCGCATCAAGACCATATTGCCCGGGCAATTCGCTTTTGTGGATATCGGCGCGAAAAAAAACGCCTTTATCAACCTGCGTAAAGGGCATGGCTTAAAGGCAGGAATGTCAATTCTCGTGCAAGTTCAAAAGGACGCGATAGGCACAAAAGGTATGTATGTCGCGTTGGATCTCACAATCAAGGGACGGTTTATCGTCCTGTGTGCAAATAATCGGGGTCAAGGGGTATGGCCCGTCGAAAGACGGCGGCTCGAAGAGCCGTTCCCGCCAAAGGCGGGAAGCCTTCCCATTCCCTTGCAGGGGGTTCGGGGGACGGGGTCCCCCGAGGTCTACACCCTCCCCCCCACCGTTGGCATATCGCGGAAAATTGAGGACGAAAAAGAGATTAAGCGGCTGCGAAAAATTGTGTGGAAGATTCTGCCGAATGGGTTTTCGGCGATTGTGCGCACCAATGCGGTGGGGCAGGGCGAAGAAGAAATTGCGGCGGAAGCGGATGAACTTCGCAAAACCTTTGAGCAAATTATCGCCCTTTCGGAATTTGCCCGCCCGCCCGCCACAATGTATCCCGTTTGGGGCGGCGCGGCTGTGCCGCAAAATCTTCTTGCGGACATCCTGTCAAACGCGCTGGACGAAATCCACGTAAACACGGAAAACGACGAAGAATTTGTGGCAATAAAAAATTCCATCTGCGAAATCATACCCGAACTTGCGCCAAAAATTTCGCGCCAACCACTTAACCTGAAAAAACAAATTAAAACCGCGTTGGAAAAAAAAGTACCGCTTCCATGCGGCGGTTTCATCACAATAGAGCAGACCGAGGCCTGCGTTGTAATCGACGTAAACACGGGCAGTAACGTGGGCAACACAGACTACAAGACCACTGTTTTGGAAACAAACATTGAAGCCGCCGCCGTAATTGCCGCGCAAGTTCGTTTGCGAAACCTATCCGGCATTATAATCTGCGATTTCATAGATATGCCGAAAGAACACGACAAAACCGCTCTCTTAGAAAAACTCGCCGCCGAAATAAAGCGCGACCGCATCAAAACCGAAACCGCCGGATTTGTAGGCCTTGGCATGGTTCTCCTAACCCGCCGCAAGACCCGCCCCCCCCTCCACGAAATCATGCAAAAAAAATGCCCGCAGTGCGGCGGCGATATGTGAACAAAGTTCTCGGGGCAATGAAGTGAGCAGTTTACTGCGAACGGCACCTCCCCCGAACCCCGCAAACTTTTTGAAAAAAGTTTGAACAAAAACTTTAAATTTGGACTAGCGATAAGCTATCCAGCGCAATTCAAAAACCCGCCGCGAATTTTCGCGGCGGGTTTTTCGTTAAAG
>Ga0209755_10000308_pt1 | contig 92832 bp, 80 predicted proteins | sample TergutCo191P1_FD_187301 | JGI IMG/M metagenome (GOLD analysis project Ga0209755, IMG submission 187301) | Cornitermes sp. P1 segment gut microbial communities from Petit-Saut dam, French Guiana - Co191P1 (SPAdes) (version 2) | ecosystem: Host-associated > Arthropoda: Insects > Digestive system... | reverse complement strand
CAACCAGTTGAAGGTCTACTCCGGCTACGCCGATTACCTTCCTGTTGCGGATAATCGGAACAGTAACGCTTGTAACTAAAAGCTGTTCATCGCCGAACCAGTCAAGGTAAGGCTCTATGACATATTCCTTTCCTGATCTGAAAGAAGAATGATACCATTCGCCCGCGTCGCCCGGATCGTCATAATCATTCGCAAATTGAAGCTGTATATTGCCGCGATCATTGGTAAAAAAACTTAAAAACCTTCCTGTGTGGTCGGTTCCCGGAGTATTAACATAACGTGCGTCAAGACCGTCAAGCTCGTTAGGTTCAAAAACAGCCCAAACGCCGACAAACCCCGGGTTTTCTTCAATCAGGGTATGCAGCAAATAATTGACCAAATCACGCCTTCCTTCCGGAGCGACGACATCGTGAATATCAGCTACAAACATGGAAAAAGCCCTGATTTCATCAAAAGGGACTTCCAAAAACGCCTTAATGGCGCCTGCAGTTACAGCCGTGATATTGTTCGCGTTATCGTCTGAAATAGCCGTAATAGAACTTGAAGCGATCATTGACGCGGCAATAGTCAAACCGCCGATACCAACCAAGTTTACCAGTGAAATAATGAGAATAAGTTTCATTCCAATTTTCATAATAATTTCCTTCTATAATTGCATTATAAATGCATTTTCCGGTTCTGTTAAGCCCTATATTAAAACAACCTGCGAGATTTTAAACAGGGTATATTATGTGATTAAATTAATAAAAATCAGGGTGTTTTAATGCCAATCCGAATAAAATAGAATTTTTTTTGGATAGTATACTGATTATTTACATCTGTCCTTAATATAGTCTAAAAAGAGAGTGTCTATGAAAATCGGGAAAATAAGCGATATTGGAACCGGGTATTCCACGCTGTACAGCGCAGGCGGCATGAACAAAATGGCGTCGGGCGCGTATCTAATCAATACCGCCGTAAACAAGGTAAACGATCTAACAGCGGCAAATCATGAGAGAGTCAATATCATAATAAAGGAAGTTGAACGTTTTAAAGCAGCGTAAAATGAAAAAAGCGCGATTATTTTTTAAATAATATGTTCGGCTGTTTGGATTGAAATTAGTTATTGTTAGGTGACATTTATTATAAAAGTAAAATATATAAAAAATTATAATAAAAAGGAATAATGAATAACTCAAATATTCTCCGCGCAAATTTTCAAAAATTAAAGCACGTCTCTCTACAAAACCAATCAACAACCCCACCCTAAAGGGACGGGGTATGTTGTTCTTATAAGGTAATTGCATTCGGTGTTTAATACCTTTTTTAAGCGCTCTAAAGTGCGGGGTATTATACCCCTCAGCACGAATAAAAGTTTCTGTTTTTAGCACATGCTTTTTACCAAGAAAAAACAGGAAACGAGTATTTGAATGCCGCTGAAAGAATATTTTTCATTTTATTTTTAGAATTTACCAAAAAAATAAAATCTTGTAAATCATATAAAACCTATTGACATAGTAAGTTATACAATTTACAATATTTATTAATAAATATAATTAAGCTTCTGCGGCAAGGTGTATAAAATATGAAAATCATTTCCGGTAAAATATCGAAACACCCTGTAAAGAAAACATTTCTTTTGTTTTCCTGTATCTTTTTTCTTGCTATTTCTTTGAAAGCCATTACGGTATATACATTTTCCGCGCGTCAAACCAATCGTTCGTATATTGAACAACAGCTCATCTATGCGTCAGAAACAATACGGCTTCGTTTGGCTACAGCGGTAAACAGTGAATTGTCGTTGGTGCTTAGCATGGCGGATTCTCCTTTTATCCGGGACTACTTCAAGAACCCTTCCAATCAAAGTTTGGAACTATTAGCAGAAAAAGTATTTGATTTATACGAGCGGCATTTTAAACAGGGAGTAGTTTTCTGGATTAATGATTTTGACAAGATTTTTTATTCCACCGGTAATGAACCATACGTTGTATATCCTGATGATCCTGAATCTTACTGGTATAACTTAACTCTTTACAATACGGAACAATATAACTTTAATATTAATTATAATCCCAATATGCGGCAGATTGACCTCTGGGTTAACGCTCCGGTATTTGACGAAGATAATAAAAAACCTCTGGGCATGCTTGGAACAGCCATTAACCTGACAAATTTTTCGGATTTCATTGCCAACGCCTACAGGGAGTTTGAAGATAATATTACCGTTTATACATTTAATAAATTTCACGAGATTACATCCGCGCAGAATATTGAGCTTGTAATTAACAAAGTGCATCTTGAAGAATATTTCACAGATGAAAGCGAACAGATTATCAGAATAGCCGCCATACTCTCTAAAGATGAAAAAATTATTTTTACCGGAAACGAAAAAATGTATCTTGTAAGTTCCATCCCGGAGATGGAATGGTACGCGGTGATCAGTTATCCGCAGCATGGTTTATTCGCGCTCAATCAATCCATGAATATTTTATTTTTCAGTATGCTTTTTTTAATTCTTTTTATTTTAATTGTGTTAAATATATTCATTGCCCGATCGGAAAACGCCATTATTGAACAAAACATGCGGCTGATTGACGCGAATATAAAGACAGAAGCCGCGAACCAATCCAAAAGTAATTTCCTTGCGACAATGTCACATGAAATTCGTACGCCGTTAAACGCAATCCTCGGGATCACTCAAATTGAAATGCAGGATGAAAACCTGCCGGACAGACAAATGGCAGCTTATGAAAAAATACATAGTTCCGGCATTAACCTTCTTGGGATAATCAATGATATTCTGGATTTAACAAAGATAGAAACCGGAAAAATGGAGTTAACTCCGTTTGAATATGATGTGCCCAGTTTAATTAACGACGCGATTCAGCTTAATATTGTACGAATAGGATCAAAGCCTATTGAATTTAAATTGAGCGTTGATAAAAATCTGCCGACGAAGCTTTACGGCGATGAAATAAGGATTAAACAAATTCTTAATAACCTTCTTTCTAACGCGATTAAATACACAGAAAAAGGACAGGTTCACCTCTCTGTAAAACACATAATAATTAACGAAAATATTATGCTTGTTTTTTCCGTAAGCGATACAGGACAGGGAATGAAAGATGAAGACAGAAAAAAAATATTTGGTGAATACGCGCGTTTTAATATGGCGGCAAACCGGTCAATAGAAGGAACAGGGCTTGGATTAAATATAATAAAAAGAATTGTAGAAATGATGGAAGGAGATATCAGCGTAGAAAGCGAATTTGGTAAAGGCAGTACATTTACCGTTACGATAAAACAGCAATCAGCTGATAACTCGCCAATCGGAGAAGAACTGGCGCAGAGGTTAAGCAATTTTACTTTTACAAATAAAAAACAAAATAAGCAGGAAATTACAAAAGAATTGATGCCTTACGGCAGCGTATTGGTTGTTGATGATGTAGAGATAAACCTTTATGTAGCCTGTGAAATACTTTTATCCTACAAGCTTGAAGTGGAAATGGCAGACTCAGGCATTACGGCTATTGAAAAAATAATTAACGGAAAAAAATATGATGTAATTTTTATGGATCACATGATGCCGAAAATGGACGGTATAGAAACCACCAAAAAACTGCGGGAACTCGGTTATACCGGATTTATTGTAGCTCTGACAGCAAACGCTTTGGTGGGAAATGATAAAATGTTCGAGAATAACGGTTTTGACGGTTTTATACCTAAACCAATCGATATAAATCAAATAAATATAATATTAAATAAATTCGTGAGGGACATGCACCCGGAAGAAGCAAAGAGGTATAAACATTGAAAATATCTACAAAAGGCAGGTATGCTCTGAAAATGCTGCTGGACCTTGCAGAGCATAGAAATAATAAATTTATTGCCCTCAAAGAAATCGCCGAAAGACAGAATATATCAAAGCAATATCTGGAACAAATAATAACGATAATAAATAACTCAAAGATTCTTCGCGCAAACAGGGGGAAACAGGGCGGTTATATGCTTGCAAAAGAGCCGTCGGAAATAACTGTTGGTCATATCCTGCGTATTACCGAAGGAAATCTTTCATCTATAGCCTGTCTGGAAGGTGATATTAACAGCTGTGAGATGGCAGGAAGCTGTAAAACTTTATTCGTATGGCAAGAGCTTAATAAAGTTATCACCGATTATCTTGACAGCGTTACCTTACAGGATATTTTAAACAAACATCAAAGTATAGAATTTTTTGATTATGTTATTTAACAACTCTAACGGATAAAATTAGTAGAAACAGGCGGCGGCATTTCAGGCAGATCAATATTGCTTTGATGTTTGCATTTGATAAGATATGCCATATTATCCGCCAATACCTTTAATGTGCGTATGCCTTCTTCGTCAGATAACACTTCTTCAGGAGTATTGCCGTGAATATTATTCCAATAGCATGATGATACGATAGGCATCTGCGAAATTGAAAAATATTTATTTAACTGATCGAACGTTGCGGTGGATCCTGATCTTCTGCAGCTTACGATACATGCGCCGAATTTTAATCTGTTCATTCCAAGCCTGCTGAAAAATAAACGATCACAAAATGAAGTAACGGCGCCTGTCGCGCCTGCAAAATGTACCGCCGAACCGATTATCATTCCGTCTGCTTCATCCAATGCCTTACTTACCGTATTTACAATATCATTATCAAATGCGCATCTTCCGCCCTTGCCTTCCTGTCTGCAGGCTCTGCATGCAACACAGCCAATAACAGGTTTATTGCCGACTTGAAATATTTCAGAATCAACATCGTGTTTTGCCAGTTGTTCCTTGATTATGCTTAAACCTGTAAAGGTGCATCCCTTTGCATTTGGACTTCCATTAATCAATAATACTTTCATTTCTCTTTTCTCCTTTACTCAATGCTGAGCAAACCAATTTTACTACTATTTTCAATAATCATGTCCTTTTTTTAAAAACTTGTAAACACCTATTAAACATATTGACATAGTAAGTAATAATAAATATCATGTCAATATCATTTATTCGTGCTGAGGGGTTTAATACCCAAGAACTCGCTGCGCGAGGGAGCCTTGGGGTGTTCTTAAGGGTATTAAACCCCGAATGCAATTCCACGGGAGAACGAACGATACCCAGCTGCTTGCGGCGGGGTTCGTTCATTCATATTTTGCGTAAACAATAGGTTATAAATGTAAGGAGTTTAGTTAATATATATGGGACGAAAATACAGCAAAAATCACAAGGCTCACAAGAAATCACAAGAAAAGCATATTAAGCAAATTGATTTTTCAGAAATGCTTGAAAAGGTACATTTTGAAACTATTTTAGCTTTTTCAGAAGCCCTTGAAGCCAGGGATCAATATACCGCAGGGCATACACGCCGCGTTATGGAATACTCTAAAACGATTGGAGAACATTTGAAATTAGACAAACAGGAAATTGAAGACCTTAAAAGATCGGCGTTACTGCATGACATCGGAAAAATAGGAGTGCCTGACATTATTCTCAACAAAGAATCTAAACTAACTGATGAAGAATTTTCCATTATTAAAACGCATACCGAAACAGGAGTCTCAATCCTTAAACATATTAAATCTCTAAAACATTTAGTGCCTGCGGTTTATCATCATCATGAACGGTTTGACGGAGACGGATACCCGGAAGGTATAAAAGGCAAAGAAATTCCTCTGCATGCGCGGATAATCGCCATTGTTGACACATTCGACGCAATGACATCAAACAGATCGTACAGAAAAGCTCTTTCCTTTAGAACCGCACTATCAGAAATTGAGCGTAATAAAGGTTTACAGTTTGATCCCGATATTTCAGATATTTTCCTTGAAATATTACAAGAAACGCCGTATTTCTTTACCCTGATGCGAGATCCTGAGTATTTCTTATAGATACTTTCCAAAAAAAATTATTTAAAAACCTACAAAACATATTGACATAGTAAGTATTTTAGCCTAGTTGAATATAGCAGAGAATAGAATTTGAAATAGCAGCGAATAGACGGGAATTTAGCGGGATTTATAGGAATAGTAAATGTAAAGCGATTACATATTGTGTAATAAAAAGCGCCGCCGAATTTTATGAAAAAATCGATTTGAAATTGACTTTTTTCCATGCCAGATTTAATATTTTAAAAGGTAGGAAGCCTTGTGAGGGTGTAGCAAGGTTTCGACTGGGAAGCTATAAAACCGCCGGACGGTAACGAAAGGAAGTTGGTGCTAAAGGCTCTCCTACCTTATTTTTTCCATTCGCCTAATTCTGTCAAATTCAGTTATACCCCTGACATGTTCTGTGGTCAAATCAAGAAGATACATCGTATCAACTTTTGGAAGAGCCAAACTTATTCCTTGATGAACTTTTGTTTTAAGGCTTACATCTACAGCTATTTTCACATATTGATTTTAACTTAGAATATTTATTACAAAATGTCGTTTCTTTAATCAGTTCTACCATGGAAGAAAAGCGGATTAATTTTATCTTAAATATGGAACATAACATGCCGGCTAATTATCTTGGTGATGATCATCGTCTGGCGCAAATAATAACAAATCTATTATCAAACGCCGTTAAATTCACGCCTGAAAACGGTGAAATTAAACTTAATGTTTCTTTACAAAACCAAAGAGATAATAAATGCGAACTGCGTTTTGAAGTAGCCGACAGCGGAATCGGTATGACAGACGAACAGCAATCTAAGTTGTTTCAGAAATTTCAACAGGCTGAGAGCGGAACAAGCCGAAAATTCGGCGGAACCGGACTCGGACTTGTTATTACTAAACATATAATAGAACTTATGGAAGGCAATATATGCGTGGAATCAGAAATTAATAAAAGTACACAGTTTATTTTTACAATAAAACTTTCTCTAAGTAAAAATAATTATATTTTTATGGATATTCATATGCCGGAAATGGACGGGTATGAAGCCACTCAACTAATCCGCGCTTTTGAAAAAACACAAGTAGAAAAAAACAAAGAAAAAGGTAGTATGGAATATGCTCACGCATATTCCAATTGTAGCTATGACAGCTAATGTTTTTCAGGAAGACATAGATAAATGTCATTCAGTAGGTATGGATGATCACATAGGTAAACCGCTCGACATTACCGCTGTTTTTGAAATATTAAAGAAATATAAATAAGAGAACCTCTAAAAACCGCTAGTTGTAATAGAACCGACATGCGGGAATACAAGGTATAGGAGCGAGATTTATTCCCATGATACTTAACCGTTCTATCATTGATGAAATTGTGCGCATAACAAACGAAAACTCTTTCGATACAGAAGGTCTTAATTATTCAAATTACGCGAAACTTTAAATTCGCTTACTCTCTTTATATATATACCATTGACAAAAATTGAAAGAATCTACAAAATAATTATTAATGGGATAATGTATGAAAGATAGTAAATTACGGCTTCTAATAATTCTTAATATCATTTTTACATTAACTGTTATATTCATATTTTATAATATTTTAAACAATATTGAATACTTAACTAATACAACAACAGTTGTTGAATTAGACAATGGTTCTAAAGTAATTGAAATAAAATCAATATATAATTGGAAAATAATTTTCTTATACATATTAATTATTTTAATCGATTTAATAATATTTATAACATATAAAATAATTCAATATTTCAATAAAACAAAAATTAAAGAAAAATATGTTATATTAATTATATGCATATTAAATTTATTATTTTTATTATTATTTCCCGGCATGATATTATCATTAATAATAATCGATATATTATTAATTATTATGTTTTTAATAAAATTAATGTTCAAAATTAAAAAAAAGGCTACCCAGGGGTAGTCTTTTTTAAGGTTATTTAACTCCCCCGCGCGGATTCGGACCACGGACCCAGTGGTTAACAGCCACTTGCTCTGCCAGCTGAGCTACAGGGGATTCTTATCAGAAATTAGCAAATTTTGAAGAAAGTGTCAAGAGGTGGAATTTGGGCAAAAAAAATCCCCGGAGAAAGGAGTAACCCCGGGGAAAGGAGAAATAGGAGGAACATAAAACCGCTCTAGTCTGTTGACTATACAACCATATAGGGCAAAGAAGGTTACATGATTCTATCATTTCTTTGCCATTCGGCAATAAACCGCTCGTAAGCGGCTATTGTGGCTGCCATAATTATGTCCTGGAGAGGTCCTCGTCCCCCCTGATCAGCGCCATCCATAATATACAGGTTTTTTAAAGTACCTTCAATATCCTCTACCCTGCAGCCGGGATTTGCCTGCCTGCGGCGGGTTAGACCTCTTGTTTCCTGCTCAAAGATTTCCTTATATTTCTCTTTCTGCCAGTCTTCGCTTAATCCCATGAAAAATCTCCGTTTTACGGCGTTTTTCGCCTGAATCTGTCTAAAGTCTCTTTTAAACCGTTTGGCTGGAGGGTAAATAAGAGCGCGATTGGAAGCATCAGCATTTGGTCGGGAAGGTTATCCTGATAAAAAGACGGAAGCAGCTTAATAAGCATGGAGATTAAAATTCCCGCCGCGCAAAGAAGCCATACCAGTCTGATTAATTCGCCGTTTGCCTTTTCTTTCTTTGGCTTTTTGGATAAAGCGTAATAAAGCCCTGCCGGAAAAGCTGCCAAAAGCAGCGGAGTGCAGAAAATCATGTTTGCGTTCTGGTAGGTATAATCATGGTTTGTAAAAAGATTCATGAAATACAAAAGAACGCCTGCTATGCCGAAAAAAAGACTGCATATACTAACGCTGATTCCCGCCAATACCCTGCCCGCTTTCTTTTTTTTATGCTGTAAATAAAAGAAAAATCCGAACAGACACGACAGCGCAAGACTTAAAGCCAGCTCCCTTGGCCATTGAATCCTCGGCTTCGCGAGAATAGGAGGTCTTCCGTGAGCTTTATATACAGATTCTACGGAAGAAACAAGTTTCTTTCTTTCGCCGTTAATATCCGTATACCAAAAATCATTTATACGCGCGGCGGTTTCCGAAGGCAGAAACATATCATCCCATTCCGTTATCGGATCGTCAATAACCTGCCCCATCAGGAAATTTAAAAACCAGTTTAAAAAAGGAGAATACCATAAATGACGGCGCACGTGCTGCCTGTAAGTTAAATTGCCGGGCGCATTTCCGTATAATTCGAAAAACTGCCCGTCTGTCGCTAAATCAATTATATCTCTTATTCGCGTGGAACAATTGTCCCTGTAATGATGATAAAAATACCGGCAGTTTTCGGGAAGAACATTATTTGCCGCAAAAAGATATACATCATGCTTTGTTTCAGGCGGAAGATCCAGCGTGTAAAGCGTAATATCACGATTAGTGCTTTTATATATATCGAAATTTCTCTTTGAAGTTGAGACGGCGCATTTATACAACAACCTGCCGAAAGCAAAATTTGTAACAAAATTTTCATAATCAAAAGAAAAGATGCCGTAATCGAAAAAATAACTGCCGCCTGTGGATTTATCTTCAACCATTAACGCAATATGACCCCATCTGAAATAAATTTTATCTCCGGGTCCTATAACGGCGATTTTCATTGTAATGTTTTCGCCGCGCGCGAAAATAACAGAAACGCTGATAAAAAATAAAATTACTAAAGCCGCTGATTTTTTGAACATGGTCTAAGTATGCATTAATATAAGTTTTTTTTCAATAGGAATTATATTCTTCGAAAGAGATTCATCGCGAGATTGACCTCCGCAATGCTTATTTCAAGGCGGGTCGCGATTTCTTCGGGAGACAAACCTTCATTTATAAGATCATCTATCGCGCGGCGGATTTGCTTTTTTGTGGGCGCTTTCTGCGAAGGCGGCTCATTTTCTGCAATCTTCAGTTTTTGCTCAACAGGCGGCGCAGTGTCTTCCGGTTCCTCTATTGTTTTTAACGCGGCTCTTATTCCGCGCCCGAGACTTGTATAAAGCGTCTCATTCGCCTGGCTTTTTTCCCTTTCACTGTTGTAAACCGATATGCGCATACCGGTTTCTTCCAGAAGAACTTTGAGCTTGGCTATATTGTCTTCTATGAGCTGCAAATTTCTGTCGGTAACAGAGTTAATATCTGAAATCAGTTTTGCCGTTTCTTTTCTGTATTCATCAAGCGCGGAATCGGAAGTGCTCTTTTTTATATACCATTTAAAATAAAAAAACATTAACAAACTAAGAGAAAGGCATATTATCGATACAATATTAAAAATACTCATTATTATCCGTTTAATAGCTGATATCTATTTTCTTTCCAAGATATGGATTACGCAATCCCGGAAGCCTCTCTTCTTCAACATCTGCATTATCGCCGCCTTTTGTATTATTTTTTTTACCATGGTTCTTTTTCTGCTCTTCATGCGAATTTTTATCTTTTACCTTTTCCGCGCCTTCACCCGTATTTTGAGTTTCATTAATCTGTATTATTTTCTCTTCCGTTTTACGCTGTATCTCAACGCCTTGCATAGCCTGTAAAAGAGCCTGTCCTTCTTTCGCCTGCGCCTGAGTCTTGCCGACTTTTTCTACCTGAGAAAAAATAGCCTGAAGATCAATTGGAGCTATAGCCATCCAGTCCCTTCTTTGCCTGCTCGTCCGGTTCTTCATATTTTGCCATTCTGATAAGTCCATCTTCCAGAACAAAAGTCACCGCTTTGTATTCCTGGCGGACATCTTCTTTAACATCACGTATCCATATTTTAACGCCCGGCCATACTTTTGTAGATGCCGATACGCGCCCGCGAACATTTATCTGGTTCATAAACTCTTGAACTTTTTCTATGCCATCAACCGCGTTCTTTAATTCATCATTTAAAATATCGCGCCTTTCCATCAGCTCCTGCATATAAGCTTCTTTGTCTTCGGGAAGCGTTTTGCGCTGTTTCTTCGTATTAATAAGCGTTTGAAGGTCTAGTCTTATAGTATCAAGTTCATCTTCCGTTTTAACTTTGATTTCCTGAAGTCTTTCCATTTCAATCTTGCTGTGCGGATCAAAACCGACTTCGCAGATTGTTTCCGTTCCGCTTGTGGAATTTCCCAGAACTTTCGCGTTAATTTCCTCTCCTGCTCTAAGGCGTCCGCCCATGATGCTGGCGCGTTTACCCATACAGACAATGCTTCTGATCGCGTCTATGCTGGAATTAATTATACCGTCCTGCACAATTACAGAATCGCCGGCTTCTACATTCGCGTTTTCTATGAAGCGCGACAGGAAAGACTTGCCGGCGCGGATTTTTCCGCCGTTCTTTCCGTTAACGCCCTGATAAATAATTATATCGCCTTCGGCGTCCAGTTCCGCTTTCGATACTGTTCCCTTTACTTCGATATTGCCCGCGGCTTTTATCGAGAAGCCGTCTTCGACATTTCCCGTAACGATAACAGTTCCAAGGAAAATAATATTTCCGGTTTTAAGATTTACATCGCCTTCTATGGTTAATACAGGCTCAACATTTATTTTTCCGCCCGCGACTATTACCTGTCCATTAATGTCGGAAAGAATTGTATCGCCGTCATCGCCTACATGAACATTAGACCCGATAGGCAAAGGAATGTCGCTGCCGGCTTTAGACGGCAGCACTTTTCCGGTAACTGTTTTTCCGTCATCGCCGTCTTCAGGCGGCATTTTTTTCGCAAGAGTCTGATTTTGAACAACGTTCTGGATAATATTTAACTCTTTAAAGTTTACCTTTCCGTTTGATCCTTCTTTTAAACGCACCTTGGTTTGATCTGTTTCAAAATAATAATGAATATAGGCGTCTTTTCCGTTGACAGGTTTTATCCCCTCGGCGATTTCCGTTTTTTCTCTGTAAACCGGTTTATCCGAAAACTCGACAAGAAATTCTTCTTTAATGCCGTGATACACCCTGTTTTGAGTAAGAAGACTTTTGTACGCGTCGATGGAGAGATCTGCTCCTCCCTCAGACGGAGGCATCACGGTAACATACACATGCATTTCAGAATCATCAACTTCTATCGATGCCATGCTGTCATGAGTTGGGTTGTGTTTGAAATCGCCAACCCTCACGTATATCCCCGCGGCTTCATCAACAATTTTGTCTACTATCGAGTGATCGTATTCTTCCACGCCGCGGTTATGAAGAACCTGAGACGCGTAAGCTGAATATATTTTATTGCCTTTCGCTACAGGCGGAATAACTTTCAGATAAACGCCGTCAGACCAGCACTGAACAAAGGCGTCTCCGTCCTTGTCTTTTATAACCTCTACAAATTCGGCATCTTCGTCTATAAGATCCGCCGTCGCGGCTTTTTTCTTCTTTACCTGAGTGCGTTCATACGCGCGGATAACCCAGTCTTTTTTTCCCGCGCCCATGAAACCGGAATTTCCTCTTTCGATTATTTCATATTCAAGGCGTCGGACAGAAGTTTCTAAAAGAGTGGCAGCTTCGTTTACAGCGGCTTCCAGAGTTGGACCTGAAGCATCTACAGACTTAATCGCCCTGTCATGTTCCAGATGATCTTTTAAAATCTCCTGCAACTGGGCAAAATCAACCATTATACAATACCTTTTCTGATATTTGTCAACTTCGACCTTAGATGCAGAACTGCTTTAGTGTGAAGCTGGGAAACTCTCGATTCCGTTACCTGCAACACACGTCCTATATCTTTTAATGTTAAATCTTCGTAATAATATAAAACCAGTATTTTCTTTTCTTTATCGGGAAGTTCATTAATGGCTTCCACTATAACTCTGCGTATTTCGTCGTTTACTACCATTACATCGGGATTGAGGCTTGAAGGAGATTCTATGCTGTCGCCTATGCTCACCTTGTCATTGTCATCGCCTGAGTACCATAAATCATTTAAGGAAATAATGCTTGTGCCTGAAATTTTCTGAATGGTTTTCATGTACTCGCCTTCGTCCATACCCATGGCGCTGGCGATTTCCTGATCTGATGCGGTTCTTCCAAGCTGCGCTTCCAAAGATGATATTGTAGTTTCTATCTCGCGGGTTTTCTGTCTTACGGAACGCGGCACAAAATCGATAAGGCGAAGCTCATCGAAAATCGCGCCTCTAATGCGCGTAACGGCGTACGTTTTAAATTTTACGTTTTTATCCGGATCATATTTATCAATGGCGTCGATAAGCCCGAAAACGCCGTAACCTACGAGATCATCAAACTCAACATTATTCGGCATTCCGACAGCTACCTTGCCGGCTACATATTTTACAAGCGGGGCGTATTGTTTTATAAAAGATTCTCTAATCGCAGGATCCCGGTTTTTGCGGTACTGCTGCCAGAGTTCTTCTTCTGTTCTTTCTGCGCTGTTTACTTCGCCCGGCATTCCCAAACCCTTTCCTTTTATTCTTTACTTAACACTGTTCTAATGCCTTCAGCCAAACTTTTCGGGTCAAAATTACCCTCTAAAGATTGAGGCTTATTGCCTGTGTTGTAGGATCTTCGATCCGGCTCCGGTTCTTCGACTTCAGACGGCGCCTGCGATACAGGCGGCATCGGCGCGCCGCTTGGCGGAGCGCCTCCCGTGAAGGAAGAAAAAGCCATTGCCATCATATCTAAATCCGGCAAACCTCCCAATCCCGAATCCGAATCATCTCCAAAACTTGGGGTAAACTCCTGCTGAGACGCGCCGGACTTTTCATCCTTCCGGGTTTCAAAAACAGGAGCGTCTGAAGCCATAAACGCAGGCTGAAACTGTTTTTCCTCAGCCGAAGCCTGCGACATTCCACCGAAGTCATTATAACCTGCTTCGTTATTTCGGTCTATACCCTCACCTGCGCCTGATATGGAAATCGGAACGCCAAAACCCATTCCCGGCTGCTGTTCGCTTGAACTATCAGAGCCGCGGGGGCGGAAAACGCCTGAAATAAGGTCTTCTATATTGCCTAATTCCTGCGAATCATCGGGAATGTTATATAATTCAGGGACAGCGTATTCACCCGTGCTATCCATTGTTACAGCCGTATGATCTTCGTGTTCTTCGTTTGCATCAGGTGAAGCCTCGCCGGAATCGGGAAAAAGCAGCTCGGGGAAAAAACTGTTTACTATAAAACGAAGACCGAAACCAAGCCCGAAAAATATGACGGAGAAAATAAGAGCGCGTATAAAAATGTGAATGGCGGCAACGTCTGAAATAATTCCAAGCACAACCGAAAAAAACAGAGCGACGACTGCGGCTATTATTCCCCATCTGTAATTTGTCACAGGTTTCCTCTCTTTTAAACGATATTTTGCTCTTGCTGCGAAGGTTTAAAAAGCCTTTTCAGCATTGCGCTGAAACCTGCTGTTTCAATCGGCTTATTCCTATCCATGCGCTCGACAATATGTTGAACGCAATTGCTTGCCTTGCATTTTGGATCTACCACCATAAAAGGTTTTTGCCTTAAAACAGCCTGTTGAACAATTGAATCATCATAAATAAAACCGAGATAATCAACTTTTAAATTTAAAAATTGACCTGCGATATTAATCATCCTGTCCGCGACACCCTTTGCCTGCGCGGCTCCTTTTGCGCGGTTCACGACAAGCTTTAATCCCATGTTAAGCGCGTCATATTCAGTCGCGATAATTTTTATTATTCCGTAAGCGTCGGTAATCGCTGTAGGTTCCGGAGTCGTAATGATTACGGCATCGTCCGCCGCCGCGATAAAATCCAATACATTGCTCGATACGCCTGCGCTTGTATCTATAATTACAATGTCCGCGTTGGAAAGCGAATCGAGCTCGGCGATAAAATCCCTTCTGTCTTCTTCTCCCATATTCGCAATCTGGGAAAAACCTGACGCGCCCGCGACAATGGAAATGCCGTACTCGGTTTCCACAAGAATTTCCCGCATTGTTTTCTGCTTTTTAATTACATGGTACAGATTATATTTTGGGATCATGTTGAGCATAACGTTGACGTTGGCAAGACCCAAATCCGCGTCCAGTACGATAACTTTTTTTCCAAGACGCGCGAAACCAAGCGCCATATTAACGGAAAGGTTTGTTTTTCCAACGCCGCCTTTTCCTGAAGTAACCGTTATGATACGCGCCTTATCCAGGGGTTTGGCAGCTTTCGCGGAACCCTGAGTTTTGGAAGAGCCTGAGTTCTTCCTTTTCATCATCTCTCTCAATTTCTCAGCCTGGTCTTCCATACCGCTTTACCTCCACTTGAATTGATCCGCTTCGCCCGATGGAAACCTTTCTTCGATTTTTTCACGGTTTATATTGAAGCCTTCCAAATTGACAAGAAAACGCGCGACAGACGCCCTTCTTATATCCATAGGTATTGTCTGTCCGTCTGTAACATAGGAAACACATTTCCTCTTTTCGGCTAAAGCCGAAATAATATTGCCTATACGATCTGTTTCGTCCATTTTCGTAAGAATTACAGATCGATAATTAAAAGGTTCAAACTGGCGCATGATTTCTTCCATGTCGCACGCTCTTGTTGAAGCGCTCATAACAAGATGAAACTCAGCGTGCCTCGGACATCCGCTTAAAATTTCTCTCATCTCGCCGAGTTTACCCGAATCCTTGGGGCTCTTGCCTATTGTATCGATTAAAAACAGCTCAACTTCTTTGCTGTAAAACGCAATTTCATCTTTTAAATTTTCTTTTTTTACAACGCAGGAAACAGGAATCTCCATTATATTCGCGATCTGCTCCAGCTGCTCTTTGGCTCCAATTCTGAAAACGTCTATCGTTATTAATCTTACATCGACAGGCGGAATATTATCCGTTCCTATTTTATAAATTGCGGCAAGCTTTGAAATGGTAGTTGTCTTACCTACTCCCGTGGGACCCACAAGAACCAGAACTCTCGGCTTTGGAATTATTTCTTCTTCTCTGTATACGGCTATGCTTTCTCCGATCCATTCAAGAAGTTTATTCTGCACAAAATCCATATCTTCAAGCTGATCCAAAGTAAGATCTTTTTTTAATCTTTCAAGCATTCCTTTAACGTAATTGTCAGAGAAATCATTTAATCTCAGAAGTTCTTCCGCCCGCTTAAAAGCCGGACGCTCTTCGCTCCTGCCGCCCGATTCTACTTTTTCCTTAATTTCCTTTAACGCGTCCAGTATCTTCTGTGAATCATCGCGTCCGCCTGCGGATGATTCGCTTATATTTCTTCTTGCGGCTTCCAGCACTTTATGTTTTTCTTCTTCAAGGTTATCTGAAGAAAGACGGCGTACGATATTTCTGTTCTGCGGAAAATAATATTCAACTTCAACTCCCGGCTTCGAGAAAAATCCCATAAAGCCGCCGAATCTGATTTCCTTCTGCCTGAAAATCTGAAACGGCATATTATATTTCGCGGCGATTTTTAATTCGCAATCCATACGGGTCTCACCCTGTTCAGTATACATTACCATTTTATTGTTCCGCAGCCTCCCCAATTCTTATCATTCCAACAGCTTCCGGGATAACATCCTGAGTTATTTCGGGAACGGAAAGAACCGCCAAATCGGGCAATTCGCGATCCGTTGAATTTTTTACAAGGAACCTAGCCTGTTCCGAACAAAGAATAACAGGCATCCAGCCTTTTTCCTTTATGGACGCAACAGCCTGAGAAACGGATTTAATCCACGCTTTTTGCGTTGGAGGATCAAGAGCGCAGATCATCCCGGAAGCGGTTTCATATTTCGCGTCTATAATTTTTTGTTCAAGGGCGGGGTCTATTGTTAATACGCGCAATTTCTTGTCTTCGTCAGCGTACTGGTGGCAAATCTGGTTGGATAAAGCCTGCCTTGCTTTTTCTGTAAGGAACCAGATATTTTTGGAAATTGGCGCGTAATCGGCGATTGCTTCCAGAATTGAAACAAGATTTCTGATGGAAACTTTTTCGCGCAAGAGCCCGTGTAGAACTTTCTGAACTTCTGTTACGCGCAAACCCTTTCCTTCTCTCAGGGCTTCGTCCACAACAGCAGGATAATCCTTGCGCAGTGTATCAAGAATCAACTGCGTATCCTGTAAGCCCAGAATATTCGCGGCATGGCTTCTTATGATTTCCGTTAAATGCGTGGCGATTATCGAAGGGGGATCCACAACTGTGTAACCGGCTCTCTCCGCTTCGTCCCTTCTTTCTTGTTCTATCCATGTAGCCGGTATTCCGAAAGCGGGGTCTATGGTTTTCTCGCCCTCAATTTCGGTAGTAACATTTCCCGGATTTATGCAAAGATAATAGCCAAGGCGAATCTTTCCGCGCCCGCAGTCAACTCCTTTTATTTTAAAGCAATATTCGGAAGGAGCTAAAAGCGAGTTGTCTATTATGCGCACTTTGGGAATAACAAGACCCAAATCGTAAGCGGACTGGCTTCTTACGCCCATAACTCTTTCTAACAGCTCGGCGCCTTTTTCTTTTTCAACCAAGGGTACAAGCCCGTAGCCTAGTTCCAGAGAAAGAGCGTCCAGCGGAACAACGGGCGGGAAGTCCGCGGCTTTTTCGTCTTTCTGGTCGCGTCCTGAAGCCTTCGCATCCGAGAAAGGAACAACTTTCTTTTTAAGGCGCCCTGTTCTGTACGCGTGAAAAGCCGTAACAGCCGCCATTGGAAGGAGCACATACCAGGGGAAACCGGGCAGAACAGAGAGGAACACAAGCACCGCGGAACATATCCAGTAAACAAGAGGATCGCGCCCGAAGATTTGATCAACCACCTGCTGAGAAAGAGCGCCTGTCGCGGCTGCTCTTGTAACAACAATACCCATTGCAGTAGAAATTAAAAGAGCCGGTAACTGGGTTACAAGTCCGTCGCCTATCGCAAGACCTATGTAAGTGGAAATAACATTTGACTCATCGTACAATGTAGAGCCGATTATAAAACCGCCTATCATTTCCACGATAATAATAAATACGCCTACCTTTACGTTACCTGAAATAAATTTACTCGCTCCGTCCATCGACCCGTAAAAATCGGCTTCTCTTTTAATATCGTCTTTTTTCGCCTGCGCTTCCTGCTCTGTAATTGATCCTGAACTGTATTCGTTGTCTACCGCCATCATTCTTACAGGCATACTATCCAGCGTAAAGCGGGCGGCGACTTCGGAAACGCGGGTCGCTCCCTTTGTGATAACGATTACCTGTACAGCGATGATAATTATAAAAATGATAAAACCGATTACAATACCCTGCGTTCCGCTGGTTCCGACAACGAAGGTAGAAAAGGCTTTTATCATTTTGCCGTCAAACGCCTGTCCGTCCCGCAATATGCAGCGGGTGGAAGAAACATTTAAAGCAAGGCTGAATATCGTTGACACTAAAAGAAGCGTTGGAAAGAGGCTGAAATCCGTAGGTTTATTGGTATTAAGGACAATTAAGAGTATCAGAAGCGAGAAAATAAGATTTATCGCCATTAAAGCGTCTAAAAGGAATGTAGGCATGGGAAAAATAATGGAAACTACGATTGTAATTACCACTACAGCCGGGAAACTATCTTTTAAAAAACCCAAAGGGCTTCTGGTGATTTCATTATCAGCCATATATACCTCTTTTTATTATCGTCATGCAATTCATCATGCGCTCATCCTTTTTCGCCTTTCTTCGTTAAGGCTCCAAACTTTTGTAAGGATCAGCGCGACAGTGTTAAAATGTTTCTCGGGAATTGAGTCTCCGACCTCCGTTTCGTTATATAAAGCCCACGCCAAAGGCTTATTTTCAACAAGCGGAACATCATTTGCTTTCGCGATCTCTCTTATTCTCGCCGCCATTACATCAGCGCCCATCGCTGTAACAACAGGACCGTCTTTCATATAACGCTCGTCATATTTAAGCGCTACCGCAAGGTGAGTCGGGTTTGTTATAACAACGTCCGCCTTGGGAACTTCTTTAACAAAATTCTGGCGCAGCATTTCCCGGAAACGGTTTCGAATCCTGCTTTGAATCTGCGGATCGGCTTCCTGCTGTTTGAATTCCTCTTTTTGCTCGTAACGCGTCATTTTGTGACGTTCGCGGAAACGAAAACGCTGGAAAAAATAATCCGCTATCGAAATCGCAAGCAGAAGCACAGCGACCAGAATTATCATTCTTATCGCGATGCCTGCAACAAGGGTAAGTCCCGTATAGACATCAGCTTTTTGCAAATTAAGAAGCTTATCCAAGTCAGCTCTGATAAATAAATAGGCGACAATGCCTATTATCGCGATTTTAGCGAGGGATTTTAACAAATTAAAAAGACCTTCCGTAGAAAAAATGCGTTTAAAATACTGCCCGAATTTCGGCAGAACCTTTGAAAAATTCGGAACAAGAGGCTTTGTTGTAAACAGCCAGCCGCCCAGCTGCACCAGATTTGAAAGTATCGCCGATACCATTGCCACAATTAAAATGGGAGCCGCAAGGCGAATAAGATAATAAAAGAAATTCCTTACGATGATCGCGTCTTTTGTAGGATCGAGCTCTACAGCTCTTAAAAAGAAAAATCTTACAAGCTCTACGCAGGTTTTCAGCATATAAGGCGCCATTATTGCGAGTAATATCGCAGGCAATAAAAGCCCTACAGCGCCTACAAGCTCCTGGCTTTTTGCGACCTGACCTTCCTCTCTTAATTTTTTAAGCTTGGTATCGGAGGGCTGCTCTGTTTTTCCGGGCGCGTCTTCATCATCGCTGTCCGAGAACCACTGCAGATGTATATGCGCAAATTGAGTATTTTGCCGCGTCTTCAAAAATGTATGCCCGAAGAGTTCATCCGGGGTCATGTCGGCTGCCAAAGCGCCGTTCATTGTTAAATAAATCATCAGTAACCCTCCGCAGTTATCTGCCTGCCGATTTGTGTGTAGAGGGTTTGGAAACTTTTAAAGCCGGAGTCTATAACATGAGTGAAAGCTTCGATCATGAATGGGAGTGAGGCGAAAATTAAAAGAAAAGCCGTCATAATCGATATGGGAAAACCTTCGGAAAGGATATTGATCTGCGGGGACGCTTTTGATATTAAACCTGTCGTTAATGATGTTAAAAATAAAGTTCCTAAGATCGGCAGGGAAATCACAATCGCGTCTAGGAAAAGACGCGATAAACCCGATGCCATCATGCTTACGACAGATTCCCTGCCGTCTACAAGCGAAATAATATTTATCGATTGCACAGAACGCCAAAAACCGCCGAGGAAGAGCTGATGAAAGCCGCCTATGGTAACAAAGACAAGCATTGAAACAAGGTTGAAATACTGACCCATAAGCGGATTTTCGATTTGAGCTACAGGGTCGAAAGTTTCGGATGCGCCAAAGCCCATCTGTAAAGAGAAAAACTGACCGGCTGTAGAGAAAGCCGCGAAAATGACTGTCATGAAAAAGCCGATGATTATGCCGATTATTCCTTCTCCTATAATAAGCAGAAGGAAACGCAGGCTGAATGTCTCGTAACGCAGATCGCTTAAAGTGCCGCCGGGGAGGGTGACAATTCCGTTAGGTGAGTTAGCCGCCATGTAAACTTCCGCCGTGGGAAGCACGGCGAAGGCGGCGAATCCCGCAAGCGCGATTCTGGCGGTCATGGGAACGGCTTCGGATGAAAGGAGAGGAGCTGTCATGATCATGGCGAAAGCTCTGGCGGCGATCAAAAGAAAAACAGGACCGAAGGTGAGAATATTCTGTAAGACCGCGTTCTCAATCATACCCTTTCCTATTTTGCCATCTCAGGAATTTTCCTGAACAGTTCTGCGGTATACTCTCCGAGAGAGCCGAAAATAAATCCGCCCAAAAGAGCCAGCATTCCAAGAATGACAAACATTTTGGGCACAAAGGTAAGGGTCTGCTCCTGAATGGATGTCGCCGCCTGAAGAATCGCTATAAGCAAACCAACTACAAGAGCGGACAACAAAAGAGGAGCTGCTATCATCAGCACCTGAAGTATTCCTCCGCGTAACAGCGCTATAACTTCGCCTACACTCATAATTCACCCTTCATATAGCAAATGAACGGACAACCTGTTCCGTTAAAAGCGCCCACCCGTCTACAAGGATGAACAAAATTAATTTAAACGGCATGGAGATCATAACCGGGGGCAGCATGATCATACCCATCGACATCAGCGCGCTTGCCACTACCATATCAATTACAATAAAAGGAATAAATAATAATATTCCTATCTTAAACGCTATCGTAAGTTCGCTTAAAATAAACGCGGGGATTAAAACAAAAGTCGGAACATCGGCTAAGGTATTCGGACGTGAAAGATTCTGCATTTCCATAAAGAGCGCGATATTTTTTTCTGCGGAAGATCGTCCTCTCATCTGGTTATACATAAAAATTCTTAAAGGCGCTTCCGCTTCCCTGTACGCGTTTTCAACGGAAAGCTCTCCTGATGACAGCGGGCGTATGGAGTTATTATAAATTGTACTAAACGTAGGCCACATTATAAATACGGTTAGAAAAAGCGAAATACCAAGGATTACCTGATTGGGAGGAACCTGCTGCAATGAAAGAGCGCGTTTAATAAAATCCAAAACAATTGATACGCGCAAAAAACTTGTCATTAAAATTATAATGCTCGGCGCGAGAGATAAAACAGTTAATAAAAGCAGTAATTGAAGCGAAAACGCCACTTCCTGCCCGCCCTGCGGATTGCGTATGGATAAATCAATAAAAGGAATCGCAGGAGGTCCTGGAGGCGTAAGCAGATTCATAGTTCCCTGCACGCTGGTATCGGGAAATATTTCCTGCGCGTTTGATATAAAAGGCGAAAGGAAAAAGAAAATTATCAAACTTGTAAAAAATATTTTTTTTATTCGCATCACATTTCCTTGAGTTTTTCACGGCGTTTGCGAAGTTCATCCGTTCCCGGCTGATTTTTATGAACCGGGAAACCCAGTCTGTTAATTATGGAAAGGAAATCAGGCAGTTTCCCCGGCGCCATAGAGCTTTTTTTGGAATCTTCAAGCATCATGGAATCGATTACTTCTTTATCTTCTATCTCGCTTATTAAATTTACTCCGCCGTCGCTCACTCCTAAAAGCCACGCTTTGGAACCGACAGATACGATTTGCACATAACGATTCGCGCCGAGAGGAGCTGTAGCTATTACCTTTAAAAACGGATCGCTTGCGGTGCTTTTCTTCGTTGTTTTCTTAAAAATAAATACAATGCCGTATATCGCGGCGGCGGCAAGAGCCAAAACAAGTATCATTCTGACTACAGCCCAAATCGATGATCCGGCTCCGGAGCCGGCTGAGGGAGACTCTGCGGCTGCACCTAAGGGCATTGACTGTTCCGCAGCGCGCAGGGGATTCTCCGAAGCGGGCTCTTCCTGAGCGGAGATTATTGAAATTTGTATTAGAAAAACCGCTGCCAAAAGCAGGGCAAATTTAGGAGTTTTCAGCTCTTTCCCCCCCCGAAAAAGTTCAACTGATTTGCGTAATTGTATACTATTAAAGCTTTCATGACAAGCAGATTGGATAAAATTCAAATAAAAACTAAAAAAAAATATGCAAAAATATGAGTTTTTTTACTGTATAATAACTAAAATAATCAATTTTTTCCGCATTTTTTAATATTCATACGATGAAATATGATAAATTTAACTAAAAGCGGTATTTTTACGCGTTTTTCAGGAAGATGGCGGTATTACGGTAACTTTCACGGTCTTTATACATTACAATATAGGAGAGGAAAGACGAATGTATCCATGCAAAGAAACTGCTTTTATAGGTCTTGTAATACTATTATTTTGTTTATCGCCTCTTTGGGCTTTCGAAGAAGAAAGCATTTTACCCTCTGAAGAAACTGCCGTTGTAGAACCTGCCTTCGCAGAGTCTGCTGCCATAGAATCTGCCGCTGCGGAAGAAAATACGCAAATCAGCGGGGTAGAAGAGCCTTCTTTCAATGATGAAGAAGCCGTATCACTGGAGGAACCCTCTTCTGAAGATTTAAATTTTGACGATTTCCTGCTTTTTGAAACGGCAGGCATGGTTTTTGAAGTTCCTCATCTTATCCTTGAACCGCGATCTATCGACGATATTTTTCCCGATTTAACAAGGTCGCAAAAAAGGATTGTAAGAGGCAGCACAGGGCTTAGAAATTCCTTCGAGAAAAACGAAGCTCCTCTTTTTAAACCGTCTGATGATTCCGGCATAGAGTTATTTGATTTTGTAATGAGCAAAAAACCTTCTCACATTATCGAGGCGCTTGTGCTGGTTCCTTACGGAAAAAGAGAGCTTGATATGCTGGATGTTTATAATTCCATGAGGGAAATCAGCGTAATAAAAGATCAGACGATTACTTTAAGGGATAATCAATATAAGGTTTTTAGAGACACAACGCGCCTTGAAAGCGCGAGAAACAGAAAACCTGTTCCTGACCCTGCTCCTGCGTCAGAGCTGCCGTATTCTGAAACCATGTATCTTCGTTTCACAGACGCGACAATAGGAGAGCTTTTTATTCAAGGTGATATAAAACCCGGCTTGTACGGCATTACATACAATATGACTAACTTCAGGGATGTCAATTATTCGATTTTCAAGGTGATGAAAGCGCAAAGATTTTCCGCGGTTATTTACGTTGAACCTGTAAAGGAAGGAGTGATAATCTACGGCATATCGGGGCTTTATCTGCCGGGATTTATAGTCAGCAGAATGAATCTTCCCAATAATATGAATTACCGCATCTCGGTTCTTTTAAACTGGATTGTCTCAGGGTTAAGGAAACAGGAGAGCGTAAGAGAAAAAGCGATTCCCTTTGCGGTTAATTAAAAAAAGCCCGAACTTTAAGTCCGGGCTTTAATCTCCTTATTGCGGTTCTATTTACGCCCCGTACATGTCGTTAATGCGTTCCATCGGGGAAACAATTTCTGTTACGCGCACACCGAAGTTTTCATCGATAACTACAACTTCGCCCTTCGCTATAAGTTTATGATTAACAAGAATATCAACAGGCTCACCCGCGAGCTTATCGAGCTCGATGATCGTGCCTTCGCCCATTCCAAGGATTTCTTTGATAAGTTTTCTGGTGCGTCCGAGTTCTACGGTCATCTCCATGGAAACGTCCATGATCAAACCGATATTGCCCGCCTCATGAGGACCGAGACGCGGCTGCATCAGGTTGGGGAACTGAACCGGCGAAACATTTGTCTGTCCCATACCCGGCATTCCCATACCCTGCCCCATCATTCCTCCCATTTGGCTCATATCCATACCTTGCATTCCCATGCCTCCCATATTGCCCATAGGCATTTGCATACCCATACCCGGCATCTGCATTCCACCGTGCATTCCCATGTTTGGCATCTGCATTCCGCCGTGCATTCCCATGTTCGGCATTTGCTGTGCCGCAGGCGCAGGCTTTCCACCGCCGCCGCCTTTCAATCCGTTTGAAATATCAGATGCTACAGACGAACCTAATATTTCCCACATTTGGTTTCCGGGTCCGTCGCCTAGATCCAGGCTGTAGCTTAGAACTGCGAAATCCCCTGCCGGAAGAGGAGCGGTCGCTTTGGGCATATTAGCGGCTGTCGGAGACGCTGCCGCTATAGATTTATTTCCTGTTTTATCGGTCATAGCCGTAATCTGGGTTCCAACCATCTGTGAAACCGCTTCACCTATAACAGACATCGCCATATCGTCTAATTGAATATCATCTTCGCTGGTCATCTTTGCGGCAATTGCTTTTGCCGTTTCTTCGGGAACTATGAAAAGATGTTCGCCGGGAAAACCGGATGTATAATTTGCCTGAATAACTGTGACCATAGCGGGAAGCGCCGCCATAAAACCGTCGCGGTTATTTGATTCAACATCAGGTCCTGCAAGAGTTACAGGAGAGCTTGTTAAAGCGGCAAGGTTCGCGGAGAGCGCATTTGTAGTTGAAGCGAAAAATTGTTCCAGCGCGTTTTTATCGAAATTCGCGCTGCTGGGAGCCGCCATTGTCGCGGCGGGAGCGCCGCCGCCTGATGATGAATCTACACCTGCCAATAAAGCATCTATCTCATCCTGTGAAAGGGCGCCATCGCTCATCATAATAATCTCTCCTTATATTATAATTCATCCACTTCAGAAGCGAGCTCTTCGAATTCTTCATGTCCGAGCTCGTCTATCTTCTGCGTTATTTGCACCGCGATTTTCTTCCCGATAATGCCGGGGCGGCACAAAAACTTCCTGCGTGAGCCGATATTTAATGAATAGGGATCGCCAAGACGCGTATTATAAAGCCGGATTACATCCCCTATCTGCAAGGCAAGAACATCCCGTACAGGAACATTGATCTTGCCTATTTCCGCCGTTACATTAACATCGACTGTTGAGAGCTTATCCTTTAGAACATTGAGATTTTCTGTTGTCGCATTTCTGCGCACCGATGAATACCAGAACTGAGCCGATAATTTTCCGATGATAGGTTCTATCGTAAGGTATGGGATACAGAAGTTCATCATACCTTCCACGTCTCCTACCTTGGTTTCCAAAGTAACAAGAACAACCATTTCGGTTGGGGGAACGATTTGCGCGAACTGGGGGTTAGTGTCGATCTGCCCGAGACGGGGGCGAAGGTCGATAACTGTCGTCCACGCTTCGCGCATATTTCCCAAAATACGAACGATGATACCTTCCATTACGGACTGCTCGATGTCGGTTAATTCATGCTGAGATTTAGTGCCTTCGCCCGTTCCGCCGAAAAGGCGGTCTATTATTGAAAAGGTGATTGCGGGGTCTATTTCAAGGATTGCGTTGCCTTTAAGAGGGTCCATATTGATGATCGCAAGAGTTGTAGGTGTCGGGATAGAACGGATAAATTCTTCGTAAGTTAACTGATCTACAGAGGCTACGTGAACGTGAACCATGCTTCGAAGCTGCGCCGAAAGCGACGTTGTGGTAAGACGGGCAAAAGTTTCATGCATAATGGAAACAGTGCGAATCTGTTCCTTGGAGAATTTATCGGGACGTTTAAAGTCATATATTTTGATTTTCCGGCTATCGGCAGCCGGCCTGAAATCTTCAGGCTCGGTGTCACCTGCGTTTATCGCGGTTAATAGCTGGTCTATCTCATCCTGGGACAGGACTTCTGTCATAATATCTCCATAGTAAACATATCACGTTCTCTTGACAAGAGTTTGCTCTAGTAATTTTCCATTACATCTAATCTGTTAAACAGAATTATCCTTGCCCTTGCGGTATCAAGGAAACGCGTATTTAATACCTCGCGAATTTCCGCCTTCAGCTCTTCTTCTCTTTCCGGAGAAAGCTCTGCCGCGTATTTACCGGAGAAATAACGGCGTATAAAATCGCGCAGTTCAAAACGGCGGCTTGCCAATTCGGCAGCGGCTAGTTGATCTCCCAAATCGTATCCGATTATCATTTCAACTGTAACATTGGAGCTGACAGGGAAATCCCTTGTTCTTACCTGTATGGAGCCGATTGAATCATAAAAATTATATTCGGGTCTTTTACCTACATAGGGTGATGAAGGATCTGCGATTACAGTCTGAGACTTTCCGCCCTTGTTCATGATATTAACAGTTATAATTGTGACGGTAACTATAAAAATCAGCGCGCCAAGACCTATTCCGACAAACATCAGAATTTTTGGCAATAAACCGCCAAGACCGCCGCCTTTCTTTTTGGAACCACCGCCGGCTTCAGGCGCATCACCGCCTTCTATATCATCAAGTTCAACATCAGACATTCCCAAACCTCCACTTATCAATTCTAACCGAAATTTACTTGAATTTACAGTTATTCTTATAGATCATCGGCGAAAATATGCTCCCTTTTAAGGTTTTATTGGGAAGTTTTTGCTCTTTCTCGTTCTTTTTCTTCCAGTTCACGGAAGGCGACTTTGCCTACATTGGTTGTCGGCATTCGATCTATAAATTCTATAAGCCGGGGACGCGAGTAAGGCATAAGATCATTTTTACAGGAATCAATAATTTCCTGTTTTAATTCATCACTTGCCTGAAAGCCGTCTTTCAGTTGAATATATGCCTTGCAATCCTCTCCCCTGCTTTCATTGGGAATTCCGATAACGCAGGAAAGACGGACAGACGGATGTTTATTCAGGATATTCTCGATAAACGAGGGATAGACCGCAATTCCGGAAGTTTTAATGATACGTTTCGCGCGCTGTTTAAAATAAAAGAAACCGTCCTTATCCATACAGCCTATATCGCCTGAATGAACCCACAATCTTCCGTCCTTATGCTTTTTAATCGTATCTTCGGTTACTTTTGGTTCGTTTAAATAGCCAAGCATTACAGTCGGACCTGATATGCATATTTCTCCGTCTTCAAGCGCGGCGCATTCTTCTTCTGTGCCGGGTTTAACCACTTTCAACAGGTTATCCGGGCATGGAACGCCGAAAGCGTTATCCCTGTATTCGTCCCGCGGCATGATGGCGCAGGCAGTGACGGTTTCCGTTAGCCCGTAGCCTTCGCGCAGCATAATACGCCCTCCGCCGTTTTTAAGAACAGTATCGAAGCGTTTTTTAATTTCCGGGCTTAATGAATCTCCGCCGCAGAAAAGCCCCTTAAAAGAATCCAGTTTAATTTTTTTAAATTTTTTATCGGCTGTAAGCGCGTCATACAGGGACGGAACACCTGCCATAAACTGCGGTTTATATTTTTTAATTAAAGCGGCGAGCGTATTCGCCTTGAACTTTGGAACCAGAATGCAAACTCCGGGATTTATCTGCATTGCGTGAATGCCGACAGCAAGACCGAAACCATGAAAAATAGGCAGTATGGAAAGCATTTTATCGCCCGGAACAACGGGACCTCCTGCCGCATTCATCTGAAGAGCAAGAGCGTTACAATTCCTGTTAGAAAGCATTATTGCCTTAGGCTCTCCGGTGCTGCCGCCTGAAAATAAAATAAGCGCCATTTCATCCGCGCCCAGAGGATCTGGTTTTTCAAGTTCTGCGGGAACTGCGCCTTTTTTTAATTCAAGATCAGTCCATTTGATTACAGACTGCGAATAGGGAACAGGTTTTATTTTTCTTGCGATTGTGATATGAAAACCTATTTTAGTTAAAGGATTCATTTCCGATTTTAACGAGCAGATAATTGTCTTTTCAAATTTTGTTTTATCCTGAACCGCTGCGAAACGCGGATAAAAACCGTCCAGTGTAATTGCCGCTTTCGCGCTTACAAGTTTCGCGTAACCTTCGATTTCAGCAGGAGCGGAAAGCGGATGAATCGGAGCCGGAATGGCTCCAAGCCTGTTAAGCGCGTAAAAAGTTACAACTGCCTGCGGAATATTGGGAAGGCAGACTATAACCGTGTCGCTTTTCTTAATGCCTTGCAGCGAAAACTGACGGCTCATATGTTCTATCTGATTCAAAAGAAGCGATTTGGACGTTTTTTTATCAAAGAAAATAAGCGCATCCTGAGTGGGATATTTAGACGCGTCATCTTTAAACATGGCGAACATGGAAAGAGGCTTGTAATTAATGGTTTTAGGCGTTACGCCAAAATGATTCAGCCATGGTTGATTTTCGTACATACGGCACTTCCTTATTTAATCTGTTATTCTAATTCTGACTTGGCAAGTTTCAAATATTCAATCTGTTCCTGCGTTAAAACAAGCGGAACTTCCAAACTTACAGGATTTTCAACTAATTCTTTTACCATATCTATGGCGCGCGCGCAGTAAATGCCGTCTGTTATTCTGTCGTCATAAGTGAATGTAATTTTAACTTTATCGCGTTTGTCTATGGTTCCGTCCGCGTTAAGGACATTTACTTTTCTGACTTTTCCAATCGCGCAGAAGATACCGCAGTTGCCCAATTCGAAATTATGATGGAAGGGCGCGTCAATTCCGACGCTGCCTACATTCGTAAAAAATACAGTGCACCAGAAAGGCAGGGAGTTTAAAACGGATTTCGGAATTCCGTTATGATAATCAAGATATTTTAAACCCCATACCGCGAACTTGATAATAAAACGCGGCAGTTTTGTGAAAAATGAATTTGTTTTTTCAGAATCCGTCTTCTCGCCTTTTTTAATGTTCTGAATATGTCCGTGAATTTTATTACAGAACCCTTCCAGCGTAAGCAAGGGAGAAAAAGACATGGTAACATTTACTTCTTCTCCGTCGTCGCTTAACTCTCGCTTTGCGACAAAATTAAAGTTTATTTTGTTGCGCTGGTAATATCTGTGCCCTGAAACAAAGCGGTTCATCTTAGGTCTTTGCGCGATAACCCTTACAGCGGCATAAAGAATAAGATAAAACATACTTACCTTTAATTCGCTGCCGCTCTTTCTTTTTCCGCTTATGTATTTAAGAGTATTGGTAACATCAAACTCGGTTTCAAAATAAATAACAGCGTCGGATCTTGTCGGCATCAGGTATGGAAGCATCTGGGTGAAAAAATGTAAATTCTTTAAATAGGTTCCGTCATGGCGTTTTTTTGTAAACATTTCATCCTCCTGAACATAATGATAGAAAATATAGAGCTAGTCAAGATCAATGTATTTTCATTTTGCGTACATGGAATTTAGAACAGATTGCACAAGACGTTTGGGCAATAATCTGTTGAGCAGCATAAAAAACCTGTATTTAAAACCTGTTATATACACAGGCTTTGGATTTTTACTGCAAATCGCTTTATAAATTAACTTGGCTGCAATCACGGGAGACATTCCGCCGCGTTCATCTTTTTCCATCAGCTTTATTGAACGTGAAATGCGCGAACCGTAATCGGGATCATCTTCATTATATTTTTTTTCTCTCGCGTCGGTAAAACCTGTGCGCGTATCACCGGGCATAATTGTCGTTACTTTTATGCCGAAGGGAGCAAGTTCACCTGAAAGACAGTCGGAAAGCGCTTCAACAGCCGCTTTACTCGCGCTGTAAAATGCCTGAAAAGGCACATGCATAGCTCCTGCGACAGAGCCGATATTGATAATTTTTCCGTGTTTCTGCCTGCGCATAAAGGGAATCGTATATTTTATCGCGTTAAAGCACGCGAAAAAATTGAGTTCAAACAATTTCTTGGCATCAGTAGTATCGGTTTTCTCTACAGAGCCTGAAATTCCCGCGCCTGCATTGTTAATAAGCGCGTCAATTCGGTTTTCAGCGTTGAAAATATTACAAATAACATCATTTAACTTGTTTTCATCGGTTACATCGCATAAACACGAGACAACACCGTCTAAATCGCAGCCGCTTCGTGAAATTGCGTATACTTTGAATCCCTTATCGCGTAAAAACTCCGCGCTTGCGTACCCGATTCCGCGTGATGCGCCTGTTATTATGATTACTTTTACGTCTTTCATTAATACCCAGTATCATATCAGAGATATTGGGTATATACTAGCTATTAGCAGATTATTAATGATGGAGAATTTATGCAAAATGATATTATAAGATTACGATTTGTCGAATTGTTGGAAAATCCAAAAACAGTCAGAGCTATGAGCAGCATATACGAAATTATGACAGGCGAAAGTCCGGCTCTTGACCTTCCGGCAAGCCAATGGCTTGATGATTCGGGCGCAATTGTTACAAAATCATTCAGAACATTGAATGAAAATGTAAAAAGCATGGCGGCGTTTTTATCAAAACGGCTGAACGGACAGCAGGGAAACTTTGTCGGTCTTTCGATGGATAACTCGCATTTATGGCAAGTGTGTTTCTGGGCATTATTGATGTCCGGCTTCAAACCGGTTTTAATCGACGTAAATCATAAAGAAGAAATGACAGATTACATTTTGGAAAGTTCAGGCGCAAAAGCAATCCTTGGAAGAAACGCCATGGAATTAAAAAATAAAGCTGATTTTATTTCAATGGACGAATTAAAATCCGTTGATAAGCCTTCGAATTTTATTCCCAATTGGGTTGATAATCTCGCGCTTTGTACATCGGGCACAACTGCAACGGCAAAAGTTCTGGTTTTTGACGGAAAAGCAATCTCGTATCAGCTTGAAGGTTTTTACAAGGTTTATTTAAGAGACAAGCGCATAGCGTCAGCTCCAACCGCAGTTAAATCTCTTGCCTTCCTTCCCATGCATCATGTTCTCGGATTTATAACGCTTTGTATCGCATATCCGTTTTTAAATACCACAGTCGTTTTTTTGAAAGACAGATCGCCCGCTTCCATTCAGGCGGCGTGCCAGAAAATCGGCGTAACGCACATGGTATCCGTTCCGCTATTAATAAACAATTTAAAAAACGGCGTCCTCAGAAAAATACGCAGCGAGGAGCCGAAAAAAGAAAAACTTTTAAATCTTCTTTCAAAAATAAGCATTGCCATTCAAAAAAATTCTCCCAAGACAGGAGACGCATTTGTCAGAAGAAATATAACAAAGCCGATTATTAAAAAACTTTTCGGACCTACCTTCGCGTGGATTTGCGTCGGCGGAACTCACGTTCCCGTTGATTCATTGAAATTTATGAACGGTTTGGGGCACGTCGCTACAATAGGCTACGGAATGACAGAATGCGGAATTATCGCCTTTGAACCGGGAACGGTTTTTAAACGCAGAGTTGACGGCTCTACAGGTCCTCTCATGTACGGATTTGAAAGTAAAATACTTGATTCGCAGGGCAGGGAAACTCACACAGGAGAGTTATACATACGAGGGCTTTCAATGCATATAGGACGTATGCAGAAAGGAGGAATTATTCCTTCCGATATTGACAACGAGGGCTGGCTGCATACCGGAGATATCGCGCATTTTGAAAAAGGCTCCCTTGTAATTGAAGGCAGGGTAAAAGAAGTTATTTTAAATGAATCAGGAGAAAATATTTATCCTGATGAACTTGAAGATCAATTCGACAATCTAACGATGGTAACAAAATACTGCATACTGGGATTGAATAACAAAGGACAGGATGAAATCGCTCTTGTCGCCGAAATTCAGGACGATGCTCGTAACGAACGCGGTTTCGCGAGAATTTCGCAGGATGTAAGCGTCGTAAACTCTCAGCTTCCTGTAATGAAAAAGATTAAACGCGTTTTTATCGCAAACGAACCCATGCCTCTTGCGAACGGTTTTAAGGTGCGCAGGCAGAAATTAAAAGAATTGCTTGAAAATAATAAATTTGACGCGGTGGAAATTAAAATAAGCGCGGCTTCAGTTGAAACATTCGCTGCACAGACGAAGAAAAACGCTCCTCAAGCGGGAGCAAACAGCGGGCAAAACGCGCAGTTTGATGATCAGTTTTTACAGATACGCGAACAGGTGACAAAATGTTTCGCGGAAGTTTTAAACACAACGCCTGATAAAATCGGTCCTGATATGCGCTTTATTGACGATCTCGGAGGCGACAGCCTTGACAGCCTCGGTCTTCTTGTAATGGCGGAAACGCGCTTCGGCGTTCTTATAGACGAATCAGAATATTACAAATGCATGACGGCTAACGATATAAGCCGGCTTCTTTTGGAAAAACTTACAGGCATTTTACCGGCTCAGAAAAATACAATGCCCAAAGATCCCGTTAAACCTGTAACGAAATTTGAAGATACTCAGGAATATAAATCGTTCAAAGCTCGTTTTGATTCATTAAAAGGAGTGAAAAATCCGTATTTTATTCCTCACGACAGCGCTCTTCGCGACACTTCGATTATGAACGGAAAAGAAGTTATTAATTTCGGCTCTTACAATTATCTGGGATTAAGCGGTAATGAGCAGGTAACAAAAGCCGCGATAGACGCGGTGCAGAAACTCGGCACATCGGCAAGCGGAAGCCGCTTGCTTGCAGGCGAAAAAACTTTGCATGAAGAACTTGAAAAAGAAATCGCCGCGTGGAAACACACCGAAGATTCCATTGTGCTTGTTGGAGGACATTCCACAAACGTAAGCTTTGTAGGAAATTTCTGCAATGATAAAGATTTAATTTTATACGATATATTGTCACATAACTCTGTCAGTCAGGGCATACAGTTGAGCAACGCGACAAGCAGGCTGTTTCCGCACAACGATTACAAATCCGCAAGAGCGATACTTACCTCGCTTCGATCCAAGTTTGAAAAGGTATTGCTTATAATCGAAGGCGTTTACAGCATGGACGGCGACATAGCTCCTGTGCCTGAGTTTGTAAAATTGAAAAAAGAATTCGGCGCCTTCCTTATGGTTGATGAAGCTCATTCAGGATGCGTGATAGGAAAAAACGGCGGCGGCGTTGATGAATATTTCGGACTCAAACCTGATGATATAGATATAAAAATGGGAACTCTCTCAAAGGGGCTTGGAACCTGCGGCGGTTATCTTGCCGGAAAGAAATCCGTAATAGAATATCTTCGCTATTCACTGCCGGGCTTTGTTTTCTCAGTCGGATTAAGTCCTGCGCTCGCGGCAGCTACCCTTGAAGCGATCAGAATTATCAGAAAGGATAACGCGCTTGTAAAACAGCTGCAGGACAATATACGCTGCTTTGTTTCCAAGGCGAAAGAAATGAATTTTAATCTGTGCATGGCGACAGAGAGCGCGATAGTGCCTGTTCTTGTCGGAAAAGATTCTGACGCGTTCGCGCTGTCAGAAGCTCTCCTTGAAAAAGGCATTTTCGTTCCGCCTGCGGTATACCCTGCGGTTCCGGCAAATAAATCGCGTCTTCGTTTCTGCCTTACGAGCTGCCACAAAAAAGAACAGATAGATTTCTCTCTTAACGCGTTAAAAGAGCTGTCTGACAAAATGAAAATTACGCTGCCGTCGTGATTTAATTATTTCCCCAGGGAGGATTTGAACCCCCACAAGCTGATCCAGAGTCAGCTGTGCTACCATTACACAACCGGGGATGGTTATTTTAACATTCTATAAAATCCGTCTAAAAATGTCAATGAGCGCAATTGCTTTCACATTCAGGCATTTACGGCTGAACGTTTAACCTCATCGCTTATTATGGTTTGAATCCTATCGCAAAGAACCTGTTTGCGTTCCTCAGGTTTCAGAATTGAAGTGTCAATGGGATCAAAAAATGTAATATGTACATCAGTGCCGATAACCCTCTTTTGCTCCTCGTACACCCTGTAACTGCCCTCTATTGCGACAGGCACAATTAAAGCGCCAGCCTGAGTCGCGAGTTTTAAAGAACCTGCGCGAAATGGAAGAACTTCCGCGCTTTTTGATCGTGTTCCTTCCGGAAAAATTACCATGCCGCCGCCTGCCTTAATTTGTTTTATGCCGAGGTTAATCGTGTTCATAGCTTTTCTGGCATTTTTACGGTCAACAAAATGACCGCCGAGCATAAAAATCCAGAGATTGAGAAAAGGCGTATACAGGAATTCTTTTTTCGCGATAAAACCGAAGGGTCTTCCGGCGTAAGCGAGCATCATTACAATATCGTAATAGCCTGAATGATTGCTGACAAAACAGACGCCGCCTTTTTTGGGAATTTTTTCTCTGCCTTTCACGGTTATTTTACATCCGGAAACGGGAATTAACGAACGCGCCCATCCCTGCGCAAGGCGGTAAACAAATACTTTCATTGATTTTCTGAACCCCAGCATATAGAAAAAAAACGCGACAAGCGCAAAAGGAACCAGAAAAAGCAAACCAAAAACCAGAAATCCAAAACCTAATATACTCTTTATCATAAATACAATTATCACTATTATTAATAAAAACGCAATATACATTTATGAAGCGTTAATACGCTTTTAAACGGCATACCTTGACTTTTTTTAGCGCTTGTTTCATTATCAAAAAATGTCAATCCTTAAAAAATTTACAGGCACAGACATCGAAATTGCCCAGGCAGTATACCCTGAACACGCTCTCCACATCAAAGACGTGGCGAAAAAAGCCGGAATTCCCGATGATTCAATCGAATATTACGGAAATTACAAAGCAAAAGTTGATTTTCATTTTCTTTTAAATAATCAAAATAAAAAAGACGGAAAGCTGATTTTAGTAACAGCGATTAACCCGACGCCGGCAGGCGAAGGCAAAACCACAACAACAGTCGGCGTCGCGGACAGTCTTGCCGCGATTGGAAAAAAATCGATTGTCGCGCTCAGAGAACCTTCGCTAGGTCCTATCTTCGGCGTTAAGGGTGGAGCCGCAGGCGGCGGATGGGCGCAGGTTATCCCGATGGAGGATATCAACCTTCATTTTACTGGAGATTTTCACGCGATAGGAGCTGTCAATAATCTTTTAGCGGCAATGATAGACAATCATATTTTCCAGGGTAATGAATTAAATATTGATACGCGAAAGATTGTCTGGCGCAGATGTATAGATATGAACGATCGCCAGCTGCGTTTTTTAACGAATGGTCTCGGCGGAAAGACAAACGGTTATCCGCGCGAAGACGGTTTTGACATAACGGCGGCTTCTGAAATTATGGCTATACTCTGCCTTGCTTCAGATATTGATGATTTAAAAAATCGTCTCGGACGAATTATTATAGGTTATACTCACGGCAAACAAACGGATGAAAAACCCGTAACCGCAAGTCAGCTTAACGCTCATGGAGCGATGGCGGCTCTGTTAAAAGACGCGTTAAAACCGAATTTGGTGCAAACGCTGGAAGGAAATCCTGCGTTCATACACGGCGGTCCTTTCGCGAATATCGCGCACGGCTGTAATTCAATTATGGCGACGCGCATGGCTCTTAAATGTTCGGATTACACGGTAACGGAAGCCGGTTTCGGCGCGGATTTAGGCGCGGAAAAATTTCTTGATATTAAATGCCGCTTTGCCGGATTAAAACCTTCCGCTGTAATAATTGTCGCTACAATACGCGCGTTAAAATCACACGGCGGAGTAAAAAAATCGGAACTTGAAAATGAAAATCTTGAGGCGCTTGAAAGAGGAATGCCCAATCTTTTACAGCATGTGGAAAATATTACAAAAGTTTATAAACTCCCCGCTGTTGTCGCTATTAACGCCTTTCCAAAAGACACAAAAGCTGAATTGGAACTTGTGGAAAAAAAATGCAGCGAGTTAGGTGTAAATGCGGCTATTTCAGAAGTATGGGCAAAGGGAAGCGAAGGCGGGATTAAACTGGCGCAGGAAGTTGTCCGTTTATGCGAACAGCCTAATAATTTTGAATATTCTTACGACCTTAATTTATCGATAAACGAAAAAATTGAAGCTATCGCGAAAAAGATTTACAGAGCGGACAGCGTTGTAATTCTTCAAAACGCGCAAAAGAAAATAAATCAGATAGAAAAAATGGGACTTGATAAGGTTCCAATCTGCATGGCAAAAACCCAGTACAGTTTCTCGGACGACCCTGCTCTTTTGGGCGCGCCCAGAGGATGGAAACTTGAAGTAAGGGATGTAAAGATTTCCGCGGGAGCTGGTTTTGTGGTTGTAAGCACGGGAGAAATTATGACTATGCCTGGATTGCCGCCTGTGCCGTCTGCGGAAAAAATAGATATTAACAGCATGGGAAAAATCTCAGGGCTTTTCTGAAACTAAAAATAATAGCCTGCGCGCACGCTTCCTGAGAAAGTGATATAAAGCAGAAAACTGAAGGGGCGGGTTTCATTTAATATATTAAATGAATTTTCATAATAACAGCCTTCTTTATTTCCAAGAGCCATGGGAACAGCGAAATAAATTTCTAGATTTTGAAACGGCGTTATCCTGAAACCGGGAATTACGCTTGCTGAATTTTCATGCAGAGAATAACGGACTGTTGCGAACAGGCGCGGATTCATTTTCACGTTGAACTTGTATAAAATATTAAAAGCAAAACTTATACCGTGAGGAAGACCTGATGTTCCTTCTGCAAGATAATCCGTTTCCTGATGAAAATAAGATGTTCTGTCTTCACCGTTATAAAAAAACTCTCCGTTTATATCCAGCCTGTTATTAAATAAACTTTTAACAAAACCGAAGTTTACGGCAAAAGTCGTTTTTTTATCCTTGTGCGCGTTATAAGCCATAAGCCATTCGTTGTAAAAATCAGTTTTCCATATATTTACTTTTGCGGAAAAAAAGCCGCGAAACGCCATTCCGTCCTGATAATAAAAACCAAGATTAAAATCAGTCCGGTTGAAAGCAAGATTGAATTTTGCGCCGTAACCGAAATCATCGCTTTCAGGAGTTACGCTTTCCTGTATATTTACTCTGGTCATTGTAAGAAGCTGCAAGCCTCCAAGCCCAATTGGAATATCAAATTTCAGCAAATAAGAAGGACCCGATCTGTCATTTCTGTCTTCCGCCGGATTCGGGACGCGCGTTAAAAGATTTGTAAAAGCGAAGTTAGGTGATATTCCCCATGCCTGTTCATATTTGCCCGCGCGAAGGAATACTTTGTCGTAAAAATTGTAATCAAAAAAGAAATCGCCGAGCCAAAAAACAGGCTCGGAAGGAATGCCGAAATTTATAACGCCTAAAACGCGGAAAGAATCGCTTAACTGAGCATTAACGCGAAAGCTTCCCGCCATTTTGATTCCTATAACCCATGAAAAATTTTCATTTCCGTTAAATTCCCAAGGATGCATATCCCATCCGGGATTCGCCGCTCCCTTGAAAGAAAAATCCCCTGTTAATTCTATGCCGCGCCTTCTTATATCTTTTAATATAGAAGTTTCCTGTTCGATTTGTTTTTCTTCGTTATTATTCACAGGTTCATCGAAAATTGAATCAATATCATCTAAATCAATATTAATCAAATCGTTTTCCTGCGCTGATAAAAACGCCGTTAATAACGCAAGAAAAAGAAATAAAATTAATTTTTTCAACGGTTAATATTCTCCAAAAATGTTTGAGAAAAAACCGAATCCGCGATTTTATTAAAAGAAGGTTTGTTAATATTAATCTGAGTTCTTTCTTTTACAAAAGCGCCGTTTACCATGGAGCCTGCAAGCTCATCTACAAATAAAATCTGCCTTGGAACAAAGCGCCCGTTTAGGCTGTAATAATCCGGGATTAAAGTCGTTCTAAGAAGCTGTCCTGACAGGCTGTAATCTTCGGCTTTCCGCAGTAGATTGTCTTCGCTGATCCAGATTTTCATTTTTGAATATGTGACCTCGTTTGTAACAGCTTCAAGGGATAAAAGCCGGCATTTGAATCTGCCAAGCTGAATGTCTTCTCCTGCTGTCACCTTGTAATCTTTCGCTAAAGTAGAGCGCGTAAAATCCGAATTCCTTGCGTTGGTATTCTGAAAACGCCCTGATGCGCTTGTGGAATTAAATTTCCTGCTTTCAGGATCGTAGAACCACAAAGTATTTTTCTCTCTTAAATATCCTTGTCCTCTTGAAATAGCCGGCTCCATAACAACAATTACATACTGCTCTCTTGAATCGCGCCTGAAAATACCCGCTACTGTCGTGGAACGGGCTGTTCCCGGTTTATCCTGCACAATCACATATTCCGCTTGAAAATCAGTATCCATATAACTTACAAGAGAATCAACTATCGCCAGTAAATCCTGATCTGAGGCGTAAAGCGCGGTAAGAAAGGAAAAAGCGATAAAAGCGCAGATTATTTTTTTAATCATAAAGATTCTCCTGATAATAAAGACGGCAGTTTTTTGCCGCAGGCTCGTTCTGCCGGAAATACTACCGCCAAAACAAGTATAACTAATGTTAGCACAATATTCAAAATAACAGTATCTATTAAAAATAACGGCGTAAGCTTTCCGTTTTTTAAGAATATTTCAAAACTCGGGAACCATGAAAACGATATAAAAGATGCGCCTATGCTTAATATTAAGGAAAAAACAAAACCCGCAGCTATAGAGATCAGAGCGAGAATAAAGATTTCAGTCCATAAAATAAGTTTTACATCGTTTGAATAAAAACCAATAGACCTCATTATCCCGATTTCTCTTATTCTTTCATGAAGAATAAGCCTGTATGTAACGGAAGCGCTGACTAATATTATCACAAGCATAATTCCATACAGGAAATACGCTACCATATCCATAGCTCCCATAAGATCCGAAACTTCGGATAAATATACAGGCAGCGTATATAAAAATACCTTTGTTCCTACCCAGTCATTGGTCAGCTTTCTGCTTCTTTCATCTCTATTGTAAACAAGAGGTCCTGTCTGCATTTTATTTTTTAATACATCTTGTAAAGCGATTCTTTTGCTCTCGGCGGAAGAAGGATTATTCAAAAAGAAACCGATAACGGAACAGTCATCATCATTAATATATATCATGCGGTTTAGCTTCTGTCTTGAAACAAATACCTTGAAATAGCCGAAAATCGAAAAATCACGCACAATGCCGTTTATAATAAAATCGCCCGTGTTTTTTTGACCCCATTTGTTTTCAATTTCCAGAGTGACGACATCGCCTGATCTGGCGTTCAGGTATTCCGCGACAGGAGCGGAAATAACAATGCAATTGTCTGTCAGCGGATAATTAATTTGAGATAAAAAATCCATTTTAGAAAATAAATGCGATTCATCATTCCAGTCGCAGCCTATTATGTATTTTTGAAAAACAGGCGTTCCGTTAAAATATACAATGCCTGTAGTGTTATAATAAGTTCTTTTAACCGTGAAAATCGGTTTAATTCCCGATTCATCAACAGCTTCCAATATTGATTTTACGTCATCGCTTCCAAGATAATTTGAAAAAGAATTATCATTATTATATCCTACAGCTATTATGTCTCCTGCGTAATGCGACTGCGCTGAATAATAAACATTATTGTACATACTGTCTTTTGAAGACGTTATGAAAGTGACTACCGCGAAGCAAAACACAAGAGCGGCAAATAAAAACGCGTAACGGCGTTTATGCCTTGAAAGATATTTGAAGCCAAGATTTGCAAGCAGTTTAATTTTTTCCATCAGCCGCGCCTCACAGCTTCAATAGGTTCGATTTTCAATGTTACCTGTATCGGATATATTGAGCACACGACTCCCAAGAGAACGGATAAAATAAAAGACGCGAAAGCGATATGCGGAATAAAAATAAGGTTTAAACTGTCTCCGCCAAGAAGCGAAGATATTAATTCGTTTGGAATTATAAAACCAAGAGAGTTAATCCATTTAATAAAAAGAAAACCAGCAAAAATCCCCGCGATACCCGCAAAAGCCGATAATAAAATATTTTCAAAGAAAATCATGGATTTAATATATAAATCAGATGCGCCTATCGCCCTGAGAGTGCCGATTTCCCTTGTTCTTCTGAACACGGAAATTAATATAATATTTATAACTGTAATAATGCCCGCGACGCACACAAGCAGCATACCGGCGTTAAACAAAATTTGTATTAAAAGCAGTAAAATAGTTGAAGTGCCGGCGGAACTTCGCCAGTCTGCCGCCATAGTTTCATAAAGCGCGAGTTTTTTATTTATGGATTTAATAAATGATTTTACGTTAATATTTTTATCTAAATTTATAATAATGAAATTCCAATCTCCGCCTATTACTTCGCTTTCTGTGTTTAATCTTGACTGCGTAAGATGCGATTGAAGTAAATCCGCGGAAAATCCTTCTTCATTATTTACAGCGGCGTAAAGCGAATTTTTCTCGTTATATTCAAAATTAAAAATATCATCGATATCCGAACTTAATAATTTCTCGGCATCATCGCTTAATTTAATATCCGAGGAGGAGGCAACCTGTATGGAATTTAAAACCCTTACAGTCTGGGCATCGATAATTATAATCTCATTCATAAACAAACCTGGATTTCTGTAATTGAATATTCCAACAACAGGAACCGCTCTGATTTTAAAACCGAGGGAACCGCCTGACGTAAACACAATCGTATCGCCTATTTGCGGATACGCGCCGCTTTTCTCCATTATTCTTTTCGCGCGTTCTTCGGTAATCATCGCGCCGCTCTCACCGTTATTTAAGAAACGCCCCTCCTGCAAAAAAATACCCGGAAACATTGAAAAATATGAAGAAACGTCTATTCCGCACAGTAAAGCGGCTTCGCGAACATTATTAATATCCGCAAAAGCTCTGCCTGACACCTGAGATGTAAACGCAAAAACGCCTTTCTCAGCGCGAACAATATCCAAAATAGTGTTATACGAAGGAAGAACAGGGATTTCAAAATAATTGTCTATCACAGGCGTATTTGCGCCGAAAAGATTCATCGTAACATCGCCTTTTTTTTGAATAACAACATCGCCTGTAAGACTTTCATTAAACGATTTATATAAACTGATATTGGATTTTTCAAGCATTATATTACCGATAAAAAATATAAAAATAATCACAGCGATTAAGACCGCGATAACAGCGCTGTTTTTTTTATTTTTACTTAAATTTTGTACGGCAAGATTAAATGTCATTCCTGCCTCATTATACCGTCATGCAGAAAAATTATACGATCCGCCATTTTCCAGATTTCAGGATCATGCGTTGAAAAAATAAAAGTTGTCTTTTCATTTTTATTAATTTCTTTCATTAAACTTAAAACAAGCCCGCCTGTTTTTGAATCGAGATTTGCGGTGGGTTCATCGGCAAGAACAATCCTTGGTTTTGTCACAAGAGCTCTGGCTATTGCGGCTCGCTGCTGCTCTCCGCCTGATAATTCTGTCGGAACATGATTCCATCTGTCCTTTAAACCGACTTCTTCAAGCAGATAGCTCACTCTTTCATGTCTTTCTGATTTTTTAATTTTTTTATTAGAAATAATTAAAGGGAGTTCAACATTCTCAAAAACATTCAAAACAGGCAAAAGATTAAATGATTGGAATACAAATCCAAGCAAATCACGGCGAAGATAAGCTAACTTTTCGCGATCCTGTCCTTTAATTTCCTGATCGCAGATTGAAAGACTTCCCGAACTGAAATTGTCGATTAGACCGATAATATTAAGCAATGTTGTTTTGCCGGAACCCGAGGGACCGGCTACAGAAATAAATTCGCCTTCTTCAATATTCAAATTAATGCCTTTTAAGGCGTGAACATTTAAACTGCCCATTGGGTATACTTTGCAAATATCTTTCAGTTTAACAATCATATTTTTCTCATTCGCGTTTAACATTCCTTTTCTTTACGCGGAAAATCCAAATTCGCTTCGCGTATTATATAATGAGGGCGGTGTTTTACCTCGGTATATATTTTTGCAACATACTGTCCGAGTATTCCAACGGTAAACAATTGAATCCCTGAGCAAAAAAGTATTATACATATTGTTGACGCCCAGCCGCTGACAGGATCGCCCCATACAAATTTGCGGATAATAATAAAAATTATAACCGCGATTGACGCGATAAATAAAAGAATCCCTATTATAGAAGCGACAGCGAGAGGTTTTGAAGAAAATGCTATAATGCCGTCAAGTGAATATAAAAGCAAACTCCAAAATGAAAACTTTGTCTTTCCCTTTTTTCTTTTTATATTTTCATATTCAAACCATTTTACTTTAAAACCAAGCCATGGATAAATTCCCTTAGAAAATCTGTTGCTTTCAGGCAAAGACAGCAGCGCTTCCAAATACTTTCGGCTCATAAGCCTGAAATCCCTTGCGCCGCTTACAACCTCTACGTCAGAAATTTTTCCCATAAAGGAATAAAAACATTTTGTAAATAAAGACCTTACAGGCGGCTCTCCCCTTCGGTTCACCCTCCTGCAGGCGGCGCAGTCATATTCGCCTGATGAAACAGCGTCCAGCATCTGCGAAATAAGAGACAGCGGATCCTGACCATCCGCGTCCATTACAGCAATATAATCGCCTTTTGCGTGTTTTAACCCTGCGAAAATCGCGGCTTCTTTTCCGAAGTTACGTGAAAATGAAATGTATTTTATGCGCTCATCCTTCGCGCTGATATCTTTGACAGCGTTTAATGTCTCGTCCTTTGAACCGTCATCAACAAAAATAATTTCAAATGCCTTTTCCAAAGAAGCGAAAATTTGCACTGCTTCAGCATACAGCTCAGGAACAGCTTCTTCTTCGTTATAACAGGGTATTACAAGAGACAGACAGGGCATTTAATTAAAAACTCCAAAAAATTGATTTACCTTCGCGCGATAAAACCAAAAAACGTGTTTTCGGCATATTAGAATTATATAATAAAAAGATTAAAATAACCAGTTGGATTATGATTTCATTAAAAAAGAGCGGAAAAAAAGGATAATTGAATGGCGTATCCGTTTAAAGACAGTTCCTTTTTCATAATTTTCCTGTGACACAAGAGCTGCGCGGCTTAACTCGCCCTTTTCATCAGATATTACAAGATAACCGACTCTCTCTCCCGCCTCAAGCGGAGCTGTCAGAGGATTTTCTATTATCGTTTCAAAACTAAGAGATTTCGCGCGTGTTGCAGGAGCCGTGAAATCAGCGGATTGCGGCAGTTTTATCTTTGCGTTATTCTCTTTTCCTTTCCACAATTTTACGGTCTTGGGATAGGCGTTTTCAATCTCTTTTTCGCCGGGGCGGACGGTTTTAAAAAGTTCAAAAGCCCATTCAAGAAGCTGCCTTCCGTCTCTTTCACGCAGACTTGCTCCCTGCCTGACATTAGGACCGCCAAGCAATATTAAAATATAACGGGTGTCTTCCCTCTTTGCGGTAACCGCGATATTAAAACCCGATTCATATATAAAACCGGTTTTTAATCCGTCCACTCCCTTCGTTGATCTTAATAAATCATTTCTGTTGTACTGCACAATTGTACGCGGATAATTTTTATATCTTTCCTGCACATTAGCGGCTAAGGGATAAGCGAATTCGTTTATTGAATGAAAATCGTCAAGACTATTGGGATGCGCCATTAAATAATTACGGCAAAAAAACGCGAACTCTTCCGCTGTTGTTTTATTATATTCCGATATACCTGAAGATTCGGCAAAGCGAGTAATGTAAAGCCCCATATTCCTCGCTTCCATTGTCATTTTTTTAGCAAATTCCTTCATGTTAGGCGAAAGACGCAATGCCGCGGCTACTGCGGCGTCGTTTCCTGAAACTACGGCAAGCCCAAGCAGAATTTCGCGTAATGTTACAATCTGCCCTGGCTCTAAAAACATTAAACTGGAACGCGGCGGCTGGCTCTGAGCCCAGCTCTCTATTGTTATGGGAACAATTTCATCGTAAGACGCTCTGCCTTCTTTTATTTCATTCATTACAAGGTGCATGGTCATAAGTTTTGTAAGAGACGCGGGAGGTATTTCATCTTCAGGGTTTTTTGAATAAATGAGAGCGCCTGTATGAGCGTCAATTAAAACAGCCGCATGCGAATAAATTTCAGGCGCTGTCTGCATGTACCCCGAAAGCGAAGGCGGCGTTTGGAATAATTGCGCGTAGAGGCAGCAAGGTAAATAAAAAATGAATAAGGCAGGAAGTAATTTTTTTAACATGGAAAATTAAAATTCTGCCTGCCCTACCGCGCGAGGGAAAGGAATAACGTCGCGGATGTTTGCCATTCCCGACACATATTGAATCAGCCTTTCAAAACCGAGACCAAAACCGGCGTGGGGAACAGTCCCGTAACGGCGAAGATCAAGATACCAGCTATAGTCATCGCTCTTTAAACCCATCTCGTCCATGCGCTTTACAAGTTTTTCAAGATTGTCTTCGCGCTGTGAGCCGCCGATTATTTCACCTAATCTCGGCACAAGCACGTCCATGGCGCGCACTGTTTTACCGTCGTCATTTAATTTCATGTAGAATGCTTTAATCTCTTTTGGGTAATCCGTTACAATTACAGGACCGCCTGCGACTTTTTCGGTAAGGAATTTTTCATGTTCGCTTTGAAGATCGCAGCCCCATTTAGGCTCAAATTCAAACAATTTTTTGCCGGCAGCCGCTTTTTCCAGTTCTTTAACGGCATCGGTGTACGTTATATGTGAAAATTTCGCGTTCACTACCTGATTCAGATTATCTATAATGCCTTTTTCAACATGAGCGTCAAAGAATGCAAGTTCATCGGCGCATTCATTCAGAGCCGCGTTAAAAACATATTTTAAAAAATCTTCCGCAAGCGCCATATCGTCAGATAACTGCGCAAACGCGACTTCCGGTTCTACCATCCAGAATTCGGCAAGATGGCGGACTGTATTGGAATTTTCGGCGCGGAAAGTAGGACCAAAGGTGTATACGCGGGAAATCGCGGTAGCGTAGGTTTCCGCTTCCAACTGCCCTGAAACCGTTAAAAATGTTTTCTTCCCGAAAAAATCTTTTTCATATTCAACACCGCCTGTAGCTTTCGCTATTGCGTCAATATCCAAAGTTGTGACCTGAAACATCGCTCCCGCGCCTTCACAGTCGCCGGCTGTAATAATCGGCGTATGAAGATAATGAAAATCATTCTCCTGAAAATATCTGTGTATCGCGAAAGCCATGCGGCTTCTAAGGCGCGCTACAGCGCCGAATGTGTTTGTTCTCGGACGAAGATGCGCAATCTCGCGAAGAAATTCCATGGAGTGCCTTTTTTTCTGCAGCGGATAGGATTGAATGTCACCTGCAGTTTCAGCGGGAGCGTCTCCGAGCAGTATAAGAGACTTTGCGGCAACTTCAACCGCCTGACCTGAAGCCGGAGAAGGAACAAGTTTCCCCGCGATTTTTACGCTGGCTCCTGTGGAAAGAGCGCAAATAGCGGCTTCGGTATCCGCGTCAATACCGGCGCCTCTGTCGAAGGCGCATTGAATACCGGAAAAACATGAACCGTCATTTAGTTCAATAAAGACAAGGTTTTTCATGTCTCTTTTTGTTCTGACCCAGCCGCACACCTCAATATCCTGAGACAGCGGATTTGTTTTTAATATATATTTTATCAGCTTTGGTAACATGAATGGATTATATAACTTTTAGATTATCTGTGAAAAGTAGGCATTAAAACAGAGTAGCACAAAACGTAAAAGTGTTATATAATGAACCGGGGGAAGGTGATGGTAGATTTAAAGTTAATCGATGATGCGGAGACCCTTTTTAACGTAGGAAACGCTGCCGGCATGATTAATAATTTTGCCGAAGCATTCGATTGTTTTTACAAAGCGGCAAGAATGGGTTATGCTCCCGCCCAATGCAGTCTTGCATTTTGTTACGAAAAAGGACACGGTGTTCCTCACAATTACACCAGAGCAGTCGAATATTATCGTAAATCCGCGGATCAGGGATATGCTCCCGCTCAGTGCAATCTCGGCTGGTGTTATGAAAGCGGTTACGGAGTTACCAATGATCTGGGTACCGCTGTAGCGTTTTATGAAAAAGCGGCAAAACAAGGTTACCCGCCGGCTCAGGGAAACCTCGGTTTCTGTTACGCAAACGGAAACGGCGTCCCGAGAGATAATGACGAAGCTTTTAAATGGTATTTTAAGGCGGCTTCGCAGGGAAACTCTTTCGCCCAGTTCAATTTGGGCGAATGTTACGAGCAAGGCAAGGGCGTAACTCAGGATATTACAAAAGCTCTCGAGTGGTATAAAAAATCAGCCGAGCACGGATATGCTCCGGCTCAAAACAGTCTCGGCTCCTGCTATGAATACGGCAAGGGGCTTGCCGTAAATATGCTTAAAGCCTATGAGTGGTATAATCATGCGGCTTTTCAGGGGCATTTCGCCGCTAAGCAAAATGTAGATAACCTTAGAAAGAAAAATGTAAATTAGGCAAACGCGTCTAATATTGACAAAAACGCATTTTCCGCTAGAATTAAAAAGTAGATGTTTTAAAATCCGCAATAGGGAACCGCAGTATGGATAAAGAGGAACTTATTGAGCTTATCAAAGACGGCTCCCTTAATATATCAAAATTAAAAATTCTTCTTTCCGATATGAATACTGTTGATATCGCGGAAATACTGGAAGAACTAGATAGAGATAAAACAATTCAATTATTCAGGATTCTTCCCAAAATAATCGCTTCCGATGTTTTTTCTTATATTGATTCTGAACACCAGCAGACAATAATTGAAGCGTTGACCGATTCTGAAATCGGAGACGTAATCAACAAACTTTTCGTTGACGACGCCGTAGATTTTATCGAAGAAATGCCTGCCAATGTCGTAAAACGCGTATTGCAGCATGTTCCTTTCGCGAAAAGAAAAATAATAAATCAGATATTGCAATATCCTGACGATTCTGCAGGCAGCATAATGACAACCGAGTATATCGATCTAAGCGAGGACGCGGAAGTGGAAGAAGCTTTCCGCACAATACGCACAACCGGGCTTAACAAGGAAACTATTTACAATTGTTATGTGACTGAAAAAGATCAGATTCTTGTCGGCATGGTTTCGGCGAAAACGCTTATGCTCTCCGATCCTCATGAGAATATCGGAGAGATAATGGATAAAAACATTGTTTTTGTTCATACAACAGAAGACAGGGAAACTGTCGCAGACCTTTTCCAAAAATACGGTTTATTGGCAATGCCTGTTGTTGACAAGGAACAGCGTCTTGTCGGCATCATCACCGTAGACGATATCGTTGACGTTATCGTAGAAGAAAGCACGGAAGATATTCACAAGATGGCGGCTCTTGTTCCGTCTGAATATCCGTATTTAAAAACCTCGATTTTCCAGCACGCGAAAAACCGTTTTTTATGGATGCTTATTCTTATGCTTTCTGCGACAATAACAGGGAGCATTATTTCAAGTTTTGAAAACGGTTTAATGGTGTTGCCGATTTTAATGTCCTTTATACCTATGCTGATGAACACAGGCGGTATAGCGGGTTCGCAGTCATCCACATTGATCATCCGCGGCATAGCGGTAGGTGAAATTGAATTAAAAGATATTATTATAATTTTATGGAAAGAACTTCGCATAGGAATTTTATGCGGACTTGGTCTTGGCGTTGTAAACTTTACCCGCGTTTTTATTATGAACAATAACGACTGGTTTTTATGTCTTACAGTTACTTTGTCTCTTTTCTGCACAATATTAATGGCAAAAACCGTCGGCGGCATTCTTCCGATTCTGGCGAAACGCCTGAGAATCGACCCTGCGATAATGTCCGCGCCTCTTCTTACAACAATTGTAGACGCAGTATCTCTTATCATATATTTTTCCATTGCTAAAGTAATACTTGGCTTATAATTTATGCTTACTGACGCCCACTGCCATCCTTTTGATTTAATCCGCGTGTATCCTCAGGCGGAAAAAGAACGCAGGGATTTAGGCGTAATGACTGCGTCTAGCGCCTGCGATTTGGATGAGTTAACCTATCACGAAGAATTGGCACGTAACAGCACCGAGGAAAAAAACGCTCCTCTTCTTTGCTGTTTCGCCGTTCATCCGCAGCTTCCGGCGGAAAGAGCGAAAAATAATAAAACATTTACTGTTAAGGATTTGGAAAAATACATTGATACGCTTCAAAAATTGTGCAAGGAAGAAAGAATAGCCGCTATAGGAGAATTCGGTTTTGATCTTTACAAGGATGAATATAAAGAAACAGAGGAGATACAGGAAAAAATATTTTCATCTCACCTAGAAACGGCTGTCAATTTCAGCCTGCCTGTTGTACTTCACGCGCGCCGCGCAATGCATAAAATATTTTTATATGAAAAAGAACTTTCAAAATGCAAAGCGGTTATCTTTCACACATGGCCGGGAACTCTTGACGAGGCAAAATCGCTTTTACGCCGCGGCATAAACGCGTATTTTTCCTTTGGCAACGTAATAATGCTCAATCATAAACAAGCTATGAAATGCTGCGCTCTCCTTCCGGCGGAAAGACTCCTCACGGAAACCGACGCTCCTTATGCCCCAAGAAGAGGCGAGAATTTTTCCTGCTGGACTGATCTTCCCCTTATACTTGAAACCGCTTCAAAACTCAGATGCGAAGCTGGAAATAAAACCACAAGCAAGGAACTTGAAAACCAAATAGATATGAACTTCATGAAAGCTTTTTTCCGCTGAAAAATCTAATCTTCTTCCTTTTCGTTATCAGCCGAAGAGCCAAAACCGTAGTCCGCAAGTTTTCGCAGAAGCGTTTTACGCCCTATTTCCAAAGTTTCCGCCGTTTTGCTTTTATTTCCTTTGCAATAAGAAAGAGTGTCGCGGATTATTACTTTTTCACAGTCCGTCATGTTGGAGCCAAGCCTGATATTAATCCAGCCTTCATCTTCCGCGTCGCGGAAAACAGGCGGCAAGTCGCCCACAGAAATAATATTTGATTGACACATAACAACCGCGCTTTCAATGCAATTTCTGAGTTCGCGTATATTTCCCGGCCATTCATAAGCATAAAGACGCGCTCTTGCCTTATCGTTTATTCCGTCAATTTTTTTACCGTTTTCGTAAGCAAATTCCTTTAAAAATGAAGCGATTAAGAGCGGAATATCGTTTTTTCTTTCACGCAAAGGAGGAACATTTATATTTACGACATTCAAACGGAAATACAAATCTTCGCGGAAACTTCCTTTTTCAATTTCCGCTTTTAAATCTTTATTGGTAGCAGTAATGATACGCACATCGGTTTCTATGGTCTTCTCTCCTCCTACCCTTTCGAATTTTTTTTCCTGAAGAACGCGAAGCAGTTTTATTTGAATATTGGGATCGATCTCTCCTATTTCATCCAAGAACAGCGTGCCGCCTGACGCAAGTTCAAACCTTCCCCTCCTCTGCGAAACTGCCCCTGTAAAAGCGCCTTTTTCATGTCCGAACAGTTCGCTTTCCAAAAGCGTCGGAGAAAGAGCTGCGCAATGCACTTTTACAAGCGGCTTATCCTTTCTTGGAGAAAGATCGTGTATCGCATCCGCTACAAGTTCCTTTCCAACGCCTGATTCGCCTGTGATTAAAATTGAGGCTTTTGTGGGAGCCGCTTTGTTCATCATATCAAAGACTTCCCGTATGTTACGCGAAGATCCAATTATCGATTTAAACTGTTTCCTGCGTTCCAGCTCTTCTTCCATTCTGCGGTGCTGAAAAAATAACTCCCGGTTATCAAGGGCGCGTTTAACTTTTAAAGAAAGATGGTTTAAATCAACCGGTTTTGTAAGAAAATCCCAGGCTCCGTCCCGCATCGCGGCGACAGCGGTTTCCACAGTCCCGTGCCCTGTAAGCATAATAACAGGAAAACCGGGCGCTTGAGATAAAATACGTTTCATAAGCTCATCACCGCCGAGTCCCGGCATTTTTAAATCGGTAATAACCAAATCAATATCGCCGTTTTGAAATTTTTCCCATCCTTCATCGCCGTTTTCAGCGCCTGTGACTTCATAACCATCGCCCTGCAAAGCTTCGATAAGTCCGTTTCTAATGTTTTTTTCATCATCAATTACAAGAAGACGGAAATTCATATTTTATTCCCTCCGTTATACGCCAGCATTCTTGTTATTTTCTGCGGCATGGGTAGGTTTATTCTAAACTCGGCTCCGGTTCCCGGCGATGAATCCACGGATATTTCTCCCTGATGTTCTCTTATAATCTTGTAAACCTGCGTAAGTCCAAGACCTGTTCCTGTCTCTCTTGTTGTAAAATAAGGCTCGAATATTTTCGCGAGATTTTCCTTGCTTATCCCGATTCCCGTATCGCAAATTGATATTCTTATTTCATTATCGGCGAAACTTGTCATAACAGTTAAAACGCCGCCGTTCGGCATGGCTGCCTGAGCGTTTTTTATCAGATTAAGAAGAGCCTGTTTCATATAGCGCTCATCTATCTGTATTTTAGGCAATTCTTTATCCAATTCCAGCATACAATAAATATTAGACTGCTCCATTTCGAATTTTACGAATTCCATAATCTGAAAAATAAGTCCGTTTAAATCTTCTTCTCTTAATTCAAGATTCATGGGGCGCACGGCAAAAAGGAAATCAACAACAATTCTGTTAAGCCTGTCTATCTCCTCTTTAATTACATCGAAATATTTATTAATTTTATCTTCGGACAATTCAATTTTCGCAAGAGCTTTTTGAAGAAGCTGAAGATGTATCGAAATCGAACCTAAAGGATTTTTAATTTCATGCGCGACGCCTGCCGCGAGGGTTGTAAGGCTTGCGAGATTTTCCGCTCTTCTCAGCCGCGCTTCATTTTTTCTTTTTTCCGTTATATCTTCTATGTAAATAAGCGTGCCCGCCACTTTTTTATCGCGAACCAGAGGAACGACATTAACAGTAAGCAATCTTATCCGCCCCTGCTGTTCAATTTCTATTTCCTTATCAATAACTTTTTCTCTGTTAAGAATTATATCTTTAAACGTTATAACGAACTGCTCGTCTAAAATCGCGGTGCGCAATTTTACGCCTTCTATATAATTCATGGGAACAAGCCGCTGGACGCATTTGTTTGCCATAACAATATTGTCGCTATCGTCACAAACAAGTATTCCCATATCAATAGAATCAAGAACATTTTCAAGCAGGTTAATTTCATCAACTGCGGAAACCAGCAAGTCTCTGCTCTGTTCATGACTTAACTTGTCAAGTTTTCCCAGCGCCCGCTTGAAAAAATCAACCATAAAAACCTCTTAAACAGGTTTTCATCTTTAAAAAAAGCGCTTCAAGGCTGATAGCCGCGCTTATATTGTAAACATCTACAGCGCTTACAGCTTCGTTTATATATTTTTTAATTAAATCGTTATACGCAAGAATATTTTGATCGTCCGCGAAACGGTTTTCACAGACAAACGAGCGCATTGCGTCGTTTATCTGATCTAAAATCGCTTTCATAAAAGCGGAAAAAGAAACCTCTTTAAAATTACCTGTTTTGCCTAAGATTTCTTTTATAACACAGGAGCTTTTAACGCAGCGTTCCTGACTCGCTTCCTTAGCTATTTGCGCATATCGCTCTGCGAGCATGGTTAAAAAAACCGCGCGCTGAGCGGCATTTTTCCCTGCCGAAATTAAAGTAATCCTTACTAAAGATACAATGAACCACGCCGCGAGAGGATATATTTTCTCGTTATTGTTTTCAAGAAAGGAGCCAAGGTAGGAGCTCAATCCCTTATCGCTTTGATCCTGAAAAACCCTGCGTATAACGTCTTTTTCTTCCTTGGCGTCTCTTTTTAAAAAACGATAAGGGCGCACACGAGACAGGATTGTCGGTATAATAGCTTCCCTTCTTTGCGCGGTAAGAACAATGCTCACATTAGCAGGAGGTTCTTCTAAAATTTTTAAAAGAGAATTAAAACCATCATTGCTTACACATTCGGCGTTTTCAATAATTAATATTTTTCGTTTCCCGCTTGGAGCCAGCCTGCACCAGAAAGAAGCGCTTCGTATATGAGAAACAGGAACAGAATCGCTTATACCCTCTTCTTCGAGTTTAAACGCGTCTTTTACAAGCGAGTCCGTGATTTTTTCGATTTTTTTTTGTCCGTAGTTTGATGTATCAAGATTCAACAATTCGTTTAATCCTTCATCCAGAGCCAGAAGAACAGATGAAACCGATTTGGCGGTTTTCGCGTCATTTTCTAAAATAACGGGAGAAAACCTTAATTGTAATTTTCTGAGCGCTCTGTAAAATAAAATTTTGGTTCCCGGCTGCGTATTCCTCAGAAATACCGATTTACAAGCGAGAATATCCGAAGAAAACGAGCGGCTTCCCAGAAGCAAAAGATCGTCATGCGCAAGAAAACGATGTCTTTCGCAGGAAGAGCAGACGCATGTCCACGCCGCGCGTTTTTGAGGTTCAGCTTCCTCGCAGGAATACACTCGCGCAAGTTCAAGAGCGGCGCTTCCCTTCCCGGAATCCTCGGGACCGTAAAAAAGCATGGATTGAACATCACGCTCATTTTGAATATCATCACGTAATTGATCTGCCGCTCTCTGGGCGATAATATTCTCAAACACTTATGATACTCCCTTTTTCCCGCAAAACCGGAATCAGGACACGCCCGAAAAAACTGTCATTGATAATTTGACTTGCGTCAAATAAGGGTTGTACATTCAAAATAAAAAATGCAATGTATATAACAAGCATACCTTCTACAAAACCTAAAATTAATCCTAAAAATTTATCTGCGCCTGAAAGCCTGATATTTCTAATAATATCAACGAGTATCGACTGTACAATCTTGATAATAATATAAACAATTAAAAATATAGATGCGAATGCTACGATCTTTGGAATTAAATCAAGTTCCTGCCAGAATCTTTCTTTTAAAAGAAGACCTCCGCTTCTATAAAAAAGTATTGCCGCGAAAAGCCCTAATATAATTGCCGCAAAGGAAAATATTTCTCCGAGAAAACCTTTAAAAAAACAGCGGATCATCAGAAGTCCTGTAAGCGCGAGAAAAACGATATCGACAACGGAAAATATCACCTAATTGCCTCCGCAAGAGCGCGCGCAATTACGCCTGCTCCGTCTTTTTCTCCGATTTTTTTTGAAGATGCCGCCATCTCCTCCATCTTTTTTTTATCCTGCGAAAGAGAAGTAATCGCGAACATCAACTCCTGCGTTGTAGGACTGTTCTCGTCCTGCGATGTTAAAATCTGAGCGCAGCCGGCTTGTTGAAAATAATGCGCGTTTTCAACCTGATCTCCCCTTGTGCCGCTGCCTCTGAGCGGAATTAAAAGCATGGGTTTTCCAAGAAAAGCCCATTCCCAAATGCCTGCGCCGCTTCTTCCCATAACAAGTTCCGCCGCAGCCATGACATGGGGCAGTTCTTCTTTTATATACGGAAAAGGCTTGTATTTTTCGCTTTCAGGAATTTCCCATATTTTACCGGGACCTGTCTGATGCACAACAGTATAATATTGCGTCAGACCTTCAAGTGAAGATTTTATAAGCTCGTTAATTTCCGAAGCTCCCTGACTTCCGCCAAGAACCAAAAGAATGCGCGCATCTTCTTTTACCTTTAAAAAAGCTCTACCCTTCGCAGCATCCGCGTCTTTAAACACAGACCGCACAGGATTACCGCTTACTGTTATGCGATCTTGAAGCGTCTTGTTAAAAAAACGCGCAGTATCTTCGTAAGCCGTAAATATTCTGCCTTTTGTGCGCATAACAAAACGCGAGTTGATTTTTGTCGCAAGCCCTGGGCTGAAATCGGATTCATGCGTAAAAACAGGAATTTTTAATGAAGAAGCTGCGGCGCAGGGAGGCACGCTTACAAAACCGCCTTTGGAAAAAAGAATATCGGCTTTTTGCTTTTTTAAAATTTTACGGGAAGCGAAATATCCGCGAATGACTTTGAAAAAATCCGCGATTGTCCGGAGAGAAAAATAACGTCTCAGTTTTCCTGAAGGCACGCCGAAAAATTCTATACCTGCTTCAAGCACAAGCGTTTTATCCATACCGGCAGAGGAACCAATCCAAAATAACCTGAAATCACTGCCTTCCAACAGCTTTTTTAACTCTGAAGCAACTGCGAGACCGGGGTAAATATGCCCCCCTGTCCCTCCGCCGGTAAAAGCAATATTCACCATAGGAGGGATTATAACATATTTTTATTTTTTTACCAACTCGCTGACGCCTGTTACAAGCCCTGCAAGATTTTGAATCTCGGAAGGAATAATTATCTTGGTTGCCTGACCTTCCGCTACTTTGGCGAGCGCTTCAAGGCTCTTTAGTTTAATTAAAGGATCATCGGCATTAACATTTTTCAGCATATTAAGACCGTCTGCTGTAGCTTTTTGAACGTTGAGTATCGCCTGCGCTTCGCCTTCCGCTTCACGGATAGCGGCTTCCTTGGCGGCTTCCGCCTGCAGAATCACCGCGGCTTTTTCGGCTTCGGCCTTTAAAATTGTAGACGCCTTCTGTCCTTCTGCGACAAGGATTGCCGATTGTTTTTCGCCTTCGGCTTTGAGAATTGATTCGCGTCTTTCGCGTTCCGCCCTCATCTGTTTTTCCATCGCTTCCTGAATGCTCTTGGGCGGCGTTATGTTTCTTACCTCAACGCGGTTAACTTTTATTCCCCATGGATCTGTCGCTTCATCTAAAACGATACGCATGCGGTTGTTGATCATATCGCGGCTTGTAAGAGTTTCGTCCAGTTCAAGTTCGCCGATGATATTTCTCAGCGTTGTTGTCGCAAGATTTTCTATCGCGTTAAAGGGATTAATAACGCCGTATGTGTAAAGTTTAGGATCCGTTATCTGAAGAAATATAACTGTGTCGATCATCATAGTTACATTGTCTTTTGTAATAACAGGCTGAGGAGCGAAATCCACCACCTGCTCTTTTAATGTTACCCGCGCGGCGATTCTGTCAAGAAACGGCAGTTTAACATGGATGCCTGTGCTCCACGTCATATTGTAAGCGCCGATACGCTCTATAACAAAAGCGTTAGACTGAGAAACAATCCTGACATTCGAAATGATCAGAATCAAAATAAACGCGCAAAGCGTTATAATCGCCCACATATTATACCTCTCTATTAATTATTTTTATTTTAATTTTCTTCTTTAATGGCAGTTGTATCGGTATCTGCTTTCTCACTGAAAACTTTTACAATAGCCTGAACGCCTTCTATGCGCACCACTTCGCATTTCGTTCCCTTTACTAGCGTAGAACCGTTTTCCGATCTTGCCGACCAAATCTGTCCGTTTAATTTTACTTCGCCTCTGTCGAACTCGGTAATTTCTTTTGTAACAAGAGCGTGCATACCCGCAAGGCTGTCAACATTTGTTTTAACTTTTCCTGTTTTAAATTTTTTTAACGCGATCGGACGCGTAAAAATCAGCAGAACAGCGGAGATAATAATAAATATCATCACCTGATAAACTATCGGAATAGGAAGGAAGGACAGGAAAACAAGAGCGAGCGCGGCTATAGCAAACCAAATTGTTGTAAGCCCCAGAGTAAAAGCCTCGATTACAGCGAGAATTATAGCTATTCCAAGCCAAATCCAGTGAGATTGAATGCTGATGTCTGATTCGAACAAAATAGGCATATATTAATTTATTACTAATATTCGGGACTTGTCAAGGGAGAGAATTTTGAGAAAAACTCACGATTCTTTAAAATCCTTCTCTCTTATATCCATTCTCTTGATTTTACCGCTGATTGTTTTAGGAAGTTCGTTTACAAACTCGATTATGCGCGGGTATTTATACGGCGCTGTTACGTGCTTTACATGGTTTTGAAGTTCGCGCGTTAATTCATCCGAGGCTGCGTATCCGCGTGCCAGAACAACGGTGGCTTTAACCACTTGCCCGCGCATTGAATCCGGCGCGGCTGTTACGGCGCATTCTAGTACGGATGGATGTTCCATTAAAGCGCTTTCCACTTCGAAAGGTCCGATTCGGTAGCCTGAGCATTTAATCACGTCGTCGTTTCTGCCGACAAACCAGAAATAACCGTCATCGTCCTTCCATGCCATATCGCCTGTCTGATATGTTCCGTTTTTCCATGCCTTCGCTGTTACTTCCCTGTCTTTCCAGTAACCTCGGAAAAGCCCTGGGAAATCAGATACGCCTATCACAGGCGGCAGGCTATCAGGAGCGCAGTCAGATCTTTCAAACATATTTTCCCCGGCATTAGTGATACTCATATTACCTGCAATGCCCTCGTCACATTCATCTCCGTCTTCATCTAACAGTTTCAAGCCGAAAAGAGGAGTAGGTTTTCCCATCGAACCGGGTTTAATCGGAAGCCATTTAAAAACCGCCGCCATTACCGATGTTTCGCTTTGTCCGAAACCTTCGCGTATCTCAAGACCTGTAAGTTCTTTAAGCTTATTTAAAACCTCAGGGCTTAAAGGCTCTCCCGCCATTGATGTGTGTTTAATGAAACTGAAATCATAACCTGACAAATCTTCTTTAATAAGATAACGAAACACTGTAGCGGGCGCGCAGAAAGAATAAGGTTTTAATCTCATAATTGCGTCTAACATTCCTTTTGGAGTGAATTTTTCAGTATCATAAACGCCGATTGCGGCTCCGCACAGCCATTGTCCGTATATTTTCCCCCATGCGAACTTTGCCCAGCCTGAATCTGTCTGGGTAAGGTGAACTTTATTATCTTCGGCGCAGTGCCAGTATTTCGCCGTTACTATGTGCCCAAGAGGCAGGCTGTGATTGTGCAGCACCATTTTCGGCATTCCTGTTGTGCCTGAAGAAAAATAAATAAGCATTGGGTCTATTGTCACTGTTGGAATTTTTATAAAATTGTCAGAAGCTTTTTCTATCTCGGCGCGCATATCGATATATCCGTTAGGAATATTTTTGCCGATTACAGCGATTTTTTCCAGTTTGGGGCAATTGGGTTTTGCTAACACGATATTGTCAAGCAAATCTTTGTCATCTACAGTGATTAAAAGTTTCACGTTTGCCGCACTGCAGCGGTATTCCAAATCCTTTGCCGTTAGCTGATATGTACCCGGTATGCAGATTGCGCCGATTTTGGAAAGAGCGCACATCAGCATCCATACTCCGGGACGCTGTTTTAAAATTAATTTAACTACATCGCCTTTTTCAATTCCAAGCGCAAGAAGCGCGTTTGCCGCCTTATCTGAAAGACGTTTAACATCCGCAAATGTAAAAGATTTCATTTCCTGCGAATCGTCCGTCCACAGCAGCGCAAGCTTTTGCGGCTGTAACCTCGCCCATTCGTCAACTACATCATAGGCAAAATTGAAATTTTCAGGCGTGTTGCACGCGTAGTTTTTATAAAAATCATCATAACTGTCAAAATCGATCCGCGCAAGGTAGCGCGATAATATTTCATTCATATAACGTTCCTGATTTATTCCTGAATTATTGTAATGAACTGCGCTTTTCCGTTTACGGCGCTTTGACTGTGCGGCAGACGGGCGTCAAAATAAATTGAATCGCCTGAATTTAAAATATGTTCAGTTTTAACAACGGTTACCTTCACCTGTCCTTCTGTCACATAATTAAATTCCTGCCCCGAATGAGAAACCTGCTTCGCCTGAGGTTTTGTTGAATCAAGAGTTACAAGCAGAGGTTCCATCGTTCTGTGTTTGAAGTTATACGCAAGACTTGAAAATTCATAGCCGGGATAGCGTTCGATCTGAACACCCTTGCCGCTTCTGCATACCGCAGCGCTTTCCATTCTTGCTTCTTCTCCTGTTAATAGAACAGTTACATCGGTGCCGAGGCGGCTTGCGATTGTATAAAGCGCACTGATTGGAATATCAAGCTCTCCGCTTTCATATTTACCGTATGTTTCAAACGGTATTTCCGTTTCCTTCGCCATGTCAATAGCGCTGATTTCCAAAATCTCTCTCAGTTCCTTTATACGTTCAGGAACATGAGCTGCTTTTTCATTCATAGGAATTCCTTCAAGTTTCTTCCTGTTATTCTATCATATTCATCGCGAATTTCCACAGGAACTCCTACCTTTTCCGAGCTGGTGTAATCCAATCTGCTTTTATCTGTTTTTAATCCCGCAATTTTATTATTTAAAATTAAATTCACATAATCTGCAATATTATTCAATTTTGTATCCGAATAAATTCCAAAAGTTTCGCCGTATATTACATCCGAAGCGTCATGTATGTCGGTTCCGGCGGTAACCGGCTTTCCTATTTTATTCGCATAACGATTTGCAAGCGCGTCAAAAGAAAAATCTTCGTGCCCGCCGTTGACTGCTTCCACTGCATCCACGCATCCCGGAGAAAGCACAACACGCGGAATATAAGCTCTCTGCCTGAACGGGTGAGCCTGAACCACGCATCCGCCCGCGTCCCTGACTGCGCGGTACTGCTCTCCCCTCGTCCATGTTTTACATTCAGGGTGATTTAAAAGCCATTCTTTACCAAGTCCGTAAATTAAATAATCATCACAGCCATCGAAAGTTTCTTCCCATCCGAAAAATACGTCAAGTCCGAGAAGATCGCCTGTCATCTTCGCGCTTTCATAACCGGCGAAAAAACAGTCTACCCACTTCTCCCACGGAAGTTTTCTCGATAAGGCGCAGTTGGCATTATAGAAATGATCAGTAACGATTATGCCTGTATAACCTTTTTTTTTGTATCCGGCGATATAGTCAGAGCCGACAGAGACCGCGCACTTGCTGACTCCTGCAGTATGTAGGTGAGTTTCGTATAAATACGCCATGATGGGCGAATTATACAAATATTGTAGAATTTAATCAATAGTAACTAATGCGATAATCATTCAGTTTTTTAAACCCAAGACCGCTGTATAAACGTATGGCGGCGTTATTTATTTTTTTTACGAAAAGAGTTACCCCTTTCCCGTTGTTTATTAATGAATTTATGAACTGTCCCGCCATTATTCTCGCTATCCCCCTGCCGCGGTAATCGGGGTGTACATAAACCCCTCCTATTTGATACCGGTTGAATGAGACCGCATTCACGTTAATTTTACCCACAAGGCGACCGTCAAGCTCCGATGCCAGAATTCTCTCGCCTGCTATGAGGTTTTCGGCATTTACCCTGCTTGCCGCAGGGTTTAAGACAGAGCCCTTTGGAATCACTTCTTCCAGTTCGTAAGCAGCCTGCAAAGGCGCCATTTCATTGATATCAGCCATTTGAGGAACACGCAAGACAAGACCTGAAGGACCTGCTTTTTGAGCGCTCATATCAATCTTTTCGTAAATACTCATAAGATCATAATCGATTACATCCTGAGGTCTTATGCCTGCTTTTTCAATTTCAAGTTCCATAAATTTTACTTCGTCTTTTATACCCTGAACAGAGTGAATATTTTTTACACGCATAAGACTTTTAAGAAAACCCGGACTAGGCACTTCCTTATTGCCGAAAAAAACAGGCAGTATTGTGTTTCTCGAATTTATTATTAAACCTGAGATATCAGTATTTTTTGCGTTTAACATCCAAATTGGATCATTTGTTTTTTCGTATGCTATGAATTTTGCGCAGGCGCTGACATAATCGTCTTCCATACCGATGAGTTTTTCCTTTGCGCGGCTTAAATAATTTTTTTTAAATTTTTTCCACTTGTTCTCATTCATACGGAAGAATACCTTGCGCCGGAATTCTGCCTGTGATAACCGAGAAACCTGCCGCAAATGATTCCGAAGCATAACTGTAAACTGCAACGGCTCCCGTAATCCACGGAACATTTTGAATATGCACAGGACTTAACACCGATAAAACTATTACTTTTTTATCCAACTGCTGAAGGGAGCGAAGAAGACGCAGATCATTTTCGGAGGAGAGGCAGAAAATTACAGTATCCGCGTTACGCGCACTTGGAATGAGGTTTCCGGGGTCTGTCGTGTTTGAATAACGGAATACAGCCGCTCCCGGGAAAGCCGCTCTGCCAAAGGAAAAAAAATCGGCGAAGTTTCCGATTAAAAGAACTCGTCCTGAGTTTTCGGCTGTAATGGGAAAAACGCCGTTACCGGAATTTGGTTTAACGATTGTCGCGCTTCTTGCCGCGAGATTAAGAAAAAAAGCCGAACCTTGAGGATCGGTCAATTCGGCTTCAACTTTTTTAACATCAGGTATATAAGGAACTTTTGAATTTCCGCGAAGATAAGTCAGTTTCATCTCCAGCACTTTACGCGCGGCATCCCTTACGTTCTTTTTAAAATCTTCTTCATTTCGCATTGAAGTTAAAAGAAAGGTCCATACAGGATCGTAAAGTTCGGGAGTATTTGAAAACATAATAATATCGTTACCTGCAATTATCGCCTGTTTTGCGGTACGCGCAAGAGAACCTGTATAAATTGTCGCGCCTACCATCATTAAATCGTCTGTTATAACAAGTCCTTTAAATCCTATTTTATCGCGCAATATATCGCGGAGAAACCATGATGAAAGCGAAGCGGGTGCAGACGCGGCTTCGGTTAAAGGAAAGGAAAGATGACCGCTCATAACTACTGGCAGCCCTTCCGCTGCAAGCATACGATAAGGAACCAGCTCTCTGTTCCATAATACATCGTAAGTTATATCGATCCTCGGCAGAACGCCGTGTGAATCGAGTTCCGTATCGCCGTGACCGGGATAATGTTTCGCTGTCGGAATAACGCCCGAAGCCATCTGCCCCTTCATGAATGCGGCTCCGAGAATTCCTGTTCTTACAGGATCGTTTCCGAAAGCTCTTGTTCCTATCAATACAGAATCGCGGTTTGTAAAAAGATCCACGGCGGGAGCGAAGTTCATATTAACTCCAAGGAGCGCAAGTTCTTTTCCTATATAGTAACCTGATAAATACGCGTCACGAGGATACCCGGATGCGCCTATCGCCATATTACCGGGCGTTTCGCTTGTCGAGCCTTTTATATGCCGTATCCATCCTCCCTCCTGATCAGTCGCGATAAAAAGCGGAATATTAAAAGGTCCTGCAAGGCTCGCTGATTGCAATGAGCCGACAGTTCTCGCAAGACGCTGAGTATCAGAAGTATTCCACCCGAAAATTTTTACGCCGCCTATATTTCTCTGCCTAATCCATTCCATAATTAATGGAGACGGCTCTTCACCCACCCAGCCGAGCATAAACACCTGAGCCAAAGCCTGCTCATCCGTCATCGCGCTTTCAAGTTTCGCCGCAAGCTCTGAAGGAGTTCCGGAGTCGTTGAAATTTAAAGCAAAACTTTCGATAGACACAGCTGCCGCAAGAATGATTATTATAAGATATTTACAATTACAGTTCATCAATGTATCCTGCGGCATAGTGAGCGGCAGCGGCTCCGTCAGCGGCGGCGGTTATAACCTGGCGGAAAGCGCCTGAGCGTATGTCGCCTGCTGCGTATAAACCCGCGATGTTAGTTGTCATTTTTTGATCCGTTATAATATAACCGTTTTCATCGAGAGCGGGTTTTAAATCACCTTCGCTTAAAAACGAAGACTGCGGAACGGTTCCTGCGAAAATGAAAACTGCGTCTGTGTTTTCTTCATATATTCTGCCCGTTTTTGTATCGGCTAGCATAAGGGATTGCACTTTTTTTTCGCCTTTTATTTCATTTATTACGGTGTTGCAGCGAACTTCGATATTAGGATTTTCCAGCGTTCTTTGAACAAGCGCTTTTTGCGCGCGAAAGCTGTCCCTTCGGTGAATCAGCGTGATCTTATCAGTTAAATGCGATAAATACCGCGCTTCATCGCAGGCGGCATCCCCTCCTCCCACAACAAATATTTTTTTATTTTTAAAAAAATTGCCGTCGCAGGTGGCGCAATATGAAACTCCCTTTCCCGTAAATTCTTTTTCTCCCGGCGCATTTAAAAGGCGTGGTTTTGAGCCTGTTGCGATAATCAGGGCACAAGCAGTACGCACAGAATCGTCATGAAGAAAAACGGAAAAAACATTATTCTCTTTTGTAATTTTATTAACCGTACTGAAAAAGAAAGACGCTCCGAAATCTTCCGCCTGTTTATGCAAATCCATCGCAAACTCGTAGCCTGACCTATTTCCTCCGCCGGGGTAATTTTCCAATACATCTATAACTAAAGCCTGACCTCCCGCAGATAGCTGTTCTATTACAAGAACCTTTAGATTTGAGCGCGCGCCGTATTGGGCTGCCGTTAAGCCTGCTGGACCTGCTCCTATAATAATTAAATCAAAATCGGTCATTTATTCTCCCCGGCATTACGCCGAAACATATACATTTCTCACAGTATGAATTATAGTAAATTGTGAACTTAAAAGCGTCAATAACGCCTGTAATATTTTGTCTTGTATTCCTTCTTGCCTCTTTCGAGACATATCCGCAAAACGCATTCCCGCGAATTATACCTGACGATAAAGCCATGGAATACTATAAACAGGGCGCAAATGACGGCTATTCATGGATGGAACTTGCGCAAATCAGTTTATGGGCATCCTCAGGCGGCGCAGACTCCTCAAATCTGGAAAAAATAAGAGCTGCGGTGTCCGGCTTGAATAACTCCGCCGAAATCCCTTCAACTCCAAGGGAGAAATCTGAGTTTATACTGACATACATGCATTCCAATTATTTAAAAAGGTATTCGCTTTATCAGACAAGACTTGATACGCTTTTATCATCAGGCACATACAACTGCGTCTCCTCCGCCGCGTTTTATATCATTTTGTGCAACTCGGCAGGAATCAGAACAAGCGCGGTAATTACAAAGGAACATGCTTTTGTAATTGTTCATATTGACGGTATGGATATCGACGTGGAAACGACAAACCGCTACGGTTTTGATCCCGGAAACCGAAAGGAGTTTCACGATCAATTCGGAAAACTGACAGGTTTATCCTACGTACCAGCCCAAAATTACAGAGAGCGTCAAACGATAAAAAACATCGAACTTGTTTCTTTAATTTTAAACAACAGAATAGGCGATTATGAAAGACGAAATAATTTTACAGACCCGGTGCCTCTTGCAGTTGATCGCGCCGCTCTCCTCCTTGGCAGTTCATTTGACATAACGGAAGAAGCATATTCGTCGGAATTTTTATTTGCAGACCCAAGAAAAGATTTAATGGATAGACTTTTAAATTACGGCGCGTCTCTTTTAAAATCAAACAAGGAAACCGAAGGAATTAACTGGGCGGTTTTAGCATCTTCAAGATACCCCGATCCTGTCCGCTGGAACGATTTTTTGCACGCGGCGATCAATAACGGGACTGCAAGATTTATTAAAGACAGAAAAATAAAAGAAGCGCTTTCCTTTCTTCAAAATAATAAATCGTATTTATCGGAAGCGAATTATTCGGAGCTGGATTCATTAATTACAGACTCTGATCTTTTAATCCGGGCGAATAATATTATTACCGCAGCGGACGGAGACGCAGTAATTTCGAGCGTCAAACAGGCGCGGGCAGAAGGAAGACTTTCCGAAAAAAGATCAACAGAGTTGTTAACATTCGCGATTCAAAAAACAGCGTCCATACTTTGCGCTCCTCCCGGAAGAAACTGGCGCGCGGCTGTCGATTATATGGAAAAAGCCATGTTCCTGCACGGCGCAAATCGTGAACTTGAACAGACAATGCGCACATATAAAAACAATCTCGCGGCGGATTATCATAACCGTTTTGCGGCGGAATGGAATAAAAGAAACTATGAAGCAGCGGAGAGAATTTTAGACGAAGCTCTTGAACAGTTTCCCGACAACAGACAGCTATTATCAGACAGACAGATTGTCAACAGGTATAAAAGCAGCCAATAATTTTTTTACGCCGGCATGATCCGGCTTCTATTCCTAACGCGAATAATAATTAATAAGACAGCCGTCTATTAATATTTGCCGTTCCGCGTCGGTAAGTTCGCCGAGAGCCGCGCTTATTTCCGTTATGGTGTCACCTAACACATAGCCTGTAATTTTTTTCGTTTTTTCCTGCACTGCGGTTTTAATGCCCGCAAAGAAAATGTAATCGCCGTTTTTAAAAGCGTTTTCATCAGTGACAAGGAAAGGAAGAATTCCCCAGTTGATAAGGTTAGACCTGTAGCGTTTTGTCGCGTATTCAAGAGCGAAATTCGCGCATGCGCCAAGCACTCTCTGACAGGAGGCGGCTTGTTCTCTCGCCGAGCCGTCGCCTGGTTTGCGGGCGAAAATCGCGCTTCCGATTCCGATTTTATTAACCGTAATCTCTGAACAGCCCGCTATTTCTTTAATTTTGCCGATAACAGAGACGGTTTCGGCATCCGCGGCTCCTGCGCGTCTTTTTTCTTCAAGAACCAGCACAGATTTCGCCCGCTTAACATAATCGGGATCTTTTCGGCTAAGCGTAAATTCCGCCAGTTTCAGCGGATTTGATCTGTATGACGAAGTTTCACCTGACGGAATAAGCTCATCTGTTGTTGTAACCGGGTCTGTTATAAAACTTACCACTTTTAATAAAAGATTCTCAGGAAGCGCCGGCATTTTAGGCCAGTCTTTAATATTGGGACCGAATGTTAACTCTTCCTTCGGCTGCGGTTTTCCAACGCCATTGTAAACGCGCTTATCGTATACGGTTTTGTCAAAGAAAAACTTGTACTTGCCGTATTTTACATCCAATTCCGTAGCAGGCGTAATTTTTCCTCTGTTAACGGCAGTCGCGGCGATTGACCTCGCGTCCATGAGAGCGACAGAAGCGATCTGCCCGTCATTCGGCTTTGAACCTTCGCGATTCATGAAATTGCGCGTAACGTGGCGTATCGACAATTCGTTATTAGCCGGAGTATCCCCCGCGCCGAAACACGGACCACAGAACGCTTCTCTTACAAGAACGCCAGCTTTCATAAATGTTTCAACGGCGCCGTTTTTTACAAGATCAATATATGTGGGCTGGCTTTCAGGATACACGCTCATTGTAAAATTGCCGTTTCCAATCGAAGAGTTTTTCATTATATCAGCCGCCGCCATTATATTTGAAAAAATGCCGCCGGAGCAGCCTGCGATAACAGCCTGCTCTGCCCACACGCCGCCATCGCGGTATTTAAGAGCAAGTTTTAAATTTAGCCCTGAACTTTTATTTTCTTCGTCTGTCTTTCCCAGAATATCCTTAGCGTTATGCAAAAGTTCGCGAATTGTAAAAACATTGCTCGGATGAAAAGGCAGAGCTATGCAAGGTTCAATTTTTGATAAATTCACTTTTATAAAACTGTCATAATACGCGGCATTCGAAGGATTGAGCTCTTTATAATCGCCTGCTCTTCCGCGATCTTTTAAATATGTTTTTACATTATCGTCGGTTTTCCAAATCGAAGACCAGCAGGCGGTTTCTGTTGTCATAACATCTATGCCGTTGCGAAAATCAATTGAAAGTTTTTCAATGCCGGGACCGACAAATTCCATCACCTTGTTTTTCACAAAACCGTTTTTAAAAGTCGCTCCGATAATCGCAAGAGCTACATCCTGAGGTCCTACACCCTTTGAAAGTTCACCTTCAAGATAAACGCCGACAACGGGAGGATTTGGCATATCGTAAGTTCTTGAGACAAGCTGCTTTGCAAGCTCACCGCCGCCTTCACCTACCGCCATTGTGCCGAGCGCGCCGTACCGGGTATGGCTGTCGGAACCGAGAATCATTTTTCCGCAGCCTGCCATCATCTCGCGGTTATAACTGTGAATAACTGCCAAGTGCGGAGGAACATAAATGCCGCCGTATTTTTTCGCCGCGCTCAGGGCAAAAACATGATCATCCTGATTGATAGTGCCGCCGACAGCGCAAAGACTGTTATGACAATTTGTAAGCACATAAGGAATCGGAAATTCTTCCATCCCGCTTGCGCGCGCAGTTTGAATAATCCCAACATAGGTAATATCATGCGAAGTAAGAGAATCGAATTTAAGCGTAAGATTTGTTTTATCATCGCTTTTATTATGAGCGCACAGTATTCCGTAAGAAATCGTCCCTTCTTTCGCCTGCTCTTTGGAGACTGTAATTCCGCGCTGCGCCAGCTTCGCGCCCGCATCAGCGTCATCGCTGATTATTTCCTTACCATTGATTAAATAGACTCCATTATTAAAAAGTTCGATCATAATGTTCTCCTATTGAGATTTTATCACATTCCAGCTATAGTGTGAATAATGGCAAAAACGCAATACACGCGCAATTTTTGTATTATCGCGCATATCGACCACGGCAAATCCACTCTCGCGGACAGGCTCATTCAAAAAGCCAAAATCGTTGACGATCGCAACTTTCAGGATCAAATCCTTGACAATATGGATATCGAAAGAGAACGCGGCATAACAATTAAAAGTCAGGCTGTTACGATTCCTTATAAAGCCGAAGACGGCGCCGATTACACCCTCAATCTTGTTGATACGCCGGGTCACGTGGATTTCAGCTACGAAGTAAGCCGCGCTATTAACTCATGCGAGGGAGCGCTTCTTTTGGTTGACGCGACTCAGGGTGTGCAGGCGCAGACCCTTTCCAATATGTACCTCGCTCTTGAACACAATCTTGAGATTGTGCCTGTTATTAATAAAATAGATATGCCCGCCGCCGACATTCCGCGCGTTAAAAAAATGATAGATAAAGACCTTGGTCTTGATTCCGACACTTCCATTTTATGCTCAGCGCGTCAGGGAATAGGCATAGATGAGCTTTTAGAAGCCATTGTAACGCGCATCCCGGCTCCTTCAGGAGATCCGTCGTCTCCCCTGCAAGCTCTTATTTTTGACTGCCATTACGACCCTTACCGCGGCGTTGTCGTTCATCTTCGTTTATTCCAAGGCAGCGTAAAAAAAGGAATGAAAATTTCTTTTATGTCAAACAGCTCCGTTTATGAAGTTGAAACCGCAGGCATTTTTAAACTGGCGTTAGTTGAAACAGGCGAACTTTCCGCGGGTGATGTAGGCTACATTATTGCCGGCATTAAAACCGTAAGCGATGTCCGGGTAGGCGACACTGTAACAGGAGCTGATAATCCATGCAGCACGGCTCTTTCCGGTTTTCGCGAAGTTAAACCTGTAGTGTTTTCTTCTATCTACCCTGTCGATTCAAACGATTACGAAGAACTTCGCACAAGCATGGAAAAATTAAAACTTAACGACGCAAGCCTTATTTACGAAAAGGATTCATCGGCTGCTCTCGGCTTTGGTTTTCGCTGCGGCTTTTTGGGGCTTCTGCACCTTGAAGTCATTCAGGAACGCTTAGAGCGCGAATTTGATCAATCTGTTATATTCACGGCTCCTTCCGTAAAATACAAGGTGCAAATTAAAGGCGGCGAAGAAACATTGATTGACAACCCCATGGAATACCCTGATGAAGGCAAAATAGACGGCGCTCAGGAACCTTACATCCGCGCTTCGATTATCACGCCGACAGATTACCTTGGAAATATCATGACCCTCTGCCTTGAAAAGCGCGGCGTGCAAACCAATATGACCTATCTCGACGAAAAACGAGTCGAGATTATTTATGATATGCCGCTTTCAGAAGTGTTATTCGATTTTTATGATCGATTAAAAAGCATAAGCCGAGGTTACGCGTCATTCGATTATGATATAACCGATTACAAGCCAACGGAGCTTGTAAAACTTGACATACTTTTAAACAGCAAACCCGTAGACGCGCTTTCTCAGTTAGTATTTAAAGGCAATGCTTATGACCGCGCTCGGAAAGTCTGCGAGCGTCTCCGCGATGAAATTCCGCGCCAGCAGTTCAAGATACCGATACAAGGGTCAATCGGCAGCCATGTAATCGCGCGCGAAACCGTAAACGCCCTCCGCAAAGACGTTCTTGCCAAATGCTACGGCGGCGACATTACGCGCAAACGCAAACTTTTAGAAAAACAAAAAGAAGGCAAAAAACGCATGAAAATGGTCGGCGATGTCGAACTTCCCCAGAGCGCCTTTTTAGCCGTTTTAAAATCGCGGGATGAGTGAGGCATTAAAACTATGACAGTTAAGGTAAGTAATTTCGGTGAAATATTAATGTCACGTCCTGCCTGGCGGGAAGCTTTTATGATGGCAAAAGCGTATGTCTTCAGAAAAATTAAAAATGACGATATTGTTCTCGATTTTGACAATGTAAAAGTTTTAGCGCCATCATGGGCTGACGAATTTATAACAGGAATAAAATCATAATATTCAAATCCAATTCAATATATTAACACAGAAAATCCTTCTGTAAAGGCATCCTTAAAAACGGTTTTACAGTAATTTATATACCACAAGTCAGCGTGAAATTTTTTTCGCTTGACAAATGTAAAGTATATCTGCTATAATGACGGTAATATATAAAAAAATGGAGGTAAGTATGGGACATGTAAATACTCAACTGATAATAAAAAATCTTTATGATGCCAAACGAGCCGAAAAAGGAGAACTGCCGGAAAACAAAATCAGGCAGGTAACAGTGAGCGCTATGGTTGACACAGGCGCGACAACTCTTGTTATAAATAAAAAGATATTTAACGAATTAGGCATTGAACTCATGGGAGAGCAAAAAGTAACTTTCGCAAATAATACAATAGAAATCTGTAATTTAACCGAGCCTGTTGGAATTTACTGCGACAACCGTTTTGTAGCAATGCAGGCGCTTGTTGTAGATGACGCGACAGAGGTATTGTTAGGCGTCCTTCCATTAGAAGGCATGGATTTTATAGTAGACACTGTAAACCAAAAACTTGTCGGCGCCCACGGCGATGAGGTTCTATATCTGGTATAGTGAATTTACATTTACAGAAACAGCTTCACCATAAAATCAATCTCGGCTCTTACGCGTTTCAGAAATGCAATATCCTGACAATCGGGTTTTCTTCCTCCCGCGCAGTCGGGGAAATGCGCCCAGAGGTAATCGCATTCGTTAATTAGATCACAAAGCTTCTCTTTATCCATCGCGGTATCGCCTGTTAAAATGTCGCGTAACTCTATCAATAGCTTTTTCTCGCATTCAAGGAAATGCGTTAATTCAGAATTTTTCTCACATACATCTGCGGCTCTGCCGAATCTTCGATTCGAAGTTTGCGAAGAATCTTCTTTATAAATTTTTAACAAATCCATCGCTTCGTCCATCGAAAGCGTTTTGAGCCCCAGCGTTAAACCGATCCCTTCAATGTCGAAAATGCGCGGATCGTTTGAAAACTCCTGTTCAAAAAGACTGCGGTAATTTTTCATTATAGGGCTTGTATAAACATAGTTTCCCGATTTTGAAACTGCGGCAATCGAAGTTTCATTAAAAGCCGTTTTATTAAACAAACAATTAAAGCGTGTTTGCGAATTTAATTTTCCGCGATGTCCGGGAGTCGAGCGAGCATGGTATTTATCCGCAGTAAAAGAAAAATCGAGTCCTGAGCAGATAATTTTTCCGTTTGTAAGGCGGCGCGCCAGCTCAACTGCGCTTAACCCCACCGAGCCGAGAGGAGGAAATGCAGCCGGAAGCAGATCAGCAGCGCGCAGTCTTTCAAAAATGCGTAATTGAGTCCACGGCGTAAAGAAAAGGTATCCATCTCCTGAAAGTAATGCCGCTGACGCAGGAGCCGAAGAAAGATCAACTGCGGCATTTACTTTCCAGCCTTGACAGCCTATAAAATCTTTAAGGTTCCAGTGCTGGCTTTCCAAAATAACAGCCAAATCTGGAATAATATTTCTGTCCTTTAACGCGCCCAAACATGTATCAACGCAAATAATTCTAAACTTTCTCTCATTTATATCAGCTATTTTTATAAGAGCGTCTAAGGTATCATCGAGAGAAGGACCTGCGCCAAGAACAAGAACAGGAGCGGCGCCGTAAGTTAAATCCGAGATGGAACGAAAATCCGAAGCAAGAGAAAGATTGCGCAAGGCATTGCGAATGTACAAGCGTCCGAATTTGACAATTGTTAGAGCATTGCTCCAGCCTGTCGCGATTTCGCGGCGAAGAATTTCGCAAAGATTTTCATACAGTTCAGGAAACAACTGCCAGCCGCCTGTAAATTTTATCATTTCAACGCGGCGGAAAGAAAGCTCTCCCCATCTTGAATTAATCAGAGCCAGTATTTCTTCTATTTTGCAATTATCGGTTAATGCAAAATTTTCGTTATGCGCAATTGAAGAATCAATGTTTTGAAGCGAAAGTTCGTAAAGTTCCGGATCTTCTTCAAGACAGAGGATTGCGCAGCCTGTAGTTTCAGTTTCAAGCCGCGACAGAAGCCGCGAAATGCCGTAACAATAAAGAGGAGAAGGACATAAAAATAATGTTCTTTCTTTTACAGAGACTGCGTCCGCCGCTTTGTCTGCGCGGCGGACAGGGTCTATACCGGAAAGAAGAGTCTTCCCGTTTTTAATAAAATTATTGCGCAAAATAACGGAAATAGGTGTCCGAGAATCGATCATCCATTTTTTCGTTATTCAGGAAATAAAAATGCAGCGATTGTTCCGCAGTGGAATTTAAAAAATACGCTGTATATTGATTCACGATATTTTCCAAAGCTGATTCATCGGATTCGGTTTCAGACGTAGGAAGAAAAACATATACATTGCTTCCCTGAACCAATGGCTTAGACGGAGCATTTACTGGAGTTCTGAAAGCGGTTTTCCAGAATTCATCATTCTGCGACAGCGATTGAAGATCCTGAGCGCTTAAACCATCAACAGTTAAAGATTCAAGAGACGTAAAAAGATCAACGCCTCCGAAGTTTAAAGGAATAGGACCGAAACTCCGTATCGTTTTATTCCGCCAGCGAGCGGCGTTAATAAACCCGGCGCTTTGCGCTTCTTCGATAAAATCATCCGCTTGCGCGATAGCCCATTCTTCCATCAAACCTCTCGGGTAATTTCTGACATAGTAACGCACCTTATCCATTACGACAGGATCATTGAAATCAGCCTGCGTTAGTTCATTCATAATTTTATAGAAAGACCAGCCGTCGATGGTGGAAATTACTTCGCTGATTTCATCTCTTGCCAGTTTAAAAAGCGCGTCACGATCCTGAGAATTGTTGAATTCGCTTTCGAGTTCATACATATAACGTATGCCCATATCTCCGCCTCTGTCCGCGTAATTGTCCGCCGACTGAGCTCTCGCCGCGTCTTCAAAAGAAATGTTTCCGTCTCTTATGGAAGCAAGAATTCTTTTCGCTTCCCTTTCGTTAGTTGAAACTGAAATTTTTGACAAATGTATGGAATTAAAAAGTTCCGGGTTATTGTTAGCGTAAGCAAGATACTCGCTGTCGGGATAATCATCAATCTGAAAAGAAACAAAATCGAAGCTTCGCTGAGGCGAAGACATGGCGGCGATAAAGTTCGATTCATTTTCAGGAATCAATAGTCCGAAAAAATCGCTGAAAAAAGAAATCTTCGCAAGCTCTTCCTGAGTCTGCCGCCACAGCGAAAGACGCGCGGTATCTGTCATGCGGTTGTAAAGCGCCATTGAAAAACGTCCGTTATCCTGAAACTGAGGAAGCTGTAAAACCGCTCTGTCTACGGCTTTTTCGGACGGGGTATACTTTGAATTATGCGTCATGGAAAGAATGCCTGTATGAACGACAGCTCCGTCGTAAGCCTGCTTCCAAACATAGTAGTTGACCCAGTTATCATTCGGGTCATAACCTTGATTGCGGAAGTTGAACACAGCGCGTTCATAATATTGAGAAAACATATTACCGGGAACCCATGAAATAGGTTTTTTATCGTAATAACCAAAGGTCAGATCCCCGCTTCCGCCGCTTAAACCGCCGCCTGAAAGAAAATCGCCGCCGATAAATGTCACAGTTACAAGAACTAAAATAGCTACAGAGCCTATATAAACGCCCGGATTTTGTTTAAATTTTTTAGAAATCCCTTCGGAAAATGATTCTTTTTCCTGATTTAAAGCGTTTTTATCCTTTTTTGCCATAATTTACCTCTGAAAATGATATATTGGGATATTTTATCGCAAAGAAGAGGTCTTGTCCATAGTTTGACGCAATAGGCGTTTCTCTATTTTAAGGCGAAAAATATCCGCTGCAGGCTGGAATTTTCAATTTTAACGGTTTTACGGGAAGCTTTTCACCGTATTCGCGCCATATATAGTAGGACAGAAAATTCTGTCCATGGAGGTTTTTATGAAAATATTTCTATTACTGATGGGAGTCATCGCTTTGTTTGGCTCCTGCTCAACCCCGGAATCATCCGGCGCCGCGCAGGCGCTGGGAGCGGGCAGCTCTCAATCGCTGCTCTACCTGAATTGCCGGGCGGTGTCACAGGATGAGGTCGAATTTGAATTTTCGCAGCCTGTGACAGTCAAACAATTAAGTTTCGAACCGGAACTCGAAATCGCGTCGATAACGGAAGGCAGCACTGTTAAGGTAAAATTCGACAGAGCGCCGGAAGCCGGAAAAATGATCGTTACGGAAATTCTTGCCGAGGATGAAAAAAGAAATTCCATCAACGTGATTGTTTCTTTCAGATCGAGAAACGGCAGAATGCCTGCTCTGGTTATCAATGAAGTATGCACGGAATACGCAAGCGTCACTGCCGGAAAAAAAGCGGAGTTTATCGAATTGAAAATGAAATCGGACGGCAATCTTGGAGCAATGCGTCTTTTTATCAGAGGAGATACCGAAGCTGCGAATGAAACAATTTACGAGTTCTCTCCCGTTGAAGTTAAAAAAAATGATTATGTTGTGCTCCATTTGCGCACTTATGACGAGGCAAGCAGAGATGAATATACGAATAACCTTGCGGAATCAGGCGGCATGAACTCGTCGCCTGAAGCGAGGGATTTTTGGATACCCGGAAGTTCAAAATTGATCCATAAGTCTAACACTTTTATTTATGTTTTGGATCAGGATGATAAAGTAATTGACGCTTTGATTTTAAGTGAAAAACCGAATAACTGGTGGGTTAAAGAATATTTAGCAAAAGCTGCGGAACTTTTATACAACAGCGGTTCTTGGAAAACGGCGGACGGCGGCATTTGCAGTCCAATGGATGCGTTTACAAGCGCGGGAACTACAAACACAAGAACCATCTGCCGCGATGAAAACGTACAAAATACAAATTCCGCTAAGGACTGGTATATAACGGATACAAGCTGCGCGACGCCCGGCAGATCCAATAATCCGAAAAGATATCTAAAGTAGTTTTTTAAAAAGAGCTTCGATATCGTATTTGGGAGCGGAGCCTGTTTTCTGGGCTGCCATCTCTCCGTTCTTGTAAACGATCAGCGTGGGAATGGAAACAATCCCATGCTGTTCCGCAAGAGCGCTGTTTTCGTCAATGTTGATCTTTCCTACTTTTAATTGTCCTTCATATTCGTCGCCGATTTGATCTACGACAGGACCTATCATTTTACAAGGACCGCACCAGGGCGCCCAAAAATCAAGGAGCACCGGAACTAAAGACTGTAAAACTTCGGATTCAAAATTATCATTAGTTATTACGATTGAACTCACTTTTATCCTCTCTTTTATTTATTTTCCAATAAAGATGATTTTTTGACAAGGGCTGTTTTTACCTATTGACACGATTTTAACAAAATGCCATGATCGAATATGGAAGCAACGAAATTTTTTAACGAAGGTCTTTCTTACGATGATATTCTTTTACAGCCGGGTTATTCCGAAATCCTGCCGAAAGAATGTGATGTCAAAACCGTACTTTGCGACGGAATCCATCTTAATGTTCCAATTATCTCAGCCGCAATGGATACAGTCACCGAGGAAAAACTCGCAATCGCAATCGCGCTTGAAGGCGGCGCGGGCGTAATTCACCGCAATCTGAACCCTCAAGAGCAGGCGCATCAGGTTTCAAATGTAAAACGATTTCTGAACTGGATCATCGAATCTCCTGTAACAGTTCCGCAGGACGCCAATGTAAATGATGTTCGAAAACTTGTGGCAAAATACGGCATTTCAGGTCTGCCTGTTGTAGACAATGAAGGAAAATTAAAAGGAATTATCACAAACCGCGATCTGCGTTTCTGCAAAGACGATTCTCTTCCTGTAACGAAAGTTATGACAAACGATGTTGTTGTCGTAACAGGTGAGCCTACGCCGGAAAAAGCGCGCGATAAATTTAACGAGTTTAGAATAGAAAAACTTCCCGTTGTTGACAACGAAGGAAAACTTACAGGGCTTATTACCGTAACGGATATGGAAAAACATGAAAAATTTCCAAGCGCCGCGACTGATAAATCAGGTAGACTGCTTGTGGGAGCCGCGATTTCTCCGCAGGATTTTTCGGTCCGCCTTCCTTTGCTGGTTAAAGCGAAAGTTGATTTTGTCGTTCTAGACACCGCCCACGGCGATTCAAAAAACGTAATGGACGCGGTTCGTCAGATAAAAAAAGATTTTGATGTTCCTGTAATCGGCGGCAATGTCGCAACAAAGGAAGGCGCAGCCGGATTAATTAAAGCCGGAGCCGACGCTATAAAAGTAGGCATAGGACCCGGCTCGATTTGCACAACGCGCATTGTAGCCGGAATCGGCGTTCCGCAGTTCACGGCGATTTTAGACTGCGCCGAAGCCGCGGTAAAATCAGGTATTCCGGTAATAGCTGACGGCGGAATAAAATTCTCAGGCGATATTACAAAAGCGATAGGAGCCGGAGCCAGCGTAGTAATGATAGGAAATCTTTTCGCCGGATTAAAAGAAGCGCCGGGAAGCGAAATTATTTATGACGGAAGAATTTATAAAGAATACCGCGGCATGGGCAGCATGGGCGCGATAGCCGACGGCGCGGGAGATCGCTACCAGATTGGCAAGGATGAAGAACCTGTACCGGAAGGAATAGAAGGAAGAGTTCCGTATAAAGGAGAGCTTCGATCTTACATGAATCAGCTTGTTTCAGGATTACGCAAAGGCATGGGCTACTGCGGATGTAAGAATATAACGGAACTTAAAAAATACCGCAGGTTTGTGAAAATTACGGCGGCAGGGCTTCGCGAAAGCCACTCACATGATGTGCAGATAACGCAGGAAGCGCCGAATTATTCCAAAGTGTAATGGTTAATAAATTAAACAACTGGTATATAAAAACGTGCGTTCCCGATTTTATCGCTCATGATCCTGTGCAGTTTCCGCGCCGTTATAAAAAACGCGAAGACGCGGAAATCGCGGCGTTTTTAACGGCGACTATCGCATGGGGACGGCGCGATTTAATTTTACGTTCGGCACAAAAGATGTTCGCGCTGACGGGAAAAAGCCCTTTCAATTTTGTGACATCAGGCGACTATAAAAAATTAAAAAATAAAAATATTCACCGTACTTTTTTTGAAAGCGATTTAAAATATTTCTGCCGGGGGTTTGAACATTGTTATTCGAAATACGGCAATCTGGAAAAACTTTTTGCGTCTGCTCCTGATGTATGGCAGGGAATATCACTTTTCCGCGAAGAAATGGCGGCGGCAAACAAAAATATATATTCAAAACATATCTCAAACCCCGGCAGGGAAGACAAAGGCGGTTCAGCCTGCAAGAGATTAAATCTCGCGCTTCGCTGGCTTGTGCGCGGTGCGCCTGTTGATTTGGGTTTATGGAAAAAAATTAAACCTTCGGCTCTTTACATTCCGCTTGATGTTCATGTCGCGCGGACAGCGAGAAAACTGGGTCTTTTAGAGCGCAAATCAAACGATAAAAAGGCCGTCATTGAACTTACGGAAAAACTTCGCGCCTTTTGCTCTGATGATCCTATTAAATACGATTTTGCGCTGTTCGGCGCTCATTTAAACGCTTAATTCAAGAGCGCAAGCTACCTCTCGCCTAACAACGCCTTTAATTCCTGTATATCATTCATAATTTTGTTACGCTGCATTCTTTGAAAACGGGTTGGGATCATTTCCTTGGAAGTGCATTCCAAAACCGCGACAAGATTCTGCAATTCAACCTCGTGGGTGTTCGCGGAAGGAACAAAGTCGCTCATCGCTTCTTCCATATCTTCGCGCTTAATAAAAATTCTGTCCGCCATCGCGGCGATAAGTTTGGCGCGAACAAGAACAGCTTCCAAATCCGCTCCCGAATATTCATAATCGTATTTCTTGAATAAATCCGCGATGGAAAAATTGCGTATGTCTAAATCCAGTTTTCTTACCAGCGTGTTAAATAAATCTTCTCTGTCTTTTTTTGTTTCAGGATAAAAGAGCGCAAGATGTTCTTCGGCTCTTCCCTGCCTTTTCAAGTCTATAGGAATTAAATCCGGGCGGCAGGTTATTAAAAACCAGATTATTTTTCCGCGGTATTCAGTATTACCCATGAACGAAGCGATTTGCGCGAACACGCGGTTACTTGTGCCTGAGTCTCCTTCTCCTCCCATACGGTCGCCTAAAAACGCGTCAGCTTCGTCTATCATTACGCCCACAGGAGACATCGCGACTAGAATGTTTAACACCCTTTCAAGGTTGGATTCTGTCTCGCCCTGCCACTTTGTGCGGAAATTGCGGAACTTAACCATGGGTATTCCGATTTCTCCCGCGAATGCGTTAACCATAAAACTTTTACCTGTTCCGACAGGACCTGCAATCAAATAACCCATCGGCAATACGTCCGGTCTTCCTTTCTTAATTGCTCTTGCCGCGTTTTTAAACCGCTTTTTAACAAAGTCGTGTCCAGAAACATGAGATAAATCGAAGGATGTTTCCATAAATTCCAAAAGCCCGGCGGCTCCGTTTTCGATTATTTCTTTTTTCTTCTGTCGCATGAACTCAAGTGAAATCGGCTTATCGTTTTCGTAACTTTCGGATGTTAAAAGATTCAGATTCATCAGGTTAAGACCTGACGTAATCAAGGCAAGCCTATCGGGGGTAAGTCCGCTTTCCAAAAGCAGCTTCCCCGATTTTTCTCTTGAGCGAAGATAACTTTCGCGTATTTTCGCGTTGGGAAACGGCACGTTAATTTTCACGGTCCACGGGGATCCTGTCAGCCGCGTTGAAATATCTGAAAGATTTTCCGTTAATAATATAATTGAAATATCACCGTAACTGAAAATCGGATCCGTCGCCCATCTGCTGAATGTTACAACGCAGAATGTATTTGTATCGGAGAGGCGGGTTAATTCTCCTGCGGGAACTATATGTTCCGCAAAGTCTATGATTAAAACTTTTCGCCCCTTAACGCGCTTGTCTTCAGATATCTGCGATAAAAAATATTTTTCCAGATACGGAAAACATTTTTCAGGATCATTGGAAAGATAATCACCTTTATCGACATCGGCGCTTACGGCGAATTTTGGAACTTCGGCAAGGTATTTTTGCTCCATGTGAGACTCGCAAAATGTAATCCCTTTTGATCTGTCGTAGTACGCGATTATTTCCCTGTTGCCGAAAAGAATTTCAGAAATATAATCCTGAACCCTTTTAAAAGCGAACTCGCCTTCTTTTCTTTCATGAGGAAGAAAGTCCCTGATGTTTCCGTGCAGTATATATAAATTCGCTGTTTTTGAACGGTATTTATTCGCAAGCTCTTCCGCCCACGCGGGCAGCACCTTTATTTTATCATCGTAATTATAAATATATTGATCAGACATCTCCCCTCCCCCCCCTTTTTATTCTAGCAGATATTAAAAATAATGAGAATACTCCGGTTTTTAACTATTATTTTTTGTCGGGTTTTATTCTGCTCAGCTGCGCCACAGCCGAGATAAGCTCTTTGTCTTTCGCGATTTCACTTATTGCCGCTGGAAGCCTGTAAGTCCAGTTGAATTCATTCGCGGTTCCCGGAACATTAACGCGTTCATCCTGCGGGTTTTCCGAATACCAGTTATTCGAAAGATGTAAAAGATCCTGTATCTGGAAAACACGGAAACGCGATCTTGCGCTTGCGGTTTTTGAAAGAATAATTTTTGCGGTTCCGGGATTGTATATTTTCGGAAGAGAAGGAACGCCGAGAAAATTTGAAAACTGTCCCTGATCCGCTTCTTTGTTCCACCATTCGCGGACTGTAGAGCTGTCATGAACAGCCGGCGTACATACGCTGAGCGAAGGATATTCATTGAAAGGAACGTAAGGCTGACCGTTTTTATACCAATCGCGGTGCCAGCGTGTTACGCGAAGCCCGAGTATTTTAAGCCTTGAAAGAACTTTAGGAACACATGAAGGAACCGCGCCCAAGTCTTCGGCGCAGGGAAGCATGGAAGAAGAATTAACAAGCACGGAAAGGAGCTTCATTCCCATTTGCATCCAGATTTTCTCCGATCTTTTCTGCCGTTTTTCAAGAAGAGCTTCAATCGTGTTTTTTTCATCCTGCGAAAATCCTTGATACGCTCTTGAGTTCCTGTACTGCCACAGAGGGAAAAATTTCCCTTTTCTGTATTCAAGAAAAACCCTGTCTTTCCATTTCGCAAGAAGGTATGATCTGCAAGACGGATGTAAACCTAATTTATCAATGTCTTTTTCACCTGTAATTTTCTTTTTAAATAACCATAATTCTTCTTCATTTACGCGCGCGAGCGCTTTGGAAAATATTTTATCCGCGGCGGCTGTAATATCGGAATCGTTGAAAGGACCTCCCCAGTTGCTGCGCAGAACTTCCATAAGCTCGTCTGTTGGAATATGCGGCTGTGACACCCAGCGGATTCTGCTTTTATCAAAACCGATTTTTTTAAAATCGCCTGTCGTAACAGGGGTATAAGGAATAAAACGTCCGAGAGCGGATGAATAATCGTTAGGTGAACTTGCCCATATACGGAAAAATCCAAGAACATGATCAATCCTGTACGCTTTATAAAATTTTTCCGCGACTTTTAAACGCTGTTTCCACCATGAAAAATCATCGCTTTCCTGCGCTTCCCAATTATAAATAGGGAAACCCCAGTTCTGACCGTCAGGACTGTACATGTCAGGCGGCGCTCCGGCTGAAAGCTCGCGGTTAAAAATATCATGGTGAGCCCAGACATCGCAGGAATCATCGTTCATTAATATGGGAAGATCGCCTTCAAGAACGATACCGGCATCCGCGATTACCTTCGCAGCTTTGGAAAACTGCGCGTCAAGAGCTTCTTGTATCCACACCCAAAAAAGATGTTCTTCGCGCAGATTTTTATCGTTCCAGAGTTTGTTTATATCCTCGGCTGTTACAATACTGTATTCTTTCCAGTCTTTCCATGATTTTAATTCATTAATTTCTTTTAATCTTCTGTAAACAGCGTATTCTTTAACCCATGCGTTTTGCTCAATCCATGACGCTAAACTTGCGCTCTTCATTATTTCATTTTTATTAGCGTTATAAATAATGGAACATATTTCCATTTTTTCTTTTAATATCTCATAATGGGAAAATCGTTTATATTGATCGAATTTCTCTCTTGCGGCTTTTAAACGTTTTTTAATGCTGCTGTCAACATTGGTGAATTCGCCGAGATCCTCTATTCTGAGATAGAGAGGATGGAGACCGAAGGCGGTAAGACTCGAATAAGGAGAACTTTCAAAACCTGTGTCATTTACAGGCAAGAGCTGGATTAGCCCAATTCTCATTTTTTTGCAAAGAAGGGCAAAATCGGCAAGATCAGGAAACTCTCCAACGCCGATTCCGTTTTTGGATCGAAGAGCTCCAACGGGAACTACAGCACCCAACAACCGTTTACTGGTCGCCTGTTTTTCCATGAACGTCTCCTTTTTATAAGAATCATCACCATTATAACTCCTTATTTTAAAACAGTAAACTGAAACATTGCTAAATTCCCGTTTTTCTGATATATTGTACTAAGGAGTTAAACATGAAATCAAACAATGAGAGGAAATCCCGCTATTTTTTTACATCGGAATCAGTAGGCGAAGGTCATCCTGACAAGCTCTGCGATCAAATATCCGACGCGATTCTGGATGCGTGTTTGAAAGACGATCCTCAGAGCAGAGTCGCCTGCGAAACCTTTGCGTCATCTTCCATGGTACTTGTAGGAGGAGAGATCACAACCAGCACCTATGTGGAATTTTCGCATATAGTCCGCGATGTCGCCAAGGAAATAGGTTATACGGATCCGAGTTATGGTCTCGACTTTAACTCCATGGCTGTTTTAAGCATGGTACACAACCAGTCTCCTGACATTTCGCAGGGTGTTTCCGGCACAGGATTAAAAAAGTTTAAAGGTCAGCAGGGAGCGGGCGATCAGGGGATGATGTTTGGCTTTGCGTGTAACGAAACAAAAGAGCTCATGCCTCTTCCCATAACTCTTGCTCACAAGCTTTTAAAGAACGCGTCGAAAATGCGCAAAGACGGAACAATAAAATGGCTGCGCCCTGATTCAAAAAGTCAGGTAACGATTGAATACGAAGGATTTAAACCTGTGCGCATAGATGCAGTTGTCGTTTCACATCAGCATGATCCGAGCATCTCGTACAAAGAAATTGAATCCACGATAATAGAGAAAATTATAAAACCCTGTCTTGAACCTACAGGTCTTATAGACAGCAAAACAAAATATTATATCAACCCCACAGGGCGCTTTGTTGTAGGCGGTCCTTTCGGAGATTCAGGTCTTACAGGAAGAAAAATAATAGTAGATACATACGGCGGCATGGGTCGTCACGGCGGCGGAGCTTTCTCGGGAAAAGACCCCACAAAGGTAGACAGATCCGCGGCTTACGCGGCGCGTTATGTCGCGAAAAATATAGTAGCGGCGAAACTCGCGGATCGCTGCGAGATTCAGCTGGCATACGCGATTGGCGTTCCCTTCCCTGTCTCTGTAATGGTAGACACTTTCGGCACCGCAAAAACAGAAGAAAGCATAATCGAAAAAGCCGTCAGCAAGGTTTTCGACTTAAGCCCTGCCGGAATCATTAAATCTCTCGATCTTCGCCGTCCGATTTATCAAAAGACAGCTTCATACGGACACTTTGGAAGAAGCGACTTCCCGTGGGAAAAGATCGATAAAGTTGAAGCTTTGAAAAAAGAAATAAAATAACGCGCCGGTCGGGAGGGGCTTATGTTCGTTGATACTCATAAGGTGCGTAATTTTTGCGAAACGCTTTTTCAAGGCTACGGATTTTCGCAGGATGAAAGTAAGATTATCACGGATGTTTTATTAAGAGCCGATCTTTACGGAATTGAATCGCACGGGATTCACAGGCTTGTGCGTTATCACGACGAGATAACATCGGGTCAGGTTGACGTAAAAGCAAAACCTGAAATTGTTCACGAAACTGGCATTTCCGCGTGCATGGAAGCGAATAAGGCAATGGGGCAGCTCGCGGGCGTTCAGGCAATGAACCTTGCGATAAAAAAAGCGCGTATCTCAGGCTGCGGTATGGTAACGGTGCGCAACTCCAATCATTACGGCATTGCAAGTTACTACACGGAAATGGCGGCGGCAGAAGACCTTGCGGGCGTCTGCATGACAAACACGGAAGCAATCTGCGTTCCGACATTCGGCTCGCAGGCGATGACAGGAACCAACGCGCTTGCTCTTGCTATGCCTGCACAGCCTTTTGTATTTTCGTATGACGCAAGCACAACCGTAGTGCCGCGAGGCAAGCTCGAAGTCTACAGAAAAAACGGGCAGCCTCTCCCCGACAACTGGGCGCTGGATGCGAACGGTAAACCATGCACAGACGCCGCTGTTGTAGTAGATAATATAATAGCGAAAGCAGGCGGCGGAATAGCGCCGCTCGGCGGAATGGGAACGCTTAACGGCGGACACAAGGGTTACGGGCTCAGTATTATAGTAGATTTATTTTCCGCCGTATTCTCAGGCGGACTCACTTCAAATTATGTAAACAGAAAACCGGCGCACACAGGCATCTGCCATTATTTCATGGCTTTCGATTACGGAATCTTCGGAGATAAAACCGAAATTAAAAACGGAATGTCAAAATTTTTACAGGAACTTCGCGACAGTAAAAAAGCCGAAGGGCAGACCCGCATTTACACGCACGGAGAAAGAGAAACGGAATTAATGAGAGAAAGAACGGATGGTCAAATCCCTGTTAATGAAAAAACTCTTGAAGAAATGAAAAATATCGCGAAAAAACTTAAGCTGTCAGAGTCAGCGCTTCTTTAGCCATAATGATTTTCGGATTTATTTTATCGGAATAACTTTTTTCTATTCTCTCTAAATCCTTGTCTTTTCTGGAAGGCTCGTGATGAAAAAGAACCAGTCTGTTAATTCCGAGTCCTTCGGTAAATTTCAACACATGATCATAGGAACAATGCCCCCATCCCTTATGGCTTACGTATTCTTCCTGAGTATACTGAGCGTCGTGAATAACAATATCAGCGCCTTTAATAAACTGCTTTAATTTTTCATTTTCCGCGTTATCGGAGAAAGGCTCGTGATCATAAACAGTCGCAATGGACTTCCCTTGAAAACTTACCTTGTAACCTAAACATAAATCGGGATGATTTAAAAATTTGCTGCTAATGGAAAGTCCGCCTCCCAAATCCAGCGTTGTCTCTCTTATCTGGTTATATTTTATTACGGCTGCGAGATTGCTTGCCTGCACAGGCCAATACTGCGATGATAACTGATTTTCTATAACGGATTGAAGGCTTGTGCTTTCAACGGAAGCCGAACCTGTAATGTTTAATTCAGTGCCGGAAAGATAAATGGGAGTAAACATGGGAAAACCCATTACATGATCCCAGTGCGTATGGGTAATAAATATATCCGCTTTAATTTTGCCGTATTTTTTTAAATCGTTTTCAACAAGCCATTCGCCCAGAGGATGCGCTCCGCTTCCGATATCAATAATTAACAGGCGTTCATCGGCTCTTATCTCAAGACAGGATGTGTTTCCGCCGTAAATTACTGTGTTAGCACCCGGGCTTGGTATCGAGCCCCGTACTCCCCAAAAGCGCACTGTAAGCATACTTAAATTATATTATAACCCCGCGAAAATAACAATATTTGTATTATTCACGGCGCAAGCCCCGCAAGAGGACGCGCCGTAACCTCGGCTGAAAACACGCCTATATTGTATCCTGACCTTAAATCGTAAGCGGCAACCTTGAAATAATAGAGAGTTCCGTTTGATAAACCGTCAATATACACTTTATTGTTAATGCCGACATCGACAGGAGAGGCTCCAAAAGCGGCTCCTTCGCCGAACAGCTCGCCGCGCACGGCGCTGTAATAAACAAGATAGCCCGTATGCCCGGGATCTTCCAAATTGGCGTTCGGGCTGTGCCTCCAGAAAAGAGTCACCCCGCCGTCAGACGCCACAGCGGCAAGATTGCGCGGCGGCAGAGGAGGTACGCCGGGTTTAAAAACAATGTTTATTTCATCAAGGTAGGGGCTGCTCTCTCCGTCAAAAGAAGGGTAAAAATCAACGGCAATTTGCACATAACGCCCGGAAATTCCGTTTATATCCGCGCCCGGCGTAAAACTTACCCATTTGCAATTGTTCAACTGATACGGGTTTTCGCTTGCGCGGATAAAAAAGTTCATCTGAGAATCGTCCGCGAAGCGGAATCTGCCGTTTTCGCTGTAATCATTCGTGATTGAATTATTGCTAATACCTGTCCTTCCGCCTGAAACATTCACCTTTGTAACGCCGCTTGAAACATCTCCAAGGTCAATCGGTCTTGTTTCAACTCTTCCGCCCGATGAAGCGTATTTTTGAATTGTTTTAAGTTCCCTGTATTCCTTATGTATCTTAAGTTCGTCAATAAGACCTGAATATCTTTCTCCAAGCGAAAAACTGCCGCCGCTGCCTATATTCGGAGTGAAAACCTCGCTGCTTTCCCTGCCTGAGGATGTCGCGTACACTATCGCTTCACTGCCGCCGTCTACAAGATATTCCAAAAGCCCTGTATGAGCGTCGAATCTGACAAGATGGTGACTCCATGTTTTTGGAACAATATGCGAAGTACCGGTGAAATCCATATTAAGAAAACCGGAGTTATTCACAGACATAAAAAAATTATTAAAAGTCCAGTGGAGTTTATTTTTAGAGATTGAACAATCTATCCTCTGCACGGCGGTTTTTCCATTAACGGAAACCGCCGCAAGCCATGATAAAACCTGTTCGCCGTTTTCCATGTTAAGAGGATACATCCAGAACTCTATGGTAAAATCACGAGGCTTACTGCCGGGAGCAAAAAGCGCGTTTCGTTTGTCGGGTTGAATCACAAGCGCGCCCGTACTCGATTTCATGCTCGATCTTCCGAAAACGGCAGCTCCCATCCCGGCTCTCGCCGAACTGCGGCTTGCGGTTCCGATATCGGAAGGAACGGTCAGCCTGTAATTGCCGGCGCTGTCTTTAAAAAGACCTGTTTCATTTTCATCGAAGGAAACATAAAGATCGAAAGTTGAAATTTCAGAATGGGGCGGCGCAGATGAAAGGATCAATACGGGATTCGGACGCAGTTGTTTTACTTCAGTAATGCCTGTTCTGCTTTGCGCGCTTGACCAGCTCGCGTCGCCGCCGAGTGAAATTGTTTTTTCTCCTACAGCGAAAACACTACCGTAAACAAACAGGAAGATGTATACTGTACCAATGAAGACTTGTACCTTTTTCATAGTTTTCTAATACTTTATCGGCATAAATTGATATGGATATTCAGATAAATTCAGAAATTTACATAGAAAACCTCAAAAAAGCGGCGCTTGATACCACAAAAGAACCCGGAGTTTACATAATGAGGGACGGCGAAGGGCAGATCATCTATGTAGGCAAGGCAAAATCTTTAAAAAACCGTATAAAATCATATTTTTCCGGCGGAAAAGACATAAAAACCGCTACCCTTCTCAGGCACATAAGGTCATTTGAAACGATTATTGTTCAAAGCGAATACGAAGCCCTTCTTTTGGAAAATACGCTTATTAAGCAGCACTCGCCTAAGTACAACATCAACCTTAAAGACGGAAAAACCTATCCTGTAATTCGCGTAACGCATGAAGATTTCCCGCGAATCTTCCGCACGCGCAGGGTCATTCAGGATAACAGTTTATACTACGGTCCCTTCCCTGACGTGCAGGCAGTAAACGCCATGATCGATTTAATCGACAGACTTTTTCCTCTGCGCAAATGCAAGAAGATGAAAAAAAACGGTCCTTGCATGTACTACCATATAAACCGCTGCATGGCTCCATGCTGTAAAAAGATCAGCGTAGAAGATTACTCTCTCCATGTACAGAGGGTGCAAAAACTTTTATCGGGAGCAAACGATTCGTTAATTATCGATCTTACAGCCAAAATGCATGACGCGGCAAGGGAACTTCAATTCGAAACCGCCGCGCAAATTCGAAACGCAATCAGAGCGATAGAAAATCTTGCCGGTGAAGACAGCGCCGTGGAAGATTTGAATCCCGAAGACAGGGATTACATCGCATGGGCAGAAGAAGGCGTGCTTTTAACTTTTACGGTATTCGCCATGCGCGGCGGTAAAATGACAGGCAGAGACTTGTACAGAACAAAATCCGCTTCCGACGAGTGGGATTCCGTGGAGATTTTTATTACTACTTACTACAATACAACAAGAATACCGCCCGCTAAAATATATCTGCAAAAAATCAGCGATAATTTACTGGGTAACTGGTTCAATGAAAAATACGGAAGATCGCCTGAACTGCTCGCGCCTGAGGAAAAACATCATAAGGCGATTCTGGCGATGGCAAAGCAGAATGCCGCAGAAGATTTACGAAAAAGATTGAAAGAAAGAGGCGCAGGTCCTGCGCTGGATGAGCTTGCCGGAGTGTTGAACTTGGAATCAAGACCGCAGAGAATAGAAGGATTTGATATCGCGCAGCTGGACGGAAAACATCCTGTCGCTTCGCTTATTTCATTTAAAAACGGAGTGCCGGATAAGAAAAATTACAGGCATTTTAAACTGCGCACCGTAATTGGAATAGTCGATGATTTTGCCGCGATGCGCGAGGTGATTCGAAGGCGATACTCATACCTTTTGCGCGAGGAAAAAGAACTGCCGGATTTAATACTCATAGACGGCGGCATAGGGCAGGTGAATGCGGCAAAGAGCGCGCTTGATGAACTGGGAATAGACTGCGATTCAAGCGGAATTTGCCTTGTCGGTCTTGCAAAACGCGATGAAGAACTATGGCTGCCTCAGGCAAAGGCGCCTCTGGTATTATCGAAGCAATCTGAAGCCTTGAAAGTTTTACAGCATGTGCGTGACGAAAGTCACCGTTTTGCAACAAGCTTGAACCAAAAACTCCGTTCAAAAGACCTGTTTTTCCCTATACTTGAGTCTGTAGACGGCATAGGACCCAAGCGGGCAGTCGAAATAATGAAAGCTTATGAATCCATCGCGAATATTGCCGCCTGCGAACCTGCGCAAATGGCGGAACGCTGCCGGATAAGCGAAGCGGCGGCGAAAGCGGTGAGAGCGGCGGCAAAACTGGCTCTGGAAGACGCAAAATTGGTTGATAAATCTTCAAATTTCCTGTAAAATCTAATCAACAAAATGTTACATATCGGAATAGACGTTGGCTCAACAACAGTGAAAGCTGTGGTCATTCAGAGCGGTATAAAAGAAGTGCTTTTTTCACGATACGAGCGGCACAATGCTTGTCAGTGCGAGAAAGTTCTCGCCTTTTTACAGGAAATATTCGCTGAATTTCCCAATGAACAGTACAGATTGGCTCTTTGCGGTTCAGGCGGCAGAACTGTCGCGGACATGATTCACGCGAATTATATACAGGAAGTTGTAGCCAATTCCATAGCGGTACGGACATTCTATCCTCAGGCAAAAGTCGCTATAGAACTCGGCGGTCAGGACGCGAAAATCGTCTTTTTTTATCATGATCAGGCAAGCCGGCGCCTTGTCGCAGGTGACATGAGAATGAACGGAAGCTGCGCGGGCGGCACAGGCGCTTTTATCGACGAAGTCGCTTCCCTTCTGCGCACTCCGGTTGAGGAGTTTGACGCTCTTGCAGGCAAGGGAACACAGGTTTACGACATTTCAGGACGCTGCGGCGTTTTCGCGAAAACCGACATACAGCCGCTTTTAAATCAGGGCGGGCTTCTGCCCGATATCGCTCTTTCAACTTTTCACGCAATCGCGAAACAAACGATAGGAGGACTCGCTCAGGGCTTGGAAATAAAAGCTCCTGTTGTATTTGAAGGCGGACCTCTTACATTTAACCCGCATTTGATCAAAGTATTCGCGCAAAGGCTCGGGCTTTCAGATTCAGATATTATTATTCCGCCTAAAGCGGAGCTTTTTATAGCTTACGGAGCCGCGCTTTCAATCAGCGAAATGTTCTCGGATTCTGACACAAACTTCAGCCCTCAGGCTGCGCTTACTTCTCTTTCCATGTACCGTGAAATTGTTGCGGGTAACACAGCGGATCAAAGTCTCCACTTTTTCGGCAGCGAATCGGAACGCAATGAATTTATAGCGCGTCACAAACTTCAATCCATTAACAAGGACATGGCTAATTATAAAAAGGGAGAGACGCTTCGCGTGTATCTCGGGCTTGACGCAGGTTCCACAACTACAAAATTTGTTTTAATAGACGAAGATGAAAATGTCGTTGATTGCTTCTATAGTCCGAATAAGGGAGAGCCTTTAAAAGTTATCAGGCAGGCTATGCTTGATATGTATAAAAAATATCATGACGCGGGCGTTAATCTTGAAATTATAGCTTTTGGAACAACAGGTTACGGAGAGCTTTTATTTGATAAAGCGATGGGAGCTGACTTCCACACGGTAGAAACAGTCGCTCACGCGGCAGCCGCGCAAAAATATATTCCCGGAGTGAGTTTTATTCTGGATATAGGCGGACAGGACATGAAAGCCATCTATATAACCAACGGTATTGTGACAAATATAACCGTAAACGAAGCCTGCTCATCAGGCTGCGGATCATTCCTTGAAACATTCGCAGGAACCCTGCATATCCCGGTTAATAAAATATCCGAAGCCGCTTTTAACGCGAAAAATCCAGCGCGGCTTGGAAGCCGCTGCACTGTTTTTATGAACAGCACAATCATTACGGAACAAAAAAACGGCAAACAGGCTGATGATATTATGGCGGGGCTTTGCCGCTCCATTGTAGAAAACGTATTTACAAAAGTTGTGCGCATTTCAAATCCGGCGCAGTTAGGTGACAAAATTGTCGTGCAGGGCGGCACATTAAAAAATGACGCCGTTCTCCGTTCTCTCGAACAGTACCTCGGAAAATCTGTGGTTCGAGCCCCTTATCCGGGAGAAATGGGAGCTATTGGCGTAGCTCTTTTAACAAAAAGAGAAATAGCCGAACACGGTTACACTTCGCCTCACGGCACAAGCGATCGTTCGCGTTTTATAGGTTTTGAGGCTTTAAAGGATTTTAACTACACGCAGGAAGCGAATTTGATCTGCCCCTTCTGCGCGAACAATTGCAACCGCACATTGGTGCGTTTCAACAACGGTCTTACATGGGTTACGGGCAACCGCTGCGAAAGAGGAGAACTGGTAGGCGATCCGAAGGATCAGCAGTTACGCGAAGAATTCAATAAAAGAACAAAAATAATGAACGCTGTTCCGGATATGATAAAAATGCGCGATGAACTTTTATTCAAGGATTATCCTTTCAAACAATTGCTGCCGCAAAAAGAAATTACGATAGGGATTCCGCGTGTTTTGGATTTCTGGCGCAATATGCCTTTCTGGAATGTTTTCTGGCGTTCTCTTGGCTTTAATATTAAACTATCCAAACGCAGTTCGCGTACGCTTTACGAGAAAGGGATACAATTTGTCGCAAGCGACACTGTCTGCTTTCCGGCAAAACTTGTTCACGGGCATATCGAAGATTTGGTCGAAAGCAAAGTAGACAGGATTTTCTTTCCGCAGATTAACAGGATGCCGCCTGAGAACGGCGAAAAATTCAGCACATTCACGTGCCCTGTTTTAAAGGGCTACCCCCTTTCGATAAGATTTTCGAATAACCCGGAAGAAAAACATAATATCCCGCTGGATACGCCTATCTGCCACTGGTTCACAAAAAAAGATCAGGATTTTCAGATATGCAGATACATGAAAGAAACGTTTAATATAAGCGAAAAAACCGTTATGGCGGCTGTTAAACAGGCTGATGAAGCGCTTGGGAATTTCAAGCGCGCCATGACAGATAACGGAAAAGAAATAATCGAAAAAACGGAAAAAGAAGGAAAGTTTGCCGTAGTAATAGCCGGAAGAAGCTATCAGTATGACGAGCATATAAATCATAACCTGTCGCGCTATTTTACAAGCCTTGGAATACCGGTGCTTACATACGATTCTTTGCCGAATCTGGAAAAAATATCTCTTGGCAATTCGCGCCTTGAAATTACAAACAACAATCACGCCGGGCTTTTATCAAGCGCGATTTTTACAGCGGAACACCCTGCGCTGGAATATGTGGATATTTTCAGTTTCGGCTGCGGTCATGACGCCGTTTACACGGACGAAATAACCCGCATTATGGACGAAATATCAGGCAAATCTCCGCTTATTTTAAAAATGGATGAAAGCGAAGTCGCAGGACCTTTGCGCATACGCGTCCGTTCATTCATAGAAACCGTTATAACGCGCAGAAAAAAAACAGCGCATAACGCAAAGCCTCTGGGCGATCCGTATCCCGTTAAACTGACCAAAAAAGACAGAGAAAAAGTTTTATTGATTCCGAATGTCAGCAGAGCGTTCTGCCTTATTTTAAGCGCGGCTATGTGCAAAGACGGCATGAGAGCGGAACCTGTTCCTATGGGCGACGCTCAGGCAATCGCCATGGGTAAAAAATATGTGCATAACGATATATGCCTTCCCGCCCAGATCGTAATCGGCGAAGTTCTTCTTGCTTTAAAAAGCGGCAAATATGATCCTGTAAATACGGGAGTGGGAATGGCAAAAGTTTTATGCGACTGCCGCCTTTCCAATTATATGCCGCTTACAAGAAAAGCTCTTGATGAAGCCGGTTTCCCGCAAGTTCCGATTATTACAACAGATATGACGGATTTAAAAAAAGCGCACCCCGGCATGAGATTAACGCCGATTACTTATCTTAATACGGTCTGGGGAATAATTCAGACAGACGCTATTGAATACCTCAGAAGGAAAATCCGCCCCTACGAGCTTCAAAAAGGCGAAACTGATAAAATTGCAGATAACGCTTTTCTTGAAATCGCCGAAGGTCTTGCAAAAGGCGGCATGAAAGGCTCAATGAAACCTTTTAAAAAAGCGATAAAAGACCTTTGCGGCATACGTTACGACCGCTCTCATTTAAAAGATCAAACGGTAATCCTGGGCGAATATCTATTAACCTTTCATCCGGGATCGAACCAATATGTTGAAAGATACCTTGAAAAAAACGGAATGGAAGTCATCTTCCCCAGAATGCACACAATCTACCGCCATCTTTTCCTGAATCATACCATAGCCGAAGTTGACGAGTTTAAAGTAAGACATTCGTTATACGACACGCTGTACGCGAGAGTCGGAAGCAAATTCATGGATTATGCTGTCAAAAAAATCGACAGTATCGCAAAAAGGCATCCGCTTTATGAGCCTGATATAAAACTGGAAGATATCGCGAAATTGAGCGATCACATAATTCATCATTCAATTTTATCAGGCGAATCATTCTTAATCTCGGCGGAAATTCTTCATTACGCGTCCGAAGGCAAAAAATCTTTTATAATACTCCAGCCCTTCGGCTGCCTGCCAAACCACATCTGCGGACGCGGAGTCATTAAAAAATTAAAAGATCATTATCCCGGCATCCAAATCCTGCCTCTTGATTATGATCCTGACGTCAGTTTTGCCAACATAGAAAACAGGCTCCAGATGCTGATAATGAACGCGCGCAGTTTCCGCAAAGCGGGTTAAAATGAAAAAACCATTTCTGCCGGTTAATAAATTCTCCAAAACTTTTTATATCGTTCTTCTTTCAATATTGGGCTCTTTAATTCTTCTGATAATAATAGGCACTATTTTCAGCCTTGCAAGATCGGAAACAAGACCTGTCCTGAGACTCGGCGATTCAGTCCATGCACAGCATGATAAAGATGATATCAGGGTTTTTGCGGGGCTTGGCAGGCTCAGGATACCGCTTGTAAACTCATCAACCCTGCTTCTTACAATCGCCTTCCCTTACAACGCGAATGACACAGCTTTTACGGAAGAGCTGGCGGCAAGAATAAGCGATTTCAGGATTATGGCGACAAGTTATTTCAGCTCTCTGCCTGAAAATAATATTATTCAAATTAACGAGGACGCGGCAAAACTGGAAATTTTAAAGCGATTTAACGCAAATCTCAGACTTGGAAGGATTGAAACATTGTATTTTAGTGATATGATGGTAATTGACGCCAATTTCTAGCTGCTTTAGCAGCAACGCAACCATAGATTAATACAAGTGTCAAACTATATATCGGGAGTTTTTATGAATTGGACATCGATAGCCGCGCAAATATTGATCGCGATAATTCCAATCGTTGGAATTGTGATGGGTTCTGTTGTGATTTTTTTCTACCTGTTGTGGAATCACCGCCGAAGAACTTTGCTGATTCAATCCGGGCAGTATAAAAGACCTGACTTTGATCTTCTTTCGTTCAGTCTTTTATCGGGACTTCTTCTAAGCTGTGTCGGGATTGCGTTGACTGTACTTTTATCTATGATCGGAGGAGTTTCGTACGGCTTACTGGGCGGTATCATCCCGCTGTCGTTGGGCGTTGGATTGTTAGCCAATTACTTAATTAAACGCTTCGATAAGCGCAATGTCTAAGGAATCCCGGGCTGAGGGCAAACCTCGCAGGGAAAGAAGCGGCGAGTCTGATTATAACGATCAATTAATAGTCAGTCAGGTTGTTTCGGGGCAAAAAGATCTTTTCAGGCTTTTGGTGCGTCAGCATGAAAAAGCGGTGTACGGAATGGGATTAAGTTTTTTCCGCAATCCGGAAGATGCTTCCGATTTTACCCAGGATGTGTTCCTGAAAGCTTACCGCAGTCTTTCAAATTTTGAAGGACGAAGCAGGTTCTCCACATGGCTTTATAAAATTGCCTATAACACGGCATTGAACGAGATGAACAGAAGGAAGGAGTACCATAGTCTTGCGGAAGAAGACGCAAACAAGCTTTTGAGCAGCGATGAAACTCCCGAGAGGCTCGCGCTCAGAAGCGCCGCGAAGGAAGCGGTAAAGGAAGCGATAAATGAACTTCCTGAGCGTTTCAGAATCTGCATTGACTTGTTCTTTTTTTATGATCGTTCGTATCAGGAGATTGAGGCGATTACGGGATTCCCCGTAAACACCATAAAGTCTCATGTATTTCGGGCGAAAATTATATTGAGAGAAAAACTTGAAGGGAGTATCTTATGACATGTCCGAAAGTTATGAAGATAATTTACGAAGATGAGCCTGTTCAATTATTAGATCAACTTCTGATTTGGGCGCATGTTTTTCTGTGCCGTGAGTGCGCAAATAAAATTGAACGCATGGAAGAAACAAAAAATATTTTAAGAGATGATTTTTTTCCGGTATCTCCCGAACTTGAAGAATCCATTATGGCAAGAATAACCGTTTTGGAAAATGAAGAGCGTGAAAATACTTTTGATAACCGCATGTGCGCAAATCCGGGCGAACTTTCCACCCGCGGCTGGGTAATAGCCGGTCTTGTCATTCTGATATCATTGGTTACAGCTTATTTTGGATTTGATTTTCGCAGCCTCGCAAGCGAATTGGGCGCGTCATTTGTTTTGCCTGTCGGGATCACCGTCGGCATTGTAGTAACAAGTTACGGCGCGCTTTTTATCGGCAGTCATTTAAAGGAACTATCTGAACGTTTTGGGCTTTAAAAACATTCTAATTTTTTCACTGATTTTTCTCTATTTATCCTGCGCTCAGCCTGAATCTTCACGCACAGAGCTCGCTCTTGGAACCGTATGTTCGGTTTCGCTCTTTGAAAACGGAAAAAACCATATTTACGATGAAATTTTTTCCAGGATACGCGAAATAGAAAATTTAATGAGCGTTAATATACCAACTTCGGATATAAGCCGTATTAATAATAACTCAGGTATTGCGCCTGTCAGGGTTCATGAAGACACTTTTAAGGTTATAGAACGCGCATTGTTTTTCGCACAAGCGTCAGGCGGCGCGTTCGATCCAACCGTGGGACCATTAGTAACTCTTTGGGGTATTTCAGGCGACAACCCGTGTGTCCCTTCGCAAAGTGAAATTAACGAAACGCTTGCTCTAATAAATTGGCG
>Ga0209755_10000307_pt1 | contig 92889 bp, 101 predicted proteins | sample TergutCo191P1_FD_187301 | JGI IMG/M metagenome (GOLD analysis project Ga0209755, IMG submission 187301) | Cornitermes sp. P1 segment gut microbial communities from Petit-Saut dam, French Guiana - Co191P1 (SPAdes) (version 2) | ecosystem: Host-associated > Arthropoda: Insects > Digestive system... | reverse complement strand
CCTACTTTTTTGGCGCGTTTATCCACATTAAAAGATACCCAAAACAACACGATCAACAAAACGCCCGCCATACCGTAATTAATTCCAAGGAAGCCAAGCACCCAACAAATCATCAAAATCATTGCGCCTGCGACGAAGACCGCAAAGCCTGCGTCGCCGCGGATTTGCATGTCGACTTTTGAAAAGATGAATTTTGCAAGCCAAACGCACAAAACGCCGAACGCAAGTGTAAAGAAAATGTTTTTAATCTGGATGTCGCAAAGGACAAGGATGACTTCGAACATTGTGGCGCACGCGATTAATCGCAGGAAGTACATGCCTATGTTTCGGGTTTTGATGCAACCGTACGCGATGATAAAAGCAAAAAGTGGGTACGATAACCGCCCCACTATTCGTAATTCTGTTGTTTCGGGAAAGAGGAATATACCCACATGGTCGACGACCATTAAAAGTACCGCCAAAATTTTGATCCAACGTGACGATAACATTACACCAATTCAACAAGTGCCATTTCGGCGTCGTCGCCGCGACGGTTGCCAAGTTTAAGCACGCGGGTGTAACCGCCGCCTTGTCCGACTTCCTTTGCGCGCTTTGCATATTTTGGTGCAAGTTCATTGAAAATCTTTTCGATAAGCGGGTGGTTGATGTTTTTGGTGCGCTTTTGAAACGATGCTTTGGATTCGTCTTTACTGCGGACTTCAAACAAGTCGTAAACGTAGGACATGATTTTGCGTCGGGCGGTAAGTTTTTTTGGTCCGTCTTGCAAAACGGTTTTTTTGACTTTGACGCCTTTGCTGTTGACAACTTCTTTTTCAACCTTAATTGTGTCTTGGTACGCATGCAGTGCGATTGTGATGACTTTTTCCGCCATGCGTGCGGTTGCTTTCGCGTAACCGTGCGTCGTTTCAATGCGTCCGTTCCAAAGTAATTGTGATACTTGGTTGCGGATGACTTGGGTACGGTGCTGGGTCGGTTTTCCTAATTTTGCGTGACTCACAATATTCCTCCGTCTTCATCAGGGCGAAGACCAAGACCCAATGCTTCAAGTTTGAAGATGATTTCGTCCAAAGATTTTGAACCAAGGTTGCGGACTTTTAACATGTCATTTTTCGTCTTTTTTACAAGGTCTTCCAAGGTGTTGATGTTTGCGCGCTTCAAGCAGTTGCTTGAACGTGGAGACAATTCCATGTCTTCGATTGAGGTTTCAAGGAGTTTGACTTTGGTGTCTTCTTTGCAATCGATAAGGGTGTTTTGGTTTGCCATGTTTGCGACAAGCCCGACGAACAAGCCAAGGTGGTCGTTTGCCAATTTTGCGGCAAGTGATACGACTTCTTTTGCTTCGACACTGCCGTTGGTTGTGACTTCAAGGGTAAGTTTGTCATAGTCGATTTTTTGCCCGACACGTGCGGATTCAACATAGTAGTTGCACTTTTCGACGGGTGAGAACAAACTGTCGATTGCGATGTAGCCGATTGAATCGGTTGCGCCTTTTTGGTCTTTTGCTACGACGTAGCCGCGACCGTTTGCGACGGTGATTTCCATTTCGAATTTCGCCCCGCCATCCAAGGTGCAGATTACAAGGTCAGGGTTGCAAATTGTGATTTCGGGTTGCTTTTCGATGTCTTTTGCGGTGACAGCGCCTGCCCCGCTTTTTGTTATGCGCATTGTGGTTTTAAAATCCGGAGTTTGGTCGGTGGATTTCAAGATAAGCGATTTCAAGTTCAACACGATGTCGATAACGTCTTCGCGCACGCCTTTGACGGTTGAGAATTCGTTGTTGACGCCGTTGATACGTGTGGCGACGACGGCGGTGCCCGGAAGATTGGACATTAATACACGACGCAACATGTTGCCAAGCGTGGTGCCATATCCCCTTTCAAGCGGTTCGACCACAAATTTTGCGGTGGTGCCGTTTTGCCCTTCGGTCAAAGTAATTTTTGGTTTGTCAAGTTCCATAATCATTTTTCTGTTTCTCCTTTTTATTTGCTGTACAACTCGATGATAAGATTTTCTTGGATATTCAAATCAATATCTTCACGAGCCGGCAATGCCAAAATTTTGCCGGTCAACTTATCCATGTTAAATTCAAGCCATTTAGGCATAACAGGTTTTTGACCTTTTAAAGACTTGAACATATCAAGGTTTTTTTTGTTTTCCTTGATTGCGATTACATCGCCTTTGTCGACTTGGTAAGACGCGATGTTTACGGGATGACCGTTTACCGTGATGTGTCGGTGTGACACGATTTGACGGGCTTCGGAGCGAGACGAACCGATACCCATGCGGTAAATTACGTTATCAAGTCTGCGTTCAAGCATTGTTAAGAGGTTTTCGCCGGTGACGCCTTTTCTGCGCACCGCTTCTTCGTACATGTTGTGGAATTGCTTTTCAGAAACCCCATATGCACGTTTTACTTTTTGCTTTTCACGAAGTTGTGTGCCGTATTCTTTTTCTTTACGACGACCAAGACCATGTTGTCCCGGTGGGACGGGTCTGCGCTCTATCGCGCACTTTGGTCCTATACAACGTTCGCCTTTTAAAAACAGTTTGCAGCCTTCGCGTCGGCAAAGCCTGCAATCCGGTCCTGTATATCTTGCCATTATTTGCGCCTCCTTTTAGGCGGTCTGCACCCGTTGTGGGCGATTGGGGAAACGTCTTTGATTGACGTGACTTCCAAGCCCGCGGTTTGCAATGCCCTGATTGCATTTTCACGTCCGTGCCCGGGACCTTTGATGAACACATCGACCTTTGCAACGCCGAGTTCTTTTGCCGCCGCCGCCGCCTTTTCCGCCGCAGTTTGCGATGCAAAAGGTGTGCTTTTACGACTGCCCTTGAACGCGCACGTTCCCGCAGATGCCCACGAAACGGTTGCGCCGTTGTCGTCCGTGATGTTCACGATTGTGTTGTTAAATGACGCATGAATATGGGCTTGTCCTTTTGCGTTGGTGTGACTTGCCTTTTTCTTGCGCTTTGCAGTTGTTACTGCTGCTGGTTTTTTCTTCATTTCTGCCATTGATTACTTGCTCCTTGTGACCATTTTCTTTGGTCCTTTGCGTGTACGCGCGTTTTGTTTTGTAGATTGACCACGTACAGGCAAACCTTTACGATGACGTACGCCACGATAGCATCCGATTTCTTGAAGCCTCTTGATATTAAGTGACACTTCGCGTTTCAAATCGCCTTCGACGGGATTTGTTGCCCCGTTTTTGTCAAGGTACTTACGGATTTTGTTGACTTCGTCGTCGGTCAAATCCTTGGTGCGCTTGGTCGGGTCGATTTTGCATTCTTCGCAAATTTGTTGCGCGTAAGGGTCGCCGATACCGTAAATGTATTGCAACGAGTATCGGATACATTTGTCTTTTGGGATGTCAATCCCTGCAATTCTTGCCATATTTTTTACCCCTGCCTTTGTTTGTGTTTTGCGTGTTTTTTGACGTTACGATGACGCGTCCTTCACGTTTGGATACGACGCAGTCTCTGCAAATTGGTTTAACTCCGCTTCTTACTTTCATGATTTACTTCTCCATGTGATGATTCCATTGGTCAAATCATATGGGCTTATCGCCAACTTGACCGTGTCGTTTTCAAGGATTCGAATATTGTTTTTGTAAAGTTTTCCGCTTATTTTCGCAGTTACGATATGTCCGCCTTGGATTTTGACCTTGAAGGTCGCATTTCGCAAGACTTCGATTACCGTGCCCTCTACTTCAATGTGGTCGCCTTTACTCATTCAACTCCTTTTGAATTCTTGGATGGCTTTTTTGATTTCAAGGTCGCTCGTTGCCGCGGTGCGATTCTTGGTCACAAAAAGGTGCCGGATGTTTTTGCGCTTTGGGGCTTTGGTCGGACGGTTTTCGCCATTAGCCAAAAGTGCAAACTTGTCGTCATGCGATATGATTACGTAATAACTTCCCTTGTCATGACCATGTTTGGAAATTACAACATTACCAACAAAACCGCCTTGCGACATTTGGCATTGTAACATGGCGGTTTTATTTGGTCAAGTACTAATTTCAAGATTGTGGTGGGGTTTGTTGTGGTGGGCGCGAAGTAAAGAACATGGGCTTTGGCGCAGTGGGTTGTGCAGGTTGTGTTTGTGCGGGCGGTGCCGAAGTAAACACAGGCATTGTAAATGCGGGTTGAGGTGCGGGGGCGATTGGAGCGGGCTCGGGCGCAGGCGGTGGAGTTGGCGTGTCGGTCTTGGGTGCTACTCCGCCGCGTTTTTTCTTTTTGCTTGTCATCTTTTTAAGGATAAGGATTAGCAAAAGTACGCCGAGCACTGCCCCAATGATGCCGCCAATCAAGCCGATGTTCATGTCGTTGCCGGTCTTTTTGCCGCCGATGATGCCGTCGTCGGGCAAATCGATGTCAAAGTTTGTGAAGAATTCTTGCAATGCGTATTTTGCCGACCAAATTTGGTATGCGGTTGCGGTGGTGTCAAAGTTATCCATAAGGAACAGCAAACTTGCGGCGTCAAGGTGTACAAGTTCAAGGACAAGCAGGATTTCGTCGGTTTCAATCTTGTCAAGACCACCGTCGCGCACGAACTCGTCAATTTTCAACATAAGGGATTTAATCATTTTTTCTTGTTCTTGGGCGCCGCCGTATGGGTTTGGAACGGGGGCGTCGTTTGCGATGCCGACGAACGCGACCGCCAATGCGTGCAGACCATCGACCGTTTTCAGCATTAACGGAGCCGGTGAATTTTCGGCAAGCACGACGCGCGCAGGAACAAGGGCTTCTTGCAAGGTTTTCTTTTCGTTGGGGCTTAAATGCGAGTCGTAAACAATGTACTCGTTAAGGATACCGATGTAATCACGCAACTTGGCGCGGGCTTCGGCGCGTTGACCTTCCAAGGCTTTTTCGAACTCGTCGCCAAGGTCAAATGTACCGTCTTCGTTGCGGGTGATGTTGATGCTTGCAAGATAGTTGTCGATTTCTTCTTGTGCGGTGATGATTGCTTTGCGCGAAGTTGGTGAGGTTGCGGCGATGCGACCGCGGTTCAAAAGTGTGTTAAGTGACGAGCGTACGTTGTCGGAAATTGGGGTTGGCGATGGGAGCGAGAGTAATTCTTCAAGCAATGGCAAGGTTTTCAACAAGATTGCAAGCACGTCGTCGTAAGGAACGCGTGATAATGGCCAGCCGTTTTCGTCGGTTGGGATAAAGCAATATGTTGGATTTTCGCTTGGGTTAAGCACGTTTGCGTCACGGATGAAGGTGATGATGCTGTTGATATGTGTGTTGGCTCCGCCTTCCGTCAATACGGGGTTGGGGTGTTTTTCAACTGCGTTGCGGGCGTTAAGCATTGCAAGTCGGAAACTGTCGCGCAATGGGTTTTGCAATTTCGCGATTTCGGTGTTGTTGTATTCTTCGTACAAGATGTCAAGGATGTATGTCAAGTCGTCGATTGCCGAACTTGTGACGTCTTCGACAATGCCCTCGCGCGAGAAGTCGCTTGTCGGAATACCCGTGACATTTACAAGTCTTGATGGCGTTAACAAATCAGCCATGCGGTAGATTTCGCGCAGTTTGTCGCGGGCTTGGGCGTTGGTGTGACCTGCAAGGTTTGCGCTTGCCGTGGTGACCCATGCTTCGGCGACGGAAATTGCGTCGTTCCAATCGAAGAACACGGGGTCCGCGATTGTGACCGGATATTGTTTTACGATGCTTAATGCGGTTTTCAAACGTTCAAGCCATGTACCGCTTTCGGCAAGTGTATGCGTTTTAAGGGTTGCAAGGGTTTGAGGGTTGCCGGGTATCATTGCGACGACGTCTCCAAGACCTTTTTCAAAGTCGAACAAGTCGGCGCGGGTTACGTTTGCGCGGGCGTTGTATTTAAGCGCGTCGTTGATGTCGGACATTACCCATGCAGGCGCGTTGGAGTGATGCTCCTCGACAAGGAACATTTTTGTCCAACGGAATTCTTCCACGGCGTCAAGTCCGGCAGGTCGTGATACAGGGAAGCCTGCGTCTTTGTGACCGGTTGGGTTAAGTGGAGCTATTCCGCCGGCAAGTCGGTTTTTCAACTCGGTTTCCAAGGTGCGGATGTCTTCAAACAGGATTGGCAAAGATGTGCGGCGTGATGGAGATTCTTCCGCAAATAATCCCGTGGTGTTGTGGAAGATAATTGTGGTGCCGTTGTTCAAGGCGTTGCGCATTGGGATTGCGCGGCTTGTGCGAGCGGTGTTGTTGATTGGGTTTTCGGTGGTGCCGTATTCGTCGATTATGATGTTAAGGCGACGGCGGAAGTCGTGGATAATTTCGGGGGCGGCTTGTAACCTGCGGATACCTGCGACGCCTTTCAAATTGTTGTCGTAAAGGTTTGCGGATTTAAAGTATTCGATGACTTCCATTTCGACTTCAAGGACTTGCAACGCGTCATAGTTATTGTTTGGGTTAAGTGCGGCTTTGACTTTTGTGATTGCGTTGCCAAGATGTGGGTTTGCAAAGTTATTGTAGATAATAGACCAACCTTGACCGCCCATGGTTCGAATAAATGCCGAGTTTTTGGTGTTGTATGCGTTGTAATCGTCAAGGACTTGTTCCAAAATCTTCAAGGTTGTGAAGTTTACGCCCGGGACATCCATGCCTTCTTTGGTTATGTCTGCGCCGGCGGGAAGACCTTTACGCAAATTGTCAAGGTGTTGCAACATTTCGTTGCGTTGTAAAAGGTTTGGACCTTGCGGGATTTTTTTGTAAGCGGACAGCCAATTGGACGCGTTTTTGTATGCTTGGCCGACTTCAAGCAAGTATGTGCTGTTACCTATTCTTGTCAAGGCGTCTTCCAATGGTTCGGTGTTGACGCGCCAACCTGCGAAATAAGTTACGTTGCCGGTAATCGCAGTACCCGGTCCGACTTTTGTTCCGCCATTATTCAATGCGGTATACCAGCCGTCGAATACCCAGATGTCGCGGTCTCCCCCGTTTGCTACGGTGGCTCCGCGCCCATAGTTTCGTCCGCCTACACTGTTTGCGCCGGAACCAAAGTATGGGATTGCAGTGCCGTCGAAGTAATCTGCGCTTGCGTTACCGAATTTTGCGGGGCGCGTAAGGTTCATTGTTGTCATTTGTTGGGCGCTGCTCATCGCCACGATATTTTCAAGTTGCGAGAACAAGGTACCGAAACGTATTTGTAATGGTGGCGTATGGTTGGAACCATAGTTTCTTTGGACATTGCCGTCGACGTTGAAACTTACGTTGAAACCAACCGCAGTCCATTGTGCGACCAAGTCTACCGGTCCGGGGTTGGGACGTTGTTGACTGTCCGGCGTGATTGTTGGGACTTCGCGCATTTGGCTTGGGGTGATAAGTTGTGGAAGACCAATCATTGTGCGGTCAGGTGTATAGTAGCGAACCGAGAAGCCCGCGAACCTGTACGCAAGTGTGGTGACGCCTTCTTGGTGCGAAGTATAATAGGTTGTGCCGTCGGGGTTAAAGCCGATACCGATGTCGGAGACGGGGTCAATCCAAATGCCGTTGATTGCCATGTTGGCTTCGCCACCACCAATCATGTTCAATACGGGTGGTTGTCCGCCGGCAAGATTGTATTCGCTTGGGTGACCGTTGACGACGGCTTGGTTGCCCGCCATGGTATAGCCTACACCGTCGGTTCTTGGGTCGAATTGTCCGGGATTTTGTCCGCGGTTGACCGTCAAGTCATAGTTAATTGCAAAGCCTGCCGAGAAGTGCGCGTACAAATCGATGTTATCGTTGTACTCTTGCCCGCCAAGGAAAAGTCTTTTGAACTGCTTTTCGTTGTTGTCGTTTGGTATGTCGCGGTCGGTGTCGCCTTTGGAACTGTATTGGACAAAGCCGCCTATACGTTCGACGTTTACGTGTCCGTTATAGTTGACCCAAAAGTCTTGATTTGGCAATGCGGAACCCGTTGCAGAGTATTCGCGGTTTTCGGGTGGAGTCGAAAATTGTGGCATCCATTGTCCGCCGACATAAGTGTTTTCGTTGGAGAACCAAGAGCGGAAACTGTACACATATACAAGTCCGGCATTTGGGTCGTTGGTACAACCTGCGGTGCCGTGGGTCTTTTCGTCGTTATTTGCGCACGCCGGACAGTAGGAGCCTTGGTTGAACTCGTTTGTCATGCCGCCGTGTGGTTTGCGCAGGTTAGTGTCTACGCCGAATGTGTGGATTGTTGGGTAGTTTGTCAAAGGCGATGTAAAGGTGTTTTTTGCGTACCTGTAACTGTAACGATAGACATAGTCTTTGTCGTATTCGCAGTCTTTGTTGCAATGTAAGGTTGGGTTGGTTGGCTCGATGCCCCAAGTGTCAATGTATGCGGCGCGCGCGCAAGTTGCGACGTGGGCTTTGGTTGGGGCGGCGGCAGATGTCCATGTGCCTTGCGGACCTGCGATGTTAAGGTAGTAAAGTGTGTGCGGTGCCGCCATGTTGTTTGTGATTGGGGCGCCTTGTACGGCTTCCGAGGTGATGTAGTTGTAGGTGACGCTGTAAACTTGGGGCTCGAAAATCGCACGGAGGAACGGTTCTTCGTCGTTCAATGCGCACCAACGCAGGTATTCGCGCAAGTTTGCCATGCCGCCTACGGGCACAAGCATTGACACGGTTTTAAATTCAGGGTCGTATGGGCAGTTGCAATCAAGGGCGCCTTCGACGTTGTTGCAAGGTTCTTGGTGGACTTTGACCGGTGTGTTGTTCCATGCCAAGGTTTTATAGTTGCTTTCAAGGCTGTGGTAAATCGAGGAACTTCCGGCGATTACTTGGTTGCCTTGGTTGTATTTGGCGATGCGAGTGAACGCTTCGTTGGTGTAGACGACGGGTTTTGATGGCATGCTTGCGTTCATGTGCGGAGTTGTCCAGCCCACGAAGTTGTGACCGCGTTTAAAGGGCTCGCGCAGATACAAATCTCCGGCGTTGTCGTATTCAAAGTGTTGTTTGCTTACGGTTTCCATTTGGAATGTGCCGTTTGATGCAAGTTGATGTACGCGTGCCACGATTGCGGATGCGGAATTGTTGTACTTGTTGCCTTGATATTTGTGGATTCCGCCCGTGCAATCCGTGTTGACGCATGTGCAGTTTTTTCCGACTTCTTTGTTGTCAACCGTTGGGTCGTATTTAAAGTCAAGGCTGTATTCGCGGACTTCCCAAACGGGGATTGCCGTCAATTTTACGTTGCCGTTGTTTGCGTCCATGACGTTCCAACCCAAAAGGTGGTTAATGTAATTGTCATAAACCGAGGAGATGTGCTTGTTGTCTTTGGTGCCTTGTTGTACAGGGATGTCGTATGTGATTTTGTCGTAACTTACGGGGCCGGTTATACCGGTTTCGGGGTCGGTTACATAATAGGTGCCGGTAAAGCGCCAACCTACGTGTTTGTAACCGTCGCGCCAAAATTCAAACGCAGGTATGTCGGTGCGCGTAGGTTTAGGGAGACTGTCTTGTCGGCGGTTGACAATTAAACGGTCCGCCAATCTTGCGTTACCGATTGCGGTGAATTGGTCAAGAACCGCGGTTGTGACTATATTTGTGTTGTTTGTGCCCCCGTGTTCCAAGACGTTCATTACGGGGTTAAGGTATACCGCCGTGGTTTTGTTGGTGAGATTGTCCTCGCCCGGTTTTGGCGCGATTTGTTCGGGGGTTGATGAATCCGTCCACTTTTTGACAAGTGGGTAACGTAATGTGTCGCCGTTACCAATCAAGAGATTTCCACCCGAGATTTCGGTTGCGGCATCGTATTGGTTGAATTGTCCTACTCCGCTTGGGTATGGGTTGGGTTTTTTGCGGATGTTGTTTAATCCGTTGCCTTCGTTGAACGTGACTTCAAGCCTGTTTGGCGACCAAATTGCGGAAAGCCAAACGTTGACCAAAGTTCTGCCGTCGTACATTACTGCGCCGCGTGGGAATTCGTCGGTTTTGGTAAGGTCTTCAAGTGTCCAAGCCGGTATCGAGGTTTTGTCGCCGTGCAAGTCGGTGGTTCCCGCGACGCCTGCGCCGAACAAGCGCGTGAAGTTGTCGGTCTTGTCATAGACGTAATAGTACCAATATGCTCCGCCATCTGCAACGCTGTTGATTTCTTTGTTGGGTTTTGATTGGTTGAAATTTTGGTCGCCGATGCTTATGTCGACTTTCCAACCTACAAGCGTATGTCCTGCGCGGTGATTGACGACGTTTTTTGTGTTATTAAAGTGCAATGTATTGCCGCCCGAAATTGCGGAAGTGCCGTCGCCGTCAAAGGTAAGTTCGGGGGTGTTTGTGTTGGGGCTTGTGTTTTCACCTTGGTATTTGATGTTGACGACGTTGGCTTGCCAAATCGCGACAAGTACCAATCTGTTTTTACTTGCGCCGATTTCCGAACTTTCTACGTCATCGTTGGCGGGGCGAGCACGACGCGAGAACGTATTATAATAACTTGATTGACCCGTAATGTTAAGGTTGTTCAATGTCCAAGTTGGGTTTTGCGCCGCGCTTGGCCAACCGCGGACTTGCAAGCGCACAAGGTCGGTGTCGAAGTAACTGTCGGTGACCCAACCTTTGAAGGTATAGCCCGGGATTGTAGGTCTTGGGACTGTGCGGTTTGCATTTGTAGCGGTGGTACATTCGCCTGCGTTTGCGGTGCAGTTTCCGCCCGTCGCTTCGGTACCGCCACGGTGGTCGCAGAACGCGTAACTTGTTGGGCGGTCTTGACCGTCGTCCCTGATACTTCCTGCCGCGGCTTTACCGTTACGGGTTCCGCCGATATTGTAATCGTATTCAAGTGCATAGATTTTTTGCGTCCAATTCAAGGTCAATTCCATGTCCATGATGTGCATCTTGCCGTTTACGTCTACGCCGCGGTCTTCGTCAAGCATTGGGAAGTTGGTTGCATTTACAACGCGAGAAGCACCGTAAGTCCATTGGTTTGCGCCAAGACCCGGTGTTATTACTTCGTCGATTTGTGTGTTGACGTTGTTGACAACCGCGGGGACTTTTTCGCCCGTTTTGTACGAGTGTTGTCGACCATTTGTAAGAGTAAATTGCGTAGGTGTCCAGCCGCGCGAACTATACCTATTGATAACGTCGTTGAACGCAATTGTTTGACCGAATGTCCAAATGTTGTCCGTAACGGTTACGTTATATGGAGTGCTTACTTCGATATTGTGCACACAAGTTGCAAAGTGATTACAATCGGTGCCATGAACGCAGACACCGGAGACGGTATTGTTGCTTACTGTGTGGTCACAACCGGCAGTGGTACAAGCCACAAGTTGTATTGTTTTGTTTACCCTTGGGTCTTGTTTTGTGCGTGCGATTGGTGTGCGGATACTGCTGTACCCTACGTTCGAGTTCGCGGTGCAACGGTGGGTTGTAATGTTATTCTCGGTGGTACATGTAGTCTCGGTGGTTTCGGCGTCGCAATTTACAATACCAGCGTTGGAGAACCCTTCAATGTTACGTCCAGCATTGTTTATCACGCCCTTGTCCGTGGCAAGGATACTGTTGATTTGGATTTTGTTTTGTTCCCAAACGGCTTTTAATTGGAATTTTGCATTGTTTTCACCCGAGGTGTCGTCGTTCCATGGAGTAACTGCGGTGTCGAATATGTAACCCGCAACGATTCGGCTACGAATTGGTTCCCAAATTTTTACTCCGCCACTGCCCGCGGCAAGAACATCGGCGGTAACCCATCTACTTTCGGGGGCATTCCATTTAACAACATCCCAACCAAGGAAAGTATATCCGCTTCGATGTGTGGGCCATGGCATTCTTCCGCCTGTACCTGCGCCAAATGTATAACTGTATGGGACATCGTCTATTGTTCTTTTTGCGCCATGGTTCCAATTGTCAGCGACGTGACCATATACACCGCCACCAAGCATCCCGACACTTGATGTGCTGTTTGTTGTGCTGTTCCAATCTATGTATTCAATGTCATAGGTTTTTCTTTGCCACAGTGGCGTAAGGTCAACAACCCTTGGCACAACAATTAAACTTCTTGCGCCCGCAGTCGATTCACCTGTTCCGGTTATTGTTTGGTTAATCATAATGTTTGGGAAAGTCGCGCTTGTGACGGGTCTGTTCCAAGTTGTCCAAAAGTCCGCGCCACCTTCGTTGTTGCCAATCCTGAAAAGACCTTGGTTGTCACCAATTTTATAGCCTATACTGTACCAACGGTGCATGATGTCGGATTGCTTGAAAATGAAATCGTTGTCTTTGTTGAAAAGCGGGTCTGTTTCCCAACCGTCGCCTTGCGCGTATCTTGTGACGCTTGTTTTACCCGAGCAGGTACACCCGCCATGTTGTGGCGTAGTTGTGGGTACACCGTCGGGGTATGTAGTTACAGGTCCTTGCAATACATTGAAAGGTGAGCAAACGTGACCACCGTGGTTATTCCCGTCGGTATTGCTTGATTGTAAAAGGTTATCAATTCTTATTTCGTTTCTTTTCCACGCGGCTTTTAAAACGAAAGTTGTTTGCGCCGACGTACCCGCGGCATTCAAAGGGTCACTGTGTGGGCGTGAGTTCGCGGGTAGACTCATAGTTGGTCCCGAGCGTATGCCCTTGATACCGGTAGGTGCAAGTGCGTCATCAGAAGCGCTTGTAACAACGTCCCAACCAAGGAACGTCATACCCAAACGGTGTGCGGGCCATGGCAACGCGCCCGTCGTAGCAACCGGTGAGAATAAATAGGAAGAGACTCCCGTCGCGGAAATCTGTGTTTTGTCCCAATGGGAAGCAGTTGCGGCGGTAAGTTGCGCTCCTGTATGGTTTCGATAATCAATTGTGTAATCTTTCCGCTTCCATTCGGGTCGGTACCATATGGTGACAGTCCTTACGTTATTGGCGCTGTCGACACCTTGGTCGGCATCAAAACTTGATGTGGTCGGGTTGGCAACAGGTGTTCCACTTGTGTTAAATGACCTGCCACGTAGACCTTCCGGGAAATTCGTGCCACCTACCGTAATGGTTGTGCCCGAAGTCCAAATAGACCCCCCAGACCTGTCACCTGTGGTGGTACTTTCGGTCACCGCGCTTCGACCCGTTAAAGTCCGCTGTTGGAAAACCGCATTTGATGATATCCATGTGCCTGCCGGGCTCATCATCTGGCCAATCGTAAAGCCGGCGAATTCGTGTCCCTGCATACTCCATCCATTTTCAGGGAATATCAAGGTCTCGCCCAATTTATAAGTTTTTAATGCAGATGTATTGATGTTTACACCCGTGCCGTTAAATACTGTCCTGTTTGTGTGTACGTTGTTACCAGAAGCAGGTCCCGTGCAACGGCCTCTTGCGCCTGCGCAATTTTCCGCGGTGCAGTAAACTCTTGACTCTTGATGGATACCGGCTGTGGGTTCGGTGCTGGTACTGTCAATTGTTACGGTGTTGCGTACCCATGTTTCGGTTATGGTCAAGGTTGCCGTCCCCGCAGTGGTGTTTGTACCGCCGACAAGGTCACGGTATGAAATGGCGGATGCGACTTTGCTGTATAATTCGCTCCCGTCAAGCTGCCTTAAACTATAATTAGTTCCACTTGTTCTGTTAATTCTGTATATACGGTTACTGCGATCTATTTCGGTGCCCCAATCCAAATCCCAGCCCGTGAACGTCCAACCGTTACGGTTTTGGGCGGTAAGAGTTGGCTCTTTCAAGAAGCCGGTTTGTCTTGCCATTGTGTTAAGGCTTATGGTGCCTGTGGTAACCGATGATTGGTTAAGGTTATTGCCAACGTGGGTAGTTTGGGTTACACCGTCGATTCGTTCCTTTGGAGTTGCGGTGGTGACGGTCAAATTGTTAAGTGGTTCAACAGCCAAAAATACATTCAATGTGGTGAACGCATTGGGATCACCACCATGCGCGAAAACCCCAAAGCGCGTGTTGTTGGTGGAGTAAGCAGTAGATTTGGATGAAAAATCGTCTTGCCATTTGGTGCTTGTTTGGGTGCCACGTTGATCGCTGTCTACATTACTGCTACTATAAGAGCCACTTTTTCCATGAATATCACTGTAACGCATTAAATCCAATCTTGAAGTGGAACTTCCACTCGTTCCCGCCCTGACTCTGTGAGTATTTGCAGAAATCGTGTTAATTGGTGCAACCGTGGAACTACCACCCGGAGTATGACTACCACCCTTTATACTAATATCAATAAAGTGTTTCAACATACGGGTTGACTGGTTGTAGTCGGTCGAATTAAGAGCAAACTCGAATGTACCAAGATATGAAGTAGATGCTTTTGATACATTATTGGGGGCGTTCGTTATTTTCATGCCCTCATTAATATCGGGTTTGAAAATATTACCAGACTGAGTCGCGGTAAGGTCGACATTTTTAAATTGGATGTCTCTATCATAATTTTCGTAAGCACTAGTGTTTGTAAGTGTTTCGGTTGTCCATTTATTATGCTCGCATTGGTGTCCGAAAAACCACCAGGATTTACATCCCCAGTGACTTTGTTGATACCTTTGTTGATACTGTACACTTCTTGTGTAGTAATACTTGTTAAGGCTATTTGATACAGTAGTAAAAGCAACACCGTTATTAAGTGCAGAACTACCACCAGATTTAATATTTTTATTAATAATGTCACTTTCAGAAGTATTGCTCTTAATTATCAAGCCGTTTCCGTTCCAACGATTTGCATTGGTAGAGTTTGTAGCATAAGTGGTATCACCTACAATGTTTGTAACGGAAGAGTTGGAAAATGTTCCAGTCACGTTATTGAACAGGAATATATCATCATTGTATTGTGTGGCGTTATAAAAATTTATTCTGAAATTACCATTATCTTCTCTCGTCTTTGCACCCGCCGCATAAGTGTACCTGTATTCATACCGATGATAGTTTTGACTACAAGTCTGGTGACTACCGTATTCTGTCCAACCACTGTTTCCTTTTCGACGAGCCGACCCTACACTTGCCCCCGAAGGACGGTCGGCGAGAGTTTGAGTAGAATTTGTCCTCTCTATACTTGGACGATTGTCACCATCTAAATCGAAAGCCGATGCCAAGCGTGCCGTACTGCCCATCAGCGTCAACCATGTACCAAGTCCAATACCCGTTATAATAAGTGGCATAACTATAATCAGAAAAAATCTGTTTATATTTGTTTTTCTCATTTGCGCACCTTATCGTATACAATATGAGCATCAAACATCCAAATTTGTGGATGCAAGAAGGATAGTGTTCCATTTCGGGGATTCCAGTCGATAGATACTTGTATATCACGGATTTCTGATACCATAAGAGTCATATCTATAAAAAGCCTCGGGCTCATCACCACAAGCGTTGCCCCTTGTTTATTAAGTTGAACTTCATCTCCTTTCCCATTAAGGTCAAGTAATTTGTAATTTTTATCAACACTATCTATTTTCAAGTTTCCCGAAACTTCAAAGAAAGAATTTTGGATAAAATCAATAACTATTAACTTTATTGCGTCCCTAATCTCTTGAGAAGTCAGATTATCTTCTATATATCCCGTACTCCCACAATATACACAGTCAATATGTGTGTCTGAACAATCTGATGACCCACAATTATCACAGTATGGGCATTTGGTATATGATGCATACAATACAAGATAAGCATACACATTAGTATCTGCACCGTTTTCAAGACTATTGATAATACTATTTATTTTAACTTCACTTGAAAGTTCCAACACTGCGGAATCCCCAACGAAATCACTTGACGTAAATTTCTCACCCAAAATGGTAAAACTTTGGAAAGAGTATTCGCCCACAATCGGGTCGGTTTTAAGTGTCGTCGTTTTGCCTTTGCCGGCAAGCCACACACCCAGACCGATGCCGGCACTTACCACGACGACCGCGGCGACGATGAAGGCAAGGAACTTTTTGGGTATGCCGCCGGATTTTGCGCGCGGGGCTTTGGTTGGTGGTGGCGGTGGGGTTGGAATACTTGGTTGGGGCGCGGGTTGCACAGGTGCGGGGGCGTTTGGTTGCTGTGCAGGCACGGCAAAAAGACTACTTACGTAGGGCTTCGTCGGAATTGGTTCAATCTTTCGTTCTTCCCCCATGTATAGTTTTAGTATTACTCATTTAAGGGTTTCTAGTCAAATTATTTTCGTGTCTTTTTCGCCTTGACACGGGCAAGCGTTTTTGATACAATTCCCTACTATTCGTCAGTAAGAACCTGCTACGCAGAACCTTGCGCCGAATTTTATTCGTCAGTAGCTCAGCGGTAGAGCAATCGGCTGTTAACCGATCGGTCGCAGGTTCAAATCCTGCCTGACGAGCCAAACATTTAAAAGGCGCGTTTGCGTCTTTTTATTTGAGAAAGCAACCGCATTTATGCTACAATGATATGTGAAAGGCTACATCTACAAACACACATCTCCGAGTGGCAAGAGTTACATCGGTCAAACGTATCAGAAGATTGATACTCGTTGGCGTGGGGGCAAAGGATATAAGGCATGTACATTGTTGAATAGGGCTGTTGAAAAATATGGATGGGAAAATTTCTCGCATGAAATAATTGACGAAATTAACTTTGTAGACATTAAAGTCTTGAACCAATTAGAAGAAAAATACATAATCGAACTAAATACTCTTTCGCCAAATGGATACAACCTTAAAACATTTGGTGACAATAAACTTGTAAGTAAAGAAACAAGAGATAGAAATCGAGAGGCAACACTAATTCAATTTGAAATAAAAGGACATCCGATGCAGGGCAAGAAGCACACTGAGGAGGCAAAGAAAAATATGTCATTGGCTTCTATGGGACAAATCGCATGGAATAAAGGAAAAGCGGTTTGGAGTGATGAAGAAAAGAAACGGATATCAGAAACCACACAAAAGCAATTCGCCGAGAAAGGTCATCCATGGGACAATAAAAAGCAATCCGATGAGGCAAAACGAAAAATGAGTATTGCATGGGAAGATAGACGTAAGAAATTACTTAAACAAAGCCCCGTGTCGAAAAGGGAGAGTAAATCAGGATACCGTGGAGTTTATTGGTGTAAACAAAAAAATAAGTGGGTCGCGACCATCGAAGTTGAAAAGAAGACGAAACATCTAGGCACGTCTACAGATAAAAATGATGCTATTGATATACGCAAGCAAGCAGAATTAAAGTACTGGGATAAGCAAGGACAAAAGTAAAACTATTTAACACATGCCACAACGAGAGCAGCTATTGAGACTGCGATGGCAAGTAGTGCGACACCTGTTGTTATCCAATAGCGTTTTGAGTCTGATTTCTTATTCGTGAAATATGCACGACCTTCTATTAACGGTTTGACGTGCTCTACACGATAACCCCAATCGCCAGACGAAAGATTGAATCCTGTGGCTAATTTTTTATCAAAGAATTCTAAAACGATTCCAGCTTCGTCACCTTCAAATTTATTTTCACCAGCAATTATTCGCTTTAAAATTCTTTCGCTTTTTTTATCCAACTTTTCCATGGGCTGATTTTAACATCTCTCTTGATGCATTGCAACGTATTACCAAAAACCGCAACGAGATTTCTCGCTTTGATTTGTTCCCGCCTTTTCCCTATTGCAAATTGCGCGCGGCGGGTGTTATAGTATTGTGATTGGGGATAAGGAGGATTTTACTATGGCTATGACGGAACAAGAAAAGAAGATACTTGACCAATGGATTCGGGAACAGGAAGCGATTTCGAAAGAAATCATCGAAGCAAAAGGCGGCAGGTACATCAAAAGCGGGAAGACCAAAGCGGTAGGTGTGTTGCCGAACGACCAAATGATTATGCGCTTTTTGGACAGTTACACCGGGATTGACGGCGTCAAGGACGGTGGCGGTAACGAAGTCGCGGGTCATCAAGACGGCTTGGGATTTCAAAACCTTGCGACCACGTGGAAGATTTTTGAATTGCTTAACCGCGAGTGCGAAATTCCGACACAAAACGTTTCTATCGATGAAAAGAACAACATATTAATCGCGCACGCACTTACTTTGCTTGGCGCGAACATGCCTTTTGCGAACAACGGCAAAGAACACGTAAGCGGTGGTGTCGAAATCATCGGACGCAACGTGGCGACGGGCAGCATTTTGAAACGCATGCCTTATTTGCAAGAGGGCGCAGACCTTACCGACAGCAATGGCTTGCCAATGATTGAAACAAGCGTCAAGCACGACATCGAGGGTGACCCGATTTTCGCTTGGCAATACTTCGCGCAACAAGGCGTCAACAAAGACGACCTTTTGTTGGCAATGGAAAGAACCGCACGCGGGGCAAAATTCCTTACCGAAAAGTTCGCGGGCGTGGGCTTGAAATTCAAAGACACCAAAATGGAACACGGTTACACCAAGCAAGGCAAATTGGTGTTGGGCGATGAAATTTCCACGGGCACAAGCCGTCTTCGCACGATGAACGAAGGCAAGTTGACCGAAAAAGAAATCTATGAAGCCGTCATGAAGATGTGACGTCGTAGTTTTTGTATCCAAGCAATTCGTGCATAATTGTGCGGGCAAGTTCCCTTGCTTCGATTTCCGCGGGGTGCTCGAGGGGCAGGCGCTCCAACTTTATGCACCCTTGGTGGAATTGGATGGCGTGTGATAACTCGTGCGCGAATTGGAAATCTATTCTTTGATAATACGTTACGTCTTGCCCGCCCGATTTTGGATCGATGCTTAACGCGATTTGGGTGCCCAAAAATTCGGGCTTTGGGCGCGCGTGGAAAATAATCTCGCACCGGATTTCGGGTATGTCGAATTTGTCAAACAAGAAATCAATAATGCGTGGCAAATCCCGCAGGTTTTCCGCGATGAAGTTGATGTTCGACCATATTCCCCTGTGTTGAAACATGTTGCATTGTATCACAAGTTCATTTATAATGAGTTATGAAAAACTTACAAAAGTTAATTGAAGACCAAGTTGCCGCCGTTCGTGCGCAAGTTGGGGGAAATCGTGTGTTGCTTGGGTTGTCGGGGGGCGTGGATTCAAGCGTTACCGCGGCGATTTTGGACAAGGCGGTGGGTAAACAACTTACGTGCCTTTACATTGACAGCGGGCTTATGCGCAAGGACGAAACCAAGGAAATCGAAAAGTTCTTTTCAAAGTCCAAGATGAACTTCGTTGTCGTCAACGCAAAGTCGGATTTTTTGCGAGAACTTAAAGGCAAGACCGACCCCGAACAAAAACGCAAAGCAATCGGGACGCAGTTTTACAAGACTTTTTGGGACGAAGCGCGCAAGTTGGGTTTTGGCGAAAGCGACTTTTTCGCGCAAGGCACAAATCGCGCGGACGTTGAAGAAACCAAGCACGCAATCAAGACGCACCACAATCTTGTTAAAATTCCTGCGGATATAAAGTTTGCGGGGCTTGTCGAGCCATTGCGCGACCTTTACAAGGACGAAGTGCGCGCCGTGGGCAAAATATTGGGCTTGCACGACGATTTGGTGCAAAGACAGCCTTTCCCTGGTCCGGGGCTTGGCGTGCGCGTCATGGGCGAAGTTACAGAAGCAAAATTGGCTATCTTACGCGAAGCCGACGCGATTTTCCGTGCCGAAATCAAAGCCGCGAAGTTGAACCCTGCGCAATACTTTGTCGCGATAAGCGTAGAAAAAGCGACCGCAATCCAAGACGGCAAGCGTTTGGACGGCAACATATTTTACTTGCGCGCGATTGAAACCAAGGACTTTTTGTGCGCCGATGTGACACGCGTGCCTTACGAAGTTTTTGATAAAGTTGTTGCGCGAATTTTCCGCGAAGTTCCAAACACCGCGCGCGTCATGTACGATTTGTCGCCGAAGCGAAACCGCGGGACAAGCGCCACGGTCGAGTATCAATAAAACTTACTTTTTAGGGGCTTCTTTTTTAGGGGCGGGGGCTTCTTCTTTTGTGGTTGTCACGGATTCGCCGATTAAGGCTGCGATTGTGGCGACGACCAAGATGTGTTGTGCAAGATTTGCGAAGTAAACGCTTGTCAATGCGGCGCAGGCGATAAGGATGAACAGCATCCAAGGACGGTCAAGGCATTTTACAAAGCCAACCAAAATCGAGAATACAATCAAGCAGGTTGCGGCGATGGCGACAAGTATCGAACCAAGGATATAGTCGGCGGGCGCGCTTGAAGTCAAACCGAAAGAAAAGTTTGAACCTGTGCCGCCAATCCAACCAAGCAATGCGTTTACCAATGCAAGTCCGCCCGTGACAACGCACAAAATCACAGCAATTTGTCTTATGTGTTTTTTCATGATTTCAGTGTACTCTTGACTTTTGGGTTTGTCAAGCCCATACTTGGTGCAATGAAAACAATTTTGAGAATTTTGGGTTTTGCCAAGCCATGGCGGTGGGCAATCATCGGCGCGATTTTGGCAATGCTTGGGACAAGTGCCGTGCAATTGCTTTTGCCTATGGTGGCGCGGGAGTTGCTTGCGCGCATTGCTACGCCCGCGGCGCTTACAATTACCGTCGTGATTTGGTTGTCGGTGGCGCTTGCGGCATCGTACTTGTTCCGTATCTTGTTCCAATTTTTGTACGATTATTTGTCGCACAGGGCGGCGCTTAATGTCGAGTACTCTATGCGCAAGAACATGTATCGCCATATCCAAGAGTTTTCGCCAAAGTGGTTTTTGGACAAGTCTACGGGTGCGATTGCCGCGCGTGTGAATACCGATTGTGCGCGATTGGAGACACTTATTGCGCATTGCTTGCCCGACCTTATTTCAAGTTGCATCATGTTTTTTGGTTCGCTTGGTTTGCTTTTGTACATCAATCCCCTACTTACTGCTTTCCTTTGTATACCTATGCCGCTTATCCTTATCGCAAGTTTTTTCGCGCGCAGGATTCGCAAGCAATATGTTACGGCAAAGGCGCTTGACAGTGACATGGTGGGCGATTTGACGGACAACATTCAAGGGATGAAGGAAATCCAAGTCTTTAATCGCCAACATTACGAAGCCCACAAGATTGGTGACACAATGGACAAGGCGCAACGTTGTTGGCAACGGGCGGTGCTTTGGAGGTCGCTTGTAAATCCGCTTGTTTCTTTTATGCACGGTGCCGGACACATCACGATTATTTTGGTGGGCGGTATTTTGGCGTATCACGGGCACATTGCGGCGGCGGATTTGACTGCGTTCATTTTGTACATCGGGATGGTGTATATGCCGCTTGGGAATTTGGCGCGGATTTTGGAAGACACACAGGACAGTTTGACTTCGGGCAAGCGTATCTTTGAAATCCTTGACACCAAGACCGACATTTACGACCGCGAGAACGCGCAAGATGTTGGCAAGTTAAAGGGCAACATTGTGTTCGACGAGGTGTCCTTTATTTACGACAATCGCACCGATATTCCCCACCGCGAAGTTCCGCACATTTTAAAGGACGTGTCCTTTAAAGCAAGTGCCAACAAGACGATTGCGCTTGTGGGACCGACGGGTGCGGGTAAGACTACGGTTGCGAATATCTTGTGTCGGTTTTTCGACGTGCATGCCGGCAAGGTCACAATCGACGGCATTGATATTCGCGACATGACTTTGAAGAGTTTGCGCAATAACATAAGCATCGTGTTGCAAGACGTGTTTTTGTTCAACGGGACAATCGGGCAAAACATCGGGTATGGCAAGGACGGTGCGACGCAAGACGAAATCGTTGAAGCCGCACGCAAGGCTTGCATCCACGATTTCATTTTGACTATGCCACAAGGTTACGACACCGTGGTTGGCGAGCGCGGAACCCGATTAAGTGGCGGGCAAAAGCAACGGGTGGCGCTTGCTCGGGCGATTTTGCGGTGTGCGCCAATCCTTATTTTGGACGAGGCGACAAGTGCAATCGATAACACCACGGAGGAGCAAATCCAAAAGGCGATAAACCAAATTTCGGGTGAGCGCACTATGGTAGTCATTGCGCACCGGTTGTCCACGATTATGAACGCCGACCAAATCTTGTATTTGGAAGACGGGCGCGTCAAGGAGCAAGGCACTTACAAGGAACTTATGGCAAAGGGTGGTGCGTTCGCGAAGTTGGCAAGTCGATAATATTAAGTTGTCAAGCCCTTTCGTACAAGTCGAAGTTTGTTTGGATTGTGTTAAGTTTTTCCAACATTTCGTCGTAACTTGGTAACGAGTTTATATCTGGGAGTTCGAAACGTTTTAGAAACGTGTCGGTGGTTGCGTATAGAAGTGGTTTGCCGAGGGCGTCTTTTTTGCCGACGACTTCAATCAAGTTGTTTTGTATAAGTACGTGCACCGCGTAATCGGATTGCACGCCGCGGATTTCGTCGATTTCGGGTTTTGTGATTGGTTGCTTGTACGCGATGATTGCCATGGTTTCAAGTGCGGCGCGCGTCAGGTTGCGTTCGCGTACGGGGTTTAAAACTTCGGCGACGGCGTCGGCGACCGCGGGGTTAGAGCAAAATTGGAAGTTGTTGCGGTATTTGATTAGGTGTACTCCGCAATCGCCCGAGTATTTTTTGGCGAGTTTTTCAAGTGTGGCGGTGATGTCTTTTTTCGGGGTGGCAAGTTTTTCGGCGAAGAAATCCACCGACAAGCCTTCGCCCGCGACAAAGAGTATTGCTTCGATTTTTTGTTCCAATTCGTTCATTTGTGTACCCCCGTAATTTGTATATCATCAAATGCGGCGGTTTGTACAGCGTTTATCTCGCCGGTTTTTAAAAGTTCCAAGAGTGCGAGGAAAGTGTTAATCATTTCGGATTTTGTGAAATCGGGTTCAAAGAGATTGAAAAATGAGAGTTGTTTGGTGTGACGCAGGCGGGCGCGGATGTCCGTCATTTTGTCGGAGACGGTGAAGCGGTCGAGACGGACTTGGCGGGCGACGATTGGTTGGGCGTTGAATTGTAATTTATGCATTACTTTTGCAAAGGCTTGTGTCAAAAGGTCAAGGCTTAAATTTTCAAGCGTGTATTTATATTCGGGTTTTAATTCGGCGGGGTCTTTGTAGAAGCGGTCTACGTTTTCGGTTTCGCGGAGTTTTTCGGCTTGTTCTTTTAAAAGTTTGTATTCTTCCAATTGGCGAAGCAGTCGGGTTTCGATGTCTTCGGGGTCTTCTTCCACGACGGGGCGCGGCAGGATTCCGCGGGATTTGATTTCGATAAGGGTGGCGGCGACTTCGATAAATTCGGCGGCGAGGTCGAGGTCAAGGGTGTCGAGTTGTTCCAAAAATTCGATGTATTGACCGGTGACCGAAGCAAGGCGCACGGTTTTGATGTCAAGTTTTTGTTCGCGGATAAGGTGCAGAAGTAAATCGAGCGGACCTTCAAAGTCGGTCAGGTGGATTTTGTATTCTTCGTTTTTACGGGCAAATGCCATGGTATTCATTGTACCTCCTTATTGCACAAACACAAACCATTTTCGCTTTGTGTTTCGGGGTTTGTTACCTTTTCGCGACGGGCGCGGGCAGCCAAGGCGCGCTTTGAAGGGTTGGGGTCGCGTGGGCGACCGCCGCGCTTGCCGTTGATTATTGCGGTTTTGGTGCGCAAATCTTCGCCGGAGAATCGTATCCCGAAACTGCGCAGGGTTTTTTTGCCGTCCGGTTCTGTGCGGAAGGCGACGCGAAATTCGCGTATTTGTTTGCTTTTGTTGCCAAGTTCAAGTTCTTCTTCAAATGTTTTGTAGGCAGATGATGGGCTTATTGAAAAGCAAAGTTCGAAAAGTTTTTCGATTATTCTTTCGTTTTTGGCTTGCTCTTCTTTTCTGCGTTGCACGTGATACGTTTGTATTTCGTGTTGCATTTTTGAAAAGTCTTCCGCGTCGGTGGGCATTCTTGTTATGTACATAGGAAATGATAGCATGGGGTGGGCGGGGTTTGTGCGGGTTACTGACATTTATTTGGGGGTGGCGGGGTCAGTCAAGCAAGTACTCATAAGTGACGCCGTAGAAGCGGACGAATTTCGTAAGGTAGATTATCCCCCGCTTTGAAAGTCCGCGTTCCCAACGTGTTAATGTTTGAATTGAGATGTGGAGTTGTTGCGCGGCTTGCGCACGGGTTAAACCGCGGGCTTCGCGCAGTTCAATTAGTCGGTTTCCGAGTTGTTTCATATGAATATTGTACGTGGCTAAAAGCCACATGTCAACTAAAAAGTGGCTATTAGCCGTATAATATGGTATGAATAAGTTTGCCGAGAGATTAAGAGATGTGTTGAAAGAAAAACAGATTTCACAAAACGAACTTGCGGTCAAAATCGGTATGTCAAGAACCATTGTGAATAACTATTGCACGGGAAAACGCGAGCCGACGCTTGACAGTTTGATTTTGATTTGCAAAGCGTTAAGCGAGAGCGCAAACTATTTATTGGGTCTAGAAAATTAGTCCCCAAAAGTCAAGCAAACCGTTGGCGATGTAGAAGCCGATGTTGGCGAAAACTTGGGTGAAGATTAGGATAAGCATTACGACCATGAGTACCGCCATGGAGTTTGCCCGCATGAAATTCATATAGCGGTTGGTGGGCTTTGTGAGACTTACAAGCATGTTGAAGCCGTCAAGTGGGAAGATTGGCAGAAGGTTGAAAATCATTAAAAAGATATTCATGATTGTAAGGTAGAAGAAGAATTGGTAAAGGGCGAAGAAGCCGAGGTTGGATTCGACGTGGGCGCCTTGGTATTTCCAAATTAGGTACAGGCATAAACTTGCGAAGATTGCGAGTACAAGGTTGGTGAGTATGCCTGCGATGCTTACAAGGAAGTTGCCGCGGCGGAAATTTCGGTAGTTGAAGGGGTTGACGGGCACGGGCTTTGCCCAACCGAAGCCGGCGAGGCAGAAGGACAGAAGCCCAAGCGGGTCGATGTGTTTGGCGGGGTTTAAAGTCAGGCGACCGGCGGCGCGGGCGGTTTGGTCGCCCATTTTATATGCCACAAGTGCGTGGGCAAGTTCGTGCAAAACCATTGCAATCATTACGGCAAGCGCGAAAACCAACAACAGCACTATGTTGAAGTCCCATGTATAGCCTTGGCGGAACAAGTTATAAAGCACAGTTTAAGTATAGCCGTATATTACTTTGCGTCAAGTATGTTGCCGAAGTTTTGTTGGTCGCCTTGTTTGTATGTGACGGGGGTTTTGGTGATAAAGCCGTTTACGTTGTAACAGATGCGGTTTAATCGGGTTTTGCGGGTGTTGAAAACAAGGCTTGAATTTTGTTGGGCTTCGATTTGCGAGACTTTTGACGCGTCGGTGATTTTTGTGGCGTTGCCTACGTCGTAGAGTTTGAAGTCGTGGCGGGTAACGTATGAACGCGGGACAAGCACGATATGTTGGTAACCTTTTGACATGGCAATGATACGGTCGCAGTTTTCTTCGTAGTCTATGCCAAGACGGGTGTATTCGGCGCGGTGGAACTCGGTGTTAGAGAGTCCGATTGTGAAGGCTCCGTAGTACGACATTTTGCCGATTGCGTTGCACAGGTCAAGGTATTCTTTGTCCAAGCCGATGCCGTTTGTGACGGTGCCGACTTTTTCGTAGTAGTGGACGCCTTTTTGTGCGAGTTCGGTTTGGGCGCGTGCAAGGAAGTCGAGGTCGATGCCATATTCCCCGCCCGTGAACACAAGTTTGCCGACCTTTTTGTGGGCGTCAAGAATTGCGCGGAGTGTTTTTGTGGGCATGTTTTTGTTTTGGGCTTTGCCGTGCATGCAGTGGGCGCATTTGATGTTACAGCGGCGTGTGCCTTCAATGTCGAGAATCTCGGTGAATAACCGAGAGTTCCGGATAGTTTTAAATAATTCATCTGTTGACATTTCGCTTTATCATATCATAGATTTTGCGTTTTGTCAATGTCAAGGAAGTCGGCTTCGATGGCGGCGTTGACGTCGCCCATCTGCCTAACTACTTCCCTTTCATCGCTCGAAAACCGAACGGGGCGTTCTCGCTCTTCAATGAAAGCAGTTGGCGCGATGGGTTGTCTTGTTTTGTTTTCAAAAAACCACATATATTAATGTATTAGAGTTTGAAGTTTCGTGTGACTTTTTTGACGCTGTCGCCATAGTTCATGGATTTGATGTCTTGGTTTGTGACGATGTCGATTTCGCGTGTGACGTTGCCGTCTTGGGTGACGATGATTTTACCGACGGCGTGGTCGCGTTTAAATGGGGCGCGGGCGGTTTTGTCAAGTTCGATGTTTACCGTGATTGCGTCGGGTTGACCTTTTTTAACAAGGTCGTAGATGCTTTGTTTTGCAAAGACGTCGATTTTGTCTTGTGTTGCGCCTTTGACGCGGATTGTGCCAAGGCTTTGGGTTTTGTCGACGATGAGTTTATTTTCGTAACTTGCGAAGACGTGGCTCATCATATTTCCGGATTCTGCGAAGCGGGCGGTGCTGTCGGTGGCGCCGATGATTACCGCGATTGGTTTGATGTTACCGCGTTCCGAGGCGACGGTTACGCAGTGTCCGGCTTCCGATGTGAAGCCTGTTTTGCCGCCGATACAGCCGTTGAAAAAGCGGGCGTGGCGGTTTGTGTTGGTGAGTCCTGTGACGCGACCGCTTGGGTGGGTCAGGTCGTACATCCATGTAAGGTTGATTGCGGTGTCGCCGCTTTTGTACCCGTAGAACGGAGATTGCATAAGGTATTGGTAGACGCGGGCTACGTCGTGTGCCGACGAGTACGAATTTGCGGCGGGAAGCCCCGTGCAATTGACGTAGTTGGTGTTTTCAAGTTCCAACTTTTGTGCGAGGGCGTTCATGCGGTTGACGAATTCGGATTCAGAGCCCGCGATAAGTTCCGCCATTGCGACGCAACTGTCGTTGGCGCTTGCAATAATGATGGATTTTATAAGGTCTTCGACGGTGTATTCGCTGTCAAAATCCAAGAAGGCTTGGGAGCCACCCATACTTGATGCTTCTTTTGAAACCATAACTTTTGTGTCCATGGCGATTTGCCCCGATTGAATCGCGTCGTAAATCACCGCGAGCGTTGTGATTTTTACCATGCTTGCGATGGGCAGGCGTTTGTGTTCGTCTTTCGCGAACAGGATTTTGCCGCTGTTGGCTTCCATTAAGAAGCCGGCTTTTGCGGTGCATTCGATGTCGGTGGACGGCACTGCGGATGCGACGACGGCGGCGCGGGTGGTTTTTGGTGTGCATTTTTCCGGGCATGCAAGGGCAAATGCTCCGGTTGCGACGACGGTGAGCCCAAGACCAAGGGCGACAGATGTTTTGAACGATTTTTTCATACGGATAGGATTTGCAGGTTGCGTAATTTCTATACAACGAAGACGAATTTGCTTAAAATCAACCAATATAAAATCCATTCTATGAACCCGAAGATTGCGATTGCGATAAGGAAGCGGGCGGAAGAAAATAGGAACTCGCGCCAACGGATTCCTCCGCGAAGTCCGCATTGGCGGGCGCTTGCCAAATTTCGCATGCAAAAGATTATTACGCAGTAAGTTAAGACAAGCAAGGCAAGTAACAACAACAAGTACACCACAAGCAATACCGAGCCTGTTGCCATACCAAAGCGGGATATTGTCCAATATAGGCTTATGAAGAGACTGAAACCTTGGTAGCCCGTCATGACGAACACGAGCCAAACTGTCCAACGGTGCAAGCAGACCACAAAAACAAGCGCAAAGGTTATTGCGAACGAGAACAGGCGCGACATCATGATTGCCCCAAGACCTATGTTTGGGCGGATGACGCGCGACAGGTTTGTATCCAGCAAATTGTTGGAGATTAGAAGCGGATTGAACTTTGGGTTGAATACCACCGTGATTGCGATGACCACGCCGATAAGGGTGCAAATGCCAAGGAAAAGGAAAAGTTTGCGATTAAGGCGCCAATGTACGCCAAATGCACCGCCGATAGCAAAGACCCGTGGGTGGAGTTTCACATCAATGTATATGCAGGGTTATGACGGAATTGGTGCAACAGGAATTTCGACAAGCACGATTTTGTCGTTGACCGCGGAAATACAGACGCCGTATTGGCTTTTTTGGATGCAGTCGACCACCGCTTCGCCGTAGATTGCGCCAAGAAATCGGTCATAACAACTTGGTTGGGCGCCGCGTTGCAAGTAGCCAAGCGGGCAAAGTTGGATGATTTGTCCCCCGCTTGCGTGACGGATTTGTTTCAAGAGTTCGAAACTTCTTTCAAGTTCGAACATTTGGTCGCCGCCTTGAAGTTCTTGCATAACCATGAAGTTGCTTTGTTTGCCGTTTTTGCGGTTTTGGGCGAATATTTGGGCGACTTGGTCGGGGGTGTGGCGGTTGCCATTCATGTCGATTATGTCGGCGAAAGTTGCGGTGCCGACGCGTAGTGCAAGTTCGTTACAACTGCGACCCATGATGTGCACGATAAAGTCGCGGTTGTTGGTGCGCATTGTGGCTTTTAATTCGTCGATATTTTTGACGGCGGATTCACACGCGGACGAAAAGCCGAGGCTGTGGCGTGTGTATTCTACGTCGTTGTCAATGGTTGATGGCACGAATACCGTGTTGACGCCCGCGCTTTTAAAGCGTCCTGTGCCGATTGCCGAGCCGTTGCCGCCAAGCACGACCAATGCGTCAAAGCCGTTCTTTTTCATATTTGCGACGGCGGATTTGAAGCCTGCGCTTTCCATAATGCGTTTGCTTCGACCGCATTTAAACACGCAACCGCTTTGGTTGGAAATGCCCGTCGCGTTTGCTTCCGTCATTTTTACAAAGTTCGCGTCGATTATGCCGTCGAAACCGCCGACGCCGGCGTAGACTTCGATGCCTTGGGTTTTCGCGTTTAGGTAAATCGCTTCCATGCAGGCGTTCATTGCGGGGCAATCTCCACCGCTTGCAATTACCACAATTTTCTTTTTGTTCATGTTGTAAGATTACTACTTGGTTAGTTTTTTGTCCAAAGGTTTTTGCATGTAAATCGAGTAGGGCGAGTCGTCGTCACTCCACGAGTGCTTTTTCACAATTTCAAAGCCAAGTTTTTTATAAAGCGACACCGCTTCTGTGCATCGTTCGTAGGTGTCAAGCACAAGGCGTTTGGCGTTGTTATCGCGGGCGAATTTTTGGGCGCCTTCGAACAGGCGGGTGCAAAGTCCAAGGTTGCGAAATTGTGTGTCGGTGAAGACGCGGGCGATTTCGACGTAATCGTTGTCGGTGACGTTTGTAAAGGCGACACAGCCCGCAGGCTTGCCCGCCACGTAGGCAAGCAGTACATTGGGGTAGGCTTCAAGACCTTTTGTGGTGTCGGCGTTTTTCATGCGTTGCTCGGCTACCACGGTGTTGTGGTGGTCGTTTTGCAACTTGCAAAAGTGCAAGAAGTCGGGGTTCGTGTTTGGGACCTTTGTGATGCGAATCTTCATGATTATAGTTTAGCGCATGCTTTGGCGTTTGTATACTTTTTCTTGATAGCCGTGCGCAAATCGGTGGGCTTCGTCGCGGATGCGTTGCAACAGGCGCAGGGCGTGGGAGTGGCGCGGGAGTTTTATTGGGGCGTCGCGGTCGGGGGCGAAGATTTCTTCTTCGCGTTTGGCAAGTGCGATAAGCGGGAAGTTTACGCCCGCCCCCACCGCGGCGGACAGTTGGGGTTTGCCGCCGTCGACGATTAAAAGGTCGGGGGGCGTGGCGAAACTTGGGTCGGTGCCACCAAGGCGGTTAAGTCGGCGATGCAATACTTCGAACATGCTTAATGTGTCGTTGTTGCCTTGTTGGTGTTTGATTTTGAACTTGCGGTACAGTTTGTGTTCGGCTACTCCGTCGATGAACACGACCATTGAGGCGACGACGGCTTCCCCGTCCATGTGCGAGATGTCGTAGCATTCGATTTTTTTAGGCGTGGGGATGTTTAGGACTTTGCCGAGTTCTGTGCAAGCGCCGACGGTGAATTCGTGCTTGTGTTGGATTTTTTCGATGCTTATGTCGATGTATTCGCGCGCGTTTTCGTTTGCCATGGCGACGAGTTTTTTCTTGTAGCCACGTGATGCGACGGTGACGGTTTCTTCGGGGCGGACGTTTTCCAAGTAGTATTGGGCGATGAATTCGTCCAACTTTTCGTCGGTTGCTTTGGGCGAGTTGTTTTGGTTGGCGAAGTTTTGCACGCCGATAAGTTTGCCGCTTCGCACGGTAAGCACAGATACGACGAACACGTCGGCGCGTTCGGTACACCCGAATACGTCACAGTTGACGTCGCGCGGGACGTTTGTGATGGTTCGGTCTTTTAGTTTGTCAAGGAAGCGGATGCCGTTACGATAGCGTATGGCGAGCTCGAATTGTTGCAGTTCGGATGCGTTTTCCATTTTTTGGGTCAGGGTTTCGTAGGCGTTGAAGTCTTTTTCGCCGGACAGAAATTTTTTGATGTTTTCGATTGTGGTGGGGTCAGTTTTTTCGCGAACTCCAAATATGTCGTAGATTGTGTCCAAAAGTCCGTCCGCCCAGATGCCGTTGAAGTAAGGTCCAAAGTATTTGCCGCGTTTGTTAAGTTGGCGGGTGACTTCGATTTTGGTGCCGGTGATAAGGATGTATGGAAAGGCTTTGTTGTCTTTTAGAAGGATGTTGTAATGCGGTTTGTGACGCTTGATAAGGTTGGCTTCGAGGCACAGCGCGTCGTTTTCGGTGTCGCAAACGAAGTACTCGAAATCCGTGACGCGTGAAACCATGGCAAGGGTTTTAGTATCATGGTTGCCTTTTTTGAAATAGGTCGACAGTCGTTTGAACAAATCTTTTGCTTTGCCGATGTAGATGACGTGGTTGTCTTTGTCGCGCATTTGGTAGACGCCGGCGGTGTGCGGGACAAGTGCGAGTTTTTCAAGGATTTTTTCCATATCACTTCCCCAAGCAGAAACGCGAGAAAATTTCGTCGAGTACGGCTTCGGTGGCGTTGGTGCCCGTGATGTTGGAGATGTGGTAGAGTGCGGTGGAAATACAACTTGCAAGAATGTCAGGGGGGGGTACGGGGGGAACGCCCCGTAATGCGTTTTGCGCAAGCATAAGTTCGTTAAGTTGGCGGGTGTTGGCGATGTTGCGGGGGGTGAAGTTTTTGCCAAGGGTTTTTTCTATGATTTGTTTTTTTATTTGGTCGGGTTTTGATGTGCGAGATACCTTTATGACGGGTTTGTTTTTTAAGTATGGCAAGGGTGCGTCATCGAACACGAGTGCAATATCGCAGATGTATGCGGCGGCGATACTTCTTTCTACGCCGAGCTTTTCGATTTTGTTGGTGGTCTCGCATATGCCTGCGGTGTCGATGAAGCGGACTTTGACGCCGTCGATTTGCATGGTTTCGGAAACTGTGTCGGTGGTTGTGCCCGCGATTTCGGTGACGATGCTTCGGTCGGAGCCCAAGATTTGGTTGAACAAGGAACTTTTGCCGGCGTTGGGTTTGCCCAAGATTGCGACGTGGATGCCGTTGTAGATATAGTTTGAAGTTTTGGCGTTGTCCGTGAATTGACCTAGTGTTTTTAAGAACGATTTAAGTTGGGGGGCGATTTTTGGGGGCGCGACGTCTTCCGGATGGTCCAAGTATCCTTCGATTTGGGCGGAGATTTGGGTCAGTTGGGTTTCGATTTCACACATGCGGGCGTGTAACTCGGGAGACGCGTTGGTTGCGATTAGTTCCGCGTCGGATTCCGCGTGGATGATGTCGATTATGGCTTCGGCGCCCGCAAGGTTCAATTTGCCGTTTATCAGGGCGCGACGGGTGAACTCGCCGGCTTGGGCAAGGCGCGCGCCACGGTGGATTAGGGCTTCGACGATTTTTTGTAGAAGCACTTGCCCGCCGTGACATTGCAACTCGACGACGTCTTCGCCTGTGAAACTTTGTGGGGATTTGAAGTAGATTGCAATTGCGTGGTCGGTCACCGAGCCGAACGAGACTTTGACGGGGGTGGCAAGGCGGTGGGTTAAATTGCCTGCGTGCGCGATTTCAAGGGCGCGACTGCCCGAGATGCGGATGATACCTATGCCGCCGTTACCGCGCGGTGTGGCGATTGCAACGATTGTGTCAAGGGAGGTCATATGCGCGTACGGTCTCCCACAGTTTTTTGTAATTCCCGTAGGTTGTGAATTTGTTTGAGATGCTTAATGAAGAGCCCGCGGAAGTTTGGGTGCGATTTTGTGAAACAAGGTACCATGTTTGGGTTTGAAAGCGGTTGCCCACGTTATCAAGCGGTATCATGATTGAGTAGATGTCGCGGTCGCCTTGACCTGCGGGCAGTAATTCAAAGGTTGTGCGGTTGATTTCGCGGATGCTGTATTGTGGTTTTGCGAACTCGATTTCTATGGCGTTTTTGGAGTAGTTGGTTTCAAAGGTGGATGTGAAGACCGTTTCGGTGTTGTTGTTTTCTACGACTTGTTTGGGGTTGCCGCGGAACAGGTTTGAAAGCGTGTTGGTTTTGCCACCGCGGGCGAGTAGGTTGACGATTTCTTTGCGTGCGTCGTCATAGAAGGTTTCTACGCCCGCGATAAGTGGTTTGCCACGTCGGAAACTTCCCGAGGTGTTGTCGTTTAGGTAGCGGACGGCGCGCACGTTGGACAGGTCGATTGAAGCGCCGTAGGTTTTGGGGATTGCGACCATTGTGATTGATGTGATGCCGAAAATTGCCACGATAAGACCGACGGCGGACAATGCCCATATGATGTACATTTTACGCGTCATGTTTTGTAGGAATTTAGGCTTGCGCATTTGGAGCCTCCGTCGTTTTCTTGGTGGACTTTGTTTTCTTCACAGGTTCATCTGCTTTGGGGGTTTCTGCGACAGGATTTGCGTCGTTGATAAGTTGCGCGTAAGTGTCAAGGTTGTCAAGGGTTGGGGCGACCATGGGTAGATTGCGACCCTTGCGGACGCAGTCGCGCGCAAGTTCGAAGTTTTGTTCAAGTATGACAAGTTTTTCGGGGGCGGCAAGTTTTGCGTCCACGAAGCGCTTTGAGTGGCGCATGATTTCGTCAAGTTTTTGGTTAAGCACCACGAGTTCGCTGTCAAGTCGGTCTTTTTCTTCTTGTGCCTTGGCGGCTTCGTCGCGTTTTTCCATTTCGGCGATGATTGATTTCGCGGCTTTGCCGTCCATGATAAGCGCGATGTCGGCGGCGTAAATGGTTTCACGCGCAAGCAAAATTTCCGTCATGGTTTCGACTTTGGCTTTTTGTTTGGTCAAGATGTCGTGCGCCGATTTTTCCGCGGCGATGATAAGGGCTTTGACTTCGTCGTCGATTACAGATTGCAAGGCTTCGGAGCGTGGGTTTTGTGCGTTATACAGGCGCAGTGCCATTTCTTCTTCTTTGGCATAATAAAGCGGTCCAAGTTTTGACGACATACCGAACATTGTGACCATGCGTTCCGCCAAATCGGTGGCGACTTTCAAATCGTTGGACGAGCCGGTGCAGGTGTCGCCCATGAAGATTTGTTCGGCTACGCGACCCGCCATAAGCATTGCAAGGTGGGTGGTGAGGAACTTTTTGGACTTGTGGTGGGTTTCGACGTCTTTTTCGTTGGTCAAGGTATACCCCGCCGCCATGCCGCGCGGGATGATTGAAACTTCTTGCACGACTTGGTCGGGTTGCAACATGCGGGACACGACCGCGTGACCGGCTTCGTGGTAAGCCGTGATTTTTTTGTCTTCGTCGGTGATAATACGGCTACGTTTTTGTGGACCGAGAAGGACTTTGTTGATGCCTTCGGTGATGTCCGCCATGTTGATGCGACGTTTGTCTTTTTTGGCGGCGATGATTGCGGCTTCGTTCAACAAATTTTCAATGTCGGCGCCCGAGAAGCCCGAGATGATTTGGGCGACGCGTTTCAAATCCACGTCTTCGCCGATGGGTTTGCCTTTGGCGTGGACTTTAAGGATTTGTTCGCGACCCTTGACGTCGGGGAGTTGCACAACGATTTGGCGGTCGAAGCGACCTGGGCGAAGTAACGCTTGGTCAAGGACGTCAGGGCGGTTGGTTGCGGCGATTACGATGACGCCTTCCGATTTTGTAAAGCCGTCCATTTGTACAAGCAGTTGGTTCAATGTTTGTTCGTTTTCGTCGGATACGCCGGAGACGCCTACGCCACGCATGCGGGCGATTGAATCGATTTCGTCGATGAAGATGATTGCGGGTGCGTTGGCTTTGGCGGTTTCAAAAAGGTCGCGCATACGACTTGGACCAACACCAACAAGCATTTCCGAAAAGTCAGAGCCGCTTATCGAGAAGAAGTGGACGCCGGCTTCACCTGCGATGGCTTTGGCAAGCAAAGTTTTACCGGTACCGGGTGCGCCGACAAGCAGTACGCCTTTTGGGATGCGGGCGCCAAGGTCAAGGAATTTGCGGGGATTTTTAAGGAATTGTACGATTTCTTGGACTTCTTCTTTTTCTTCTTCGATGCCGGCGACGTCGTGGAATTTGACTGCTCCGCCGATTGTGTGGGTGGCGCGGTTGCGACCCATGTTGCCGAGACCGCCGCGGTTGCCCATGAACGAGCGGAAGATAATAAACATGAACACGCAGATGACGATAATCCAGACCATGGTCAAGATGTTGTCAAAACTGAACCAACTTGCACCTGCGGGCGCGGTTGGGGCAAGGCGGACTTGGTAATTAGTGTTGTAGTTGTTGACGAAATTGACATAGCCGACTTGTGTTTCATCAAGGGTTTCGATGTCAAAGGTTGGGCTTTTGATGTCGATGTTTAAAGGGGCGCCTTTAAGATAAGTAACAGCAAGCGGTTGCATAACGCTTTTGACGTACGAGTTGAACGCCGTCCAAATTGCGGACGGGTCGCCGTCGCCGCCGGTTTGCGAGTAGTAGAAGTAATAGTCGGCATGCTTTGATGGGTTGCTCATAAACTTTGTCACGATTTGTGGGTCGGCGCCTTGTTTAAAAACGCTGTCACGATAGAGTACGTAGAAGTTGTTGCCTTGTTGTACCATGGCGCGGATATTGTTTGCGGGGATTTCGAATTTGACGGCTTCGTCGGTGAACTTGGTGTGGGCGTGTTCAAAGTTCCAATCGTTTGTGCCGATGGGTGTCGAGATAAGACCGATGTCGCGGGTGAATTTGCTGTATTCCATGCGGTCGGCTTTGGAGCCTCCACAGGAACCCATGGACGAGATAACAAGGAAAAGCAAAACCCCGACGATTAAAATCATAATAATCGAACTGCCACGTTTCTTTGGTTGTGTTTGTTGTTGCTCTTGATTAGACATACAGGTATTATTACACACCACAGGTTTAAAATACAAGACTTATTTTAATAATGGGTGCGAAGTTCCGCGACCATGATGTTTTCGTTTTTTACGCCTACCGGCACCGAGTAGTGGCAAAGTTCGGTGGTCACGTTTATAAGGTCGTTTTTGCATAGGTAATTGACGATATTCATAAGTCCGGGGGTTTGGTGGGCGGCGTGGATTGTTTTGTTGTCGAATAAAGAGCCGTTGATATGATGTGTCGGGTTATTTACCGCAGCACGGATATGTCCGCATGGGTCGTTGCTTAAAACGCTTCGGATACCAAAATCGCCGTCGTCGCGGCGGTGGTATAATTCGACTTCCCCGCAAAGTATCATTTTGTCGGTCCATTCGGCTTTGTAACACATTACAGAAAAGTGTTTCAATTTTTCGGCGTATTGCATCATTTCGTCGTAAGACATGTATGCGCGCATCATGCTTGAACCTACGTTTATTGTGTCGCGCACCGAGAACATGTCGTAATCGCCTTTTGCAAGGTGGTTGTTGATTGCGGTTTTATCGAACTTTTCCAAAAACAAATGCGAAAAATGATTCAATCCAAGGCGATTAATTTCATTCCAACTTTGTTTTTTATTCGTTATATTAAACATTCAAAAATAATATAACATAATGCTTGCAAAAAGTCAATGTATGTATATAATGAAGTAAATGGAAAATCGAAAGATAATTACACAACAAGGTCATGACATTACTTGGTCGACGGTGAAACGGCTTGGTCAAATGTCGAAGTTGGCGCACCCAAAACCGATGCGCCGTGGGTACAGCGAAAGAAGTATCTCGCCTGCGGACAGTTTGTGCGATATACCCGACAACCCACACGCCATGACAGTAAAGCTTGGCAACGATTGGTTTTTCTTTTACGGCGATTATCGTGGGCAAATTGAAATGTATGACTTTGCGAAGATTCAGGCGCCTGCGGGACAAGAAGATGCGCAATTTCATGAGATGAACGCGGCGTTCAATGAGATTTTGGCGGGTTCAATAGAACACGAGCAAGTTATTCGGACGCGGTTGCGTGAAGACACTTCGTATCTGTTGTACCTTATGAAAAAGCACTCGGGGATTATTGAACAAGAAGGCGCGGACGTTCGCCACAAATTTGGCGAACACCCAAGCGAGGGTGTAGAGTGCACCGAAGCCGACCAAGCCCAAACATTAAAAAAGTTCCGCGAAATTCGTTTGGCGGGAAATCCAGATTTGATGATGCATACTGTGAAATTTCGTGCTACAATAGGCGAGTGAAATACGATTTCGATGTTGTTGTAATTGGTGCGGGGCATGCGGGGTGCGAAGCGGCATATGCAGCGGCGCGTCTTGGCAAGCGCGTGTTGTTGACTACGATTGATTTGAATTCGGTGGGCTATATGGCATGTAACCCAAGCATTGGGGGTGTGGGCAAAAGCCACCTTGTTTACGAGATTGACGCGCTTGGTGGCATAATGCCCACGATTGCGGACAAGGCGTGCATACAGATGCGCACGCTTAACAGGGGCAACGGACCCGCGGTGCAGGCTTTGCGCGCGCAGGTTGACAAGCACGAGTATCACGCGTTGATGTTGGAGTTTTTGCGGGGTGTGAAAAATATCACGATAAGAGAGTGTGAGGTCGCGGAAATTTTGGGGGGAACGCCCCAAGTTAAAGGTGTAATACTTACGACGGGCGAGCAAATCTCCACGAAGTCTGTGGTTGTTGCAACGGGGGTGTATTTGAATTCGTGCGTCTTGGTTGGGCATACAAGTACGCCAAGCGGCCCGGTGGGTTTTGCGCCCGCGACGCATTTGACGGCGAGTTTACAAAAGTTGGGCGTGCGGATGCAACGGTTCAAGACGGGGACTCCCCCACGTATCGCAAGTTCAAGTATTGATTATACAAAGACTATACCGCAACCTCCGGACACGGATTCGCACTTTTCGTTTTTGACCGACGCGCCGTGTCGCAATTTGGTGTCGTGTCATCTTACATATACAAACGAAACTACGCACAAAATCATCCGCGATAACATTGGAAAGTCCGCGATGTACAGTGGGCTTATCAAGGGTGTGGGCGCGAGATATTGCCCTTCGATTGAAGACAAGATTGTGCGGTTCGCGTCGGCGGAACGTCATCAAGCGTTTTTGGAGCCCGAGAGTTTGTCCACCGAAGAAGTTTACTTGCAGGGGATGTCGACGTCGTTGCCTCCCGATGTGCAGGCGCAATTTGTGCACACGATTGCGGGGTTGGAGAACGCGAAGATTTTGCGGGATGCGTATGCGATTGAGTACGATTGCATTGACAGTACGCAGTTGCGTCCGACTTTGGAGCACAAGGATATTGCGGGGTTGTTTTTCGCGGGGCAAGTCAACGGGACAAGCGGGTACGAGGAGGCTGCGGCGCAAGGTTTGGTGGCGGGGACTTACTCGGGTATTTGCTTCGAAAGTACGCAAACACCGCTCGCTGTCCCCCTATTCTCGCGCACGAATTCGTATATCGGGGTGTTGATTGACGATTTGGTGAACTTGGGGACGAAGGAGCCGTATCGTATGTTTACAAGTCGGGCAGAACATCGCTTGTATTTAAGGCAGGATAACGCGGACAGGCGATTGACGCCAATGGGTCGAGAGTTGGGTTTGGTGGATAACGCGCGGTGGAAAAGTTTTTGCGACAAGATGAAAAAGTTTGACTCGGGTGGATTGCCCGAGTTGACGGAGATTGAAAACAAATATTCGGGTTATTTAAAGCGCGAGCAAAGTCGCATTGCCGAGACCCAAAAGCACGAGGCTTTGGTTTTGCCCGACGGTATTGATTATCATGCGATTAAGGGCTTGCGAAAAGAGTCACAAATAAAATTGACCGCGCAAAGACCGCCGAATATTGCAAGCGCCATGAAAATCAGCGGAGTTACCCCCGCCGATATTAATGTTTTGTTGGTTTATTTGAAAAAGTTTCGCTGATTATTCTTCGTCGTCTTCATCTTCATCGTCGTCGATGCTGTCGTCAAAGTCGTCCAATGGGTCGGCGCTGTCTTCATCGTCGTCGTCGTCATTGTCGTCGTCTTCGCCTTCAATTTGCATGCCGATGATGTCAAGGTCGTCATCGTCGTCTTCATCGTCGTCGTCGATTTCTTCGCCCGTTTCGCCGCCTTCGATGCCGCCGTACAATTTGTCGATTTCTTCTTCCGTCAAATCGGTTTCCGACATGCAGGTACCACACACGGTTTCATCTTCCGTGATATAGTTAATCTTGCAAATCGGGCACAGACCCATTTTGTTTTCTTCGTCGTCCGTGATGTACAGGGCTTGGTTTTTTTGTTTGCAAACAGGGCAAAGTTTGTCCTTTTTCAAAATGAAATTCAGTTCGCAAACGGGGCATTTGATGTATGTATTTTTCACTGGTTTATTATATACAAGAAAGCGTAACAAATTGCAACTATTTTATTGCGGTTTCAAGAAACCAATATCCAACCGGTGCCGGATTGGGGTGGAAGGGCGATTGTGTGGTCGGGCATGCGTGTCCATATCGCCCGAAGAGTTATGTCACGGTCAAGAACCCAATATCCATTATTGTTAATTACATAAATTCGATTTTGAGCAAACTCAAAATCTACAAGTTCATTAAACACGAGCCAATAACCATTAGAATCGATGAAATCTGTATCATTCCACCATTCATAATATCCATCAAACCGATACCCTTCCCTTGTCGGAGCAACAAAACCCGGAATAGGAGTTTTGGTGCCAGAAAAACTATTACAGTTTGGATATACATAATCACCAACTTTTATCGTGATGCTTGAAGTCCCGCCGGTTCCGCCCTGTTTATTAAATGTAATAGTTGAACCAGCCGATGACGGCAAATCCCCCGCACGCGCGGGCTTTGCGCCAATTGTCGCAGTGACAATTAGTACAAGTCCGGCGAGAAGTGAAAACCCGCCAAGTAAAAATAATGTTAGTTTTTTCTGTTGTTTAAACAAAATGTGCACCCTCTTATGTGGTGCACCCTCTTGTTTTTAGTATATCATACTTGCGGAATTTTATCAAACGATTTGATTGACAAAATTTGGAATTCGGGCAAAAATTTAGTGTATGGCAAGAAGTCTTGACGAATGGGTAATGTTAATTGCAAAAGTCCTTTGCGCGCTTGCGTTTTTTGTTGTGATGTTTGTGTTCAATATTTTGTGGTTTTTCATCTTCCCTGTCGTTTTGATGGTGAGAAGCAAATTATCAAGTCTTGACCTTTATACAGACATGAACATGTTTACACCGCTTGAATTGTGGGGCAAGTTGGTACGTCGGTTCTTTGGTTTAGATTGACAGAAGTTTCAAAATGTCGGCGCGTGGGGCGACGGCAAGATACAAGTACAGGCGCGGACCGTCGTCGCGACCGAACAGCAAATTATAGAAAATTTTGAAGGCGCGTTGTTGGGCTTCGAGGTTTGCTTTTTTGTCTTTTGCGGGGTCGTTGATTACCGAGTACAAGAATTCTTGGATTTCTTTTTCCGTGGGGGTTTTGTTTTTCAAGTAGTCGTGCAACTTGGTAACTAGACTTCTTTCGCTATCGTTCAAAGAAAACGATGTGTTGGGTTTTTCAAGTAATTTGTAAAGTTTTTCGGGGCAAAAATTTTCAAGCCAATATTTGACTTTTTCAAGGCGGGACAGGTCGGTGTCTTTTGCAAGTCCAAGCATTTTGCGGACGATGCCCGCGTCGAAGTTGGCAAGCGGTCCGACGGTTGCAAGCGTGCCAAAACTTACGGCACCGGTGTTTTTTTCTTTATCATACTCGGCATAGTGGCGCGCGATTGTGTCGTCGAAGCCGAATTCGAAGAAGTCGCGCGGTTGGTACTTTTCGAAAAGCCAGCGGATAATTTGCGGTTCATAGATGTTCAAAATCATCGCGGGGGTTGGGGCGTTGCCTTTGCTTGACGAAATTTTGACGGCGTTGCCTTTGATGCCGACGAAGCCGTATTCTTGCGCGACGGGAGGTTCGTTGTTGAAAATTTCACGCGAGATACGCTTTGCAACGTCATGGCTGCCACCGTGGCTCATGTGATCGGCGCCTGCGGGTTCGAACGCGATGCCTTCCGCCGCCCAACGCATTGGCCAATCGACCTTCCAAACAAGTTTCAATTGGTCGCCGAATTTTTGGGTGGGATAGTAGGTTTCGCGCTCGCCTTCTTCTGCGCCTTGGGTTTTGAACGAGGTTATGATGTCGTAAATTTCCTTGCGCTTCTCCACGGCAAGGGCGATTGCTTTGTCATAGCGACCGCTACGATATTCTTTGTGTTGGTAAATGTATTTGATTGGGATTTCGTTCAGGCCCATTTTGGCAAGGGCGTCTTCGAATTCTTTTTCGAAGTGGCGGGCATAGGATTCCGATTTGCCGAATGGGTCGGGTACGTCGCAAACAGGTGTGCCGATGTATTTTTCATAGCCACTTACAACAGCAGAAACGTTGGCGGGGACTTTGCGGAATCGGTCAAAGTCGTCCCAAGAGAAAATCATGCGGACTTTTTTGCCCGCGCGCTTTAATGCCACGCCGACAATGTAGGTGGTTATGAACTCGCGGAAATTGCCGATGTGAACGCTGCCGCTTGGGGTGATACCGCTTGCGATTACGAACTCGGTTTTTTGGGGGTGTGCGGCAATGACGTCTTGTGCCAATTTGTCCGACCAATGTATGAATTCTGCCATGATTAAAGATACTATGCACGTGGACAAAAAGCAACCTCCTGTTTCAAGTGCCTTCGACCGTTATTTCATGGGCGAAAAAGAAGGCGATATAAACATAAAAAAAGAAATGCCAAAGCGTGGTATTACCGAGCCTCCTACACAATCGGTTGTCAAAGGTCCGCGTGAAGGTTATATCGAGAATATTGACATCAATTTGCAACTTGTGATTAAACGTATCAAGTCGCAAGATTTGCAACTTGAACACATGGCGGTGGGCAAACACACCAAGACAAAGGTCACGGTTATGTGGCTTGACGGCGTGGCGGACAACAAGATTAAGGACAAAGTTATCAAGCGCATCAAGGACATAAATATCGACGGGATAATTGACAGTTATTATGTCTTGCAGTTTTTGCAAGAAAAAAAGTCGTATTTGTTTCGTCAAGTAGGGGGCGACGAAAAGCCCGATGTCACGGCGTCGAAGTTGTTGGAGGGGCGCGTGGCGATTTTTGTGGATGGAAGTCCCATTGTTTTGTCGGTGCCTTACATCTTGTTTGAAGACATACAAAACAGCGACGATTATTACACAAACGCGGCAGGTGTGTCTTTGCGGCGTTTTATTCGCGTTGTGGGGGCGGCGATTTCGATTTTGTTGCCAGGGATTTATATCGCAATGCAACTTTATCATTACAACATTGTACCGTTGAAGACGCTTATCGTTTTGTCGGATACTACGCGCAATGTGCCGTTTACACCGCTTGTCGAGATTTTGCTTGTTCTTATTTTGTTTGAAACCTTGTACGAAGCGGCGCTGCGTATGCCCCGCCATCTTGGTATGGCGACAAGTTTGGTGGGCGCGCTTGTATTGGGTGATACAGCGGTGCGTGCGGGATTGATTTCGCCGCCCGCAGTTTTGGTCGCCGCTTTGTCGGGGATTATGATGTACATTATTCCAAATCTTGCACCACAGATTTCGTTGTTGCGGTTTTTCTTTTGTATTCTTGGCGGGATTATGGGGCTTTACGGGCTTGTCATTGGGTCGATTGTTTTGTTTGTTTATATGTGCAGTCTTGACAGTTACGGGGCGCCGTTGTTGGCGCCGTATGCTCCGTACATTAAAAACGATTTAAAAGACGGCATTATTAAAAAGGAAGTTACCGATATGACTACGCGTCCAAAATCGTATAAGGTGCCCAATAAGAAACGCGCGGGAGGTAAAACTTGAACAAAGCGATATCGACACGCCAACTTATAATCTTTTACGTGATTTATTCGTTTTCGATTAAGTTCCTTTCTTTGCCGGCGCTTTTGTCGCAAACGGCGGGCAAGGACGCGTGGATTTCCGCATTGATTGGGACGGTGATAGAGTTGGCGATTTTGTTTCCCATTTTGTTGTTTGTGTCGCGGGGTAAATTAAATATCGAAAAGTTCACGATTATTTTGTTGCCGATTTTTTTGTTCCAAGTTTTAATACTTACCAACCAGACTTTTAATTTGTTGAACGATAACTTGTTTGACAAAGTGAATCGCAATTTGTTTTCGATACCGCTTTTGTTGTTGGGTGTGTTTTTTTGCATGATGCCAAGTCGCGCGATTTTTCGTTCGGGCGAGGTCTTTTTCGTGTTCATAATTATTGGAGTAGTTTTGTCGGTGTTCCCCGCAATTACAAGCATTAACGCGAAAGAAGTTTTGCCGATTGGTTCAAGTGGTGCGGGGTCGATATTTTTAGCGGTTGCAAAAAACCTGATTTATTTTGAAGCCTTTTTGTTTCTTTTGATTTTCAAGGGCGAGATTCACGTGGCGCCGCACTTTTGCAAGAAGTTTATGACAACTGCGGTTTTGGTGGGCGTGTTCTTTGTGTTTTTTGTGTTTATGTTTACGTCTTTGTTTGGTCCGCTTGCGCCCACGAAAGACATCGCGATTACCACTTCGTTTATTGGGCGATTGGATTGGCTTTTGGTTACGTCGTGGTTGCTTCTTATTTTGTTGCGGTTCGGGATTACGTTTTTTTGCGCCTATAAGTGCGTCAAGAACATAATTCCCGCAAAGTCGTCGGGGATTGTCACCGCGGGCATTGCCGTGGTTTTGGCGGTTGCGGTGTTTGTTGTGTTCACCTTTACGGGGGTGTGGTATGCTTAAAATGATTTGGCAAAAGAAAGCGTTGATATTGTTTTTGGTTGTTTTGGTGGCGTTGTTACCAAGCGCTTTGACGCGCCCCGCGCAAATGACGACCAAAGCCGTGTTGACCGAAATCACAATCGACCATCAAAGCGGCGAATACGTGTTGACCGGCGAGATGATAGACCTTAACGCGCCCGCCGATGCCGAGTCAAATACCACGACAGTTACCGCGTCTGCGCCAAGTGCGGCGGAGTGTATCAACAAAATCGCGACGGAACAGGGCAAGCAAGTGTCCTTTGCGCATTGCAAGTACATTGTGTTGGGAGAAGGGCTTGCGGATGAAGACGTGACGGGGTTGTTGCGGTACTTTTTGTATCGAACCGAATTGAATAACAGTTGTCAAATCTCGTGGAAGCAAAAGGGCGACCGCACTACGATTGAACAATTTTTCAAGGACTATTTACGCGCGCATTCTGCAAGCGTTGTCGCAAACGGGGCGTTCGAGTGCGCGGTGTTTCGTGACGGGAAGCACGCCTTTGATTTGGACGAAACGCAAACCGACGCGTTGAACTTTTTGTTGGGCAAGAAAATCAAGAGACGCTTGGTGCATGAGAACGAAGTCTTGCACATATCGCGCAATTCGTGCAAGTTTAAGACTTCAAACGGCATAACCACAGTCACGATTAAAATCAGGGCGCAGTTGGAAAGTAATCCGCTTGCCACACGGGCGCAACTTGACGCGATTGAGGTGGCTTTGCAAGATAAGTTGCGGGAAGACGTGCGGGATACACTTGATGTGTTGTATCCGCGTGCCGATATTTTTGATTTGAAAATGAATAACCCTATGTTCGTTATTAAGATTGACATAAGCGTAAATTGCTAATATCCTTTAAGCATGAGTGGGGACAAGAAAAAAGCGCTTTTCATGACGCGCAACACAAAGATTGTTATAACCCATATTGCGGCGGCGTGCACGTTGTTATTTTGTTGCTGTTTTTTCTTTTTTCAAAACACCGGCATGTTCAAGTCCGACATTACAAGTTACATGGCTTGGTCGCCGATTATTTTCTTTGCGGGTCTTATTTTTATTTGCTTTTACATTATTATGCTTGTATTTAATTTGGAAGCCCGCACCACGCACAATGCCGACAAGTATGACCTTGCGTACAAGATTATTTTCGGCATTACTTTGGCGGTGTTGATTGTGCGTTCGTTTTTGGGCGATTTCATGTGCACCGAAAGTTGGTGTGGCACAAAAGGCGAGGACGGCGAAATTTTGACTTGCCATGCGGTGACTTTGTGGTATGGCACGTCGTTATACGTCACAATTACCGTAACGGTGGTTGCGGTTATAAGCGGTATTGTCACGTGGTTGACGCCCAAAATCAAAGACAACGACAACAACGAATTTTAATTACATACAAAAATGCAGATTCTCTTCGGCAATGTGTGCGTTGTCGGTGCGTTCAAGGCAACTGTCCAAGTAGTTTTGTTCGGGCTCTAACGGGTCAAGATGTGAAAGATACATCTTTTTTGCGCCCGAGATATTTTTTAATTCCGCGCAATCGTATGGTTGTATGTGGCGGAAATGTGGTTCGTCCTTTTGTGGTATAGTACATTCCGAGATAATCGCATCTGCGTTTTTAAAAAAGTTCGCGCACAATTCAACATCGTCGGGTCGTATGTCCCCTGTGTATCCAAGTGCCGCGTCGTGGTTTTTGACTTTCATGGCGTAAGAGTCTTTGCTGTGCTTGGTTTTTCTAAACATTAGACATGTTCGTCCGTTATTGAACCAAAGGTTGTCATTGCCCGAGTACCTGTAAATTTTCGCGACATCTTTTGCAATGACTCCGCGTTCGATACTTTTGTTTTCCAATTCATGTTCATATTGCTCGGGCAAATAAATCGAGATTTGGGGGACGATGACTTTCTTTTTCCTCATTTGTACCGCGGTATATAGGATGCTTCTCATGTCCGCGATGTGGTCGTGGTGTCCGTGGCTTATCACAAGTTTAAGGTTTTCGTAATCGGCGACATCCAAGTTGCTGTGCGAGCCGGAGCCTGCGTCAAGTACGAAACTGCCGTCTTCGGTGCGCACCAAATAGCCGACGCCTTTTTTGCCGTTAAGTTGGAACGGTGATTGATTTCCCAAGATTTTTACTTCCATACCAAGGCCTCCACTGCGGGCGGTACAAGTTTGTCAATCGGTTTGCCCTCGGACATAAGGGTTTTGACGCGGGAACTGCTTACTTCTTTTAAATGTTCGGGCGATTTGAAGTAAAACGTTTTAAGTCCAAATCTTTCGGAATTAAAGTTTTCGATTTGCTTTTCATAAGGCATGTCTTTGTCGTCGCGAACTCCGCGCACAAGCCAATAGCATTCCATTTCCAAGGCTTTTTCGCCGGTAAGTCCGCCGTAAACGACGCAATCTACGTTTGGCAATTGGTAATCTTTTGCGGTTTTAAGAATTGCGTGTTGCATTGAGTCCTTATCAAACCTGCGCAATTTTTCGGGGTTGACCGCGATGCCGACGACGACTTCTTCGAAACTTTGGCTTGCGCGTTGCACGATGTCAAGGTGTCCCATTGTGAACGGGTCGAAAGTGCCGGCAAAAAGTGCCCTGCTTTTGAAATCAAATTCGCGCACGACTTTAAAGTCGGGTTCGTTGTATTCCAAGGCGGCTTCTTCGCGTTTGTCAAAGTATTCTTCGTCGATGTCGTCGCGCGTCAAAACTGCGCGTTTGCGTGCGTCGGTGCCTTTTTTGATAAGGTGTTTTTCGGTACACATATCATAGTACTTTGTCATAGGTAAAAGCGCCCAATCGATGACGGCATCTACTCCGCCGCCTTGTGCAGAAGACAAAATGCGGTCAATGACGAATTCGATTTCTTTGTAAATTTCTTGGTTGTATTCTTTCAAAAGTGGTTTGTTGTTGAACAAGATTTTCCCAAGGGCTTTGCGGTCGATGGTTTTAAAGTCGGTGCCTACCAACTTGTTTATATTGTCGCGGACACGATCCACCGCCAAAAGTTCGTGAACAACTTTGTCCACGTCAATCAAAAGCGCGCCACGTTCGCGGCTTAACCTGCGCGCGTAAGTGCTTTTGCCACTGCCACTTTTACCACAAATCCCAATTATATTCATTCCCATAAGAATACCATATTCAAACCGGTTTTGCAATACCCTATATTTCGATAATTCGGTGTAAAACACTACTGTAAATATATGATTTTACGTCCAGACCCGTCGCTTTGGTGACCGCGGCGGCGTACATTTCAAGTTGTCCGCAGTAAAGTTCGCGGAGTCGGGCTTCGTTTGCGTGCGTAGTTTTATAGTCCACGATGAACGCGCGCCCATTGCCTGTGGCAAGCAAATCTATGACGCCTTGCACAAGGATTTGTTCGCCATAGATTTCCACATTTTGAAAGACCACGATTTCGCGGTGCGTCGTCATTCCGCGCGTAAAGTCGTCGATGATTTGGGCGCATTTGCGCGTCGCGTCGTCAAAGTATTCTCCCGTTTGCATAGCCGTATGAAAGCGCGTGCCATATTCGGTGCCGCGGTCTTTGTCAAAGGGGCTTCGTTTGGGCAAGGTTTCGACGTATTCTTCTTCCGCTTTGGTTAAACTTGTCACGGAAGACTTTATCGGCATGTCAGTCGCCGCTTTGAATTTGTAATTCCCTACTGCGTCAAAGCGGGCGCGAAGTTGTTTGACGATTGCGGGGTTGGGTTTTGCGGTCAGCACGCGTTGTTGTTTTGGGGGCGCGGGTGCGGGCACGTCGTCAATCGAAATCGTGTCGGTTGGGCGGATGAAATCCAAATAATTGCGCGCGCCGAGTATTTCAAAGTCGCTTTGTATAGTTGGTTCGTATCCGTGACCCGAGCCGACAATGAAAAGCCTATCTTTTGCGCGCGTCAAGGCGACGTATAACAGGCGCATTTCTTCCGCGATTTGGGATTTGGTTGATGCGATGCTTGAACCCAATCGGGCAAGGCTCATGTGTTTTTTGTTGTCGTCGGGGTTGGTGCTGAACACACACATGCCCAATGTCTTATCAAGCATTATAGATTTGCGCTTGTCCGCGCTTGAAAAAATTTCGCCGGCGCCGTACAAAAACACGATTGGGAACTCTAAACCTTTTGCCGAGTGGATGGTCATTAACTTGACGCAATTACCTGCGGGGCTTACGGGGATTTGGATGTCAAGTTGCCCGTGCAAAAGCATGTGCGTGTATTGGGCTACGGTGTCGGCATAGGTCGCACCCCTTAACTTGTTCAAAAAGGTGTAGATATTGCGGACGCGCGCTTCGCCGTCGGGGGTGACAAGAAGCATGTTTATGATGTTGTGCTCCGTGATAAAGGTTTGCAACACGTCGACGACGCTGTGGGTTTTGCAAAGTTCGTGGTACTTTTTGCGGTCAAAGTCGCCAACGAAACTTTGTTCGACAAGTACGCGCGGTAATTCATAGGTCAGGTCATTGCACGCAAGCAACATGTTGTTAAGAAGCGAAATTTCGTACAATTCGTCGGTGTGGGCGCGCTTGTCCGCCATGCAACGTATGCCCACCGAGTTCAAGGTTCGCGTCAATGTGTCGAAATTTTTTCTTTCGCGTGCCAAGATTGCGATGTCTTGGGGCTGCGTGCCGTTTGCCAAAAGTTCGCCGATTTGCGCGGTGATGTATCGGGCTTCGTGTTCCGCGTCGCCGTTTTCGATTACCGTGACCGAAACGGCGTCGGTTGTGCCGTTCGGGATTTCAAATCGCGACGTGTTTTCGTAATCCAACAGTGCGGTGCCGGTGCGCATAGTTCGGGAAAAGACTTGGTTTACAAAGCGCAAAATTCCGCCGTTCGAGCGGAAGTTTTGGTTCAAGTAAACGACGTTGGAAGTTTTCAACCTGTCGGTGAAAGCCGCGGAACTTGTGCCACGGAACGCATAGATGCTTTGTTTGATGTCGCCCACCGCAAACACCGGATTTTTGCCGGCGACAAGTTGCAGAATTTGTTCTTGCACGGGGTTGGTGTCTTGGTATTCGTCCACAAAGATGTATTTATATTTTTCTTGTGTGCGGGCGCGGATGTCGTTATGTTGCAAAATCTCCGTTGCGCGCCGTTCCAAATCCGCAAAGTCCAAAAAGTTGCGCGTGTCTTTTGTGGCGCGATATGCCGCGGTGTATTGGTGCAGGAATTCGATTACCTGCGTGACAAGGGTGCGGTCGGCGGCTTGGTTTTTTAAAATTTGTTCGGGCGACAGGATATATTGTTTGCAAATCTTGTCGCGCAGAATTTCGTTAAGCCCGTCTTTTGCGGTGTAGTATTCGCTGTCGCGGCTCATACGTTTAAGTCCTGTAAAGGTCGTTGCGATGTTGTGCAGGTCGTCGTAACTTTGCACGCCCGCAAGCCGTTTTGCCCAAGCGTGGCAATCCATGTCGGGCGGGAACTTGTCCACATAGTACGCGCCGGCGTCGCGGTAATGATTGACGATGATTTGGTGCGCGATGTTTTTTTGCATGTCTTCGGTATAGCCAGCCAATGCCGTGGTTTCAAGCCAATCCGAACTTTGCCATTCCAAAAACTTGGCGGTGTTTAAGATTATATCTTTAAGACCTTGGCAACCCGTGGGCGTGCAAAAGTTGTCAACCAAAGGGTGACCCCCTGGACCCCAATCTTCTATCAATTTATCAAGTGTTTCGTTTTGCATTGCGCGGGCGTTGTCTTCGTCAAGTATCGCGAACTGCGGATTGACCATGGCGGTCGAGAAATGCGATTGAACCAAGTTTTCACAGAACTTGTGAAAGGTACCAATCGCGATTTGCCCGATGATTTGTTGGTATTTTGCGCCAAGTCTGCGCCCGAGTTTTTCTTTCATATCGCGCGCGGATTCGTTTGTAAATGTCATCACAAGTATGACGTCCCAAGGCGCGCCCGTTTCAATCATAGTGGCGATGCGTTCAATCATGACGCTTGTTTTGCCGGAGCCTGCGCTTGCGGGAACAAGCAAGTTTTTGTCGGTGCCGGCGGTTATCACTTTTGTTTGTGCGGGTGTCCATTTTTTGCTCACAACTTCACCTCGCACATGCCACGGTTTGGGCAATATTTGCACACGTCTTTGTGCGCCGGCTCGCGCGTGATTTTTCCGCGTTTGATGTCCGCGATTAAATCGGTGGCGCGCGCAACAGCGGGAGCGATTTCGTCGACGCGGACTTCGCGGGGTTTAAGTTCTTTAAGGTTCAAATATTCCCCGCCCGTGGCGCCAAGAAAATGCATGTAAAGTGGGACCTGCAAACGTATCACGCCTGCGCCACCGCTTTTGTAATCCACGACGTGAAGTTGGTCAAGGTGCGCGTCGATACGGTCAACTTTGCCGCGCACTTTGACGCCGTCAAGTTCGCCGTCGATTTCGTGCTCGAAGTACTTGGGTTTGAAGTCGCGGGTTGCTATGCTTTCTGTAAGGTAATTTGCAATTTGTTTGGCACACTTTTTTATCGCGCGCGTCATGTAATTGGGCAATTTGTAATCGCGTAGAACGGCTTCAATGGGGGCGCCTTCGCGTACAAAGCGTTCCGCGAATGTGTGCAGGATTGTGCCGACAACGTGTGGGGCGACGGCGTTTGGGGGCTCGAAAGGCTTTAATTTAAGCACGCGCGTAAGGTAAAAATAGTACGGACATTTGGCGTAGTCTTCCAATGCGGTGACGGATATTTTGTCGATGTCAAGTGCGACGTTCGCGGGCTGTTTATCAAGTTGCGGGATTTTAAAGTCCGCCATGTCACTTGCGGTTTTGACGCTTGCAAGGTATTCCGCGGTCTCATTGTTTTGGAAGGCTTCCCCGTTGCCGATGCCGGCAAGCACACGGGTTTTTGCGAACGAACGACACGCGATGTCGGCGGTGCCTATGGGAAACCCGTGGGCAAGTGGAGTTGGGGTGGCGTGCTCTCCCCTGACATTGATTGCGGAGTAACTTATGTATAGACCTTGTGTCGCGCTTTGCATTATGTTGATTGCGTGGCGCCAAGCCCGTGTGGCTTGCAACGTTGCGGTGGGTTCAACGTGGATTTTCATGGCGCGAATGTCTTGTTCCGTTATAATGTCAGTGTCGGGCACAGGTGCGGGGAACGCGGTTGCGCCGGCGATAAAGACGTGGGGGATGAAAGTGGGCTCGTATTCCTTGGCGCCGACAAGCATTACGCGGTCAAGGTTTGCGGGCACGTCGGAGATTTTTGTCGCGGTCAAAAGTGTGCAAAACATGTTGGAGAATTCGGTTACGGTGATTTTTTGGTCGCCCAAAGTTTTAGTCACGACGTCAAGGATTTCGATAATTTTTTCTTCCGTCGCGAATTTGGAAAGTTGTTTACAGATTTGGACAACAGTCGGGTTTTTGATGACAAGTCGTTCTTTGACCCAAGGAGAGTTATTAAGAAGGTCGCGCAAATACTTTCCTTCAACCGTTTCGATAAGTTTCATACCGACGTCGACATTGACGGGAATTTGGGAACTTTGCAAAACTTGGGTAAAAATGGGGGCTGTGTCTTCATAGTCGCAAATCACCACCACGATGTCGCGAAAGCGCGCTCCGTTTGCCACAAGGTCGCAGATTTTGTTGGCGACGGTTGCGGCTTCGTCGTATACATTTTCACAAGGCAAAACGAATTTCATTAAGCCTCCCTTCAAGTTCCGAACCGTCGCGCACACCCACGGTAAACGACCGCGCGGTGCGGGCGATGCGGGCGAAGACTTCTTGGCGTTGGCGCGACACGTATTCAAAGCCCGTCATGTAAACGTGGGCGGATTTGATGACTTCGTTTTGTGTGACGTTATTTATAAGCCAATCCAAAACTCCTGCGCCGTCGATTTGTTCGCCGATAAGTTGTTTGTATTTGGTGCGGATGACCGCGATGTCGTGCATTTTGCGCGCCGTGATTTGGGACTTTGCGTTGCCCTCCAATTTGTCAAAGTCCGCGTCGCATGATGTCAATTGGTTAATTGTATTAAACATTTTCTCCGCGAACGCGTATTGGTGTGCACTGTTTCCAAAGTACAACAAATCGCCGCGGACTTCTTGAATCGCGCGCCACAAAAAAAGCACGCCGGTGGTTTTGTCGATGACGAGCGTCGCACCCATATTCAACACGTTAAACAGCATCGAAAACGTCACAACACGGCAATTCAAAAGGCACGGGGCGAAAGACGCCAAAATCTTTTCCGCGGCAAGGGTGAACCTGTCGGGCACAATCACGAAGATTGGGGCGATGTCGCGGCGTTGGTTGATTTGGGCAAAGCCTGCCACGGCACGCAGGACTTTTTCGTTGACGGCGCAAAGGTTTTCGGCGGTGAGGGTGCTGATTTTACTCACAACAACTCCCCGACCAACAGTATCGTTGCGCGGTTTATCGGCAGGCGCCCGCTTTTGATTTGGTACTCGTAATCCAATGCGGTTTGGTATAATTTGGTCGCGAAGTCGGAAGTGACCCATCGCCCGTCGCGTCGCGTCGAAATCACGGCATAAGGGTGCACGCCCAAGTGTTTCGCCAAATCACCGTCGCCGACTTTTGCGTTGGCAATGTAGAATAGTCGTTTCGCAAAAGAAACAAGACTTCCGAAAACTGCGTACTCGTCCACGTCGCCGGACAACAAATTTTCAAGTATTGTGCGCGCCTTGGTTGCGTCTTTTTTTAATAGCGCGTTGCCAAGTTCATAGACTTGGTATTTTTCGGTTTTCGTTACGATAGCATCTACTGCTTCGGCGGTCACCGCGCCGTCACAGTAGGCGTCAAGTTTTTGCATCTCGCCATTGACGCGGGAAAAGTTGTTCTCGCACGCGCGCGCCAAGATTGTGGCAATGTCGGGGCTGAACTTTTTATTTTGAGTGATAAGGCGCACAACAAGGGCTTCCGCCATTGGGTTGCAGTCCACGGGGACAATGTCTTTTTTGGCGCACTTTTCCAAAATTACGCGAGCGTCGCCAACACCGCGCACAACTACGGCGGTCTTGCCACCGAACATTGAAACGTTGGATAATGCCGCATTTATTTGGTCGTCGGTTACGTCGTCGTCAAAACGCACAACATTAAGGTCGTTGGTGCCTGTGGCGGTCAATATCAAATCGATGGCTTTGTTCACCAAAAATATGTCGCTGCCCGTCATGGTGTACGCCGGGGCGACTTTGGTTTTAAGATTCTCGCGCAATTCCGCAAACAACATCAAATTATTTTACACCAAGAACCCGATTAAGTAAACACCAAACAATGCACCCGCGGCACAATATTTGTACAAGGGGCGCACGAACACAAACCGCGTCGTCAAAATCATCGCGACAAGGTATGCCAAAAACCACGCTCCACCATTGCTTATGTGGATTTGCGCACCCCACCAACTTGTGATTTCGCCCATGCCCAATCGCACAAATGTCACAAGCCAATCGACGGGATATAACAGGATTTGCCCCACCCAAGTCAAAAGCGCGACCAAAGATATGCAGAAACTTAACGCAAGAATTGGCACGAAAATCAGGTTGCAAATAAGCCCATATGTTGGGAACACGCCGAACATTTTGACAAGAAGCGGGAATATCGCGATATTTACCGCGACGTACATGCTGACACCTCTTATCAAAAACATTTGGCATGTGTTGACCCAATTGGGCGTCTTTTTGATAAGGGTACGTTTAAGCAGTCTTTCGGTGGGCATATAAAACAAAGCAATGCCAAGCATACACACATACGACAATTGGAACGACCACGATGAAAGTGCATACGGAAAGATTAAAAGGGTCGCAATTCCCGCCATGCAAAGCCCCGACAACATGTCGGAGTTTCGCAAGTAAATTCGGTTGAAGAACATAACGATAAACATTATTGTCGCGCGCAAAATCGGGAAGTTGAAATCGCAAAGGTAACAATAAAACAATAATACCGCGGCGACAATTGGAAGTTGGGCTTTGCGGTTGACCCGACAAAGTTTTAAAAATGGCAACAGCATCCCGACAATAAGCGCTACGTTAAAGCCCGACACCGCAATAACGTGAACTATACCACCGATTGTGAAACTTGCGTCCAAATCGCCGTCAAGCGAACTTTTATCGCCGAACAACATCGAATGCAAAAGTCCCGCGTTTATGTCCGTCATATATTTGTGTAAAAAACTTTTGCTGTACCGAGATATTACGTGTTTGACTTCGTTGCTTTTGTCGCCCACCGAGATTTTGTCAAAGTCTACGTTTGCCGTGTACCGAGTGCGATTGTTGACGCTTATCGGTTTTGGGTCGCTTGCGTTTAGGGCGGATGTGAAACTTACACGACTTCCGATTTCGATGTTGGTGTCTTGGTCGGTGTAATCGCCGATGAATACGACCACACGCCCGCCGACCTTCTTGTCGCCGAACTTTACGCCCGACAAGGTCATGAAACTTACGCCATGTTCTGGTGCGCGCAGGTTGTAACTTTCCACCGTGCCCGCAAGTTGATGTGTGCCCGCGAAACTTTTTTGATTTGTATGAACAAGGGTTGTAATCCCGTACGATAAAATCACCGCCATGCAAAGCACAATTGCGGTGATAAAAAACGCGCGTGAAGTGCCAAGGAATTGCAAGACCTTGTCTTTTGATTTTGTGAAACTTAATCCGTACAAAGCAAGCGCAAAAACAATTACGAACGCGCCCGCCGCCCACGGGCTGAGCCCGAGCAGTAAAATGGTGATTACTACAAGCAATGCCCAAAAACAAAGTGGGCGGATATTAAAAGGTCTGTCGACATATTTCGTCACGCCTTATAGTAAATAAAAAACCCCTTTATTGCAAGGGGGGTTGTTTTTTGTTTTCTTTTTCTTTAAGGTGTCCGGATATAAAAATTCCGCCGCCCAACATAAACGTTACAAGGCAAAGCCAAAAGCCCGGCAAGAACGAAAAAATTTGTTCGTGTGTCGCGATGATAACTACGTAAAAAATCACGGCAAGGATAATACTTGCGATAAGTATACCGGTGCCGACAAGGGTGCTTTTAGGATAATTCTTTAAAAACCTCATGACACCAATATATATGAAAATCGATGATTTGTCAAGACCCAAAAATTGCACGTATCCTGACATAGGGCTTTTGCCTTAATAACAAAGGAGGATTTTAATATCATGTGTTGTCTTATCATAGGTGCAGTAGTTCTTGCCGAACTTATCGGTGGTTGCCGTTGCGAACGTTGTGAACGCCACGAATGTCGTCGTTTCGAAGACCGTTGCGAACGTCGCTTTGAAGAACGTTGCGATTGCCGTTGCAAATTCTAACAAAAAGCCCCGTAAGGGGCTTTTTACATATTACGCGTCGAAGTCTTGCTTCCATTCATGGTTGCAATAGTTACAATGCCAATATTGCTTTTTGTGGTACTTTTGTTTCTTTCCAAAAATAAACCATTTGAAAATCAAACCAATCAAGTAGAACGGGAAGAACAAAATTTTCCAAAGCAACCCGCGTCTTTCGCGGACTTTTCTTTTTTGGTCCTTTGTTACAAGTACAGCAGTTCCTTTTTTACATCTTGGGCAATCCATTTTTTATTTCCTCCTATTAAAGTTTGTGTCCGCATTCACCACAAAATTTCGCACCGGGCTTTGTTTTTGCGCCGCAACCGGGACAACCCCCGTCTGCGTTTTTCAACGGCTTGCCACATTCTGGGCAAAATTGTGCTTTTGGGTTTACCGTGAAACCACCGCAGTGTGTACAAAAGCGCTTTGGACCTGTACCCGCGCCGGCGTTATTTTGACCGGACGAGATTCCGCCAAGCATACCGTTCGCCATATTTCCCATGACGCCCATGCCAAACATTGTGCCGCCCATGCCGGGGTTTTTCGCGGCGTCACGCAATGCGTCGGCTTGTGCCATTGCGGTATAGTTGTGCATTTGGCTTCCCAAAACGCCCAACGATGAACTTTTGTCGATTGCTTTTTCGACTTCTTCGGGGAAAGACAAATTTTCAACAACGAAAGACATCAATGCAAGACCGATTGCTTGGAAGTCGTCGTTAAGCGACTTTTGCGCAATGGCGTTGAAGTTTGTCAATTTGGATGAAAGGTCGATTGCAGAATACCCACTTTCCGCGATGATGTCGGTAAGTTCCGACAAGATAATACCGCGCAAGTGGTCGGTGACCATGTCGGTTGTGAATTCTTTTTTTGTGCCTGCCATTGTTTGCATGAACAACTTTGCGTCGGCGACGCGGAAACTGTATTTGCCGAAGCCCCGCACGCGGATGACGCCAAAGTCCTTGTCACGCATTGTGAAAGGGTTGGTTGTGCCCCACTTTTGACCGGCGAATTGAGTTGTTTCCACATAATATACGTCGCATTTGAAAGGCGAATTGAAGCCTTTGTTCCAATTCATGATTGATGTCAAAATCGGCAAGTTCGCGGTGGCAAGTTTGTAACGACCGGGCGCGAACACGTCGGCGATTCGTCCGTCTTTCATGAAGATTGCGACTTGACCCTCGCGAACCGTGAGGCTTGACCCGTTCATGATTTCTGCGCGGCTATCCATCGGAAACTTGTAAATTATCGTGTCGTGTCGGGTATTTACGTACTCGATAACCTTTAACAACTGTCGTGAAATAATTCCCATGCTCTTATTATATAAAGTTTATTTTTGTTATGCAAGTGATTTTAATCACAATTTGGCTTTCTTATGGGTACGCCGTTGATTATATCGTATTCGCGCTTTTTGTTTTTGTCCATTTTCTTTTCGATTTGGTCGGCAAGTGATACTCCAAGGATTTCACAAAGCCCCAACAAGTAAATCGCAATGTCGGCAAGTTCTTCGCGGAAATCGCCCTTGCTTCGAAGCCATGCGTCGTATGCTTCGCCGACTTCGCCGTAAAGATAGCAAAATTCCTTGGGTATATCGGTGGTGTTAAAGCCTTTCGCGACTTTGTTTGCGAAGATTTGCTTTTGTATTTCGTCCAAATTCATATTACAAGATTAGCGCGCCAAGTTGTTTGTGTCAATACCAAGGTGTTGTTCAACCATTTTGGTGATTTCCGGAATCATAGAATTGATGTATTCGGTTTGCGAAATGATAAGGTCGTTGATGTCTTCCCCACGTTTCAAACCTTCTTCGACATAGGCTTGACCGATGTCCGCGCAAAGTTGTTCAAATGTTTGTTTATATAATTCTTCTTGGGAAGGTTGTTGGACACCTTTTTGTGGATTGCAAAATGCCATCGCCAAAGAAATACCAACGATACCGATTGTGCCCAAAATGCAGTTTGCCTTTTTGTTGAACTTGGATTGTGCGTCCTTTGGAGTCACATTTTGTTTTGATAATTTGTTTGTGTAATTCATTGCGTTCAATATATCACAACTTATCGAAAATGTCAATAGGTCCGTTTACCGAAAATTTGGTCGTGACGTCGGTTAAAATCTCGATTGTGAAAGTTTCGCCAAAGTGTTGCTCGACAATAAACTTGCTTACCATGGGTTTCTTTTGCCAAGCAAACAAAGTATCCGCGGGCCAACCGCCGCCGCAACCGTTCAAGACATAAAGTGTCGGGGTCTTGACGTTCGCAAGTTCCAAGGTATCGAAAATGTTGCCCTCGGAAACGTAACGTTCGCGACGCATCTTTTCCACAAGCATTGTTATAAACCGGTCGGTGTGTTTGATAATCTTTGCCAACTTTCGGTCCTTGTGGTTCTTTTTGACGTAATCGGCGCGCTTTTGTTTTTCCGTGGCGTTGTTTTCATTCGCGCGGACGTAAAAGTTTATCAAGTGTTCCCTGTATTTTTCCAAATCGTACATAATCAATTATACAATAGTCCTTGACAAAATTCAACAAAAAATGTAAAAATGAATATGGCAAAAATTTTAAACGAATTATCAAGAACGTTTGGCGAGTACCTTTTGCTCCCAAATCTTACCAAAAGAACCAACAGCCCCGAAAACGTTTCCATGCAAACTGCTCTTGTAAAATACAAAAAAGGTCAGACATGTCCGCTTACTTTGGACATTCCTTTCACCGCGGCGATGATGCAAAGCGTTTCGGGTGCCGAGTTGGCAACTGCGCTTGGGCGTGAAGGCGGAATTGCGTTTATATTTTGCTCGCAACCCATTGACAAGCAAGCCGCTATGGTGCGCGAAGTCAAAAAGCAAAACACACGTGTTGGCGCGGCGGTAAACACGCGCGACTTTAAGGAACGCATCCCCGCTTTGGTTGATGCCGGCGTAGACGTTTTGTGCATTGATTCCTCCGACGGGTACAGTCAATGGCAAGCCAACGTTTTGGACTTTGTGCGCAAAACTTACGGCGACAGCGTCAAAATCGGCGCAGGTAATGTGGTTTCCGCCGACGCTTTTGAATTTCTGGCACGTCACGGTGCGGACTTTATCAAGGTCGGCATCGGCGGTGGTTCGATTTGCATAACGCGCGAGCAAAAGGCGTTGGGTCTTGGGCAAGCGACCGCGGTTCGCGACGTCGTTGAAGCCCGCGACAAGTACTTTAAACGCAAAGGCATTTACATCCCGATTTGCAGCGACGGCGGTATAGTGTACGACAGCCACATAATCATGGCGCTTGCGTTTGGGGCGGACTTTGTGATGATGGGTCGGTACTTTTCACGCTTCAAGGAAAGCGCGGGGAAAACCGTCACGCGCGACGGCAAGCAATACAAAGAGTATTGGGGCGAAGGCAGTATGCGCGCCAAGAATTGGCAACGGTATTACGATTCCGACGCCACGCAACGGCAAGTCTTTGAAGAAGGTGTCGACGCGTTGGTGCCGCTTGTGGGAACGCTTGCCGACAATGTGCAAAAGTCCGTTTATAAAATCAAGTCCACAATGTGCAATCTTGGAAGTTTGACTTTGCGCGAATTCACAAAATCCGCCCGCATTGTCGCGGTGTCAAGCGTGGGAATTTTGGAAGGCGGCGCCCACGACGTCATGTTGGCGCAACCGAAGTAAAAATCATTTTTCGTACAATGACATTTCGCACAGTGAAGTCGTGGGTCTTGCAATTCCAAGAAATTTGTGATAGATTATTCCAATGGAAACTTTTGATTTTAGAACGAAACGGCTTGTTTGCAAACAAGTAAATCTTTTACTAAAGAACAAACATCCACGCCAATGTATTGGATGGATTCAAGTAGGAGATGAAGAAAATATTGCTCGCGAAATAAGATATGGACTAAACCTTTCACGTGAAGGCAACGGATACATGACCGAAGCGTTGATTGCTTGTACAAATAAGGTAATACAAAGAGGTTGTGTGCCATATCTGGACATAGGCGAAAGCGATTTGTTCGAAAAGTCACGGGCCGTTGCAGAACGCGCCAGATACATGAAAATAAGTAGAACAATATACATTCCTTCAGGTATTGCAACAAGAATCAAAACAAAAAAATTATTTATCACACCGACGAATTACGATAACAAGTTAGAACTTTAACGCTTTTGGTGGAGGCGAGGGGAATCGAACCCCTATAATAAGACTGCCAGCCTTATGTAATAACCACTATACGACGCCCCCGTAGTGTGTTAAATTATAGCATGCAAAAGTTGTTAATGCAAGCCTGTTGTGGACCATGTGGGGCTGACGCCTTCTCGTACAGCCATTTCAATTTCACGTACTTTTTCAACGGGGACAACTTCGATACCATAAATGAGTACAATAAGCGTCTTGAAGCCATGTCGACGGTGGATAAAAACGCGATTGTTGAACCGTACGTGGCGCGGGTTTTTGCGGAGTGTGAAGATTGTATTGGCTATCGCTTGCGTCGGTGTGCCGAGGTGGCGAAATCGCGGGGCTTTGATTGTTTTTCGACGACGCTTACGGTAAGTCCGCACAAGAATACCGAATTGGTCAATCGCATTGGACGGGAAGTTGCGGGCGAAGTTGGGGTGCCTTTTGTCGAGTTTGATTTAAAGAAGAACGGGGGCTTTGCAAAAAGCGTGCAACGTTCCAAAGAGTTGGGGCTTTATCGGCAAAGGTATTGCGGTTGTGCCAAATCTGTGATACAATGATTTAAATGGATTACAATATCGAAGATGTCAACCGTGACCTTATTTTGATGACTTTAACGTGCAAGGGCTTGAACGATCGTTGCAACTTGGGGTTGACGGAACTGAAACGGCTTTTCATGATTTTCACGGGATGCATAGGGTTAGGCTGTCAAACAATGACGCGCATCCGGCACAAAACATTTGCGTTGAACTTCTTGCGATACAAAGAGGCGATGTGTTATGATTAAGGCATGGCGATAATTGTCGGCATTTGCCCGAATTGCAACGAGGCGGTCAGCACAAATAAAAAGGCGGTGTTTTTTACTTGCAAGCATTGTGGCGAGAACGTGCCTTTGCGCCAAGCCGTGTCGTATATCACCGAGATGTGCGAAGACCCGACGCTTGTGAACAATGTTGTCAACATGTGTTTGCATCTTGAAGAAACCGACGACATAGAAATTCCGTTGACGATTATGCAAGTTTTGCGAGACAAGAATCCTTACAACGAAATGGTGGCGTACACACATTTACGCATGAGCGGGTACGAACAAAATTACATGCGCCATTATTTGGACACCTTTGCCGCGGTTAAGGGCGAAAAGCCATTCGCGGAAGATTTTTTGGAGCATGCCTTGCAACCGCAGAACGCAATCATGTGCTCGCTTATCGAGACCTATATCACCAACAAGTTGCCCGCGAAGAAACAAAAGGAATATTTGCAGAAACTTGTGGGGATGAAGGAGCAATACGTCGGGCGCGTGGGTGATGGAGACGGGCTTTTTTCCATGTATGCGTTGTATCTTGTTGGCGCGGCGATTAATGTCGGGCTTGTGTTTTTGTTCATCTTCGTCGATTTGCACCAATTCGTGTTTTACATTCTTGCCGGCATGGCGATTTTTGGCGCGGAGATGCTTGCCCTTTATGTGCACAATCGCATTTACGGGAATCGGTTGGGGATGAAGCAAACCGAGGTCACGTTGTTGATTTGTTTCTTGTGCAGCGTTCCGATTGCGATTGCGGGGATGATTATCGGGGGGCTTCTTTGAAGCAAATTTTCGCGGACGACAACGTGATTGTCGTGCACAAGCCGCAAGGAATTGAGACCGCCACTCTCTCGGGTACTTGCTTCGAAAGTGGCTCCGCAAGACTTTCTACGCAAGCACCACTCAACGTGGCGGTAAATGCGTTTGCGGTGCATCGTTTGGACGTGAATACCGAGGGCTTGGTCATTTTGGCGAAAACACAAAAAGCCAAGACCGAGTTGGAAGACGCGTTCAAAAACGGGTGGGTGACCAAGACGTATCACGCACTTTGCTTTGGGGCTTTGCGCAAATCGCCGTTGACGCTGTGTGGGTATCTTGTCAAGGACAGCGTGCGCGGAAACGTCAAAGTTTTCAAGGACGGGGTCAAGGGCGGCGTGCCAATCAAGACGGTTATGCGACAAATCAAGGGCGAGGTCGGTGAGGGCGGATTTTCTTTGCTTGAAATTCAGCCGGTCACGGGGCGGACTCACCAAATTCGGGCGCATCTTGCGTCAATCGGCATGTCGATTGTTGGCGACGGCAAGTACGGCGATTTCAAACTTAATCGAGCGTATGGGTACAAGAAGCAATGTCTTTGCGCCGTGCGGTTGGAGTTTAACTTCCCTGCCACAAGTTTTCTTTCGTATTTGAACAAAAAGAAATTCACAACCGAACCGACAAGTTTTTAATTTGCAAACTGTTGCAAACCAAGATTAGGTTTGCATTTGCAAATGCACAAACTTGAACAAAGCAAAGTTAGGTTTGTGTTTGTGCGTGTATTAAGTTGTTAAAGTACAAGATGATCTCCGATTTTATCACGGAAATTTTAAGGGTCAAGGGTTTGGTGACAGGAAAAACCCCCGCCCCTTTGGGGCACCCCCTTTACGCAGGGGGAAATATAAGTTAATATAGAATATGATTTTGTACGACGGACGATTGAAAGAGCGAACGCGTGAACAACGCAAATCGTGGAATCTAGCAGAAGCCATGATGTGGCAAAAACTGCAAAAGAAACAGTTTCTTGGGTTGCCATTTACACGGCAAAAACCGATTGGATATTACTACGCCGACTTGTATTGTCACCAAGCAAAAGTTGTCATCGAAATCGACGGGGTTTCACACAACAACACCAAAGAATATGATGCAGAACGCGACGAATATATGCAAGGTCTTGGGTTGACGGTAATTCGCATATCCGACATCGACATCAAAATGAATATCAATAAAGTTATAGAATGGTTAAAAACTCAATACCCTTTTAATCAACTTTAAGGGGGCGGGTTTTAAATATTGTTTGTGATGAAGTTTTTGATGTTGTCTTTGATTGTTTCTTCTTGTTTTTTGAAGTGTTCGTTCATTTCTTGGGGGGTGTATTTTACGGTGAAGTCTTGGGAGATTTCAAGTTTGTTCATTTTTAATTGGTTTTCCATGCCGACGATTCGCAGTGCGGGGGCGACGAAGACTTTTTGGTTGGGGGTCATAAGGGCGACGTATTCGCGGGAGAATTTGAACATTTTGACGCCGTCTTCAAGGTCGATTGCGGCTTGTAAAGTTTTGGTATAGAACGAGTCGCAAAGTTCCGAGAATATTGCGCCGCAGATTTCGAAGTATTTGGATTTTTCACGCTCGTCCACCACAAGACAAACATTGCGGGATTTTTCGGCGAGGAATTCTTTTATAAGCGCGTCCAAGCCGTCGTCGCCGATTGCGCGGGTGGCGCGGGTGGACATTTCGAGCAAGAGTTTGGGGGCGTCGACAGCGGACGTGTCGGCGGTGACTTCGCGGAAAATCTTTTCCACCATTTGGCGGAGTTTTGCGACTTCTTTTTGCACTTCGTCGTAAAAGTAAAGGTTAGCGTAGACGTAACCTTTACAAAGCGGGTCGGTAAGTTGTGTTTTACCCACGCTTAACGAATAATCCGGTGCGACCGTAAACATTTCATGTATGCGCGTTGCGGTCTTGTAGTTCATCGGTTTGAAGCCACCTTTGCGACAATGTACAAAATATCCAACACAAGGTTAAGTATAGCCAAAATAAAGTCCGCGATATAGACGTTGACTTGGACGCGGTAAAGACCTTGGACGCGGTCAAAGTGTTCGGCGGGGATAAGGTTGTATTTGGCGATTGTTTCGAAGGCGAGTTGCCCTGCGCGGCGTTCGGTTGGGATGATAAGGTAGAGGCAATAGAACGCGATAAGGGTGTACAGTATTGCGATGCCTACGAACACCAAGGTCACGATGCCGAACGCACCGACTGCTCCGCCATTGATAATCAAATCAATAATTGCGCCCAAAGTTATTATCGGCACAAACATGTTGGGGGCAAGGCGTGTCCAGACTTCCCATTTGGCGCGGAATTTCATTTTCTTTTCACCTGCGCGATGTTGCATTACGAGACCGACTTTTTGCGTTGCGATGGCAATTGCGGTGACAGTGCTTTTGTTCAAGATATTTCGGTACAAAAAGATTGCGTTGCGGCGGGGGCTGTACCTATTGCCCCATTTGTAGAAAAAGAACAGCCAGAAGTAACTTGTGCGCCGGACTTGGACGTCGCCATAGCCGAGTTTTTGCAGCATCTCCTCCGCGATTTCTTTGGCGGTTTTGCCGGGAATTTGGCGGCGGTTGTTGGCTTGGTATCGAAAGAATACCGACCATTGCATGAACGCGCCCCAAATGCCAAGTATCAGGATAAATCCGATGACCGTGCAAATCAAAATTACCAAAACAATATTTAAATCCCCGAACATATGAAAAGTATATTCTTCCCGTTGCAAAATTGCAAGTGATTTGTTATACTCCCGTCACGGCGTGGAGGGGTGTCAGAGTGGTCGAATGTGCCTGTCTCGAAAACAGGTGTCCTGCAAGGGACCGGAGGTTCAAATCCTCTCTCCTCCGCCAGATGATTATTTAAAGTTTTTTTGCGATGTCGGTGTAGGCGTTGCCGAAGGTGAAGCCGTTTTTGCGGTAGAAGTTTTCGGTCTTTTCGTTGCGGTCGGACAGGCTGTAAATCCATGTTGCTCCGCGGGATTTGCACTCTTTTTCAAAGGCGGTCAAGAGTTCTTTGCCAAGACCTTGTCCGCGGAACTTGTCGTCCACGATGAAGGACCAAAATGCACAGCCGTTGCCCATAAGCATCTCGCCATGTATCAAGCCGATGATTTTGCGGTTAGTTTCCGCGACGAAGAACACGCCTTGGTCGACGGAGGCGTGGAAATATTCACGACCGTTGTATTCGGTGGGCAGGTCTATGAAATCGGTCGTGTGTAACAGTTTCATGACTTGTGGGATGTCTTGTTTGGTTGCTTTTCGAATTGTAGTGTTTTGCATGTTGTAAGTATAGCAAGATGTCGCGGTTTTGTTCAAGTATTTTGGGCAGGTGCTTTGTGTCGATTGGGTGCGGGTGTGCGTCGTTGCCGACTTCGATTGTGATTGCGGGGATGCCGAGTTTCATTGCCACCCAATCGGAGTAGCCGCCGCATGAGCCGACGGTTTTTTCCACCGCATAACCTGTGATGTCGCCCGCCAAGTTTGCAAGCCATGCGTCGCGGTTAAGCATGTGGTAGATGACTTCGCCTTTGCTGTGGTATGCGATTGTTAAGGCGGGGTTGACGGCGCGGGTGAAATCCACAAGCGCGCGGGTTTCGGGTTCGGAGTGCGGGGCTTCGCCGATGTAGTTTTCGGCGCCGGATGTGCGGACGTTTTGTACGCCTTTGCCCCAATCGGCGTCAAAGTTGACATTTAGGTCTACTCCGCGTGCGTTGGCTTTCCACATTGGGTTGGTTGTGTTGGCGATTCGCACTCCGTCGGGGTTGCAGACGGGAATAAACCACAAGCCGTAGTGTGACGCCGGACCCGATGTGGGTTCGTATATTTGTGCCAACTTGTCGACCAAAAGCGCGGTAATCCATTCGCGGGCGTGGGTTGCTCCGGTCACGATGATTTGCGGGGTGTCGTATGCGCCTGTGTGGTAAGCGTAGATTGGGCGACCTTGGACGCTGTGCCCTATGATTTGCGTGTCCATTCGTGAAAGTTGCCTTCAAAGATTTTGTCTATTGTTTCGTTTTTAATTCCGTGGCGCGAAAGGTAGCGGCGCAATCGGGCAAAGTGTGTGTATTTTTTAAGTCGGTACGGCAAATCGTATACGCCGGTAAAGTCGGTGCCGATGCCAAGGTTGTTTTCGCCAAAGTTGTCGATGAAATATTTAATGTGTTTGTAGATGTCGCGAAATCTTCGCCCGCCCAAAAATCGCCCCACCAAGGTGAGCCCGACAAGTCCGTTGCCGTCCACAATTGTTTGGATTTGGTCGCGTGTAAGATTGCGTGGGTGGGGGTGGACTTCGTCAAAGCATGTGTGTGTGCATAAAAGCGGGGTGCCTTTTAATATGGCGGCGACGTCGAAAAAACTTGGGCGGTTTAAATGTGCAAGGTCGATTTTGATGTTTGCGTCGGTTAATTGCTTGATGACGGTGCGACCCCAATCGGTAAGACGACCTGTGCCGTGGGCTCCACCTGCAAGCGCGTTGTCGTGGTTCCATGTGAGACCTATCGAGTAAGGGCGCATGGAAATTACTTGGTCTATGTTGTCGGGAGTTATAAACCATGCGTCTTCGATGTGCAGGCGGCGCTTTTGAATTTCGTGGATTGGGTCGGGTAATTCCGTAGTCCAAACCGATTGCAAGATTTCTATGTCATTATGTAAATCGACAATTTTCATATGTATTAAATATTGCACATTTTTAAGATGTGTGCTATACTAAAAAAATATATGGACAAGATTTTAATGATTTTTAACGATGATTGCGAGCAACGTCCGCACCTTGAAAATGCCGCGAAAACACGCGGGATTGGTTTTGAATCGTGGTTGGCAAAAGATATTAAAATTACGCCAAGCGCGGACACCTTGATTTATAAGGGCAAGCCCGTTGACCCAAAAGTTTTGCCGAAGATGGTTTTATTGCGTTCGGGTCTTGCGGACAAGAACTTGCACAAGTATTTTAACAAACTTGGCGCGCGGGTTATTAACAGCGAGACTTTGTTGGAGTATTGTGACGACAAGATGCTTATGCACCAAGCGATGGACAAGCATGGGATTTATCAACCCAAGACGCGTGTTGCCGTCGCGGGCGACACGTATGACAAGGTGAAAAAAGAATTTGGGGCGACTTTTGTTGCGAAGGACAGGTTTGGGTATAGTGGGCGCGGTTGTTTTCTTGTAAAAAGCAAGGCGGATTTCGAGAAGGCAATGGCTTCGGAATTCAAAGACACGATGTTGTTTCAACAATATATCGAAGTTTCGAAGGGCACGGATTTGCGCACTTATGTAATTGACGGCAAGATTGTGGGCGCGGTAATTCGTCGCAATCCCGACGATTTTCGTTCCAATGTTGATTTGGGTGGGAGTGCGGAACTTTGCGAAATTACGCCGGAACTTGCCGAGGCGTCGTTAAAAATCGCAAAGATTCTTGACGGCGAGATTATTACGGTGGATTATCTTATCGAAAAGACCAAGGGTGGCAAGACGTTGTATCCTTTTTGTGAAGCGAATTCAAATGGGGGCATAAAGTCTTTTTTGCGTCACGGCAAGGGTATTGAAATCGCGGAACAAATGATGGATTACGTGGCAAAGCAACTTAACAAGGTCAATGTTTATTATTTGGGGCGCAAGACGTCGGATATTGCAAAGACTTTTGATGCGAACACTTCCGACGATTATTTTGCGGGAAGTATTACGGCGTATGGCGACAACGCAAACGGCAACGTGTCGTACAATGTGTTGTCGGGTATGCAACTTTGCGACGACGACAGCATTTACGGCGACCGAAACCTTGCATTGTATTCAAAGTTTTTCGGCGACCAATGCCGCGAAATTGCAAGCCGTGACCCGCAAGCCAAGTTTTTCCCTTACAGCAACTTTTTTGGGTCTTTGGTTCCAAAGGAATTGGCGGACAGGGTTATTTGCCAAAACGACCCGAAAGTTATTTCGCAACTTGAAAGCAAGTTCAATTTCAAGAAACTTATCGCGGGCAAGATTGCGCAAGCCGATTATGAAATAATGACGGGCGAAAAAGTTTTGAAACTTATAGAAAGTGGCGAAGTTCCCGCGAAACGCCAAGTTGTAATTCAAACCGAATACGGTGCGGCGGGCGAAGGGACGTATTTTGCTACGCGCCAACACAAATTGGACATCAACAAAATCGAGCCGAAGCGCAAGTACGTTGTAAGTGAGTTTATCGAAAACACAATCTCGGTAAGTTCGCACTTTTTGGTGACGGCGAACGAGGTTGCAATCTATCCACCCGGTATTCAAATTATGGACGGACCCGCCTTTATTGGAAGCGATGTTCACGCGTTTTCGTTGCTTGAAAATGACATCAAGGACGAATGCCTTGACGCGACACGCACCTATGGCGAGTTGTTGCGCAAGAAACACCACAATTTGCGGGGCTATTTCGGGCTTGACATGATTGTTAAAAAGGAGCAAGGTCTTCCGCCACGTGTCTTTGCGGTCGAGGGCAATCACCGCTTTACCGGTACCGCAAGCCTTTTGAACATCTTGTGTCATAGGGCGGGAATTGGCGGAGTTTACGAACACGCTTATCAAGCCTTTTACGCAAAGGAAACGGATTTGCAACCGCTTTTGAACCAAATCACGCCGAACGGGCGCAAGAGATACGCCAAGACAAGCGAGAATTTGGCGAACGTAAACAAAGAGGGGCTTGATAAAACTGTGTATAAAGAGGACGGGTTTTATACTCATGCAATCTTTGAAGAAATCAAACAATACAACGTTATCGACGACCGAAAAGATTACAAGCATTATATGGAGCAAATCTTGGAAGAAATCAGCGAGAAATTGCAACGCCCAATATATCCCAACATGGGTAAACAGAAACCAACGCAGTCAAAGTAGTATTGAAATCCCAAACAAATCGGGTTATTATACTTCATGGTAATGACACCTATGATAACAGCCCGCGATATAAACGATTGGGCAACCCAAAACGAAGCAGTTTCGAAATTTCGAGAGTTTGGCGGTAGAAACGTAAGAGAACTTGATTTATCTTTACAACGTCGTCAATCCATAAAGTCAAAGGCTGGGGCTTTGGTTCAAATATTTTTTTATATTCCATTTATCTTGTGTGCATATTTTCAATGGTCTTTTTATAAGAATGCTGCCCTTGTCATTGCTTTTTGCGCATTGATAATTGTTTTATGGCAATTGGTTGGTATTTTCAATAACTTTCGGTCAATGCGTAAGGGGGAAGAGACCCGAATTAAAAACCTTAAAAATGAAGTGATACGGGGAAAAGAAAACTTGGCGTTGAAGTTTAAATTGTTCACCAAAAGGATAGAAGCCTATGCGATAATAACGGTACAAATCTCTTTAATTCTGTGTGCTCTTTTAATGTACTTCCCGATTATCAATAATGATTTATTTAACGCAAATCCCAAAGAACTGTTAACAATTATGTTTGTAAGTCTTTTCCTTTGTTTTATGATTATTGTTTTTTCTCCAAATTATTTTTACGGACCGCATAAATTGACCCCATTTATAATATCGTCAATTCTATCGATTGTCGTAATTTTAACTGCGATAATCTATTTTTGGCTACGAGGATTTTTCCCAAGTTTTGAAGTAATTAAAGCATATTTCGATAATTCAAAAGAGGTTCCAAATGCGGTAATTTTGATTGTGAATTTTTTAGTATCAATCGGGGCTGTTTTCAGTGAAATTATAAAATTCTTAATAGAAAAGTTGTATAGTTTTACTAAATGGATTATTGCCTATAACAAAGCGTTGTTCGCCGCAGAAGAAGAGAACATGAAAAGAGTTCTCATTGATTTTATAAGAATGGAAGATAAATGCATGGAATTGATAGGTATGCCTGAAAAAAGTCATAACACCGAAGTCGCGGAACAAATACTAGATATAAAAAGTGATGACGAGATAGAAATAAGTGGGATACTGTTTAGGCGTGTCGCGTTGCTTGAAATTTTTGCCCGAACATACTCGATTCTTGAATTTCGAACTCACCACAAAGGCGACTTAATAATTGAAATCAATAAAGATACAAAGTTCCCGACATTCAGTTTAGTTACCGACATGGCGGACGCGAATTTGGTCTTGTGTGAGTTTTTGGAACCAACAAAGTGTTCAACACGTTTGGCATAGTAACTTTTTGAATATTTCCAAGCCGACGGCGAGGGCGTTTTCGTCGAAGGTAAATTTGTTGCTGTGGATTGGGTACTTGCCGTCCAATTTTGCGCCGACCCAAATCATTGCGCCGGTGAATTTTTTGATAAACAGTGCAAAGTCTTCCGCGCCGTAAATTTGTTTGATGCCCGTGAACCCGTCAAGTTTTTCGATTATTTTGATTTGGGCGGGCGTGTTTATAAGTGGCATGTAAACCTTGGGGTCGTATTCAAATGTGACTTTGGCGATGTCTTGTTTTTCAATTTGTTGCGCGATTTGTTCAAGTTTTTTGTGCGCTTCCGCCAATCTTTTGGTGTCGAAGAAGCGCATCGTCGCGTAAATTGTGGCTTTTTCCGCAATCGCGTTGACGACTTCCCCGCCGTGCATTTTGCCGGTGTGAAAGATAAAGCCGTCTTGGTTCAAGGCTTCCGCCATGGTTATAAACTTCGCCGCCGCAACTATCGCGTCTTCTTTGCCGTTGTGTTTGCTTGCGTGACGACTGCGTCCCGTGAATGTGATTTCGACTTCTTCCGCGCCCGCCATATTGCGCGTTTCGATTTTGCCAAGTTCCAATTCGGGGCTTACGTGCAGGGCGTAAAAAACGTCGGCGGTGAATTTTCCGTGCTCGACCATTACTTGTGCGCCAAGTCCGCCTTCTTCCGCGGGTTGGAAAACCAAGACGACATTGTCGCGCGGAGGATTGTTTTTAAGAAATTGGGCAAGACCCAAAAGCATAGCCACGTGACCGTCGTGTCCGCATGCGTGCATGTAACCTTTGTGGCGGGAGATATAGTCGGATTGGTGTTGTTCTTCGATTTTCAACGCGTCCATGTCGGCGCGAAAGCCTACGGTGCGCTTTGGGTCGGTGCCCTTGATGTGCACGATAACGCCGGTGCCTACGGTTTGGAATTTGTGCCCGATTTTTTTCAGGGCTTTTTGGATGTAGGCGCTTGTTTTGAATTCGGCGTAACAAAGTTCCGGAATTTTGTGCAGTTCGCGCCTGTGTTTAATCATGGTTGGCAATAAGTTCATAATTTCATACCTCCTATGTAATCTTTTCCGCAATGAAGACCTATGACGCTGTTCATTTCTTTGCGGTAATAAAGTTTTGTGTTGACGTGTTTTTTTAATTCGGCAAGCGCGGCGAATTGCGTGTCAAAGGTTTTAAGCAGTTTGAAAGCGCCGTCGTCCATTGTGAATAGGCAAAATTTGTTTTTGACGATTGGAATCCAACCCGTCGTTGTGTTTCGCACGATAAAGAAGTGTTTGATGTCGTCGAATGTTTTGCCCGCCATGACACGTTGTTGGCGGATTTGTTCAAAGGTTTGGGTGGCTTTGGTGCGTTGCGACCACGTGACGTACACCAATTCTGCGTTGGGGTATTTTTCAAAGGCTTCGCGGTATTGTTGCGCATTTGGGGCGGCGACTTTCAGGTGGGCTTCGTCCAAGATTACGCCGTCACGGTCCTTGATTTCTTCGCCTTTGTACAAGATATTGTGCGGGATATATACAAGCCCCAAAGCCGTGGCGCTTTCCTTTGTCAAGCCCGAACCGCTGTCCGTGAAAAAGACTTTCATGCCTTATCATATCACATGTTCGGGATTTATCATAAACAATATATATGAAGTTTACAAAAATGCACGGGTGTGGGAACGATTATATCTTTTTTGACCCGATTAAATTGTCCGACCGCCACAAAGGCATCGGGGGCGACGGGATTGTGTTGATTTTGCCAAGTGAAGTTGCCGACGCGCGCATGTTGATGTACAACGCAGACGGCACCGAGGGCAGTATGTGTGGTAACGCGATTCGTTGCGTGGCAAAGTATCTTGGCAAAGACGACGTGCGCATTGAAACCAAAAGCGGTATCAAGCACATTACGCGCAGTGGCGAGACTTTTCGCGTTGACATGGGTGCGCCAAAGTTTTTAGACGGCGGGATTATTTCGATGGGAAATCCGCACAAGGTTATTTTTTGCGACGATGTGGACAAAGCCGAGTTGGGTGCGCATCTTGGCAACGACGTGAACACCGAGTTTGTGCAAGTGGTGGATTGGAACTATTTGAAAATGCGGGTGTGGGAACGGGGCTCGGGCGAAACATTGGCTTGCGGGACTGGAGCGTGCGCAAGCGCCGTAGCCGCGGTTGTTGCAGGATACTGTGACCGAAACGTCGACATTATCGTGGAGTTGTCGGGTGGAACTTTGGTCATCAATTACACCGACGAAACCGTATACATGACGGGCGGGTGCAACTGCGTATTTAATGGGAGATACAATGAAAATCAATGACAATTATTCGAGATTGGAAAAAAGTTACCTGTTTTCCGAAATTGCGCGCAGAACCGCGGGTAAGGATGTGTTGCGTCTTGGCATTGGCGATGTGACGTTGCCGCTTGCGCCCGTGGTTATTTCCGCCATGCAACACGCCGCGACCGAGTTCCGCGGATATGGCGAGGAACAGGGCTATAAATTCCTGCGTGACGCCGTTGTGGATTATTACGCGCCCAAGGGCGTTGGGTTGGAAAACTCCGAGGTGTTTATAAGCGACGGGGCGAAAAGCGACCTTGGGAATATCTTGGACATTTTTTCGTGTGATGCGACGGTTTTGATTCCTAATCCCGTATATCCCGTGTACGTGGACACCAACATCATGGCGGGGCGAAAAATTGTGTATGCAAAGTGGGGCGCACCCGACCCCGAAGTTAGGGCGGATATTATTTACATTTGCTCTCCCAACAACCCGACGGGCGAAGTTTATAACAAAGACGAGTTGAGTGCTTGGGTTGAGTATGCGATTGCGAACAATGCCGTGATTTTGTTTGATGCGGCGTATGAAGCCTTTGTACGCGACCCCGAGCTTCCCACGTCTATTTATCAAATTCCAAATGCGAAAAAATGCGCGATAGAGTTTTGCAGCCTTTCAAAGACCGCGGGCTTTACCGGTGTACGATGCGGGTGGACGATTGTGCCGCACGAGACGGGTTTGAACGAACTTTGGTTGCGGCGCCAAACCACCAAGTTTAACGGCGTGTCGTACATCGTGCAACGCGGAGCCCAAGCGGCTTTGTCTCCGCAAGGGGTCGTGCAAAACCGCGCCAACATTGACCATTATATGGGCAACGCGAAGATAATCATGGACGCGCTTGACGAACTTGGCATTGAATACAAAGGTGGCAAAAACGCGCCGTACATTTGGTTGAAGTGCCCCGACAACATGACGTCGTGGCAATACTTTGACCATTTGTTGAACAAGCACCAAATCGTGGGCACGCCGGGTGCGGGGTTTGGTTCCGCCGGCGAAGGGCATTTCCGCCTGTCGGCGTTTGCGAAGCGGGAGGATATTGTTATGGCGATGGGAAGGTTGAGGGAGTATTCGATCCTACGGTAGTAGAAATTAGTTGGGGTGGGAACATTTGTTACTTGCAATACAAAACAAACTCGCTTTCTTCTATTTCGTATTGTTCAAGTAATTTTCGTATAAATAGTAAAATGCTGTTCGAGTTAAATTGAGTTTCCGCAAAGATTTCTGCACTTTCCATTTTATTCGGTTTCTTTAACCTATCTTTGTTGTACGATAAATGCGTTTGTCCACCGGTCGAAGAGAAATTTGTTTGTGCAAGTTCTTGTAAAATTGTTTCATCTATTCCATAAAGATTTTCCAAAACACCAAACAGCGCTGCCTTAAAAGTTGTAACTTCGTTTCTTTCACCCATAAAGTCATAATAAACGGCCGTTTTGTCTTTACAGTCATCGGGATTGTGCAACGTCACCCGGATTAGATTGTCTATGTTTATCGGATGGTAGTCTTTACCACTCCAATTGGGATATGCAAAGATTTCTTTTATTGCGTTTGCTAATCTGTCAGACCGTGCTTTTATAACTTCTTCATTCCACACATTGCTACTAATAAATTCTTGGTTTAGAAATGCAATTTTAGTGCCACACTTTTTCAATTCTTCTTGTTTTTTTGCGAAACTCTTATCTGACAAATTCGAATTGTAGCCCGTCAGTGTAACATTACCCAGCGTATCCAAGTATGTGTTATAAACTTTTTCATAATCAGGACCAAGATGTACCGCCCAATCTTTGTTTGGGTATTTTTGTGGCATGATGTGTTCGATAGTTATTTCATTTGTATCAACGTCGATTTTTTCTTTACTTCTGTGATTTTCCAATTTGCCCAAGATGTATTTACAAAACTTACTATTTCTACTGTATATTTTTGTTTCACACAACCCGCGGATAAACAAACTATCGCTTGGGAAACAATCTTTAGAGTTCTTCAAGTTTTCCACCAACATCGAAACAAGAGCATCCAAATAAACTTCTTTGGTTTTTTCAATATCTGCGAAAACCCTTTTGTAAAGAGTTTTGTACAAACCCCTTAAAGACTGCGATGGTATTTCGCAAACAATCCGGCGGATAGAATAATTAAGCAAAAGAGATAACACATCATTTAGCACCTTCTCGTCAATAATCCCATCTTCGTAATCGTCAAAGATTGGGAATAAAAGTGTAAACAGTGTACTTTGATTTATCCTACGGAATCCTTCTAGTTTTTCATTTACTTGTTTTGAATACTCTTTACTATTTTGGATAAACACAGAATAAGATTTAGCCGCTTTTTTAAGTGACTGCAATATAGTTTCCGATGTCTTGCCTTTCGCCCATTCTTTAAATTTGTTATAAGCCTCTTCCTTGCTGACTTTCGACGAAACAGTGTATGCATTCAAGAAATCAATGAAGAAGTTTGGCCTTTTGTTTTTAGGAATACTGTCTTCAATGTAAAGCCAATACTTAGTGAACAAAGTTTCTTGGTTCATGTCCGTCATTAAGACAAAGTTTCTTATTAAGTCATCCAGTTCCAACTCGACACCTGTTGAATTAATACGTTCAAATATTGCTTGAGGATCATCACCGTGCTCTTCTTTAAGACTTATGACAACAGCTGTTAATTTCTCGACACCTCGTTTCAAGTCCTTTGCTTCATATTTCCCGCTTTTAATTTCATCTCTAATAAGATTGTAGAAATATTCGTAATTGGTATAAACACTTGATTGTTTATCAACTTCCTCTACCCTACCATCCATTAGCAACAAAAGTTGTTTATTATCTTTTGTGTTTGCTTTTAATTTCAGTTTGTTTTTATCATCTCTGATACTAGGATCATCTTTAAACTTATTAAACAAAACATCTTTAAGGTCTTCTTTTGTGTTTTCACGAGTAGCCGCGTCATAGATTGCTTTTAGCAGTAAGTATACAGTCGTTAATCTTTGTTGCCCATCAATAACAATAAACGGCTTGATACCATTTTCTTCATCCTTCTGTACCTGAACAATAGAGCCAACAAAGTGAGCTTTATCTCTTTCAAGTGCTCCAACTATATCATCAAAAAGCTTTTTGCAGTTTTCTACTTTCCAATCATAATTACGTTGGTATACTGGAATTATGTATTGCCTTTTATCCCCTTCAAAAAAATGACTAAACAATTTGCAATCTTCTGCTTTCATAAAATCTCCTTTGTGCTTTATCAGCATATCATATCGCTTAAAATTTCCAAAACAAATTCTAATGTGGTGACCCGCGTTAGGCACGCCGAGGGACGCCAACAAAGTTGGTGACCCGCGAAGGGCTCGAACCTTCGACACAGGGATTAAGAGTCCCTTGCTCTACCGACTGAGCTAGCGGGCCGTAGTTGTTGCAGTATAAATTACTATTGTAAACCTTGTCAAGATGTGATATAATGCAAATATGAAATATAGCGAATTAAAAGAAGCATTGGGTAAAAAATTGCCAAAACATCTTGTACCGGAAATCCGTGTTGACCTTGCGGGCGGGAACCACACATTATGCAATCTTACGGGGAAAGACAACCGCGCCGACGAAATTCTTTCAATCAAGGAAGAAGAAGCCAAAACCGATATGTTGACGATTGCCGAGTTCGAAGCCTTTAAATCAAAACAACATGAGAAACGTGCGTTTCTTGTGCGCACACGATTGGGTATCGAGGACATATCTACGAAAAACGCAAGCGGATATTGCGACGAAAGTTATGAAATCATGGACACGAAATACGAAAGGCTTTTGACGCCGGAAGAAAAAGAGTTGTGCATGAAAAACCCCGCGTTGTTGCTTGAATTGGGCGACATGGATGCGGACTTTTACCGACATTTTGGGCAAGGCGTGTTGACATGCATGGACGCGCACAATATGGGCGACAAAGAATCGTTAAGAAAATTTTACGCAAAGGCCGGTGATTCTGCGGAAAAACTTGCGGAAAAGAAACTTAAAGCACAAAGGGTCGAAAGACAAATCGAGGTTCGCGACATTATAAGCGACAAATTGGAAGAAATAGCAAAAGAAGATTACGAACGCATAATAAAAGAAGAAGGGACCAAAGAAATTTAATGAAAACAAACGCAATCATAATTCTTGACGGTATGGGGTGGGCTGCGCCCTCGCCAAGCAACGCCGTTTCACGCGCCATGACGCCGTATTTGAACAACTTGATGTTGACGTGTCCGAATACTATTCTTGGGGCAAGCGGGCTTGCGGTTGGGCTTCCAAAGGGGCAAATCGGCAACAGCGAAGTTGGGCATTTGAACCTTGGTGCGGGACGCGTGATTTACCAAGACATAACACGCATCGACAAGTCAATCGAAGACGGCGACTTTTTTACAAATCCGGCATTTTTGACCGCAATTAAAAACGCGAAGATTAACGATGGCACTTTGCATCTTATGGGGCTTTGCAGTGACGGCGGAGTTCACAGCCACATAAATCATTTACTTGCACTTTTGAGACTTTGCAAGCAACAAAAATTCGACAACATTAAAATCCACGTTATTACCGACGGGCGCGACGTTGCTCCGCATTGCCGTGACCAATTTATTAAACAACTTCCAAAAAAACATATTGCGACGATTTCGGGGCGCTATTACACCATGGACCGCGACAATCGTGCGGAACGTACACAACTTGCGTATGATTGCATTGTGGACGGCAAGGGCGAAACAAAGGTTGACGAAAGTTTGGACGACGAATTTGTAAAGCCGACCGTTATGGGCGATTACAAGGGCATGCAAGACGGCGACAGTGTTATCTTTTTCAACTTTCGTTCCGACCGCGCGCGCCAAATTACGCAAAAGATTACAGCAAGCAAGCGCGTATTCTTTGTGTGCATGACGGTGTACGATGCGGCGTTTAAAAATGTCCACGTGGCTTATGCGCCAAAGGACATCACGAATACCTTGGGCGAAGTTTTAAGTAAACACGACCTTACACAAGTGCGTCTTGCCGAAACCGAGAAATACGCGCATGTGACGTACTTTTTCAACGGCGGTATTGAACAACAATTTAAGGGCGAAGAGCGTGTACTTGTCCAAAGTCCAAAGGTTGCAACATACGACCTTGCGCCCGAAATGAGCGCCCAAGAATTGACGCAAAAAGCCATAGAACGCGTCGGCAAATACGACGTGATGATTATTAACTTTGCGAACTGTGACATGGTGGGACATACGGGCAAAATCGACCCGACGATTGTCGCAGTTGAAACCGTGGACAAATGCGTTGCGAAACTTGTGGACGCGATACTTGCAAACGGCGGAGTTGTCTTTGTAACAAGCGACCACGGAAACGCAGAACAAATGACCGCCGAGGACGGGACTCCGTTCACCGCGCACACCACAAATGACGTGCCGTTTATCATCGCGGGCTTGCACAAGAAAGTAAGTTTAAAATCCGGCAAACTTGCCGACGTTGCGCCTACGTTTTTGAAAATCCTTGGAATTACTCCGCCCGTTGACATGACGGGCGAAAGTATGCTATGATACGTTAAATGAGCATCAACGATATATACCGCGAATTATGTAATAACATGGGCAAAGTCTATGCCCAATACGTGCCTTTTGATTTTTACATTTACACCAATATGGCGATAAATAATTGCCACGTGACCGCGGTGGCGACGGCGATGTGTTTGAAAGACGTGCGTATCGTGACGGTAAATATGCCCGACGATGAAAAAGAAAAACACAGTTGGGCGGAAAAGGACGGCTTTGCAATTGACGCCACCATGAAGATAATTGTGCCCGCCGAAATGCACCGCGGTGGTCATGGCGCAGTACAGGAAATAAAAACATTACAAGAATACAAACACGAGAATTCGCGCTTTGTTCAATACAACATTAAAACGCAACAACAAATCCTTGATATGCCAAAAAGGAAACTTGAATCCACCGCGACCTATATGGCATTGCTTTACAAAAAAGTCCACGAACTTAACACGTCAGATGAAATCAAAAAGTCGCTTGAAAATATGCTTTTAAGGGATTACAACCAAATCTTTGGCGACGGGCACATCGCGGGTATCGCACAAAAATACACGACGCAAGCAATGGAAAATGCCTTTTGTGAAGTTGTTGGAAATTACAAGAAAAGAAGTCTTTTGTTCAACCCAAGTCCGGTGAAACTTGTCGAAGACGATTTCGTAAAGTTCAATGATTTTTCTCGTTAATAATTCTTCGGTATTTTATTATTTCCAAGTTATGTTTTACAAGTCCCAAAAGTTCGCAAAGTTCGCCCAACTCTTTGTTATCAAGACATTTTGCAAGGGCAAAAGAAATTGCCGCCGCCGTGGAAATTAGTTGTTCTCCGCTTGCCTGTTCCATACGTTTAATGTATGCTTTAATACATGAAACTGATTTGTTGGAACATTTGCGTGGGGATGAAAAATTGTTACAGGATTGTACATTACCTGCGCCAACAAAAGTTCGACATCGTGGCTTTGCAAGAAGTCATGCACGGACTTGAACGCACGGTATACAGGAAGTTCAAAGACGCGCGTAACATTACGATTGGGCTTGAAAAGTCTTTGCATCATACCGCGTATGGTCCGCTTTGGGGTGCGCGCAAGATACGGGCATACGGGCTTACGGTGCGACGTTTTGGCGGTATGGCGCAACAAGGCAACATGATTTTGTCGCGGTATCCAATTTTGGTGCACAAGAATCAATTCTTTTTGTACGAGTACCAAGAAACCGTAGCCGCGGACAGGACGAATTTTGCGAACACCGACCACCCGCGCGCAATGCAAAATGTGATTGTCGATATTGACGGGACAAGGGTTCGCATAATTAACGTGCACGGTATGTGCAACAAGGACAAATTGGGAAGCGAAAAAAGTTTGGAACAATGCAAGTTCATTTTGCGCGAAGCCAAGAAAACCGACATGCCTACAATAATTGTTGGGGACTTTAACTTGGCGCCGGAATCCGATGGCATCAAATTAATAAGCGGGCATTACACAAATTTGTGCACAAAGTTCGGTATTAAGACAACTTTGCCAAAAGGTTATGGTGTCATTGATTATGTCTTTGTAAGCAGTCACATTCGGGTAAATAATTTCAGCGTACAACAAAACAAAATCTCCGACCACTTTCCGCTTATTTTAGATTTTGCAATTTGTTAAGGATTTTTTCGGTGCTGTAATCTCCGTCGCGGTTGAAGCGTCCAAGGCTGTGCAAGCATTCGGGCTCGCCTTGTGTAATTGTGGAGACTTTTTCATTGCACGTCAATAATGCCCTGAAACCCATGTCGATAAGTAACTCGCGGGCTTTGGTGGAATATTTGCCGAACGGATATGCAAACGACATAGGGCGAGCGACCCCGCTTGCAAGCAATAATTCTTGCGCGTTTTCTATGTCGTCGCGGAAGTTTTGCACGTATTCATCGTCGCTTTCATCAAATCTTTTCATGACGCCGAAGCGCGGTTTAAAGCGGTGCATTTTGTGCGTGTGGTTGCCAATTTCGACAAGCCCGCTGTCCACCGCCGTTTTGATTTGCTCCCACGTAAGGTGGCTGTAATTCGGGTTGCTGTGGTCGCCCGAGGTTACCGAGTACTCGGAGAAACTTGTAATAGGATATATCATGAACTTTATACCAAGTTGTTCGGCAATCGGCAAACCGTAATGCAAGTTATTGTAATGCCCGTCATCAAAGGTAATTACGATTGGTTTTTCGGGTAACTTGCCTTTGCCGTCAACCCACGCGATAACTTCGGACATAAACACGGGGGTAAAACCCGCGTCCAAAATCGCGGTAAAGTCCGAACGTAATTGGTCGGGCGACACGCAATATTTGCCTTTTGTGCATTTAAAGATTTGGTGGTACATCACGATTGGAAGGTCTATGGTTTTGGGTTGTTTCTCTTTTGGCGCCATTGTAAAACCCGACATCGCAAAGAAGCCAACCACCAAAATTAAAGCAAATATCTTTTTCACATTATAGTATCTTCAAAGTGTGTTTAATCCATGCAAGTCTTCGGGCACAAAAATGCCGTCTTTTCGAATAAGTTTGCCGTCGAAGTAAATTTCTCCGCCGCCGAATTCGGGGGTTTGGATTTGAACCAAGTCTTCGTGTATGCCGGATTTGTTGCCGTTTGGGACTTCGTCATAGCAATTGCCCGGGGTAAGGTGGAACGAGCCGGCAATCTTTTCGTCGTACAGAGTGTCGCCCACGGGCTTTGTAATGTGTGGGTTGACGCCAAGGGCGAACTCGCCAATATAGCGGGCGCCTTTGTCGCTGTTAAGTGTTTTGGTAAGTTGTGTGGTGTTGGTGGAGGATTCCTTGATGATTTTGCCGTCGCGGAATTCCAAATAGATGTTTTCGTGTTTCGTGCCGTTGTCAAGGTGCGGGGCGTTAAATTGGACGTGACCATTGACGCTTGTTTTAACGGGCGCGGTAAAGATTTCGCCGTCGGGCAAATTCATGTTGCCTGCGCAAATTTCGTGTGCCATGCCTTTGATTGAAAATTCAAGGTCTGTGTTTGGCGCGATGATTTTGACGCGGTCGGTTGCCGCCATACGTTCGGCAAGAGGCTTCAACGCCTGGTTCATTTTGTCGTAATCCATACCGCACGCGCGGATGTAGGTTTCCATTAATTCGTCATAATCGACGCCGTTGCGTTGGGCGAACTCGCGCGTTGGCACAGTTGTCAAACACCATCTCTTTTTCAAAATTTTGCCGTCCAAAACTTTGCGTATGAAAACTTGTCTTGCATGGAAAGGATAGCCTTTCAAAACTTGGGTGCTGTCTTCACGCAAAGACAACGTCGCATCGTTGTCGTCGATTATTGCGCCCGCGGACTTGATAAGTTTTGCCAAGCCCCACGGCGTCATCTTGCGCCACATCTCGTCGTTATGACCCATGGTCATGGTTTCGGATTTGCCTTCGACCCTTATGCCTTTTTCTTGACAGTACTCTTTCACCGCGACGGCAAGCGGGAATTGGTCTTTCCCCAAAACGCGAAGATACACGGATTGCCCGCTTTCAAGTTTTAAAGAGTAATCGACCATGGTCTTCGCCACATTTTTTAATTTTTCATCCATCGCAAACATTATATCATAAGACTGTTTACAATTGCAATACCCTATGATATAATCCCCAACATACGGGAGTGTGGTGGAATGGCAGACGCGTCGGACTCAAAATCCGATGTTGGCAACAACGTGTGGGTTCAAGTCCCACCACTCCCACCAAATTATTAATTACGGGCTTGGCTTAAAAGGAGTTTAAGTGCTTTGTAACTTTCTTCAAGTTCTTGTTTGGCGGAGGAAAGCGTCAACAAGTTGAATTTTTCGTCCAATTTGTAATCGATAGGGTTTAAAAGGCTGCGGAAACTTGGGTTTGTTCGTGCCACCGATGTGACGTAGGTCAAAAACCCAAAAGGCGAGATAAACCTGTATACGTCGGCGTTGGCGGCGACTTCGGCTTCTTTGCTTGGGTATGGTTTTACACTCCCGCGTGCTTTTGTGATTATCTCTTTACTTTTCAAATCGATTTTGCTTTCATCAAGGATTTTCTTTGCTTCCGCACTTTGCAATGCCGACAATGCAATTATTAACTTGACTATTGGTGCGCTTGCGCCCGTGTCAATGCAAAGGTGTTCGCCTTTTTGCATTGCGTATTCGTACCCCGTGAAGTTTGAATTATCAAGCCTTTGTTTAAGCAAGTTCATCACGGTATCCGTTGTGGTGTTAATTTCTTTTCCTTGGACACTTGCCGCCGCATTGCTTATTACCGTGCCCGCTTTTTGTAAAAATTCTTTGAACATATTTAAAGGATATAGAATTATAGCCGACTTGTCAAGAACATAGGTTTCGCAATATACTAAAATAACCGGTTAGTAAATAACAAAGGAGAAAAATATGTTCAGGAATGGTTTTAACCGTGATTTGCAATGTTGTTTTGATGATGTTTGCGGACCTTGCGGTGATTTTGATTTCGGTGGCGATTTTGACGGCGGTAACGGGAATGGTTGTGGCTGTGGCTGTCCGTGCGAACGTGGACGCGAACGCGTGTTCGATCGTCAAGGGCGCACTTTCATAGAAAATGTGCACCACAATATTATCCGTCGTAATGTTTATCATCACATGAATGGTTGCGACAAACATTGTTTCCGTTAAGGGTACAATATAAAAAGGTGTCGTCGCAAGTCGGGGGCATCTTTTTCTTTGTTGACAAATTTCGCGAAAATGTGTAGCCTTTTACAGAGAGGTAACATGCTTAAATTTCTTGGCAGAGGTTCGGCTTTCAATGTGAAAGAGGGCAACACTTCGGCTTACACGGCGGAAAAAGGAAGTATACTTTTGTTTGATTGCGGCGAAAGCGTTTTCAATGCGATGCGACAACAAAACGTGTTGCAAGGTATCCCCGACGTCAATGTTTTGATAACGCACACGCATCCGGACCATGCGGGAAGTTTGGGGACGCTTGCAATGTATACGCGGTTCGAGAAAAAGAGCCGGCTTAATATCTTGCTTGACGAAAACGCTTTGCACCTTAAAAATATCGAGGGGTTGCTTGAAGCATCCGGTGTCAAGCCCGATTGGGTGAACTTTAAAAACGTGGATACGTTGGGGTTTGACAACGTCGGGAATTTGCGCTTTGTGCCAACAAGTCATTGCGACGAAATCAAAAGCCACGGTATTGCGTTTGATACTCCGTGCGGTTCAAGTTATTACTCCGGCGACACGCGCGAAATCACGCAAATTTACGACATTATCACGGGCGGGAACACAATCGACAAGGTCTATGTCGATGTGACGACGCTTGATTATTCCAAAAACGTACACTTGTCTTTGCGCGAACTTGACCAAGCGATACCACAGGGATTGCGCGAAAAGTTTTATTGCATGCACGTCAACAACGATGATTGTATTGCCCGGGCGAAGCAACTTGGGTTCAATGTTGTCGAGGTGGAAAAATGAGAAACGACGAAATCATTGTACCCGCAGGCAACAACGTTTGGGAAAACGGAAAGATTAAAACCGAAAAGGGCTATGTCGAGATTCCCGACGGTCTTGTCGTGCCAAGAAAACTTGCACACATTTTACCGATGAGCGAAGTTAAAGGCGTGCGGGGCAATGTCATCGCGAACTATGGGCAAATCACTACGCCGGACGGAGTGATACGAAGAAACGACCTTGTGAATTTCGAAGAAGAAGCGCGGCGCCGACACGTAGCCGAAGAATGGATACCTTTTGTTGTAAAGTACGCGACCGCAATCAACAACATGGATATAGAATTAATGGCGGAATTAAGCGAACTTTTGCGCCAAAAAGACCGCAACCCACAGTTCGAAGAAAAACTGTACGGGCACATAACGTGCTTTCGTCGGGCACAGCATTTGACGAAAGAAATTTACACACGACAAAGCGGGTTTTCGTTACAGGGTCTTAAAGATTCAAAGTACGGGTTATATGATGGCACGTTGTCTTTGATAACTTTGTTGAATATGAGTGTCGACGGCAAATACAGCATCCAAAAATCGGGTGGGGCGGAAAGATTAAAAGCCGACATTAACAAGTACTATTTGGAACCAAGAGATTTGTGCGCCGACCAAGAGCAACTGTTTAATTCTATCGACGAAACATGGCGAAGATTTTTCCAATACTTCGGCACATACGACAACAGCGTAATTGATACCGCGTTATTGTTCGAAAACACAAATCACGACAGGACAAAATGTGTAAGCCTTTTTGCGAACGAAATGAGCGGCGTCAAAGAAATATTTGAAGTCTTGCCCAACCCACCCGAAGAAGGACAAGACCGCGGCGAAGAAACTCCGGAGCAACACGCGCTTGCAATGCTTGGGGTTATCGCGCACAACCTTTTGGAAAAGCACCACAACGACCTGCACAAGACGATGCCGTCGCTTATACAACTTGACGGGTCGTGCAATGACACCGTGACGTATCGCGACACAAGGAAAAGTTTCCGCAAATATCAAAGCGATGTTGGATACGGACCGACTTTGTATAGTTTGTACGAAAACACCGTCGCACACCTTATCTATGAAATCAAGGCGCAAGGTTGCGAAAAAGAATTCGACGACATCTTTCCAATTGAACTTGGGTCTTGACTTTTCAAACGAAATGCAACATCATTAATACATGAAATCCGAAATCACAGTAGAAGTTCTTACCGATAAAGACACCCTGTTCAAACTTTTGGCGGCGAAGGGGTTCGAGCACACCTGCAACGTCGAAATCAATGATTTTTATTACACGCACTTTGCAATCCCCGAAGCGGTCGGGTTTCGGGAGTTAATTTCCAACTCGTTCCTTATCCGCAGTTTTCGTCGCGTGAATTTAAAGAACAAGAAAAAGTCGGAAGATTACACCAAGTTGATTTACAAGAAGAAAGAATTTGACCCCGACGACCACGTGATTTCGGAAAAGAAAGTTGTTTGCGATTTGCCCGATGGACAAATGCCCAACGAAATCTTCCAAATGTCGGGGCTTATCAATTGGGTGACAAAACCAACCAAAGGCTATACCTTTTACAAAGGCGAGCAAAAAATCTTCGTGCAAGACGTCGAGAACTTGGGGCTTTTCATCGAGATTGAACAGTTCCCGAATCAAAAGGGCACGGAAGACGAAATCTTGGATGAATTGGTGGACTTTTTGAATGGGCTTGATATTCCTGTGGGCGAGAACTATCACGAAAGCATTGCGTATCGAATTTTCCTTGAAAAGTTTTTGCACCACATGTCCAAAATTGTGGAGTTCGCAAAAAAGGAACTTAAAGGTCAAGGCGGTCACAGTTTTGACCATGCCGAACGCGTTTACGATTTATGCGTCAAGATTTTGAAAGAAGTCGAAGCCAACGAACGCGTGGTTTTGACTTCCGCGCTTTTGCACGATTGCGTCGACCACAAGTACTATAAAAACCCCGCGAAACAATACGAAAAAATCCGCGACCTTTTGCGTGGCGAAGAATACACCCGCGACGAAATCGCAAAAATAGAATGGATTTTGGAAAATACTTCGTTTTCAAAAGGCGTTAACTTGTCAAACAACGTTGAAGCCCAAGTTTTAAGCGACGCGGACAAATTGGACGCACTTGGCGCCACCGGACTTATCCGCAGTTTGTCGTATCACGCCACATTTGGGCACACTTTTGAAAAAGACAAGCAAGAATTGAAATACTTTGCCGACCTTTTCAAAGCCCATCCCAACGACCTTGAACGCGCCACGAAAGATTTGCCGTACCTTGCGGACGGCGAGTTGCCCCTTTATCACATCCACCGAAAGTATCTGCGCATCCCGTCGATGTTGTACACCGACTTCGCGCGCAAAGAGGCAAAGTCCCGCATTGCGTTTTTGAAAACCTTTTTGGAACAGTACTACCGCGAGAACGGCGTTATTTAATCAGCATCCACATTTAGGTTTCATGTGCATTTGGATTGCTTCTTTTAATTCCGTGTCGGTGACGTTTTTGATTGGGTACATGTTGTGCTCGTTCATGTACTTGAACAATTCGAATTGGTTGCAGGTTGTGCGCCCGCTTGTTTTGGTCACGACGTCGCGCACGTTTTGGCAATTGCTGTGTTGTATCGCCATGCCGGACGCGTTCATAAGGTCGCGAAGGTGCGCCAAGACGTCTTGGCACATTAATTTGTCGTTCAATGATTTCATTTACAGTTACAACCCCCTTTATTAAGTACTCCTGCGGATTTAGGTAACGGGCTTTTGCCCACATCGCTTTGCAAGTAATCCAAGATGTCCTTGTGGTTCTTTTGGCTTGTCGCGATGATTTCGTGCAACAACTTGGTCAACTTTTTGTCGCTTACCATGTCGGTGTAATGCAATGCGACGGCTTGCAACAATTCTTCTTGAAGTAAAATCTCGTTAAGATTTTGTAGATTCTTTACGGCAATCATGTTTGTCCCTCCATAAGGGAAAGTATTGCCCAAAAGTTTTAATTTAATATCACGACAAAAGGTGGTGACCCCTACGGGATTCGAACCCGTGACTTCACCGTGAAAGGGTGATGTCTTAACCGCTTGACGAAGGGGCCTTTATGGGTCGTGATATTATGTCAATATACACGAACAAACCAAGTTTTGCAACTATTAAATTTAATTTGTCTATTGAAATGCACACATGAATATGTTAGAGTAACATATGGAAGAAAAACAGGAAGAACCAATTGAAGAAAAAAAGTCCAAGCGTGAAGCCATAAAGCAATGGTTTATCAAGCACAAGTTCCAAATTATGAAGTTTTCCATTGTGATAACGCTTGTCGCGGGATTTACAATTGGGTGCTTCTTTTTATTTGATTCGCTTGGATTGTTAAACAAAAACGAATTAAGCGAAACCATGGGCGACAAAGGCGCGTGGATTTATGTGATATTCGTTGCCCTGTTTTTGTTGCAGGCGATATGTTTGTGTCTTGTCCCCGGAAATACCACGCTTTTTATAACGGTGGGTGCGCTTGTATTTGAAGACAACTTTTGGATTGTGTTGTTGCTTTGCGTCGTCGGGGTTTGGTTGTCGGGTATCGCGTTGTTTTGGATTGGTCGCTTTGGTGGGCGTAAAGTCCTTTGTTGGTTGTTCCCGAAAGAAAAACTTGACAAATACCTTGACATGTTGACGAGAAAGGGCTCGTTCGTATTGCCCGGTTTGTTTCTTATTCCGTTTATGCCCAATGATTTGATGTGTATGCTTTGCGGTACTTCGAAGTTGAAATTTTGGCAATTCCTTTTAATCATTATCCCCTGCCGTATCATTGAAGTGTTGATAATTTTGTGTTATCCGTTGCTTGCAAAGTTCTTCATCGAAAACCGCGAGCCCCAAGACATACTTATCTTTGTAAACATTGCCGTCATCGACCTGTTACTTTTGTTGCTTTATTATCGTACGCTTATAAGGATTTTCAAAAAGACAATCTTGCGCAAAAAATACGTGCGCGTCGAAAAGCCTTACATGGTCGAAGAAGAAGTCAAAGGGAAGAAGTAACGTTGCTGTTTCCCGCAATCCATTTTTTGCGTTTTTTCGACGCATAGATTGACAACCCTATTGTCACAAGTGCCGTCGCAATGGTAATTGGGAGCCATATTGCAAGGTGTTCGTTGATTGCTTTTTGCCGAGCGCTGTTGAATTGGGTGTAAGAGACAAGTTGTGTGCCGTTAAACCACAAACTTGCAACGCCGACCCATTCGGTTTTGTCGTCAAGGTATTCGACGTTGGAAGTCAACACGCGAAAGGTAATTTCGTCGTCTATGTTAAGGGCAAGGATTAAATCAAGGTCGACGGTGTTTGGGATACCAAGACTTGCCTTGTGTCCCTCGACGGAAATTTTTAAACCCGGTGGCGAAGTAATTTTGGTAATCTTTGCCGTGAATTCGGTGGTGTTGCTGTCTTTTGCTTTGTCGGAAATGTCAAGCGCCGCGAAAACTATTACGATAAATATCATACATACGAAAGTTAAAACAAATGACGCCCAATATGGCACACGGGCGATTTTGCGGGAATCCCTTTGAAGTTGCATGTCGGCGTCTTGTTTTGTTACATCGATTTTACAATACTTTTTTACAACGTGCATGATTTCGGGTTGGTATCTTAATACCACAAATGGTTTGATTTTGCCTTTTTTGTTTTTCTTGTAAAAGATTATGCTGTCGCCGGTGTTTGGATATTGACCGATGTGTACTTTTTCGATTTCGCTCCACAAAGCACTGCACTTGCCGAAATATTTAATCCCGATGCTGTCTATTCGAACACCGAATCCAACACCAAACCTTGGAAGAAGTTCTATTGTCCCTTCCCTTTCAAGAAAAACATGATAAAATCCCCCGCTTTTGAAATTACTTCGAAGCGCGGGAGTGTCCATTAACTGTTTAATGCCTTTTGTATGGTTTTCCAAATTGCGTGCACGTTGTTAAAGTTTTCGGGCAACAAATCCGCGGCGTTAAGGTTTATGTCAAACACATCGTTGATTTCGCCGATAACGGTGATAATGTCGAACGAATCAAGCACCTTGTGGTCGATAAGTTTTTCTTCCTTGTCAAAGTCAAGGTCGGGACGGGTTCCCGTCAAAATCTTCATTAATTTATCCATGCTTAATGATACCATTGCGTTTTATAAAATGCAACAAGTTTGGCGCTTCCGTAGGGACTCGAACCCCAACTAACGGTTCCGAAGACCGTTGTGCTATCCATTACACCACGGAAGCGAGCGTAGCCCAATTATACCTTAAAAAAAAGCGGGGTTCAACCGCTTTTTTTGTTGTTGTGTTAGATGCTTTGGGCTTCGGATTCGTGCCAACCATAGAACAGTACGCGTCCGCCTTGTGGGGTTGGCGATTTGTATGGTGGGCGTGCGGTTGCAACGGTTTGGGTGCGAAGACCTTGGAACCCGCCGACGCGGTTCATTAAGTTTCCAAGCAAGTGAAGTTGGTCAAGTGCGGTACCGTTGTTTGCGCTTGAAGCCGCGATAAATTCGCTTACTTCCCTGCGGACTTGTTGTACTTCGTCAACCGATGCGGTTTCGCGGAAGTGTGTCATATCAAATCCGTCGATTTGTGTGGACAAGCGGGCTTCGGTGATTTGCACGCCGGACACAGAACGCATAGATGAAAAGCGACGGTTTGCGTTCATGTATTCTTGTACTGCACGGATTTCGGCTTCTGTGGCAATGTTTTGTGCGCGGAGCCAAGGAGCCCAACCCATAGTGCGTCCGGGGACGCGTTCTGCGCCTTCACCCCAGCAATCTTCAATCCTTCTTCCATCCAATGGTCTTCCGCCTTGGCGGACATAGTGGACGTCTACGTGATTGACAAGGTCAAGAATACGGTTGCGGGTAACGACCGTTGTGCCTTCCGTGACCGTTTGAGTTTGAACAGGGACTTCGCGGATTACTTCGCGTTCAACTTCGCGAATGACTTCAACGGGGACTTCGACAATACGCTCTACGATGACTTCGCGGTCGCGGTATTCAATGATTGGTTCGCGCGAGATTGATACGGGTTCTTCGTGAACGGTGTTTTGTTGTTCCAAAAGTTCGTCGATTTCTCGGGATAATTCGCGCGCGCGGTCACGAAGTGGGTCATTTTGGTTGTTGTCTTGTTCGATGACTTGTTCTTCGGGTTCGATAATTTGAAGACGATCATGACCGAACTCGCCGCGAGAAAATCTTACGATTGCTTCAAAGCGTGCCTTGCGTGCATCGTCCGCGGTCTTGATCGCGGTTTGTGTCAGTTCTTCGATTTCATGGCAGGCTTGTTCAATTGCTTCGCGGTTTTCGACCTTGCCTTGTTCCGCCAATCTGGTTGCCCTTTCGATTATTCTTGTTGCGTCGCGTTGCAATTCTTCAAGGATGTCGTGTTCGTCCCATACAGGTTCTACAAACGCAGCCCACATTGTGCCTTCCAAACCATAGCCGTCTGCGTTATTTTTTGTTTCTTCCAAGTGTGTGACGGCAAGCGCAAGTGCGGCGTCGATTTTTTCCATGTTGGAGTTCATTTCGCGCACGCAAATGCCTTGGACATATGTCATCATTTCGGTTTCGGAATTTAAGCCGCTTCCAATGACGGTGTAATTGTTTCTGCCTTCGCGCGCAACGTATGCGTGTGGACGGCTTCCCGTCAAGCGGTCGCCTGTGATATTTTTTGTTTCGTAAATTCGGATACCGTGTTTTTCTTCAAGGTATCGGAAATCTTCCATGCGTGTAAGGGTACGAATTTGGTTGATTAATTCTTCGTCCAACACGGTTTCGCCGTCGTCGCCAAGTTTTTCAATTACGCGTTCGATGTTACGCAACATTACGGTTGGGCTGTCAAAGTCGATTGTTCCTTGGTTTTGGTCAAGCGAATTTCCGGGACCACCGCCGGTTGGACCTCTTTGTCCGCCGCCGTTGTTGTTTCCACCGTTATTGCCGCCGTTATTTCCGCCATTGTTACCGCCGTCGCCATTACCGTTGCCGTTATTTCCGCCGGTGATTCCGCCTTCGCGTCCACCACCGCCTTGTTGTCCTCCACCTTGTTGACCGATTCCGCCTTCGCGACCTCCGCCACCAATTTGTCCGCCGCCGTTACCGCCGACACTTATGCCGCCTGTGCGACCGCCCGAAGATTGAGAAACCCCGCCCGAAGACCCGCCGCGTGAACCGCCCGAAGACGAACCAGAACTTGAACTTGAACCGGAACCGCCCGAAGACCCGCCACCGATACCACCTTCGCGAGCATGTAATTGCGTAGCACCAAGACCCATAGTAAGGACCAAGATACTACTCAATGCAATAAGTTTCTTTTTAAGTTCCATTATATACCCCTTTGCAAGGATTATATCACATATTATTTAAAATGTCAAGAGTGTATTACTGTTCAAGTGAATGTGTGTGAAGTTTGTCGACAAACTTTTTGCCCTTGGTGTAGTTGAATCCCAAGTCGGGAGCAATCGCGGAAACTTCCAACGGATCGATGGAAAGACTGTTTGCAAAATTATCTTGGATAGCGGCTTCCTCGGGCGTTGTGCGATGATAGATTTGTTCGTTTGTCATGGTACAATTATTACCACATTATAAACAATTTGTCAAGCCTTTGTTAATAATGTATTGTAGAATATGGACATAGCAATCTTGATGTACGTGTTGGGTTCGGTCATGATTTTGCCGGCACTTTTGTTCGCGATGTGGGCGCAATATCGTGTTTCAAGCGATTTCGGGCGGTTCAGCCAAATCGCAAGTCGACGTGGTTTAACGGGGGCGCAGTTGGCGCGAAAGTTGCTTGACCAAAACGGGTGCGGGCATGTTTTGATTTCGCAAGGTCACGGGCATTTGTCCGACCATTATGACCCGCGTAAACGACTTGTGTGTTTAAGTCCGGATGTTTACAATTCGACGTCACTCGCCGCTTTGGGTGTCGCCGCGCACGAAGTCGGGCACGCGATACAACACCAACAACGCTATGTACCTTTAATGTTGCGTCAAATCGTTATCAAATCAACATCGATTATCAACAAGGCACTTATTCCGCTTATCATCGTTGGTTTGATTGCTTCGATAGTTGTCACGGGCACAACGATTTTGGGCGTGGCAAGCGCGACTTTTTTCTTTTGGCTTATCGTTGCGTTTTGCGCCCTTTATGCGGTGTCGTTTGTTGTCAATTTGATAACCTTGCCCACCGAAATCAATGCAAGCAACCGCGCGAAACAATTACTTCGTAACGGTGGGTTTTTGTTTGACGACGAAGAATACCAAGCCATATCACGTGTTTTGGGCGCCGCCGCGTTGACCTACGTTGCGTCGCTTCTTATAAGTTTCGTTTATATGCTACGCTTTCTTGGGCTGCTGTTGCAATTGACCCGTCGCAGATAACTCGTCCAACATTATTATCATCGTTGTGCCGTCTTGCGAGACGCGGACTTTTTTAGAGCCCGTGACTTGTACCCGAATCTTGCCGAACTTCAAGTTGACTTTTTCCGCGACCGCGCGGGGTTTTTTGATTGGTGTGACGTCTTCCGCCTCTGCCCTGTCCACGAAGACTCTGTTCCCAAATGTTTGAATTCTACTCATGTGCTATATATATGAAGTTTAAACCATTGTGTTGCAATGGGCGCAGGTCTTGTCGCCGTAACGCAGTGGCGCTCCGCAGTTTTCGCAACGGGTGCGACGTGGGGCGACTTCGGGCTCGGGGTCTTTTTTGGGCTTTGCGGTGGTTTCAACAAGCATCATTTTCACGGGGTCAAGCCTGAACCCAACGATGTGCCCGTTCATGATAAGTTTTTGTATGTCGTTCGCCACGGTCTTTGCGCGCCTGTACGTCATCATCGCGATTTCGTTTATATTTCGCGCTCCGTTGGTAATTGCACGGATAATGTTACGCTTGTATCGGACCGACGTGTACCAAAGTGCCCAACCCAATGTGATTCCGTAAAAACTTGCCATCAAGGTCAATGCAAAAGGGATGCCCAAATACCAAAAGCCCGTCACGAAACACGTAATCATGCAAGGTATCGCGACGAACGGCCATATCGACCACAGTATCATGATGGTGCGAACACGCCTGCATTTCTTCTCCCACGTTTTTAAATCCATGTTAAATTATATACTTTAAGAGGGCGTAAATGTCAATCTTTCGCGGGTTGAACGCCGGTCAATTGGATGACCCAATGCGAAAGTTTTTGGCTGTGGTTCATTTCGTCGCTGATAATTTCGTGGATGTCGTCCGTGAATTTTTTAGGCAAACCCATGCCCGCCGTGTCTTGCAAGAGTTTAAAGTAAAACTCAATCGCGCTTTGTTCGTCCGCATTGTTTTTCGCAATTTGTGAAGCAATAAAATTAATATCCATGTTGCTTTTATATGAACGATAGTATATAATGTGTGAATACGGAGAGTTGGCCGAGTTGGTCGCTAGGAGCAAAGCGACGCCGAACAACGCGGAAGAGTGCTTCGTTATGTATGGAGAGTTGGCCGAGTTGGTCGAAGGCGCGTCACTGCTAATGACGTATACTCCAAAAGGGTATCGCTGGTTCGAATCCAGTACTCTCCTCCAATTTTAAAGGGGCACTATGGAAAAATTAACACTTGAAGACTTTAAAGAAATGGATAGAATTGAAAAAGCCCAAGGATTTACCCATCTTGCCCCAGAACTTTGTTTTGAAATCTATAAAAAGTTTCCAGAAACCTTTTGTGTCTTGAAAAAGGGAAACAAGGTCATAGGTCATATTTGTACTTTGCCTTTGGAAAAATCAATGTACGATAAAATTAAGAATAACAAAGCCCGCGAATGGGATATTGCGATTGAACACATAAGTGTCACAAATCCCGTCTATTTTTATTTGTCTATGCTTGTCATTGAAGAGGCGCACAGGAATTTTGCGAATCTCCTTGCCCTTGTAAAACAATACAAACGGCAAATGAGCAGACTTATAACGGGCGGTATGGTGATTGGCGAAATTGTATCGGACCTTGCAAGCGAATATGGCTATAAAATGGGTAGAATGTTTGGAATGAAACATCACCTTGACGCGGAGCATGGCATTATTCACACCTTGGATGGAAAAAGTTTCGTTAAATTCATACTGTAAAAACTCCTTGTGATTCTATGTGCGCCCGTGCTACAATCCACAATGGAAAATCGAAAGATACGTAATATTGCGATAATCGCGCACGTCGACCACGGCAAGACAAGTTTGGTTAATGAACTGCTTAAACAAGGCGGCGTGTTCCGCGAGAATCAAGTCGTCGCGGACAGGGTTATGGACAGCAACGCCTTGGAGCGCGAGCGCGGCATTACAATTTTAAGCAAGAACGCGTCGTTCATGCACGGCGATGTCAAGATTAATGTGGTGGATACTCCGGGGCACGCGGATTTCGGCGGCGAGGTCGAGCGCGTTTTAAAAATGGTGGACGGCGTGTTGTTGGTGATTGACGCTTTTGAAGGTCCGATGCCACAGACGCGTTTTGTGTTGCAAAAGGCGTTGGAACTTAACCACAAGGTCATTGTTGTTATCAATAAAATCGACCGAAAAGATGCGCGCGTGAAAGAAGTCGTGGATGAAGTTTTGGATTTGTTTTTGGAACTTGATGCATCAAGTGAGCAATTGGAAAGCCCTTTCATTTTTGCAAGCGCGCGCGAAGGTACGTCAAGCGACGACATTAACAAAGTAGGCAAGGATTTTCAACCGCTTTTGAAAAAAATCGTGGACTATATTCCCTGTCCCGTTGTCGACCAAAAGGCTCCGTTTGCTATGCTTGTAAGTTCGACCGAGCACAACGATTTTTCGGGCAAGTTGGCAATTGGTAAAATCGGACAAGGGCAAATCGAGATTGGCGCAAACGTCAAGGCAATCAATTACCACGACGCGAAAAAGAACATGGGTTTCCGTGTGGCGAACTTGTTTGTATTTGCGGGGCTTTCGCGTATTCAGGTGGAGCAAGCAAGTGGCGGCGACATCGTGTGCATCGCGGGCTGTCCCGACGTCAACATCGGCGACACGGTTTGCGACAAAAATATCGACAAAGCAATTCCGTTTGTGAAAATCTCCGAGCCAAGCATCGAAATGACGTTCCTTGTCAACAACAGCCCTTTCGCGGGCAAAGAAGGCAAGTTTTGCACTTCGCGACATTTGCGTGACAGGCTTTTCAAAGAAGCCGCCAAGGATTTAAGTTTGAAAGTGTTGGAAACCGACAGCACCGATGCGTTTCGCGTCTTGGGGCGTGGCGAATTGCATATCTCGATTTTGATTGAAAACATGCGTCGCGACGGGTACGAATTTATGGTCAGCATGCCAAAGGTTTTGTACAAGACAATCGACGGCGTGCGGTGCGAGCCTATCGACAAACTTTACATAGACGTGCCGACGGAGTGCGTGGGCAGTGTCATGGGCGAAATGGGCGAGCGCAAAGGCGAACTTTTGGGCATGCACACCGGCGAAGTTCGGTCGCGATTGGAATTTTCAATCCCAAGTCGGGGCTTGTTCGGGTATAAGACGAAGTTTTTGACGGACACCAACGGACGCGGAATTATGAACAGCATTTTTGAAAAGTACGCGCCATACAAAGGTCACATAGGGCGCAGGGATTTCGGCGCACTTATCGCGTTTGAAAATGGCGAGGCGGTCCC
>Ga0209755_10000306_pt1 | contig 93793 bp, 82 predicted proteins | sample TergutCo191P1_FD_187301 | JGI IMG/M metagenome (GOLD analysis project Ga0209755, IMG submission 187301) | Cornitermes sp. P1 segment gut microbial communities from Petit-Saut dam, French Guiana - Co191P1 (SPAdes) (version 2) | ecosystem: Host-associated > Arthropoda: Insects > Digestive system... | reverse complement strand
AGGAGCTTTAGCGCTTTCAGGCGGAAGCAGAACAATTTTAAATTATAAGGATATGGAGGAACAAAATGGCTAAGATGTATTATGAAAAGGATTGCGATCTTTCCCTTCTTAACGGAAAGACCGCGGCGGTAATCGGGTATGGAAGTCAGGGACACGCTCACGCGCTTAACTTAAAAGAAAGCGGCGTGAATGTTATCATCGGCTTGTATGAAGGATCAAAAAGCGCGGTTAAGGCGAAGGAAGACGGCTTTGACGTTTACAATGCGGATGAAGCTGTAAAAAAAGCTGACATTGTAATGCTTTTGGTTAACGATGAAAAAATGGCAGGGATTTACAATGAAGGAGTTGCTCCCAACCTTAGAGACGGAATGACATTGTGTTTCGCGCACGGCTTTAACATTCATTATAAACAAATAGTGCCGCCTTCCAATGTTGACGTTATAATGATTGCTCCCAAGGGACCCGGTCACACAGTGCGCAGTCAGTTTCAGGAAGGAAAGGGCGTTCCTAATTTGATAGCTGTCTTTCAGGACGCAAGCGGCAAAGCGAAAGACACAGCGCTCGCGTGGGCTAAGGGAATCGGCGGCGCGCGAGCCGGTATTCTTGAAACAACTTTTAAGGAAGAAACCGAGACAGACCTCTTCGGCGAGCAGGCAGTTTTGTGCGGAGGCGTTACCGCTTTAATGAAAGCAGGATTCGATACGCTTGTGAAAGCAGGTTATCAGCCTGAGAGCGCGTACTTTGAGTGCGTTCACGAAATGAAACTGATTATCGACCTCGTAATAAAAGGCGGTCTCTCTTACATGCGCTATTCAATTTCCGATACAGCCGAGTTCGGCGATTACAGTGTTGGCGACAGAATCATAACCGATGAAACAAAAAAAGAAATGCAGAAAGTCTTAAGCGAGATTCAATCGGGTGAATTTGCGAAGAAGTGGATAGACGAAAATAAAAACGGACGCGGAAATTTCCTCGCTCGCCGCAAACTAGAGTCCGAGCTGCTTGTAGAAAAAGTTGGAGCAGAGCTTCGCGAAAAAATGAACTGGAAGAAATAACATGGGTGATACTAACGGCAGACTTAAACTTGATGACCCGGCAAGCGCTCCAAAGCGCGCTCTAATGTACGCGATGGGATATACGCCCAAGCAGCTTCAGAAACCGCTTATCGGTATTGTGAATTCTTTTAACGAAGTTGTTCCGGGGCATATACATTTAAATGCAATCGCGCGCGCCGTTAAGGACGGAGTGCTCTCGTCAGGCGGAACGCCTATGGAGTTTAATACAATCGCGGTTTGCGACGGGTTAGCTATGGGACACGCAGGCATGAAATATTCTCTGCCTTCCCGTGAACTAATCGCCGACAGCATCGAGTGCATGGTAATGGCGCACGGCTTTGAAGCGCTTGTGTTCATTCCAAACTGCGACAAGATTGTTCCCGGTATGTTGATTGCGGCGGCAAGGCTTAATCTGCCATGTGTTTTTGTTTCGGGAGGACCGATGCTTTCTTTAGACGGCTCTGATCTGAATACGGTTTTTGAAGCTGTCGGCGCGTATCACGCGGGAAAAATTAACAGCGATGAACTTTCTGAAATTGAAAACAGCGCTTGCCCTGGCTGTGGTTCGTGTTCAGGAATGTTCACCGCTAACTCAATGAACTGCTTGTGCGAAGCTCTCGGCATCGCTCTTCCCGGCAACGGAACGATTCCTGCTGTATACGCCGACAGAATACGGCTTGCGAAAACCGCAGGCGAGATAATAATGAATCTGCTTGATAAAAATATAAAACCCAAAGACATTCTTACAGAGACAGCTTTAAAAAACGCGCTTCGAGTTGACATGGCTCTTGGATGTTCGACAAATTCCGCGCTTCATCTCGCGGCGTTGGCGCACGAGCTTGGAATCCCATTCAACATGAATCTGATAAACGAGATAAGCGACGCGACTCCAAATCTTTGCAAGCTCGCTCCGGCAGGAAAACATCATGTGCAGGACTTGAACAGAGCAGGAGGAGTTTACGCTCTTATGCGCGTTCTTGCCGATAACAATTTAATCGATACACAAGCGATGACAGTCACGGGCTGTAAGCTTTCTGAAGTTTTGCCCAAACATTTTGTAAAAGATGACACTGTCATTCGCGATTTTAAAAATCCCTATTCAAAGACAGGCGGACTTTCCGTATTGTTCGGCAACCTTGCCGAAAACGGCTCCATTGTAAAGCGAAGCGCGGTGTGCGAGAAAATGCTTGTCTTTACCGGCACAGCACGCGTTTACGACTGCGAAGAAGACGCGGTTGCGGATATTTACGGCGGTAAAATTAAAGCAGGTGACGTAATTGTAATTCGTTACGAAGGACCCTCAGGCGGACCCGGTATGCGCGAAATGTTATCGCCTACTTCCGCGATTGCCGGAATGGGTCTTGATGAGAGCGTCGCGCTTATCACAGACGGCAGGTTCTCGGGCGCGACACGCGGCGCGTCAATAGGTCATGTGTCTCCCGAAGCGGCGTCAGGCGGACTTATTGCCTATGTTCAGAATGGAGACAAGATCAGCATTGATATCCCTTCGCACAAATTGGAACTCTTAGTGCTGCAGGATGAGATTGATAAAAGAAAGAGCGTTGTTAATATTGAAGAAAAGATAAAAAACAAAAACATCTATTTAAACGGCTATCTAAAAAGGTACGCGCAAAAAGTTTCATCAGCTGATAAAGGAGCGGTAATAATATGAGCGAACTTACATTTGACATGGTTCATTCCGCAGCTCAGCTTTTACGCGGCATTGCAAGGAAGACCGATATTATTTTAACGCACGGTTTAACCTCTGACTGTGATCTGCGTCTTAAAACGGAAAACCTTCAGCGGACAGGCGCGTTTAAAATCCGCGGCGCGTACTATAAGATCGCAAACCTTTCAGATGAAGAACGCGCAAAGGGCGTTACGGCGTGTTCCGCCGGAAACCATGCGCAGGGAGTTGCTCTTGCGTCCCAGCAGTTTGGAATTAATGCGACGATTTTCCTCCCTGAAGCTGCGCCCATTTCAAAAATTGAAGCGACGCGCCAGTACGGCGTAAACATCCGCCTCTCCAAGGGAACTTATGAAAATGCTTATGCGGATGCCAGCGCGTTTTCAAAAGAAACAGGAGCTGTGTTTATTCATCCTTTTGATGATATTGATATTATTGCAGGGCAGGCTACAGTAGGCACAGAAATCGTTGAACAGTTTCATGATGTTGACGCTATTGTAGTTCCTGTCGGCGGCGGCGGTTTGGTATCGGGAATCGCGTTCGCCGTGAAATCATTAAATCCAAAAATAAAAGTGTACGGCGTTCAATCGGCAGGCGCGGACAGTATGGCTCGCAGCTTCGCAGCGCGTTCGTTTCGGGATAAAGAACATGATGATCCTAAATCAAACGCAGAAGGCAAATCTACATTTGCAGACGGAATAGCGGTTAAATCGTTTGGAATGTTAACAAGAGATTTTTGTGAAAAATATGTTGACGATATTGTCACAGTCTCTGATGATGAAACCGCAACGGCAATCCTCTCCATGATGGAAAAACAGAAACTGGTTTCTGAAGGAGCCGGAGCTGTCGCGGTAGCCGCGGTCATGTTTAATAAACTTCCGTTAAAGGGGAAAAAAGTTTGCGCGGTTGTGTCAGGCGGAAATATCGATGTTAATATTCTTTCAAGGGTTATCGATCGCGGACTTTTAAAATCAGGAAGACTCACAAATCTTTCTATAGAACTGATTGATAAACCCGGACAGTTAATGTCAGTATCAACAATAATTGCCAGCGAAGGAGCCAACGTAATCAGCGTGCATTATACGCCGGGCGGAGAGAACATGGACATTAACGGCTGCTTTTTAAATATTTCTATGGAAACCAGAAACCATGAGCACCTAGAGCATATTAGAAAGGCGCTAACGAACGAAGGTTTTAAATTGTGCTGAGGGACATAACCACCGGATTCATTCGCCGTGCTTGCGGCGCGGTTCTTCATTTATAATAATTATCTTGATGACTGTTCTTTAAACCAGTAGTTTAATAAAAAGTAATCCGGGAAAATCATTTTAGTCGGTATAGTCCATTTCTGAGACGCGTTTTTAATCGCCAAGTAAAGTATCTTGAATATAGCATCATCTGCAGGAAATGACGAGCGGTTTTTAGGATCGTTGCTGTAAAGGTTCTGTAGCTTTTGCATATTCTGTTATGAAACAGGGGTATTCAAAACGCAGGATGTAACAAGAAATACCTACAGGACATCAGGAATCGTCTAATTTCCGCAATATCAAAATATTTGGAGGATTGCGAAGTAATAAAAAAAGGTGAAGTCCTTGATACATCTGATATATTAAAACTTTTTTATACACAAGTTACAAATGAAAAAAAGCTAATCGGTGATGATGAAAAAGTATTGAAACTTCTGATGGTTTATAGCGAGATAGCAAGGCGAGAACGCAAAGCATCAGGAGAGCAATTAAGAAGAAATTTTAACTGCCAATACCCTGCCGCCTGTACTTTATGTTCTGGCCAATGCAGTTCTGTTTCACCTGTAAAGCAGCTGAATTGAACCGTCCCGATTGATTAATCATCCTTTTTTATTTTAAAATGGATTGTGAGTCTTTTCCAAAACTCGGTTAGTTTTGGAACATTTACTCTGTAGTATGCTAAATTACTCTAATTCTATACCAGATAAGGAATTACGTTAATACAATTGTTACCAATAACTACCCAAATATAATAATTATTATCAAAAATTGATGTCATATTTGATAACATTTTTTGCTATGCACAAAAAGTATGAAATAAAAACGGTATTTTTTAACCTCACTGAACATAATGAAAATACCCCCGAATGTAGCTTATATCAGCCCGTAGCGCGTTCCAAACCTCTATTACCGTATTCATTTACTACAAACCATTTAAAACCCATTTAAAGCCGTTTTCGCTGTTTGTCATATGTGTCGCATAACGTACTAACATTATTATACTAAATTATCACTTTTTAACAGTATAGGCTTCGCCCGAAAAGAAAGATAAACTTACAAAATTACTCCACTTCGCTACGCAATTTTCCCGATAAGAAGCAGTCCTTTTTGTGCCGCAAATATTCAAAAGGGTTTATCCTAATTTTGCCTTGCGTCCTGCAAGGCAAAACAGAAAAATGTTGGCTAATCCTGCACACCACCATTCTTCTGCATACTACCAAAAACGTAAAATATTAGCAGCACAAAAACCCCTGCAACCCTACCCCTTCAAAATTGTTACGTTCATCGGCATTATAAAGCCCGTTGTAATCATCGTCTTACATCAAGCGAAGTTTAATCTTATACAGCGCAACAGAGGATTTTCAAGTTTATGTAAGTGTAAGAATTATTCCCAAAGACTCAACATCGCTTAATTACCAGTATACGCTTCGCCGCTAAAGCGGCTCGTCCTTCGTATTTAGAATTTAATATCCAAACAATATTAAAAGAGAATCGTTTTTCTGAATATCAGATGATGTATCGTATTATGCACGGCAGCCGTATTGACGGCTTTGATTTGACAGGCGAATGTATCTGGGATATCTGGAAGAAAGCAGGCGAAGACAATGGTGTGCGTGTTCGGGAAGGGCTGCGAAAAGGTGTAACCAGAGCATTAAGCGTTTTAGGGCAGGGTTTTTTAAATTATAATTCTATAGGTAACGATGAACTGTGTTCTGTCTTGGAATCGGGAGAACTTTCCGCACAGGAGTATTATCAGGAACTAATGCGGCTTATGTATCGTTTCCTTTTTATTATCACAGTGGAAGAGAGAAATCTTATATTTGAGCATAAAACAGAACAAATTAATAAAGAGCTTTATAATAAACATTCAATAAATAATAAAGGTTATAGTCTGCATCGTCTGAGGGATCGAAGTGCCCGTTAGGTGCAATGGATGCTTATTGCGCGTTTATGGAGAGGGTTTTTGGAGCGGGGGCGGTGAGGGAGGTGCTTCTAATCCAATAATTATATTATATCATTTTTAAATGAAAAGAATATTTTAATAATTATTTGTGTACTTGCATATTTGTTTGAATTTAATATATTATTATACAGGACATATATAATGCCAGAAATACAAATCAAAGATTCGTTAAATAAAGCGTTTATTAAGGTTCGTCCAGAGAGAGCTTCAATTGAGCGATTCAAAACTCATTTTATAACTCTTCTTGATAGAATTAATATTAGTCCAAATGAAACTGAAGAATTTTTAAAAAATCTTATTTCTGATTTTCTAAAAAAAACATGGTATTTCGAAGATTATTTTATCAATACTAAAGAGCGCATTGATTTAGTTATCCATAAAGGCAAAGATGCTGAAATGCCAGTTTGTGTTATTATTGAAGCAAAAAAACCTGGAAATAAGCATGAAATGATAAGTAAAAAAAATATAAATACTAAAGCAATGCAGGAATTATTACTTTATTATTTTCATGAAACTATAGATATTAAAAATATTGATTTAAAACATCTTATCATTACCAATACACATGAATGGTTTATCTTTGACGCTCATTTATTTTATTGCTTCTTTTCACATGATAAGAAACTTGTAGATCTATATTCAGATTTCAAGAATGGTTCTCTATTAGAAAAAAATACTGATTTTTTTTATTCTAATATTGCTGCTCCATTCATTGAAAAATATAAAAATGAATTATATTACACATATTTTAACATTTCTGATTATGAACAGATTATACGTAATTCAAGTAAAGAAGAAGATAATAAACTTATAAGTCTATATAAATTATTATCTCCTGAACATTTGCTCAAACTACCTTTTGCTAATGATAGTAATACTCTTAATCAAATTTTTTATTCTGAATTATTATATATTATGGGTTTATCTGAAGTAAAAGAAGATAATAAAAAGATTATTGTTCGTAATAAGATAGAAGAACAAAATAAAGGATCTATTATAGAAAATACTATTTTTCAATTATCTGATTATACAACAAATAATAATGAACTATTCGAAATTGCTCTTGAATTAACTATAACATGGATTAACCGAATATTATTTTTAAAATTATTAGAAAGCCAACAACTTAATTACAGAAAGAAAGATATGGCTTATGCATTTTTAAATATTGAAAAAGTAAGGAATTATTCTGATTTAAATATTTTATTCTTTAAAGTTCTTGCACAAGAGATAAGAATCAGACCTGACAATATTAAAAATATATTTATTAATGTTCCATATCTTAATAGTTCTCTTTTTGATATGACTGAAACAGAAAAAAAGTTCTTTCCCATATCTAATCTACCAGAAACCGAATTACCATTCTTCTCTGGTACAATATTAAAAGATAATATAGGAAATAAAAAGAAAGGAAATATTAATACATTAAGATATATTTTTAATTTTTTAGATGCTTATGATTTTTCTAGTGAAGGTTCTGAAGAAATACAAGAAGAAAATAAAATACTAATTAACGCATCGGTATTAGGCTTAATATTTGAAAAAATTAATGGCTATAAAGATGGTTCGTTTTTTACACCTGGTTTTATTACAACTTATATTTGTCGAGAAACAATTCGTCGTATTGTCATTGATAAATTTAATGAGACAAAAGGTTGGAATGTTACAAGTTTTGAAGAGTTGATTAATTACATAGATAATAAAAACATTGCTAATATCTTGGAAGCAAATGAAATAATTAACAATATTAAAATTTGCGATATAGCAGTAGGTTCTGGACATTTCTTGGTTTCTGCATTGAATGAAATAATTTCTATAAAAAGTGATTTAGGATTACTTGCAGATAACAAAGGAATTAAATTAAAAAATTATACTGCAGAAGTAATAAATGATGAACTCATGATTTTTGACGAAGACCGTAATTTTTTTCATACAATGTTAATAATTTTGAAAGTCGTCGTATACAAGAAACAATATTTAATGAAAAACGTCGTATTATTGAAACTTCTCTATTTGGTGTAGATATAAATCCTAATTCAGTAAAAATATGTAGGCTTAGACTTTGGATCGAATTATTAAAAAACACTTATTACACAGAAGAAAGTAATTATAAAGAACTGGAGACGCTTCCAAATTTGGATATAAATATCAAGTGTGGAAATAGTTTGATCAGTCGTTTTGAATTAAATATAGATCTCAAAGAAGAACTATCAAAATTAAAATATTCTGTAAAAAATTACCAAGAAGCTGTGCAAAAATACAAGGACTCAACAATTAAAAATGAAAAAACAGAGCTTGATAATCTTATTAAAGCAATTAAGGATAATTTCAGAGGGGGAGTAAAAAATAATACTATACTTAGCATTAAAAAAGGAAAGTTTCTTGCAGAATTATCTGCTTTAAGTCAAGGTGAAATTTTTGGTCTTTCTCCAGCAGAACAGAAAAAAAAGAAATAAGCATAAATGATATTGAACAAAAGATAAAAAAAATAGAACAACAACAAGAAGAAATTGAAAATAATGTTATTTATGAAAATGCTTTTGAATGGAGATTTGAATTTCCTGAAATACTCAATAATGATGGAGATTTTATTGGCTTTGATGCGATAATAGGAAATCCACCATATATTCAATTACAAGATAATCAAGGTGCACTCGCTAATATTTATAACAAACTTAATTATGAATGTTTTTGCCGTTCTGGTGATATATATCAATTATTCTATGAATGTGGTTATAAATTATTAAAAGAGAAAAGTTATCTATGTTTTATTACATCAAACAAGTGGATGCGTGCTGCTTATGGAGAAAAAACAAGAAGTTTTTTTTCTAATAATATGAATCCAAAGATACTTATTGATTTTGCAGGACAAAAAGTATTTGATGCTGCTACTGTTGATGTAAATATAATCATTATAAAAAAAAATAAAAACGAACAACAGACCAACAGTTGTATTATTAAAGATGATTGTAGAAGTAATATGACCGATTATATTAGACAGAATAATAGTGTAATATCATTTCCAGCTAATGGTCAAAGCTGGGTTATTTTATCTGATATTGAAAGAAGAATTAAAGAAAAAATAGAAAGAATTGGTAAACCTTTAAGGGATTGGGATATAAATATTTATCGTGGTATTTTAACTGGTTGTAATGAAGCTTTTATTATTACTAAAGAAAAAAGAGATGAATTAATAAAAAAATCTCCAGAATCTGCTGAGATTATACGCCCGATTCTTAGAGGCAGGGATATAAAGAGATATGGGTATGAATTTGCTGAGCAGTATATAATTGCTACTTTTCCTAGTAGAAGAATTGAAATCGAAAATTATCCTGCTGTACGCGACCATTTAATTAAATATGGGAAGAAGAAACTTGAACAATCAGGTAAACATGGAGCTAGAAAGAAAACATGTCACAAGTGGTATGAAACTCAAGATACGATAAATTATTGGGACGATTTTTCTAAGCAGAAGATTATTTTTCAAGAAATGGTATTAGAACCTTCATTCATGTACGATAACTCTGGCTCTTTTTTTTGTTTAGATACTGCCAGAATAATAACAGGTCAAAATATTGATTATCTTATTTCAATATTAAGCTCAAAACTATTTTTCTTTGCTGTTAAATATTTTTATGGTGGTGGAGGCTTAGGTGAAAATGGTGTTAGAATGAAACATACATTTTTCAAAAAATTTTCATGTCCATTATTAGATGAGCAGAACAAAAAAACACTAGTAACTTTTTCCGAAACTGCAATTAATAAATATAATAGTTCTGATTTCTTAGAAATTGATAATCAAATAAATAATTTTATTTATAGTTTATACGATATTTCAAATGAAGAAAAAGCATTTATTAATACAATAATCTTATAAAATATTCATTATTATCAATTTTTATATATTTTAGAATATATTCAATTTCTATTTTATCTAAATCTAATAATTTAAATATTTGCATATTAATTTCATTTTCAATTTCTTTTTTATTAATATTATTAAATGATAAAATATTATCTGTCAAAGTCTTAATAATTTGTTCATCTTTTTCTGAAATAATTGGGATTAATATTGGCTCTAATGCTTGAACACTTATAAGTAAATCACCAGTTCCAGTTTTTGGAGCATCTTGAAGCAAATAATGTCCAATGGCAGAGTTTAAATAGGCTAAAAGATATTTTAAATGACTTCCAATAGCAAAGCATGTACTATCAAGCGCAAAATATTTTTTATCGTCATAACAAAAACGTAAAATAGAACCTACTCGTTTCCAAACTATTTTTAGCTTAGAAAAATCGTCCATATAAGCACAGCTACGAAGATTAAATGGTGTAATACCTTGATCATCTCTGTTTTTGATTTTTATCCAATATTTTACAAGATGTTCTTTTATTGCTGGATATTTTTCAATATCAATAGGAGGTATATTTTTTAATGGTATTCCATTATGTGTATTTATTAAATATAAATCGGCAAAATTTACTTGATAACGTGCTATATCCCTGCCTCTAAGAATCGGGCGTATAATCTCAGCAGATTTTGCATCTTTTTCAATCAATTCATTTCGTTTCTCACTATTAATAATAAACGCCTCATTACAACCTGTTTTTATACCATAATTGATTGATATCTCCCAATCTCGAAGAGGTATTCCAACTTGTTCTATTTTAGCTTTTATCCTTTCTTCAATAGGACTTAAGATTACCCATGAATAATTAATAGGAAATTGAACATAAGTACTATGTTGTCTAATATAATCGGTCATATTAATTAGCTTAATTTACCATCTATATTTCAATATGACGATAAAAAAACATAAATCATTTTATAGGAGGTACTATGGTATACGGTTATATCAGAGTCAGTACTGACAGGCAAACAGTTGATAATCAACGGTTTGAAATCGAACGGTTTTGTTCAAAAAACAATTTGGAAATTGAACAATGGATTGAAGAAACAATCAGTGGCACTAAAACACCAGATAAACGATTGTTAGGAACTCTTCTTGCCGGGATTAAAAAGGACGATTTAATCATTTGTTCAGAATTATCTCGTCTTGGAAGAAGTCTTTTTATGATTATGTCTATATTAAATCAATTAATGTTAATTGGTGTCAAAGTATGGACAATAAAGGATAATTATCGGCTTGGTGATAATATTCAATCAAAAGTTCTTGCTTTTGCTTTTGCTTTTGGGTTATCAGCAGAAATAGAAAGAGACCTTGTTTCTCAACGCACAAAAGAAGCGCTTGCACGTAAACGTGCGGAAGGTGTTGTTCTTGGTCGTCCAAATGGAAAAAAATCATCTTGCGTCAAACTATCTGGACAAGAAAATGAAATAAAAAAACTTCTAGAAAAACGCATATCAAAAAGCGCTATTGGACGAATTTTAGGGGTTCATCGGATGACTTTAGATAAATTTATTAAAGAAAGAATGTAATTCTTAATAATAGACAGTTTATTATATTTAATCTGTCTATTTATTAAATTTATCATGATACTCTTCGTAATTGCTATTTTATCTGGATGTTCCATATGCTTACGATCTTTTAAAATCAGGTGCTGCTGACACTCTTATTGCAGAAAATGCTGAACAGTGATTATATCCACTATCTAGACGAATTATACGATCAAGGGATTAACTGTCAGGAAGAAGCCTTTAATGCACTGATAATAAACAATATTGATATGGTGATGAATTCCTGTTTATACTCTCTATGCATTAAAAAAAAGAGAATATTAAATAAAAAAAAGCCAAGATCGGGAATCGAACCCGAGACCTGCGCGTTACGAGTGCGCTGCTCTACCGACTGAGCCATCTTGGCAAAACCTTATAGTTTCCAGTGTGTCATTATAAACATAAATAAATGTATTTACAACTATCTAAAAATAGCTGCATCTTACAACCATCTTAAAACTTCATGCACCGCTTCGCCAACCTTTGTAAATAATTCAAGCGATGATTTTAAGTAAGCGATAAAAGGATCACCCTCTGTATCTTTAATTGAAAAATCTGATGCATAAACGAAGTTAACTATTTCTTTAACCTCGCTCTCCTTAATAAATCGCGTAATTTCTTCAAGCTCTTTAAAAACTTTATCCTGTTGATTAAGATTTAAACCGCTCTTCAAAGCCTGCTTTGCGGTTTCCGCTCCCTTAACAGATTTATTTAAAAGCGTTTCAAGACCGCTCTTTAAATTATTTACTGCGTTTTCATAACGCTCGCTTCTTTTAAGTTTTTCCTGCGTCTCATTGTATTCACTTTCTATTTGATTAAACACGCTTTGCAAGAAGGAATTAATTTCATCGCGGCATTTAGGAAGTGTAATAAATTTTTCGTTTTCCGCCGCTTGTAAACCTGATATTGCTAACCCTTCCTGAAAAAAGCAATAGTTTTTTATTTGCGGATATTTGCCGAATTGATTTTCAAACCATGCGGCATAAAGAGAAAGCCTTTTATCTGTTAAAACTTGAGTGCCTGCTGCAGAACGCGCTTTAAAAGGGAAAGCGTCACGAAGGGCGCGGACTATCCATTTTTCTGCCGGGTTAAAACGTCCTGAGCGCGAGTTGGAAAGGGATTCAAAGCGCGCGCCCCGGAAATGCGTTTTTAAATCGGGGAAGGCAAGATCAAGACCTGCGATCCAAATCTCTTGCGTATAACTCCCAAAAGAGCGGGCAAAATCCCAAGCGGTGGTGGCAACAGATCCTCCCGCTCCGAGTTTGCCTTTTTGGTCAACCTTCTTTTCAATAAATTCACCTAACGGAAACATCGAACCGCACAGAAATTTGTTTTTAAAAGGCAAACTCAATACCGGCGGATATACGGCAGATTCCGCTATTAAAGCGGTGTGTCCGCTGTTTTTTGCAACACATCTGTCAAGGTGGCGGTTATTCCAAAATTGAGGATCAACTACTACAACAAAATCAGGTTGTATTCCGTTTTGAATAAAAAAACGCAGACTTGTATCAACCGCTACTATAATGCATCTTTCATAAATGTCACGTAACAAAGGTTTTATTTTATCAAGACTTGGACCTGCTGCGGCAAGAAAAACAGGAAAGCCGTTGCCTGCCGCTGTTTTTTGCGCCAAAAAAGAAACGCCCGGGTAATCTCGGATTGCGCTCATGTTACGTGCAAGATTTCGCACCCAGCGTTCTGCGAAACGTTTTTGGGTCGCAGAATTTACTTCGTCTTTCATTGCCCATGCACGGATTCTGTCATCAACCGCTCTGTACCATTGTTCATCAAATCCTATCAGGGCTTTATTTCGTATAACAGAGATTTTTTTTTCGCTTCCTGCTGTATTACTTGCTATTGCAAGAGCGGCAGTTACCGCTTCTCCGGAATTGCCGACTATAAACATGATGCTGTTATTTGATAAAAAATCACTTAAATCTCTTACTTCCATTGCTTTTAAAAGCAGCTTTTTGTGTTTTTCAACAACAATTACAGACCGCCCGGAAATTGCGGCAGCGGTAGCTGTGTATCCAAGACCAAATCCTAAAATTACAACCGGTCCTTTTTCTGTGTTTACAGATTCAAAAAGCCTTTGCCCTTCGCGCAAAGGATCGCGCTGCGAATGTGCGTAAATCCCTTTAACACAAAGTGTATATTCACCGGAAGCGGCTGGCTCAATTTTAATATCATCTAAAGAAAGATCATCATCGTTATTGGAAATAAGCTCTTCAAAAAGCCCCTTGTATTGCCTAAGAAGTATCTGCTTATTCCTCTCAAAAAAATTCATTTTTATTACTCTCTGCCGCTTCTTATTCCAATTCTAAAATAAGATTCATCCCTTCGGTGACAGGAGTTCCTGCAGGCGGGCTTTGACGGCGCACCCAGCCGTCGCCGCGAATTTCTACATTTACATCGTCACGTAACAATAAGGGAATAAGCAGGCGTTTGGAAACGCCCGTATAATTTGGAACATGAGTTTCCATTACAGGTATTTGTCCTGCAGGAATATTAACTGCAGAAGGATGTGTCACTTGCGGATTGCGTCCGCGCGGAATACCGATGTAATCTATCAATGCCTCTGCCGCTTCGCGGATAGCAGGCGTTGCAATCCGCGCGCCGAAGATTTGCCCTTGCGGTTTTATAACTGCAAGATATAAAACAAGTGTTGGAGCCTCTGCAGGAAGAAGAGCGATACAGCTTGCGATAAAATCTGTGCTTGAATATCTTCTTGTTTCAGGATCGATAATTTGCGCGGTTCCTGTTTTTACTGCAAGAGACATATCCTGAACAGCGGCTCTCCAGCCTGTGCCTATGCTTGATGCGGTATCAACCATGTATGAGCGCATCGCTCTTGCTGTTTCTGCTTTTAAAATGCGCTGCTGTTCTCCGTTTTTCCATTCTTCTGTTGTCTTACCGTCGGCAGAAATTATTTTTGAAATTATTTTCGGAGACACTAAAATTCCGTCATTGGCAATTGCAGTTGATGCTTTTAGAATTTGATATGCAGAAACAGCGATCTCCTGCCCGAATGCGATTGTCGGTTTTGATCGATCAGACCAGCTGGAACTTGGTACCAAATAACCCGCTGTCTCTCCGGGAGTTCCTGCTCCTGTGCGCGAACCGAAACCAAACTTGCTCAATAACTGATAAAAATTATTAGAGTTTATATTATCTGATGCAAAAGCGGCGCCTGCATTGCATGAATGAATTATTATCTCTCTTGCTGTCACTCTGCCGTGATTACCCATGCAATTAATAGGAGGTCCTCTGTTTGGTGTATAGACACCGTTGCAAATAAAAGCTGTATTGCCGGAGATAACCCCTGAATCCATAAGAGCTGCAAGAGAAAATACTTTGAATGTGGAACCGGGCTCAAACGCCCAAATACCGGGGCGGTTCATACGGCTTGCTGCATTAGATGTTTTTATATTATTGGGATCAAAATCCGGAAGAGATGCAGAACCCAAAATTTCTCCTGAACGCGGATCCATCGCAACAAACATGACAGCTTCAGCCTGAGTTTCTTTCATCGTCTTTAAAGAAATTTCTTCCAGTATATGCTGAACATAAGTATCTATTGTTAAAACCAGCTGAGAACCGTTTCCGTCATTATTTACACCGTCCAGAATATCGTTAAACGCAAATTCAATTCCTTCCAGCCCTTTATTCATATCTCCTACAAAACCTATAACTTGGCTTGCCAGATTTCTTTCGGGATAAATTCTGCCGACAACAGGCTGCACAATCACGCATCTTATTCTCTTTTCTCTTAGAATTTCAGAGACACGCCGCGCTGTGCTGTCATCAATCTGTTTTTTTAAAAAAACATAATCTGTTGCGGCAGAAGATACCTTGTTACGGATTTCTTCCGGAGTCATTTCTAAAATACCGCTGAGCGCTTGTGAAATCTCATTAAGATCGGGAAGATTATAAATATTTCCCGGTTTCGGGATTGTAGGAATCCAAATACCGACATCTGCAAACCGAATCGATACAGCAAGGAACCTCCCGTTTCTATCAAGAATCGAACCGCGATCCGGATAAACAAAAATTTGTCGGGGAGGCGGCGAAACCTCGCCTTTTGTCATTAAAACCGCATAATAAACAAGCAGGGAGGCGGCAAGACCGCCGAATAAAATAAAGAAAAAAATAAAACGTATTTTTTTATGCATTTAATAACCTAAAACCTTTCCTATTATATTATCGACAGAAACAGAACCATAAGAACGGGAATCATACGATGCGATGTTATTATCTCCTACAGCATAGAAATTCTTATCGGTAAGTTCTATACAGCGTTTTACCGCCAATTCCCCTTCCGGCGTATAGAAAACAACAACTTCCCCCTCTTTTGGCTGCGCCCATCGGATTAAATAAACCTGTTTAAGCGGAAGTTTTATCCCGTACTTTACCTTATTTATAATCAATACTTTCCCGTTTTTAATAGCCGGTTCCATTGATTGCCCTTGCGCTACAATAAAGTCAAAAATAAACAATTTTAAAAAAAGTGCAGTTAATAAAGCTGATAAAATCGCTTTTTTCCCCATTAAATTCATTATACATATAGATATAATCCTAGTCACCATTATTGCCGATAAACCAATTATATGGCAATTTTAGAAAACCAACGAGTAGCAAAGCGCAGCGGCACAGTAAAGAGCAGGCGCAAAAATTCTCGTTCAAGATCGGCAAGCAGCAACAGTGACTTTATGGGGCTTTTCAACCAGCATCCTGTTTCTCCAAAAAAACGAAAAAAATCATCAACCGGTAAAAAACAGAAGGTAAAACCGGAAAATAAAAATACGCTTGGTTCAAAAATCCACACAATAGCTGCATTAGCTGTCATCGTTTTTACGGGAATAATTGCGTATGCCGTATTGTATTGGGACAATTCCAATATAAAAACGCCTGAATTATATGTTTTTAAACTTCCAAATAACGAAACAGCCGCAGATCAAATAATTGATTATGCGGCTTTAGGTACTTCCAGCTTTTTACCTTCAGAACAGGAAACACAAACAGAGCTTGCCGCCAATACCGGAGCCCCCCCTGCAAATGATAAAGAGGACAGTAACCGCGGGCTTCTTGTCACCTTTGAATGGCGCGAATATAAAATGCAAAAAGGCGATGTCATATCTAAAATTGCAGAGCAGTTCGGCGTTTCAATCGGGGCAATCATAGCATCAAACGAAATATCGAATGTCAGAAGAATTCCGGAAGGCAAGGTTTTACGCATCCCAAACATAGACGGCGTGCCTTATAAGGTAGCAAGGGGGGATAACCTTTCAAAAATAGCATTCAATTTCAAAGTCCCTCTTGAAGTAATCCTTGATGTAAATGATTTAAAAAGTGATGTTATAAAACCGGGAGAAACGCTCTTTATTCCGGGCGGCAGAATGAATGAAATTGATCTTAGATTGAGTCTGGGCGATTTATTCCTGTTCCCTCTCCAAACACGAAAGTTTATCACAAGTTATTACGGGATGCGCAAAGACCCGAAAACAGGTGTTTTACAATTCCATGCAGGCGTTGATTTCAGCGCTAATACCGGCACGGCAGTATTGGCTTCTATGGACGGCGAAATTGCAGTAGTAGACGAAAACTGGCTTTACGGTAAGTTTATAATAATGACCCATCCCAACGGATATAAGACATTATACGGTCACTTAAACTCCTACTCTGTAAAAGCAGGGGATAAAGTGATAAGAGGCAAAAAAATAGCAGAATCGGGCAATACCGGCTACAGCACGGGGCCTCATCTGCACTTCGGCATCTATGATCGGAATAATAGATTAGTAAATCCGCTGGATTTAATCAACTAAGTATGGTAGAATGAGGGAACATGAAGAAATTAATACTTATTCTTCTGGCATTTTTAGCGGTTTTTACATACATTCGTGTTTTTACCAATGCTGAAGCCGAAGAAAACAGCAATATTATGCAAAGTTCTTTAGAAACGCAAAAAGCAGCGGCAGAAATAATACTCCCAAAAGATTAAATTCATTTACTTTGAGTTTGATGCCGTGTAAGTAGGATTATCTTCTAATTACCAGTGGAAATTTTTCAAAAAACAGAGTACAATAAGAGTATGGCATTCAAAGAAAAGTCGATGGGGAAACCTTCGGCAACTGACAACTTTACCTTTAGCGATGTTGTGGACAAAGCCTGCGATGGGCTAATGGACTGTCAAATAAAATATACTATCCGGCGGCTTCTGGAAATGAGATTATGCCTTGATAATCTGGAAAAAGAACTGGATGATTTCCTCTCCCAAAAAGACCTGCAAGAAACAGCGGCAGCTGTTTATACTTCTTCCAATGAACGGGCATGACACAGGATGGGTAGATTTGAACAAAATAAAAATGAAATACTTTTTAAACGGGGTTTATAAAAGCCGCTTTCTTTTTTTCATTCTTTTTATTTTAATAATTTCAAATATTTCCGCAGTTAGTTTTCAAGATATCAATTTATCTAATGATGACAGATTATTATACCGCTCTGATTTTGAAGATCAAAACGCGGTATTTATTTCCATGCTAACCGATATGTCGATACAGCAGCTTACCGCATTCCCGGAAAAGATGTATATGGTTGATAACGGCAGAACGATAATTACACTAAACCGATTTGGCGCTGCAAAAATACCTGTAATCGGAGGATTACCCTCGCCTATTGCAGGATACCCTTCTTTTACAACAGGCAGTATACCTCTTAGCGGAAAGCTTCAGGAAATATCCGCCTCTGCAGACGGACGCTGGATTCTTTTTATTGATCTTATAAGTCCCGGATACGGAAATCTTGTTTTAGTTGATTCAAGTAACGGCACAAAGCAAATAGTAAGCGAAAAAATCGAATTGCCGTCTTCTGATTTTCCTGCAAAATGGAGTCCCGATTCACGATTTTTTGTCTACTCAAAAAACGGACTGCTTTATTATTTCCCTATCAATAATAATCTTTCATCCCTTGTAAGCGAACGTTTCAGATTGATAGGGGAAGGCAGAATCAATTCTGTTTTATGGGGGCAGCAAGGTGAATTTTATTATTTAACAGGAAACACTTTATACAGAGTTATAAATCCGGAACTTTTTACAAGAACAATGTACGGTGATTTTTTATCGATAGGAAATGTTACATCAGTTTTACCGATGGATTTTAATTCAAGTTTTGATCGATACTGGATTTCGCCTGACTCTGAATCGATACTGATAAATAAAGGCGGCAAAGGTTTTTTCTTCTTTTTTTTAGGCGAGAATCAATATAACTCCGCCGCTCTTCCTCATTTTGCTCTTCCTTACGGAGTTAATAATTTTAATGTTTTCTGGTCATCAAAAAGATTTACAGACGGAAATTCCAGAACGCAGACAGGTTATGCGCTGACAGTAATTTACTCATTACGCAATGAAATAAAAATCAGGCGATTTGAAATAATCGGAAACACAATTAAATTTATCGAAGAATTAACAAATGAAAACGGTGCTGTAAAACAAGACAGAACTCCCTTATCTTCTATCGGAGCGATGTCTCCTGACGGAACAAAAATTGTTTTTTGGGGTGAAAGAGGTTTAGAACTTTGGGATTACAGCGAATGGCAGTTGATTCAAGTGTTAAGCGAAACAAGCGTTTTATCTTGTGTATGGGCTAACAACAGACAGCTTATTACAGGCAACTCAAGATTCATAGAAGAGATAACTATTTCTAATCCTGCTTATCCGCGAAGAAGAATCTGTCTTTCAGGAGCGGACGAAATCGGTTTTGAAGAAAGTGCGCAGCAAGTACGGGGTACAACAAGCACTTTGCGCGTACTTGCAAGATTGGGAACAACTTGGTTTGCAACAGACGGAAAAAATGCATGGGCTAATGTGAGCAATGTTCAATTACGCCCCATTTCTTTTTCATCAGACAGATACAGAGTTTTTCTTGAATCGCAGAGTCAAGGGCCTTTTAAAAATATCCCGATGCTCCGTAATTTGCAGTCATACGGCACTATATCGCCTTTTTCGCTGCATACAACCGGAAAAGTTTTTGCACAAGAAAGACAAATTCAAATCGCTCTTTGTTTTGATCTTTACGATGACGACACAGGGCTTGCACAAGTACTGGCGGCTCTTCGCCGCTACAATATAAGAGCGACATTTTTCCTAAACGGCGAGTTTATCCGCCGCAATCCCCGCGCCACAATTGCAATAGTGGAAGCAGGACATGAAACCGCTTCTCTTTTTTACGCTCCGATTGATCTTTCAGATACCCGATACCGCATCACAGAAAGTTTTATCGCTCAGGGGCTTGCACGTAACGAAGATGAGTTTAACCGCGTAACAGGAAGGGAACTTTCAATTATTTGGCATCCTCCCTTTTTCCGTACATCCGCTTTAATAAATGCCGCTGCGGTAAAAGCGGGATATTTTACCGCAACCAGAACAATCGATACAGGCGATTGGCTTTCAAGAGATGAATCGCTAAGATTAAACCTTCGCCAAGCGCCACCTTCAGAAATGATTGAGCAAATTATAAACAGAAAAACACAAGGAGCGGTTATACCTGTACGCATAGGACTTTTAAGCGGCGGCAGAGATGAATATCTTTTTCAGCATATAGAAGTATTATTAGATGCTTTAATCCGCTCCGGTTGCGAGATAGTTCCTGTTTCGGCAGTAATCCGCACGGTTCGATAGAAACAAAAATAACAGGTTTAAAAATGCAAAACTTTTTTTCATTATCGCCGGAAAGCAAACAAATCCTTGATTCAGTTTCTTCTATATTAAAAAAAACTTTTCCTATCCCTGAACGTTTTAGAAACGCGCTTCCTTCCAATATTGCAGAATTATCACGGCTTCTTACAAACAAACGGGCAGACAGATCGCTTTCTTATTTAGGAAGACCGAATTTTTTATCAGCTTACATGCATTATTACTTTCCTTGGAATTTGTACCGTCTTTGTATTTTGCTTCCTTCTTTACAATTAAACTTAAAAGCAGGTAGCATTATTACCGATCTAGGATGCGGCCCGCTAACTTTTGTATCGGCTCTTTGGATAGTCCGCCCCGATTTACGCTCCGTTCCTTTAGAGTTTAACTGCATAGACCGCGCAGGCCCTGCACTTGAAGCCGGAAAAAACTTTTTTACAGCTCTTTGCGCTTCTAATGAACAAACAGAAATTCCGTCTTTAAATTGGAAAATAAATATAATAAAAAAAGATATTAACATTAATAAAACAGAAAAACGAAAAAACAAAGCGTCTTTAGTTTGCGCTGTAAATTTATTTAATGAGATTTACGAAAACATCTCTCATAATGATACTGAAAGTTTACATAACATCGCAGAAAAAGCCGCTAATTTTATGCATAACGAAGCGGAAAAAGATGCGGTTATTTTAACAGTTGAACCCGGTGTACCTCAATCTGGAAAATTTATTTCCTTACTACGCGATACATTCATGGAACTTGAACGCATGCCTTTAGCCCCCTGCACACATGCACAAACCTGCCCTTTCCGGCAGAAAAGAAAAGAAAAACAACGGTGGTGTCACTTTGCATTTGAAGCCTTAGATGCGCCTAAAGACCTTGTCCGTCTTTCAAAGGCGGCAAAACTTCCTAAAGAGCGGCTTGTATTAAGTTTTTTACAAACAGGGGCTGTAACAATTAACGTCAAAATAAAACAAAACAATCAAAATATACAAACACGCGTAATTTCTGACGCATTCCCTTTGCCGGGAAATAAATTCGGACGTTACGGATGCTCATCGCAAGGTTTAATCTTATTGACAAGTAATAAAGAACAAATTGAAAAAATCGGATCGCTTAGTTTAGTTGAAACGTTCTTAAACGGACAGAGAGATGAAAAAAGCGGTGCATTAATTGCTGAGGTAATATGAAAAAGAAACAAAATATGAAGCAGAGGCTTTTTTCCAGTATGCACACACACACTTTATTTTGTGACGGAAAAGACGATATAGAAACCATGTGCCGTTCCGCTTATGAAAATAAAGTATATGCAATCGGATTCAGTGCACATGCGCCTATTTCAAAGCAAATAGGAAAAGAAAGCGAATGGAATTTAGAAGAAGAAAAGGTAGAAGAATATATAAAAGAAGTTTTTGCAGCACGCGAAAGATGGAATGAAAAGTTAAAAGTTTTTATTGGCTTTGAAGCGGATTATATCAAGGGAATACGCTCCCCTGCAGACAGCGATATAAAAGCTTTGTCTTTGGATTACATAATAGGAAGCGTACATTATCTTTTTCCTGAAAACGGAGCGGATTTCTTTACTGTAGACGGCTCAAAAGAAGAATTTGAAAAAGGTTTAAAAGAAGGTTATAACGGAAATTTAGAATTTTTAATGCACAGTTATTACGATGCACAATTAGAAATGATAAAACAAGGCGGTTTTGATATATTAGGGCATCCTGATATACTTAAAAAAAATTGCAATAAGATAAAATATCCTTATATAGAAAGTGTACAAGAAGCAGAAAAAGAACGGCAAAAAGAAATTGCAATAGCAGCTTCTAAAACAGGTATTGTTATCGAAGTAAATACAGGCGGAATAAACAGAAATAAAATTGATGAAGTTTATCCTTCGCTTCCTTTTTTAAAAATAATAAAAAAATATAAAATACCTGTGATAATTACAGCAGATGCACATTGCGCAAAAGATATTATAGGAAATTATGATATTGCAATTAACACACTTATTTGTGCAAATTTTAAAGAACATGTTCTTTTTAACGGAAAAATAAATAACATAGCAGTGTGGCAAAAAGAAAATTTAAAATAAAAAATATTTTTTACTCGCCTTGCCTATTCATTTTTATTATATTCGATAATAAGGAGTTAATATGGCAAAGACAAATTTATCACCGGGTTCGCTGTTACTGGATTTTCTTTATAAGTACAATTTAAATTGCAACAGGTTATCTAAAGAAATTAAATGCAGTCAAACCGCGTTAAGGCTTATCAGCCTTGACAAAAGCAGGATAACACCATCTATCGCTCTGCGTCTTGCTAAATATTTCAACACAAAACCGGAATATTGGTTATTGGCGCAGATGGAATTCGATCTTGTTAAACTCAGTAATAACAAAGCATTGGCAAAAACATTGAAAGAAATTCCAGTAATAACTAAAATCGATAGCAAGAAAAAAAGGTAAAATAACTGCTTTAAATTAACTTTCTCGTTAAAAACTGCAATTAATGCCGTTTTTAACGGGATTTTTCTACGCCTTTGCGCGAGCATTGTTTACTCATCACGCATTTTGAGCAGAAAGGGCTTACAGGACGGCAGAGGTTTTGCCCGTAAAGCACAAGCAAGGCATTGATTTTCTTCCAATATTTAACAGGAAGAATCTCTCTTAAAATCATTTCGGTCTCATCCGGTGTCTTGCTCTCCAGCCAACCGCATCTGTTGGAAATTCTGTGAACATGAATATCGACGCATAACGCATCAATATCAAATGCTTCTGATAAAACAAGATTTGCAGTTTTTCTTCCGACACCGGGAAGAGCAAGAAGCGCTTCCATATTGTCAGGTACATTTCCGTTATATTGGGTAAGTAATATTTTTGCAATTTTTTTTAAAGAAGCGGCTTTGTTTCGGTAAAATCCTACAGGATAAATTAATTTTTCAATAGTTTCTTGTTTTTTTGAATCTAAATCTGCAGGAGCAGGAGTTTTTTCCAATAACTTTTTTGAAGCAACCAGAGTTACTTCGTCTTTTGTACGTAAACTTAAAATAGTAGAAACAAGCACAGCCCAAGGATCATGGCTGTAAGTTTCCGCTACAGTTGTAACAGACGGAGAAATCTCTGTTTTCGCAAACTCTGTTTTCGCAGATAAATCATCGCGCCATTTATTAAGCGCAATAAAAATACTTTCCCAATCGATATTTTTTTTGCGCATTTTATTTCCTGTTAATTTTTTTCCAACAAGCATTGCACCAATGCTTCAACCGCTTTTCCTTTTCCTATCGAATCTAAACCTTCTGCTGTTTTTCCTTTTACAAAAATACAATCCGCATTAATTTCCAACGCATCTGCCAATGAATTGCGTATAAGATCGCGAAACGGAAGTATTTTTGGATTTTCGCAAACAATTATACAATCAAGATTAATAATTTTCCAGCCTTCTTTTTTAACACGCTCAAAAACATTACGCAAAAGTTTCATTGAGTCTGCGTCTTTATACAAAGGATCGGAAGGCGGAAATAATTCGCCGATGTCGCCTAACGCACAAGCGCCGAGAATTGCATCGCAAACTGCATGCGCTAATACATCGCCGTCAGAATGACCTTCTTCCCCTTTGGAAAACGGAATCTCTATGCCTGCAAGCAGAAAACGTCTGCCTTTTTTAAGACGATGAATATCGTAACCGAGACCGGAACGTATCATTTAAAACCTCTGCAATGAATCAGCGTTAGCAATGCCCGGCAGAGGACGGAATGTTTTATAAGACATATATTTAAAAGGATGAATATCCAATGCATTCGGATACCATCCGTCCACCTCTCTTGTATCAATAACATTAAAAGCCGGATTATAATAAATAGGGAGTATCACACCTCTATCTAACAATAATTTTTCTGCTTCTGCAAGAGTTGCAAGACGTTTATCACCTTCTTCGATCATCGATCTTTCTATTAATGCCTCGTATTCAGGATCATCTAAACGCGCATCATTTAAATTTGAATCGCGCTGCCACATTTGTAAAAATGCATAAGGGTCTGCAAAATCAGCTATCCATGTGCATGAACCAATAACAAAACCATCTTCCCTCATCGAATCAAAATATCTGTTAAAAGGAATTACTTCTACACGTACGTTAAACCCCAAAATTTCTTTCCATGCGGTTGCCATCAAAATGCTGATACGCGCAGCTTCCCTCGAAGGTGTAATGCGCATAACAAGTTCCGGTATGTTTCGTTTTTGAATTTCTTCTTTATTTTTTAAACCTGCTTCTGCCATTAACTCTCTTGCTTCTTCGTAATTAGTTTCATTTATTCCTTCAACTTCCGGATATCCTTTAACGGGAAATATTAATGTTTCTGCAGGCATACGATAATTTTTTCTTATTTCTTCCCACGGTAAAACCAAAGCCATTGCACGGCGTACACGGTGATCGTTCCATGGTTTCTCTGAACTGCGTATAAAATAATAATGAGTTGCAAACATTACATTTAATAATATACCAGAACGATCACTTAATGTATTAAGATTTAAATCACCTAAAATCCAGCGCGCTTCGCCGGAATTCCAAAGATTGGTTGCTTCATCCGCAGTTGCTAATTTAATTGTAATTTTTTTAAATGAAACCGATTCGTTATCCCAATAGTAATTTGATTTTTGCATAACAATATTTTCATCGTTCATTGAAGCAATATGAAAAGGTCCGTTAGTAACAGGAGGTGTCCATTCTTCATCGTTTACAGGTGACCACTGCTGCTTTTCTATCATTGAATAATGAATCGGACTGAACGAATGATGGCAAAGCATAGCAGGAAAAAAAGCGGCCGGTGAATTTAATTTAACAACCAAAGTTCTTAAGTCTTCTGCAACGATACCGACTTTATCAGGGTCTTTTTCATTTCCATTACGGTAATCACGCGCACCTTCAATTACATCAAAAAAACTTGAATAAGGAGAAGCAAGCTCCGGATCGATCATAGAAATCCATGCGTTGCGGAAATCTTGCGCCCTTATTGGATCACCGTTAGAAAAACGAGCGTTGCGCCTGATTATAAATGTCCACTGTTTTTTATCATCTGATAAACGCCATCTTTCCGCCAATGCCATTACAGGTTCTAATGTTAAAGGATGATAAGAAAAAAGCCCTTCATAAATTCCTGTAAAAAGCTGCGCTTCACTTACAAAATAAGATTTACGGAAATCCAGTTCGATATCCTGCTTTGAAAACACAGCGGTAAATTCATCATAAGCGCGAATACTGGGCCGTATGGTTACATATTCTATTTTATCATTTTCTTTTTTCTCTTCTTGTTCGGAAACATTTCCTTGTTTTACCGGAGTTTGACATGAAATTAATACAAAGCATAAAATAATAAAGAAAATATTTTTAGAATTGAACATATTAATATTATAATATAATTATTATTAATTATCAACATTATGAATTTTGATTATTATTAACTTTAAAGACGCGTTTTTTGCGCCTTCACGGTAAAAAATCAATCTTCGTTATTCGCTGCTATAACTCTGTAATGCGCAGAAGTCATATCCAAACCTGCTTCGCGGAAACCGTTTTGAATATTTTCGTATAACAGTGAATTAATACGCGGAATTATACTAACATCTTTCGTATAACAATTTATTTGATAACATGCATAAAAATCTTCCAGTTTTGTTTGTAATACAAAAGGTTTAGGTTTTTTTTGAATATGTTCTGTTTTTAATGCCGCATTAATTAAAATATCGTGAATTTCTTGCCATGGGGTTGAATAACCAACAGTTACTTCCGCGAAAATTATCAATCCTTCTTCGTCTTCATCAGTAGAAGTATTATAATTAATAATATTAGAGCTTAAAATAATTAAATTAGGAAATGTTACATATTCATTTTTATTTGTTTTTAAACGAACTACCATCAGATTTTTTTCGACTACAAAACCTGTAATTTCTTTTATTTGTACTCGGTCTCCTATTTTAAACGGACGCATATAAGTTATAACTAATCCTGCAACAAGATTTCCGATTGCGGAAGTAGAACCTATTGAAAAAACAATACCGATAAAAACAGATACACCGCGAAAAGCACTTGAATTGGAATCAGGAAGCAAGGGATAAATAAGAGCGACAGTAAACGCCCATAATAAAACTTGCAAAATTTTATAAGTTGGGGCAGCCCATTCTGTATAAAATCCGCGTAAAACAAGTTTGCCTTTTTCAATTTTATCTGCAAAAAAATTAAGCGCTTTTAGCACATAACGGGTAATAATAACAATGATTGCGATTTTAAACAAATTAGGAATATAATGCAGGGTATTTAAAGCGATATCCTTTAATGGATTAATAATATATGAAAGCAATGTTAGAGCAAATTCTCTTGTAGCAGAGAAAAGGCTGAAAATAATCGGCAATGCAATAAAAAATAAAACTGCAGTCAGCAAATATTTTATTATCCGTAAAATTTGCTCAATTATTTTTACAACCTGTTTTGCAGAAAGAATTGTAAATTTATTGATGATCAAAGATTTTATTTTATTCTTGCTGGAATGCTCAAGTTTTATCTCTAATCTTTTAAACAGAAACCAAATAAGCCGGATTAAAAGCACCAACCCTAAAACTATTGCTGCAGCTATCGCCAAACGCTGATAAAAACTTAATCTCTCTACATAGATTTCTTCTTTTTCTGTTTCAAGAAGGTTTTCATCGGCTACTTGTTCAGCGTTTTCTGCGGTAATTGATTCAGATGTTTCTTCAGTTATTTCTTCTGACGATGTTACCGGAGCTTCTTGGGCGGTCAAGAGAATCGGGGTTAACATAAATACTGTTAATAATAAAAATATAATTTGTTTCATTTTATTTCCTTTACAAAAAAATGAGGATCACTATAGTTAAAAAGTTGCATATAATTAATTATAATGGAAATATTAAATATTTAAAACATTTAATTTTAATATTTTTTTCATATAAAACTTGTTCTAAATATACATTGATAACTCTAATTAAAATGATAAAAATCTTAAATTACGAACTAACCACTGTGCGGTTTCGTCCGTTGTTTTTTGCTGTATAAAGCGCTTTATCGGCTAAATTGTATAAATCATCAATGTTATGCTGAATACCGTACGGCGCTACGTGGATTCCGACACTGACAGTTATAAACGGTTCTACAGTGGATTTTACATGGGGTATATTTAAATCTCGGATTAATTTATTTACCTTTAAACCGATTCTTTCTGCATCTGCAAAGTTTTCAATATTCCATAACAGAGCAAACTCTTCACCGCCAACCCTTGCCGCATAAATGCCGCCGCTTTTTTTCAGTTCGTTAAGCGCTTCTCCGATTGTACGCAGACATTCATCTCCTTGAGGATGCCCGTAATGATCATTGTAATTTTTAAAAAAATCAATATCTATAATTGCAATGCATAAAAAATTATCTGTTTGCCTGTGATTGGTAAGAAACCTTTTGAATGTGATCATAAAATCTTTGCGGTTTCTTAATTTTGTTAATTCATCAATTGTGTTTTCATCTTTTAATTTTTCTGTTACTGACATCATTGTTATTCTTTTCATAATAATGTTCCATCCGAAAATCAACCCCATAATTCCGGCGAACAAAGCGTTTTGTATATCATAATTCCAGACTGACGGTATTTTTACATTGATAATCGCTGTTACATAAACAGCCAGTAAGATTACAGTAAGCCATAAATATAATAAAGGAGAAATATTAAAAAGAAATAAAACACAAATAATAATTCCTATAAAAGAGCCTGCAATTTTTTCCGGCTCTGCCCATACAGCCAAATACAATCCAAAGAACATTACATTTATATAATAAAGAAGAACCAACGCATTGATAAATTTGGTATTTATTTTTTTTCTTTCTCTAAGTTTTTTATTTTGATTACTTGAAATAAAAAACAAACATAGAGCGACAATAGCTGCTCCTAAATAAAAAGATGCTTTAATAATATTTTTTTCTGTAATTACAGGGAATATGGAAAAAAGAAGAGCCATAACAAAAAAGACAATATTTGCCCATCGCAAAGCGATAATATTATTAATATATGCTTTACTCATACATGATTTATATTCATCATGTTCTAGCGTATAGTAGCGCCATTTATTATACAAAGTACGTAACATTTTTTCTCCTAACCCCTATTTAAAAGTATATTACTTATCTGACGGTCTATCTACTACTCCCATACGCATTGCATTTTCTACTATCTCATTTTTTACTTTAGCGGCTGCATTCGGGTGGATGGCGGAAATCGGCTCGCCGTCCATTTTTACGCCTGTGATAACAGATACATGATCGACAGGATAGTGGGCAAGCGTTTCCGTAAACGGCTTAAACAATTGATTAAAATTCTCAATCAGCCATGCTGATTTCCCCTTTCCCGCATCCTGTATTGTTTTTAGCGTTACTTCAAGCTGTTCTGTTTCTTTTCTGGCTACTTCAAACCATGAAGCAACTTCGGCTTTCGCATCTAGCACGGCTTTTTCTTTAAACGCAATCGCAGGTGTAACGATTTCCGCTTTGTAACGGTTACGCAAAAGTTCTATCATTTGCTTTTCCGCTTCCAATTCTGCCGTAACGCCTGCCACCCTTGCCTTTGCATCGGCAGACGCCTGTTCCACGCCTACCTGCTGACGCTGCGCCTGCTGCGCAAGAGAAACTCTTACCTGCGCTTTAAGCCTGTCAAGTTCGTTGCGCAGATTTTTAACTTCTGTTTCTGCGCGGCGTGCATGCGCCTGCTCTGCCGCAGATGCCTTCGACTCTGCTTGCGCTGATCTTGCTCTTGTTTCCGCATTTGCAGATTGAATTCTTTTTAAAAGCGCGATGTATAAATCCGGTTCTTCCACTCCGGGAAGACGGTGATCGTCAACATCTGCGATATTCATCGTTGTAATTTGAAGACCGATATTTTCAAGGTCTGCCTTGCACACATTGATCATTTTTGAAACAAGCGCGTCCTTGTCTTTCATTACCTGTTCAGGCGTTACGCTTGCAATTGAATCTCTAAGATGCCCTTCGATTATATCACCTGCAATTTTTGCAAGCTCTTTTCTGTTAGACGCAAGATTTAATATGCGCGTAACAGCATAGGAGCGCCCCGCTTCGTTGCTTGCAATGGCAAACGATACAGTTGCCTTCACGTTAAGCGGAACAATACCCGCTGCTATCGCCGACTCCACCACTACTTCGATTGTAATCGGGGTAAGATCAAACTTACTGAACTTTTGAAAAAGAGGGATTACAAAAGCCCTTCCGCCTGAAAATGTTCTAAAACCTTTAAGCCTTCCTGAACCTGTTATGACTCCAAGTTCGTTTCCCCCTACGATTTTCATATTGGTAATAAGCTGGACAATTACCGTAATTCCTACTAAAGTGCCGAGAACAAATGCAAAGATAATCATGCTTTGCCTCCTTTGGAAAGATCAGTCTCCGGTGAAATAAAAGTTTTTATATCAACTGCAAATGTTTCTGCAAAAGTATTTAAAAAATCCGCAAAGGCGCGAGGTCCGCGGTTTACAGCTCCTGAAAAGCCTTCTTCGTCATTCATTATTACTAAACTATCAACTTTTGTGTCTCTTGCAGATTCCATATATGTTTTATAAATATGAGGGAGCTGCTCCTGAAGAAACATTATCGCTTTTGCATCATTCCCGTATTTGGAAATTAATTCGGCTTTTCCTTTTAAGATAGAATTCTGTGCGGCACGTTTGATACCGACAGCTTCCTGTTCGCCTGTTGCAATGATCTGCGCTTTTTCTTCAAGAGCGCCGGCTTCCAAAGTAAGAGACGTTTGGTTTTTTAATTTTTGCAATTCAACTAACATTTTTTGAACTGCTGCCTCCCCTGAGTTTAAAGCCTGCGCGATAGATTGATCCGCCGTAAAAGACGCTTCTTTAATCAAACCTTCCGATTCGCGGCGGTAAACTTCCAGTTCCTGCCTTGCTGCGATGATCGCTTCGTCTGCTTTATTTTTTGCAATTTCCATCCGGCGGTTTGCATCGCTTTCCGCCTGATCGGCAATTGCGCGTAACCTCGATTCTTCTATTTCAACTTCCTGTCTTTTTTCTGCCAAAGTTTTCTGCGCCAAGTTTGCAATATAGTTTGATGTATCCCAAATTTTTTGCAGCGACACAGAAACAACTTTCATTCCGAAGGAACGAAGATCGGCATTTATATCAGAAAATAACTCGGCGCGGAAATGAGCCCGCTCTCCTGAATTACTTTCTACAGAAGTGTCTTCCATGCCGATAGCCTGAAGAGGCGTCGCTTTATTTAACGCTCCGCGGAAATTTCCTATCAATGTTTGTCTTACCTGATCGTGTATTTGCTGACTGTCCTTTCCCATAAGGCGTTCCACCGCGCTGTAAAGCATCGCCTCATCATCATCATCAATACAAACACATGCGGTAGTATCCGCTCCTACAGTGATTCCGTTCGCGCTGTTTACGCCTTCTACGCGTACATTGATTGGAAACACGTCTAAATCAAGCGAACCGATTGCCTGAAAATAAGGAATGACAATAGTCCGTCCGCGGTTTACAGAAAAGCCGAAAGTTTTTCCGTTACGATTTGTCTTGCGTCCTGTTACAACCATGATACGGTTTGGAAGCGCAACCTTGATAATTTTTTTTAATAAACCAATCAAAATAAAAAACGCTGCAATTCCAAGAACGCCGAAAAATAAACCTTGCGCGCTAAAGATACCCATTTAAACTCCTTCTGATTCTACCGGTATAACCCAGTAAACATCATTATCATATTCTTCGATTATAATTTCTTTTCCTTTCAGCAGCTTAATATTTTTATCCCTGCATCGAACATAAACTTCGATCTCTCTTCCGTACTGCCGAACCGCCGCCTTTGAAATCAACTCACCTTCCAGGGGGAGAAGCAGCACCCCTCTTTCCTGAAGAAGTTCATCAGGTTTTATTGACGAATCGGTGTCGCGCCTGATTAGCCGCCTTACAAGCCTTGCGCCTATCAATGTAGCAGCGCCGACACCGAAAGCCCATAAAAGACCGGACATTCTTGATTGCCCTGTGAAAGCGGCAAAAAGCCCGGTAGGACCGAACCCTAAAGAAAAATAAACCGCGCTGCGAAGCACGGTCATTATGGAAGATATTATTTTAAAAACAGGTTTCTCAATTTTTTGTTCTGTTTTTACATCTTCTGAGTTTTTGTCTGTTATTAAATTCGAACCATGCTGCTCATCGCTTAAAGAATGACTGTGATCATGATCATGGCTGTCCCCGTGACCGTCCCCTCCCGAATCATCATTATGACCGATGTGATCCATGATGCCGAGAAAGTCAACAATTGTGACCCCGACACCGAAAACAGTCAAAGTAGTAAAGAGGGCGATTAAATCTGCCATGACAATTAATGATAACTTATAAAGGAATAGCCGTCAAACTCTCGTCCTATTGATTTACATTATTTTAAGATATATAATGAACTAATTATGATTATATGTACTGCTTTTGATTAAATACAGGTATAAGGAATGAAAATTGGCAAATTTCTTGAAATTATTACTAATAATCCTTCTGTTTATATCACCGGTACATTTAACTGTTTGGGCGCAAACCAATAATACAGTCAAAGCGGCAATGAGCGATGATCACTCTATCATTATGGAGCGTATATTATACACAGCGTTAAAGCGTTCGGGTTTCCAAATGATTTCTAACAGAACGGGGATGCGAACCGCTGTAGCGGATGTTAATTACGGGGATGCTGTAATTTTACCTACACAAACAGACGGCTGGGATATAATGTATCCCAATTTGATAAAAGTCCCTGTAGCAATAGATAACGTAGAATATACCGTTTATACCCTTTCAAGCAAAAATTATCATTTTTCCCAATGGTCAGATATGGCAGGTTTACGGATTGGTTTTCGCTGGCAAAATGAATATATAGCAAATAATTTATGGCGGGCACAGGCCGGCAATTTAGTTACGAAAAACGATATTTCACAACTATGGGATTCTTTGTTAAACAAGGAAACCGATGTTATTATCCTTCCGCGTATGTCGCATTTTGAACATAGATTTCCGCATGGTATTAAAAGGGTTGGAGTGTTTGAGCGTCAAAGCGTTTACACTTATGTAAATAACAAGCACAGTGAATTAGTACCTTTGCTTGAAAAAGCTTACCTTGAAATGTTTGAAGACGGCACTATCGAAAGAATTTATAACGGACAAGAAGATGCACAAACAAGCTTTGCAAACTCCAAACAGATTATACTGCAAATAAATTCTTATAACGCACAGAATGAATGGGAACGTATACAAATGGAATCCGTTCGCAGCAATCTGGAAAGCCTTCTTGAATCAAAAATAGATACTGCTTTTGAGTACTACAGTTATTATTTAAATTCAAATGAACCTCACAGTACGGCAGGACTTTATTCAATTGTTTCAACTATGATACGCACTGACTTTGTTGAACATTCTCCGTCTCTCGTTTTAGTTTCCGGCAAAGAAGCGCTTGATTATGTGCTTGACAATTATTACTTTTTATTTCCAAATCTGCCTGTTTTATTTTTTAATGTTCATGGGATCAAGGACTCTGTACTTCATGGTCTTGAACAAAATGTAACAGGTGTTTCACAAACTATCTCATTTAATAATACTGTTCTGGAAATGCTGCATCTTTTTCCGAAAACACGGCGAATTTATATATTAAATGATTCTTCAATTTCTAAAAGTATAAAAATGCTAAAAGACATTCATGATAAAATAATATCTTTCAGCCTGCCTGTAGAATTTGTGTTTAACGATAACAAACCTTTTTCGGAGATATTAAATGATATACGTTCATTTGAATCTGACACATTGGTTTTAATCGGGAATTACTTAACAGACAGCGAAGGTGTTTTTTATTCTGAAACTGAAGTGCAGACTCTTGTCTCCGGTGCATCTGTAAATCCGGTTTTTGCTTTAACAGCTTCTTATATCGGACACGGAACTTTAGGCGGACTCGTTTTTCCTGCTGATATACAGAACAATATAATTGCAACAATGGCAGCAGATATATTTACCGGCAAACTTCCTTATCTTATTCCTTTTATTGCCGACACAGCATTACTCGATCATTGGATTTTTGATTATAAAACAGTTAAAAAATTTAATCTAAATAAAAATAAATTGCCGGTGGGTCATGTTTTAATTAACCGCCCTGCTCCGATATGGGAATCCAATACACTTGGATTTTTTTTATTTTTAACGATAGCGGTATTATTTATTTTTATACTCTTTAGTGTAATGGTATTTTTAAGAGTATTAGAAAGCAAAAAAGCGGATAAAGATTTGCGTTCCGCAAAAGAAGCGGCAGAAGCCGCCAATAAAACCAAATCAACCTTTCTTGCTAATATAAGCCACGAGATAAGAACACCAATGAACAGCATTATAGGTTTTACAGAACTTGCCCTTGCTGCATTATCTATTCCAGATTCTTTGAATATGCAGAAAAACGAAAACCAGCAAAAAATAAAAAATTATCTTGGAAACATTTCGCAAAGCGCAGAATGGCTTTTAAAAACAATCAATGATATTTTAGATATTTCCAAATTTGAAACAGGTAAAATTACATTAGAACATATCCCTTTTGATTTACATGAAACGCTCGCTCATTGCCACATGACGATGAAACAATTAACTGACGAAAAAGGAATCGCGTTTTATTATTATACCGAACCTTCTATGGATAAAAAAATTCTCGGCGATCCTATGCGGCTTCGCCAGGCAATTTCAAATTTACTTTCAAATGCAATAAAATTTACAAATAAAGGTTCTGTAAAACTTACAGCGTCTCTTATAAACTCAAACGATAAAAGTTATACCATTCATTTTGAAGTAATAGATACAGGTATCGGAATGACATCTGATCAAATCAAAATAATAACGGAACCTTTTATGCAAGTGGATGACGGTTTTACGCGAAAATTCGGCGGTATCGGTTTAGGTCTTTCAATAACAAAAAGCATAATCGAAATGATGGGCGGAAATATACAAATAGAGAGCACTCCGAATGCCGGCAGCAAATTTGTTTTTGATATTACTTTTGATTTATTTGAAGAAAATGAAGAACTCCTGCAAGACAATTTATTATATGTTTTGGAAAAACAAACTTTCAACGGTAAAATACTTGTTTGCGAAGACAACATGATGAACCAACAGGTAATTATTGATCATCTTGCAAGAATGGGATTACAAGCTACTATTGCGAATAACGGCAAAGAAGCAATTGAAATTACAGAGAAGCAGTTAAAAGAAGGCAAACCTCCTTTTGATTTAATTTTAATGGATGTACATATGCCTGTAATGGACGGCTTTGAAGCTGCTTCTATTATTTCCGCTATGGGAATTAAAACACCTATAGTAGCTGTAACGGCAAATGCCGCGTTAAACGACATAGAACTTTATAAAGAAAAAGGAATGGTTGATTGTATAGGAAAACCGTTTACATCACAAGAATTACGAAAATGCCTTAAAAAGTTTTTGACTGTTGTTAGTGATAACGCAACAGAAAAAAACTGGAGCGCTGAAGACGAAGAAAAATTTCAAAGAACGACAAAGACAAATTTTGTCAGAAATAATCAAACTACATTTAATCAGCTAAAACAAGCAATCTGGTCGGGTGATTTTGTGCTTGCACACAGGTTATTGCATACATTAAAAAGCAATGCGGGACAAATCGGCGAGAAAAAATTACAAACAATGTCAGCATTAATAGAAACAATGATTGCAGCAATCGCAGCAGATAAGGCAGATGCCAACGAACAAATTTTAAAAGAAGAAGGCAACCAACTGCTTCAAAAAGATGAAATGATGCTTTTAGAAGCGGAATTAAAATTCGTTCTGGAAAAACTTTCTCCTCTTTTAGCGGAAATTGATGCAAATAAAACAGAAAAAATCAGCGATGAACAAAAAATATGTGATATACTTATAAAATTAGAACCTTTATTGATTAATAAAAACCCTGAATGTGAGGATATGCACAATGATATACTTTCAATACCGGGTGCTGAAGAACTTGCCAAGCAAATAGATCTGTTTAATTTTAAGCAGGCGATTATTGAATTGTCAAAACTAAAAAGAAAATGGGGTAAACTATGAACATTAAAAAGAAAAACAGTATTCTTATTGTTGATGATGAAAGAGATAATATAAGCTCTTTAAAAGCTATCCTAAGTCCGGATTATACTGTTTACGCATCAACTAACGGCAGAGATGCAATTGAAACTGCAGAAGAATTTATACCTGATCTTATTTTACTTGATATTCTAATGCCTGATATGGACGGATATGATGTAATCACCGCTTTTAAAAATTCAGAAAAAACACGCGATATTCCTGTTATTTTTATAACCGGGCTTGACAATATTAATGCTGAAATAAAAGGGCTTACATTAGGTGCGGCAGACTATATAATAAAACCATTTCATCCTGTAATTATTAAATTAAGAATTCATCATCATATGCAGCTTGCCGAGCGTATTCATCAGCAAGCACTGATGACTAAAATTGCGCATAACTTCCTTGCTCATGCATACAGCGATTCATTATACACAGAATCATTGCGTATGGCGGGAGAATTTATGGGTATTGCTGCAATATTACTGTACCAGCTTAAAAACAACAAAAATGAACTTATATGCAAAAATGAATGGCTTAACCCGGAACTAAACTTACAATCAAGCATAGACGGCAAGATTGAGCTTGATGAACAAATAATTTCTGCCATAAATAATTTGCTGACAGGAAATGAAAAAAACTTATGCTTTCATTCTAATGATGCTTTAATAAAAAAATATATAAAAACAAGCAGTGAATATCCTGATAATTCTATTATAACCCCAATTTATATAAAAGGTAAAATGTGTTCTATCCTTATTTTTTCAAAGGAAGAAGATAAAGAATGGGATGAAGGCGAAGAATCTCTTGCCATTCTTTTTGCCAGTATTTTTTCCGGTGTTTTTGAACGTGATTCGATACAGCATGAAGAATATTTAAACCGTGCAAAATCAGAATTTCTTTCGCGCATGAGTCATGAAATGCGCACTCCTATGAATGCTATTATAGGTATGCTGCAAGTATTTGATATTGTAGGTGTCCCGGAAAATTTAAAAGAAAACTGCAGAATAATGAACACATCGGCACATACATTGATGCGCATAATAGAAGATGTTCTTGATATTACCGATATGGGATATGGATCATTTAAATTAAAAGAAACATCTTTTGATTTTAAAATGATGGTCAGAGAATTACTGCGAAATGCAGATAACAACGCTTCTAAAAAACAGCAAATACTCAATTGCAAAATCGATCCCTCTATACCGTCTCCGCTTTTAGGAGATGCAAAGCGTTTAAAACAAGTTATCACCACTATGCTGGCGAACGCTGTTAAATTTACACCCGATGACGGTGAGATAAACTTTGATGCCAGAGCAATCAACGAAGAGAATGGAGTAGTAACACTTCAGATTGAAGTATCAGATAACGGAATCGGAATATCAAAAGAACAGCAAAACAAATTATTTTCTATCTTTGAACAGGGAGACAGCAGTATAAACAGGGAATTCGGCGGAATAGGGATAGGTCTTGCTTTATCAAAACGCATTATAGATATGATGGGCGGCAAAATCTGGGTTGAAGCAGAGTTAGGCAAAGGCGCGAAATTTTATTTTACTTGCAAATTAAAAAGGGATATTTAATTAGTCTCCGATAAATTTTCTGCACAAACAGAGTTTGCCGGCAAAGAAAAATTACTTTCTAGTTGTAAAAAGATAATATCTGTTAATTTTTTATTTATTTTTGAAGATATTATTCCCGCAATTACCCAAGTTATTATTAATATAACAAAAAGAATAATAATCGGAATAACAAATTTTCCGCCTGCAATAAGTGTTATAATAATCGGTATTAAAAAAATAACTGTTGTAATAATACTAAATATTACGGCAATTTTATTCTTGATTGGACTTATTACTTTTTGCGTTGCAGAAGAAATAACTTTTTTAACAATATCACTTGAATCTTTTATACCGAATTTACCTAATACTTTTTTTACATCCTCAAATAAAGCGCTGTTCATTATTTTTTGAGTGGTTTTTTCATAAAAATCTTTCAGCATATTTCCCATATACAATTAAATAATAAAGGATCAATCTGTACTTTACAACAGATTTTTTTATTTTTCTCTTGACAAAAATAAAAAATAAAGATACATTTCTATTAGTTGAATTTATATTAAAATCTAAATTAAGAAGGAGGAAAAAATATGTGTAAAAAAGAAATACTCTCAGGAACCGCACGCTGTATATTTTGCGGATTTTCCTCCTTTATTATTCTATAAACAAAAATAAAGACAGGAAATTAACCTCCCAATATGCAAACCTTTTTCGTGCGGTTCTAGCGGAATAACACGGAAATACCATCAAATTCAAACAAATCCGTGTTTCAAAAAAACTAATATGAGGTTAATATGACTATTGAATTATCAAATTACGGCTTTACGGGTGCAGATTTCCTTGCTGCACAGGAAATAATAAAGGAAAAAAATAAACCGGGTTTTATTCCCGCAAGAATTATTGAATCTCAGCGCGAAAGATTTAAAGTAATTTGCGAATACGGGGAAGTATCTGCAGAAATTAAAGGCAGCTTTTTTCATAATCTGGAAAACTGCACAAACAATCCTTTTAATGAAAAAAATTCAACGCCCATTTCGCAATACTATGAACCGGACGCTTTCCCTGTTGCCGGTGACTTCGTTGTTATCAAATACAACGCAAACGGTTCATCGCTGATTGATGCGGTTCTTCCGCGCCGTTCAAGATTTTCCAGAGCGGATTTTCTTGGACACGAAGAAGGTTATGTAAAAAACGTAAAAGAACAAGTAAGCGCGGCAAATTTTGACTATATTTTTATAATGTCATCGTTAAATCTGGATTTAAATTTAAAACGCCTTGCAAGGTATTTAACAGCTTCACTGCAAAGCGGAGGTTTTCCGGTTTTTGTTTTAACAAAAGCAGACCTTGTTGAAAACGCAAGCGAACAAATTGCAGAAGTAAGAAAAATAGCAAGAGAAGTTCCCGTTATCACAATCAGCAATAAAACAGGTTTCGGTATTGATGATCTTTCTCCGTTTCTTGAACCTGCAAAAACCGTTGTATTTCTTGGATCATCCGGTGTCGGCAAATCATCTTTGATAAATCGTCTTGTAGGACAAAACGTAATGGAAGTAAAAGAAATTCGCGAAGATGACAGCAAGGGGCGGCATACAACAACTTACCGTCAAATTTTCCGTTTAGCGTCAGGCGCGCTTGTAATTGATACACCCGGAATTAGGGAGTTAGGGCTTTGGGATTCCAAAGAGGGAATAAGTCTTGCCTTTGCAGAGATAGAAGAACTTTTTTCCAAATGCCGTTTTAATAATTGCGCGCATCAAACAGAACCGGGTTGTGCGGTTTTAGCCGCGCTTGAAGACGGAAGTATTTCTGCGGAACAATGGAAAAGTTATTTGGCACAGCAAAAAGAAACGGCGTTTACTTTAAGTCATTCTGCATATCTAAAACAAAAACAACAGTTTCATAAATCAATTGCACGTCATAACCGTGCAAGAAAAAAAGGAGGATATTTTGGAGATTAAAAATTTTATAAATGACCAAAAATGTTCATTATCTATTTTTCAATTTTGATATTATAACAAACAGGAGAGTAAAATGAATTATAATCAAGGAAAAACAGTATGTAAACCTAAGGAAGTTGATTACGATGAAAACCGTATCGAAGTATTAAACAAGCATTTACAAAGTTTAATCGATGCAGGAGAGCTTCAATGCGCTTCGTATTGCGTTTCCCGTTACGGAAAAATTTTCATGCACGGATCATTAGGAACAAAATCTTTCAAGAGCGATGATAAAACACCTCTTACACCGGATTGTGTAAATTTTGTCGCATCAATCACAAAAGTTTTTACGGCGGTAGCTGTAATGAAACTTGTAGAAGACGGCCGTATAAGGCTTGATACAGGCGTAGGGGAAATTCTTCCTCAGTTTAACACGCCTCCGTTTAACGGCATTACGCTTTTCCAGCTGTTAACGCACACGTCGGGAATGCATGCGGACAACGGCTGTTTCCCGAATAAATATCAAAGTGATTATTGGGATAATATTGCTAAAGCGTATAAACTCTGCGCGGAAGACAAGAAAAAAGATTTTGATTGGATAGAAGCTTCGTTAGGCACAATCGGGAGCGGATTTAGAATAAAACCGGATACAGAATGGGCTTATTGCAGTTTCGGTTTTACAATACTCGGCGCTGTAATTGAAAAAATTACCGGTTTATTCGCGCACAAATATATCGAAGACAATATCTGCAAACCGCTTAAAATGAACGACACAAGTTTCGATATAACCCATGATATGGCAAAGCGTTTTATCGTATCAAGTTTAAGAGATGATATTCAGGAACGTATCGATAACGCTTTAAACGGTAAAACAGAAGAAGATCCATTATGGGATAAAATCCCGTCAACAGGCGGCGGTTTAAACTCAACACCTTATGATATAAACCGTTTCGGAAACATGATGCTTTCCGGCGGTACGTTAGACGGCACGCGTATACTCGGCAGAAAAGCGGTAGAAAAAATGACAACGCTTGCTGTTGAATATCCTAATTACTGTTGGGGTGCAAATGAAAAAGCGCGGTATTACGGAGTCGGTTTTGATATGCGAAACGGTCCTGCATTTTCACATTCAAAAGGCACTTATATGCACGAAGGCTGGGGATATTGTTCTCTTTATGTCGATCCGATAGAAAAACTTGTAGCGGCATGGTTCGTACCATATGCAAAAGAAGGATGGTTTCCGAGAGCATTATACAATGTTCAAAATATAATTTGGTCAGGATTGAAATAATGATTAGGGGCTGGGATAACTCCCAGTCCTTTTTCGCAAAGAATGATTAAGATGTTAAACGCAATTAAAACTAAAATAGACATAATCAAAGCGGTGGCATTTGTCACTTTCAAGGAATGGGGCGCTTACCGTACACATTCTATGGTATCAATTTTTGTAGGTCCTGTTTATTTTATCGTGCAGTATTTTATCTGGACAGCGGTTTACGGCAGTGCAGAAACCCTTAACGGAATGGAATTAACACAGATGATACGCTACTTCGGCGCGACAGCGCTGATCGGCTATCTTACTATGGATTTTGCAGATTGGAATTTGGATATGCTTATAAGAACGGGAAAATTCCTTACCTATACATTGCGCCCCCTCGATCACAGATTATTTGCTTTTTCGCAGAAAGCCGGGCATAGAATACTCGGCTTTATCGTTGAATTTATTCCATGCGTTTTAATCTTCACTCTTCTTTTTAAAATTGATATGCGCCCCGTTTTTATCGGATGGACAATTGCATCAATTTTATTGGCTTACCTTATGAATTTCTTTGTCCACTACTGTCTTGGAATGGCATCATTTTGGATAGTGCAAACAGGCGGACTGCGCTCTGTGTATGAACTTATTGGCAATATCTTCTCCGGTATGTTTATCCCGCTTGTTTTCTTTCCAAAAACAATACAGGTAATACAGTTTTTTCTTCCGTTTCAATACACATCTTATGTTCCTGCAATGGTTTTTCTCGGTCAGTATTCGTTAGGTGACATACAATTATCAATTCCCGCTATAGTAGGGATTCAGGCAATTGCAGTGCTGGTTGTATTTTTAGTTTCAGAATTGATGTATAAAGCGGCAATGAAACAATTTACCGCAGTCGGAGCTTAATATGAAAAGATACCTGACAATTTACATTGAATGTATTAAAACTGCGATGGCTAGAGCTTTAACTTACAGATTAAATTTTGTTTTATCACTGTTAATTACAATCGGTTATAACGCTTTATTTCCGCTTGTTTCCATATTGATTTACCGATCAGGGGCAAGTTTTCCGGGATGGAATTTTTACGAAGTGCTGTTGATGCAGTCAATCTTTATTTTGTCTCAAGGTTTTGCAAGCATTATGTTCAACAACGTGTTATGGACAACAATGTATCATATACGCGAAGGCAGTTTTGAAATTGTTTTATTAAAACCTTTGAACCCTTTGTTTTATTTGATTGCATCCAATTTTGATCCTGAAAGCGTCGGTTTAATTATCGGAGGCATTGTTCTGTTTGTTTTTTCTCTTATGCAAACGGAAATTGCAAATTTCGTTTGCACTTCCGCCGCAGCGATACCTCAATTTTTACTTTTATTTACGGCAGGCTTTGCAGTTATGGCTGGAATAAATTTAATCATGGCGGCGACATCTTTTAAGTGGGTTGGAAATTCCCGTATACCTGAAATTTTTGACACTGTGCTTACCTTTGGAAAATACCCGATAAATATTTTTCCGGCAGCGATAAAAGGGATTGTAACATATATAATCCCTGTCGGTATGATTGGATTTTATCCTGCATCTGCACTTCTTTGCCGATTAGAACCTACAGTATTATTTGCGGTAATTCCATGCATGCTGTTTATGTTTTTAGGGATATGGCTTTATCAATTTATGGTCAGATTATATGAAGGCGTCGGCGGATAAAAAGGAAAAAATATGAATAAAGAAACAATTATCAGCGTAAAAAATCTTAGTAAAATTTATACTACTTATAAACGCGGAAGCGGGTTACGCGAAACCTTAAAGAGCTTTTTTAAACGCGAAAAAGTAATTATCAAAGCGGTTGATGATATTTCTTTCAGTGTCGAAAAAGGCGCTATTTGCGGAATACTCGGACCTAACGGAGCGGGCAAGTCCACTACGATTAAAATGCTTTGCGGCGCGCTTTTCCCCACCTCAGGAGAAATTCAAGCGATGGGATACCGCCCTTCAGCAGACAGAAAAAAATATGTCGGCAAAATCGGCGCGGTATTCGGTCAGCGTTCGCAATTAGTATGGGATATCCCTCCTGTTGACAGCTTTAACATGAACCGCGCCATTTACGGAATATCAATGAATGATTATAAATCCCGTCTTGAAGAGCTTTCGGTTATGTTTGACATAAAGGACGTTATGCACAAACCGACAAGGGTATTATCGCTTGGAGAGCGCATGAAGTGCGAGTTTATAATGGCGATGCTGCACAAACCTGAAATTGTTTTTCTTGATGAGCCGACCATCGGGCTTGATGTAATCGCAAAAGCAAAGATCCGCGAATTTATTTTAAACATGAATAAAACAGGCACAACTTTTATATTAACAACTCATGACTTGGAAGATGTAAAACAATTAGCAGATAACGTAATAGTAATCAATCGCGGCGTTAAAGTTTTTGATGACACGCTTCAAAAACTCCAGCTTAACTTAGGCGAAAAGAAAATAATAGAACTTATCTTGGAAAAACCTTTAGACATAGATCAAGATAAACAAAATTTTAATAATGAAATAAAAATAATTGAGCAAAAATCACCGTTAGAACTTACGCTTGAAGCAGACACATCAAAAATCGCAATAAGTGATTTTATAGAAACATTATCGCGCAAATTCAGCATTTCAGACATAGCGATAAAAGAATTGCCGATGGAAAAAATTATAATGGAGATTTACAAAGAAGAAATTTAAAAGCCTTAAGGTATCAATCACTATATATCGTTTTGATCAATGAAAAGCGGCGTTATAGATATTAGCAGTGAGTGACATCTTTTCCGCAACCCTCTCCTTAAAAATACCGAAACAAGTGGAACCCGACCCGGAAAGATTTGCGTATACTGCACCTGACTCATATAAATCAGAAATAATTTTATCATAAGCCTCTTTCTCGCTCTCATCAAAAATTTCCAAAAAGTCATTGTAAAAAGAAGAAAAAATGTTTTTCTCAAACCACGAATCGTGCGATTCTAAGCAATCAAATATCTCTTGCGCGGGAAACTTCGTTGCATAATGCTCCCTTTTTTCATCAAGCAAACGAAAAGCCCTTGCCGTATCGCTTGGGAAACCGGGATTTACAAGAGCGATAAACATCTGCGGAGTTTTCAGCGGTTTTATAAGCTCTCCGCGTCCTGTGACCCAAGCAGCAGGTGTTTCGTGAAGAAAAAAGGGGACATCGCTGCCAAGAACAGCACCTATTTCAAGAAGCTGTTCTTTTGTCAGCGGAAAATCTGTCATTTTATTTAAAGCAAGCAAAGTTGACGCCGCATCGGAAGAACCTCCGCCCAATCCGCCGCCAAGAGGGATATTTTTTACAACATTAACTTCCAAACCTTTGTCAAAGCCGGTTTTTTCCCTGAATAGGGATATTGCCTTAAAAATGATATTTTCTTTATCTTTAACGGTGAATTTTAACCCTTCCATGTCAATTTTAGTTAATTTTTCGCCCTCAATAAGACGGAATTTTAAAATATCGCAGAAATCTACCGCTAAAAAAAGACTTTCAAGGTTATGAAAACCGTCTTCGCGCCTGTCTTTTACAGCCAGATGCAGGTTAACTTTTGCAGGCGCTTTGACGGTAAAATCAGTATAAAATTTAAACATATTTAAGGTTATCATAAATTAAAAAAAAAACAAAATTTATTAGAAAAACCAGTTGACAATGTTCTTATTCCTCCCTTATGTTTCTAGAGAGAGGTTTGTTAAACAAAGTTTTTATCAAAAAATAAATTACAAAAGGGAGAACATTATGTTTCTGAACGGAGCGAATGAAGAGCTGACCCTAATGCCTGTGGATGGTAGTACAAACTCTGTTTGTGCTATTAACGGCGAATCAGAGGACAGCCTGCCGGTTTTCATCCTCAGCGATGATGATGATTATGATGACGATGATTACGAAGATGAAGACGACTACGAAGATGAAGATGATGATTTGGACGAAGATGAAGACGAAGACGAAGACGATGATTACGACGAAGAAGATGACTACGAAGATGAAGACGAAGAAGATGACTATGATGAAGACGAAGACGAAGATTGGGACGATGAAGAATAATTATCAATCAGACCAAAGTCTTTCTAACTCATAAAAATCACGAAGACGCTTGCTCATCAAATGGACTATAACCGATCCAAGATCGAGCAAGCGCCATTCATCATCTTCACTTTTTAAAGAACTTCCGAATATATCTATTTCATTATCATAGCAAAATTCTTTTATATGACGTTCCAAACCATCCATATGTGTTTTGCTTGAGACTGTCGCAATAATAAAATAATCTGTCCACATTTGAAATTTACGCAAATCCAAAACAGAAACGTCCTGTCCTTTGTGTTCCTGCAATAACATGCTTAAATTAGCTGTGTGTTTTTCAATTTCCGCTAACATATCGTCCATTAAAATTCCTGCCAATCAGTAAAGTAATATCCGCTTTATATTCAATATCCTGATTATCTGTTTCGTTATCCACTTCCTCTGCAAAAATTTCTCTGCGTATATTTCTGCATCGTATTAAATCAGCAAAATCATTTACCGACTCTTCATCTCCTGCACGATGAATTATTACAGTGCTTTCATAACTGTTTCTGTCTGCATTCCCAACAGAAATAACGTCATAACCGAAACTGCGAAGCAACTCCGCAGTTCTTCCTGCAAGACCGTTTACTGCAGTTCCGTTTAAAACCTCTACTGTAAGCGACTGTTCAATAAAATGATCTTCTATCTCTCGTGTCAGCGCACCTAAAGTTTGGCGGACAATTTCTTTTATTAAATTTCCGTCCCAATGCGGAATAATCAGCATTTGTCCCGATACTTCCCGAAGATTTGCAGAATGCGGCACTCTGGCAACAGATTGAATATTAGTTCTATCAGTATCGATATAAACAAATTCATTAAACAAAAGCCCTAATGTGCGCTGATTCATATTTGTTTTAAAAAACGAATAATATATTTTTGCCATAGACGGATTATTAAGTTTTTCATTCATTTGAATTTGCCGGTTTATAAGACCAAGAAAGAAACGCTGTCTGCGGACTATAGGTACTTCGCTGTCTTCTTCGCTTAAACTGTATGTTGCATAAAGAGCTGCTTTGTCACCGTCCAGAACCGACAATCCTGAAGGAAATAAAATTATTTGATCATCGCTGATATACGATACATAAGAAGGGATAAAAATTTCCACACCTTCAAGAAGATCAACAATAGATACAAGATTATCTTTTGTTATAACGATAGAAAAATTAATTTCTATCCCTAATAGTTTTTCAATTTCATTTTCAAATGCCGCTATCCTGTTCGAATCATAAACTCTATCGATACGGTCAACACGATTGATACGGGCTAACAGCAATCCAAGATCGCCCGGTATATCAAAAACCGCTGCGCGTCTTGTTGCAGGATAATACATCAATACATAAGTACTGACAGGCATTTTATTTTCTTCGATAACATAAAGTACATTGATAACACGGTTAGAAGAAAGCGCATCATCAACCGGATTACTGCGGAAAGTATAAATTGAAACAACGATTCCGATAATAAAAAGGAGAATTATTAATATAAGTAATATTAATGAAGCATCGCTTTTTATAAATTTAATTTTCAATTTGATCTTTCCTTTATTTTATTTAATAACAATAAAGTATCTTCTGATAAATCCAATTTTTTCGCTTGCAGTTTTCCAATAGTTTTTTCAAGAACTGAATAAAGAATCGAATCTAAATCTTCTTTCTCTTTTAAACACATTTCTCTTAATAACGGGTCTATATTTCTTGAACTTTCTGTTTTATCGGCAATATAAATTATTTTTGCCAAAGGTCCCATGCTTTGATTTCCCGATGTATGACAAGCAACCGCTTCCAGCACATCTTTATTTGTAATACCGTATCGTTCTTTTAAAATAACCGCCGCCGCCTTACCATGAAGAAGATTCGGTTTCTCTTTTTCAAGAGCGGAAATAACTATCCCTGCATTTTTTACTATTTTAATTAATTGTTTATTTTCCGTTTGTTTTGCCAAATCATGGGTGATCCCTGCAAGATAGCCTGCGGCAGGATCAAGACCGAAGCGGCGGCACATATCGCTTGCAAGGAGCGCTGTATTTCTCGAATGAAGAAAACGCTCCATGCCGAGTGTTTCCCTAGCCGCCGTTTCAAGCCGCTGTATAACCGCCTGCGTGCAGCCTTCGCTTTTTGTTTCTAAAGAACCGCGCTGAATTACTTTCTGCCCGCTGTAATTGTAAAGGCATTTATCTTCGATGATCGCTTTGACACCCAGAGGTACAAGAGAACGCCAATCGCTTTCTGTGTTTATTTTTTCCCTTACAACAGACGAAGAAATATTCATCACTTCGTTATCTAAATATGTATGCGGATAATTACATTCAATCATGGGAGGATTAATTCTGCGTGCAATCACGATATCGGCTAACTGTAAAATCCTGTTGTATTCATGCCATTTATAAAAATCTGTTGCAAGGTCGTCTCCTATTATCAGCACAGGTTTTCCTTCGGGCATATAACGCTCAATAATATCTTCTATTGTATCTACGGTATACGAAACACCTCCGCGTTTTATTTCACAATCATCTATTGCAAACCTGCTGTCCCCTGCAATCGCTGCAGAAAGCATTTCCAGCCTGTCATTTGAACTGCATTCTTTTCCTTCGCCTAATTTAAAAGGGGATTGGTATGCCGGAACAAAAATCACTCTTTCAAGTTTTAATGTTACAAGAACCTTCTCTGCCAAGAAAATATGTCCAAGATGAACAGGATTAAAACTGCCGCCTAAAATACCTATTGAACCTTTTTTATCAGCTTCATTTGTGCTAACACTGTTTGTGCGTTTCACGGATTCTCTCCTTCATCAAAATCTTCGTTAATATCGTCATCGAAATCTTCGTCTGTCAGAATATCATCTGACACTGCCTCTTCTTTTTCAGGAACTTCTGTCAGACGTAAAAAAGCGTATGATAATTCTTTGATCCCGCTGTTTGAAAAAACCGAAATGCCCATTACTTCTTCTTCGGAATATTTTGCAATTAATTCCGCCAACCGCTCTTCAGTTCCTTCTAAATCAATTTTTGTCCCCACTATCAATCTTTTTTTGTTTGCTAAGTCTTCAGAAAACGCGCTAAGTTCATTCAACAGAATATCAAACGCTTCAAGATAATTATCTTCGCCAAGATCGATAAGAAAAGCCAACGCCTGCGTGCGGGAAATATGTTTTAAAAAACGTATGCCAAGCCCCGCACCTTCCGATGCACCCTCAATGAGTCCCGGAATATCGGCGATGATAATATCTTTTTCACTGATATTTAAAACGCCGAGATTTGGAATTTTCGTTGTAAAAGGATACGATGCAATTTTCGGTCTTGCATTTGTGAATTTATCAAGAAGGCTTGATTTGCCTGCATTGGGAAAACCTACAAGCCCGATATCCGCCATTATCTGCAGCTCAACTTTAAGCTTTGCGGATAAACCCGGCTTTCCGGGAAGCGCCTTTCGCGGCGCGCGGTTTATTGACGATTTAAAATGGATATTTCCCCATCCGCCGTTCCCGCCTTTTAAAAAGATAAAATCCTTGTTATCGCGTGTAAAGTCGCGGATCAGTTCATTTGTAAGCGCATCACGAATTATAGAGCCCGGCGGCAGAGGGATAATAATATCATCGCCGTTAGCCCCGTACCGCCCCCAATTTTCTCCGTCTCTGCCGTTTTCCGCTTTAAAAGTATGTTTGTAGCGTAAATGAGCAAGCGTACGCAGATTACGGCGGACAACAAATACAACAGCACCGCCCCTGCCGCCGTCGCCGCCCGAAGGCCCACCCTTGGGGATATATTTTTCTCTGCGGAAAGAAGCGCAGCCGTTGCCGCCTGAGCCTGAGAAAACTTCTATTACCGCTTCATCTGCGAATTTTTCCATGCCTATTTATCAGTATATATGATATATTAATAAATAATAAGATGTAAAAGCGGAGGAAACATGGACATTTCTGAATCACATAAAATAGTTGATGCTCATCTGCTCAAATATTTAAACAACGATGAATTCATGGTATTTCATGAAAAGGAATCAGAGCTTTTTCATTTGGATATTTATTGGATAAAACCAAATGAAAATCGCAGTTATAATTTATTATTAACAAATGGTATCAGCAGTTTAGCTATGAACACGCCTGACAAGAGTTTAACAAAAAATATCGAGTTATGCATATTATTACCGCCTGATTGGGTATCAGAAAATGATTGGAAGAACCCTGAAAAAAATTGGCCCATAACATTGTTGTCAAGTATCGGGCGCTATCCGTTTCAAAATAACACATGGTTGGGATTTAGCCATACAATAGAAACAGGATATCTTCTGCCGGGAACAAATTTTGAAGGGATAATGTTATTAAAATCTACCATGTTACCGGTGGATTTTCAAAAAATAAATTACGGAGAAAATAATATCGAAATCTATACCGTATTTCCGTTATATATGAATGAATTAATTTTTGTCAGAAATAACGGTTTAAAAGATTTACTGGAATTATTTGATAAAGAAAAATTTAACGATATAGTAAATATAAACAGAAAAAATGTTTGTAATAAATAAAAATATTTATCCGCTCAAACAGGGTTTGCCTGAACTACAGACGCAAGCTTTCTTCCCTTTCTTTCGGAAAAAGTAACCTTACCGTCCGCTGTTGCAAAAAGCGTATAATCTCCACCGCAGCCTACATTTACGCCGGGGTGGATTTTAGTTCCGCGCTGGCGGACTATGATTGTGCCGGCTTTTACAACCGTGCCGTCTGATGCTTTAATTCCAAGATATTTCGGGTTTGAGTCGCGTCCGTTTTTCGCTCCGCTTCCGCCTCTCTTACGTGCCATTTTAGTTCCTCCGTGTAACAATATTCAATTTGCAATTCTGGGGAAATTCTTCTGCGACAGACGAAAGCCCGTCAATTAAAAAAACCCCGGCTGCGAAAAGAAAATCTTTCCCTTCCGCATCATAATCGGCTTCCAGCTGCATCTGACCTCTTTCAGGTGCGCCGCCGCTTAATTTAATACCCTTTCTGTTTGAAAGTACGCGTAAAGCGGTTCTCATAAGCACGGTAACGGCTGAACAAACTATGTCCCCGCCTTTTTTCCCAGCTTTTGCATGACCTGAAACCTTGCATGACCTTAAAGTCCCGTCCGGTTCCAGAACCGCTTCTATCTCGATCATTCAAGTAATCAGGCGGATATATTATCAATCCTGATAATCGTATATTTTTGCCTGTGTCCCTGTTTCCGACGGTAATCTTTCTTTGGTTTATATTTAAAAACGATGATTTTATCGTCTTTTTCATGGGATTCAACAACTGCAGAAACTTTCGCGCCTGCCACATAGGGGTTGCCGACTTTTACCGTCTCACCTGAAACCAACAGCACTGTATCAATATTGATAGCTGTTCCGGGTTCGGCATCAATTAAATCAACTTTAAGAAGATCGCCTTTTTCGGCTTTATACTGTTTCCCCTTAAATTCTACAAGAACATACATTTTTCTCTCCAAACTCCAATACGATAACCGCAAAGAGCATTTTTCAAATAGTACTACTTTATATCTTAATTTGAGATTATTGTCAAGGGGAGGCGTATATCCAAGCGCAGCGGTTATTTATGCCCAACAAGCAGCCAACCGACATTAGATAATTCAGGTATCTGGGTATAAACAGGCTGTTGGTTTTTTGAGGTGTTTGTTTTATCCATTTCTACAAGGATTACATATAATTCATTCAGATTATCTGCAAAAACCTGTAAATTAGAGGGGAAGTTGTTTGCCGCCATTTCACGCATTATTTTATCAGAATTGTTCGGAGCGGCTAATAATTTTGCTCTAAGGTTTGGAATTATATTACTCCGCGCGGCTTCTATAAAACGGGCGCAGGCTGCAATTTGCCTGTATAATTCATCCAGATGGAAACCTTGATAGCGGAATAATTCCACTTTTTCCGTGAGTGTCTCTATAAGATCCCATGTGTTTTTATCAAGTATTAACTGCAGTAAAAGCGGACGTACATACCTGTTGGATATATTTGTGCGGTATTGTTCTCCGATTTGTTCAATAAGCCTGACAATATGAGCATCTTTTATCCGATCCACAAAGAACCTCCGCTTATCTGACTATAGGTATCTTTCATATTATCATTCTCTGAACAGATTGACAAGCAATCAGATGGTAAAATAAACTATTCTAAGAAAAGCAGATTTCATAAATGAGGTTTTATGCGTTTTTTAATGATTACTATATCTCTGATTACGGCAACTTTTGTTGCCTCTTTCTTTGTATCATGCACAGATAATAAAAACGCAATTATATGGACAGACCGCCCTGAATTCGCTCTTTACGGCGAATATTTTAACGCTTCACAAAATCAATATAAAGTTAGTGTAAGGTATATTGATTTCCCATGCGAAGAATTATACAGAACATCAGGAAACAGCCAGCACATCCCGGACATATTGGCTGCAAGCTGGCTAAAAAACTCATTAACGGGTTCTTATTTTAAATCGCTGGATAATTTATTCGGCTCAAGAAACCTATCCAGAAGTATTTTCTACCCGCGTCTTTTAGCGATAGGCAGAATCGACAGAAAACAATACCTATTACCGGTATCTTTTAATTTGCCTGCATTAATTTTTTCAAAAGATAATGAAAGCATCGATCTATCAAATCAATTTACGATAGATTTTAATGAAATTAAAAAGTTAAGCGCCCCTCATAATATGCTATTAAACGGTGCGTATACAAGAATGGGTTTTTCTCCTTTGTGGGATAATAATTTTCTGATTACTGCCGCCGTTATATCAGGCGTATCCTTCAAGGAATCAAACCCCTTATCGTGGGACGCTTTAATGCTGGAACAATCAATGCGATTCATCAACAATTGGACAAACGAAATTAATATTAACGCCGGAACTGATGATGATTTTACATTTAAATATTTTGTAGAACCAAAAGAAACATTGATAAAATCAGGACGCATTCTTTTTTCTTACATTGAAAGCAGCGATCTTTTTATCTTAAATGATGAAAGTAAAAACCATCTTGATTTTAGATGGATCATGGAAGACGGTAAACTTCCTGTTACTGATAACTCTGTATACATAGGAATCCCTGCAAAATCGAAATCGAAAAAAGCGGCAAGAGCTTTTATCCAGTGGTTTTTTAAAGTAGAAAACCAACGCCGTCTTTTAGAATACACAAGATCAAACAGAATAAATGAAAATATCTTCGGCATCTGCGGCGGTTTCTCTGCGCTTACATCCGTTACCGAACAAATATACCCAATTTATTATCCCGAACTATTAGGGCGTATGCCCCCGTCAGAAAATTTTATAATGCCTAACATTTTGCCAAGCAATTGGGCAACAATAAAAGAACAGGTTGTTCTGCCGTATCTTCATGACCGCGCCCGTACAGAGGATGCGTATCCTTTAGAGAAACAACTTACGGATTGGCTGCGGTTAAATCGCTAAAAATAACGAAAAATTAATGTAAAACTCAATATTTCCGATATATAAAGTAGGAGTTTCTTATGGATATCGGAGTTATACCGCATCAAGCCTTCCCAAGTATCGGCTATGCTTTAACTGCATCCAGTTACGGCAGAACCTCTCTTCCTGTCGCTCCCGGAATGGTAATCTACTCGCATTTTAAACATGTCACCGGCACTCCTGCCCCTGAAGGCACACAGGGCGTTAATATCAGTAAATTAAGAATTCTCGATGCTCTGATAGAACAGCTATCTAAATTGAAAAAACAATCTATGACAGAGTTCGGCAACATGGAAGGGAGCGACGAAGCCCGCATCAATGCTCTTATCGAACAATATCAAAAACAATTAAAAGCCGCACAAACCGTAAATGTTTACGCTGCCGCCCCTCCCACAGGGTTGTTATTTAATATAACAATATAAGCTGCCTTAAAACACATATTGACTAACCTTCGTATAATATAGTACCGTGAATACATATCAACTTTTAGGAGAAGAACTATGGCACAAGCCAGTAAAAACAGCCGTACCGCGAGTGCGACACAGAAATTTATGTGCTCCTGCGGGGGAGAAATAAAGATGAAAACCCTCTTTGAGAGCGGCAAAGTAAAAAACATCGCAGAATGTGAAAAATGCAAACGGACGGAAAGACGGCCGTCTGATTTTAAATAGGAGGACCTTTTGGCTAAAAAAAGCAGTTCAGCAGAAAAAAGGCATCGGAAAAGCGAAGAACGCCGTCTGCGAAATAAATCGACCAAGAGTGCGGTTAAGACCAGCGTAAAGAAATTTATAGTTCTGGCTCATAAAAAAGACCCGGAAGCCGAAGCGGCATTAAAAGAAATGATCAAGAAAATTGATACAGCTGCGGGAAAAGGTATAATCACAAAAAATGCAGCAGCACGCAAAAAATCAAGAATGCAACGGTATTTTAACGGCATAAAAGCGGCACAATAACTATTAGCGGCAATACGAAGATGCCTGACCGTCAACATCAACACGGAAAAATCACAAAAGCAGACATTGTAGACGCTCTTTATGAAAAAACAAAAATGAGCCGTTCAGAGATTCATACTGCGGTTGATTTAATAATTGACGAAATGAAAGAAGCATTGGTACGCCGCCAAATTATAGAACTGCGCGGCTTTGGTACTTTTGAAGTTAAAATCAGAAAAGCCAGAGCGCGTGCACGAAATCCGCGTACAGGCGAAAGCATCGAAATACATCCTCACGGTGTTGTTTCTTTCCGTTCAGGACGTGAATTAAAACAGGCAGTTTGGACAATCAATGATGACGGTGCAAACCCTGTTTGTACACAAAAAAAATAAATAAAAAATATTTATGATAAAGAAAAACAACAGCTGGATTACATCAATTTTAATCCACTTAGCTTTGATTCTTTTTGCATCTGTGCTTTTTGCCGCTTCTTTTCCCAACCCTATCTTTACACACGGACTTCCCTTTCTGGCATGGTTTGCATATATCCCTATTCTTGTTGTTATCTGCAAATATAATATTCTCGCTTGTGCAGGATGGGGCGCGGTTTACGGTTATACTGCATACAGTCTTTTTAATTATTGGCTTTCCGGTTTTCATCCGCTTGCAGGAACTATCACATTCAGTTTTTATATGGTTTTTCTTGCTGTTGTTTTTGTGTTTTTTAAAATAGCAAATCTTCTATATCTAAAGCGGGCATATCTTGTTCAATGGATTATTTGGCTTGCATATGAATATATACGCACATTAGGATTTTTAGGTTATCCGTACGGGGTAACAGGTTATTCGCAATGGCAGATGATTCCTTTAATTCAAATTGCGAGCATTACAGGAGTATGGGGTATAAGCGCTCTTGTAACATTCCCCTCTTTCTGGCTGGCAGCCGCTTTTAACGAAAATAAAAAAGAAATTGAAAACGCAGAGCAAGAGAATGAAAAGAAAAATAAAATTAAAAAAAATCAAACCGCAGAAATCATAAAGAAAAAAACATTTTTAGAAATTATCAAAAATACTTTGAGTAATTCTGTGCAGCATACAGTAAAATTCTTTATAAAAGAAAAAGTATCAGCAATTATTTGGGTAACGGTACTTATCGCATCGCTGACATTCGGTATAATCAGAATTAATAATTATTCATCTAATCTTGCAAATTATGGTTTTGCACAGATCGCGCTTATTCAGCATAATACAGACCCTTGGGCGGCAAACAAAGCCGATGCTGCATGGCAAAGAATTGAAGCATACCGCAGAGACTTATCATCATTAATCAGACTTTCAAATGAAGCGCTTCAGAGTCAGATAAAACCGCAGTTAGTCGTTTGGCCCGAAACATCATTTATTCCTCGCATTAATTGGCACAGTACATACCGCGAAGATCAAAATACATGGATTCTTGTCAGAGATTTACTTGAATATTTATCTGTACAAAATATTCCGTTTTTAATCGGTAATGATAATGCAATGACGGACAGCTCAAAAAACCCAAATGCTTATGAAAAATTCCGTGTCGATTATAATGCCGCCATGCTTTTTGAAAAAGGGGAAAATACTGCTGTTTATCATAAAATCCATTTAGTGCCGTTTACAGAACATTTCCCGTATAAAAAACAATTCCCAAAATTTTATTCATGGCTTGAAAAAGAAGATACGCAATTTTGGGAAAAGGGCGAAGAAGAGACGGTTTTTAATTTACAAGAATTTTCATTTTCCGCTCCGATCTGTTTTGAAGATACTTTCGGATATTTATCACGAAATTTTGTACGCAACGGCGCTGATATACTTGTCAATCTTTCAAATGATTCATGGTCAAAAAGTTTGAGCTCTCAGTATCAGCATCTTTCTCTTGCGGTTTTCAGAACAGTAGAAAATTTCCGCTCTATGGTGCGTTCAACAGCTTCCGGTCAGACTTGCGCAATCGATCCGACAGGCAGAGTGACAGCGGAAGCCGATCCGTTTAAAGAAACATGGATAAATGTAAAAGTTCCTGTTTTAAAAGGAAGCACTATATACACACAATACGGAGATTACCTTGGTCTATTCTTTGTTATAATGGCGGTTATATTGTTGCTTTCTGGGGCAATATGGTGTACAATGAAAAAACTAAATGCAAAAAAGCCTAAGGCGGAAACTAAAGTTGCTTTACAGGGGAAAAAGCCATGAACACCCAAAAGAAAATACTGATTGCAGATGATGAGACAGTAAATTTAGATTTTTTTGAAGTAATGCTGTCAAAACTCGGTTTTGTAGTTGAAAAATGCGATAACGGACTGGATGTTTTAGAAAAAGTAAAAAAATTCTATCCTGATTTAATATTATTAGATAATATAATGCCCGGTTTAACTGGTTTTGAAATTACCAAAATCCTTAAAAAAGACCCAAATTATAAAGATATATCTATTATAATGTTATCAGCACTTGATGATGTTAAAGATAAAGTTGCAGGATTTGAATTAGGGGTTGATGATTATATAACAAAACCTTTTAATTTTTCTGAAGTATTAGCGCGCATAAACGCAGTTTTACGTAACCGCGCATTGTTCGATCAGATTAAAGTACGCGAAAAAAGACTTGCACTTGCAGAAGAATTAAATAAAGAGTTAAAAGAGAATTTAACAGTCTTTATCGGAAGCATCGAAGAACTTGATAAAGCAGTTGCAATGATATGCGAAAATGTAGAGAAAGGAGAAGCGTTAAATAAAGAAGCGCTTATGAATCAAATAAAACCGGCAAGCGATAGTATATTATCGGTACGCAAACATATTGCAGCCCTTGACGCAAGGATTGAAAAAACTATCAATGAATGGGATAATCTAAAAAAGGACGAAATAGGGCTTCCTGTTCTGGAAAACCAAATCAGAAAGCTATTACATCAGGAGCAATAAATATCATGCCCAAACGGGATGGAAGAAAAAAAGATAAAAATGAAATTGTTGTTTTGGGAAAGACAACGAGCTTCACAGGAATCTTAAAGTTTGAAACAACTTTACGCATACAAGGTATTTTCAGAGGAACGATAGAAGCGGTTGGCGATCTTATTGTTGATAAAGATGCGATTGTCGAAGCGGATCATATTACTGTCAGTTCCCTTACCGTATTCGGCAGTATTTCCGGAACAGTGCATGCACATAACAAGGTTGATATGATGACAGGCGCAAAAGTTCACGGGGACGTAACGGCGAACAGATTACGCATTGCAGACGGTGTCCTTTTTGAAGGCAAATGCAAGATGACTAATATAGATAAAGATATTGAAATTTTTCACCGTCCTACAGAAGAAATAAAAGCGGATTTACAGCGATCAAATGTCAGAATGTAACGAATTAAAAAATTTAACTCATACAGAGTTGATAAATAGAGCGGAAAAAATTGCAGAAAATTTGACGGAAAAGCTGAAAAAAAATTCGCTTAAACTTGCGTTGGCAGAATCGTGTACAGCAGGCATTATTTCCGGTTTACTTGCAAATATAAGCGGAGCTTCCAATGTGTTGTGGGGCTCTTATGTATGTTATATGCAAGAAGCAAAAGTAAAAATGCTTGATCTTGATAATAATGCGCTATGTGCAAACGGACTTGTAAGCAGAGAAACAGCTTGTTCAATGGCGCAAGGCGCATTACAAAAAAGCGGTGCAGACATTGCTGCATCTGTTACAGGGCTTGCAGGCATGGAAAGTGACGGCAAAGTACCGGGAGGAACAATTTGGATTGCGGTTGCTGTCTGCGGCAAATATTTTGAGAAAGAAGAAATTAAAGCGAAGGAGTTTCATTTTACGGGAGACAGAAACACAATCCGTATGCAAGCGGCAATTGCGGTTCTTGAAGCATTATTAGATAAATTATCATAAGAAAATAAAAATAGCATAAATAAAAATGCAAGCTTTTAAATAAAACGGCTTGACAAAAAATAAATAATAATATAGATTAGGGGTATCCTTTCAGTTAACATGAATCAAATTTTAAAAATAAATAATTATTTAAATCCTGTATCCATACAATATGCAGTTGGCATGGAAATACAAATCCAATAGGTGGTAAAAATGGCATATGTGCAAAAAGGCAGAAAGCCAAGAAACGAAGACGAGGATAGCATGGCGGCTAATGAAAACGAGCAAATAAATAAAGATGAGAATAATCCTCAATCAGAAAGTGCGCAAACAGGGTTTGCAAACTCCTGTTCGAGTAACGGCGACGGAAGAAAAGTCCATGTTGTTGTCCGCAACGGAAACGGGCAGAGAAAAAGCCGTCCGCATTCAAATGGTTATGAAAATAATCAAGAAGGAAATCAGGAAGGAAACTTCCGTCCGCAGCCGGCAGAAAACAACGAAGATACGCAAACAAGTTATCAAAAAACACAGGAGATTTTACCTTCCCTGCCGAAACTGCCTTCCATGCCAGACCTTTACGGCAAACCCACTCCGCGCCAAGATCAAGACAGCGGCAAACCGCGCCTTACAATCAATGAATTGATAAGGCTCAACATGAAAGATTTAAGAGAACTGGCAGCCTGTTACAACATCACTCATGATGATATGGTAGCTCTTAAAAAACAAGAAATTGTTTTTGCAATTTTAAAAACACATACAGAAAGAGGCGGCATTATTTATGCTTACGGCTCTTTGGAAATTTTACCTGACAGTTACGGATTCCTGCGCAGCCCGCAAAACTCCTACCTGCCCGGTCCCGATGATATTTATATCAGCCCAAGCCAGATACGTTTATTTGCATTAAAAACAGGCGACACTGTTTACGGTCAGATTCGCAGCCCGAAAGAAGGCGAGCGTTTCTTTGCAATGCTAAGGGTGGAAACAGTCAATTATGATGATCCGACCGTAGCACAAAACCGCATTCCCTTTGACAACCTTACCGCTCTTTATCCGAATAAAAAACTTAACTTAGAAACGGTAACAGAAGGTGTCAGCGAAAGAATCATCAATTTATTCTGCCCTATCGGTAAAGGTCAGCGTTCATTGATTGTAGCACCTCCAAGAACAGGTAAAACAATCATGATGCAAAAAATTGCAAACGCTATCACAAAAAATCACCCGGAAGTTTACCTTATCGTCCTTTTAATTGATGAGCGTCCTGAAGAGGTTACAGACATGGAGCGTTCTGTCCGTGCGGAAGTTATTTCCTCAACATTTGACGAACAGGCAACACGTCATGTACAAGTTACCGAGATGGTCTTGGAAAAAGCAAAACGCCTTGTAGAGCATAAAATGGACGTTGTAATTTTATTGGATTCAATCACACGTTTAGCGCGCGCTTACAATCAAACTGTCCCGACATCCGGAAAAATCTTATCAGGTGGTGTTGACTCAAACGCTTTGCATAAACCAAAACGCTTTTTCGGCGCGGCACGCAATATCGAAGAAGGCGGCAGTTTAACAATTATCTCTACAGCGCTTGTCGAAACAGGCAGCAGAATGGACGAAGTAATTTTTGAAGAATTCAAAGGCACAGGCAATATGGAAATCAACCTTGACAGGCGCATTTCCGACCGTCGCCTGTATCCGGCAATCAATATAAAGAAATCCGGCACACGCAAGGAAGAACTCCTGCTTTTAGAGGAAGAACTCCAAAGAATCTGGGTTTTACGAAAAGCCATCAATCCTATGGACGATATCGAAATCATCGAACTGCTGGTTGACAGAATGAAAAAAAGTAAGAATAATGAGATATTCTTAAAATCCATGAACACCGGAACAGGCGGAATGGATTGATGTCCTTAAACCGTATGTATTTTACGAAGTTGGACAATTTTTGGAGGATATAAATGAAAAGCGGAATTCACCCCAAGTACGAAATGACAAAAATCACCTGCGCCTGCGGCAATATCATCGAAACCCGTTCTACGGTTAAAGATATCAAAGTTGAAATTTGTTCTTCCTGCCATCCCTTCTTTACAGGTAAGCAAAAACTAGTAGACACAGCAGGACGCATTGAAAGGTTCAAAAAGAAATTTAACATTAAAGATTAGTCTTTAATGTAAGTATGCGGTCAAATTAAAAACCTTTTTTGCCTAAATCTCTTACAATATCAAGGTAAATATCAGGAATATTAATTCCTGATATTTTATGCTTTTTATAATCTACAATTTCTGTATGCGAAATATTTTCTAATTTTAAATTATTATTGCTCCATGTTGCAGATGCTTCGCTGACCACTCCGTCGTTTGCACCTCTAATTCGTTTTATATACAAATAACTGTTAAAAAATATTAAATCATCAAATTCGTTTTTCATTATTGAATAAACACTTTGATAATATACTCTTTCATCCATAATAACATTTTCATTAAATTCTCTCATTTTAAATGTTGTTAATTGATAATTCACGTTATATAAATCAGGATTAATGTCTCCGTATAAATCGCCGTAAATTTTTAAAATATTTCTGACACTTTTAGTGTGAATAATTTTTTGCTGAAAAATTAAATCTGCAATTTCAGCTCCATGATGAGGGGTAGAAATCGTAGTTAAACTTGCAACCTTATCTCCGTAATCGTATTTCCAGATAAAAAAACGAGAATCAAGCCCGCCTTTGGAATGTGCAATTAAATTTACTTTTTCGCTCATTGTTTCCGACAGCACATTATCAATGGTGGTTTTTAAAATTTCTGCGTTCGATTCAAAAGTACCCCATGCATCAGTATTTCCAAAATATACTTTAATACCATGATTACTCAATGTTTCCGGAATCCTGCCCCAAAAATCAATTATACTTTTTCTGTCATGCACTGCTATACCATGCACTAAAATAACAGGATATTTTAATATTGATTCATTTTGTTCATCATTTGAAATCGGATGCACAGGCACGCTTGCGCATCCTGTAAACCAAATTTGCACCAAAAATAATGATAATAAAACCGGTATCAAAAATCTTTTCATATAATTATTTCTCCGTTATTAAAAAAGTTTTTGGAATTTTTCTGTCTTTAAAATCTTCGTCTCTTATTTTATTTTCCAAATCTGTCACTTGTATATCCGCAGCATATTGATTGTGGAATTCGGTTTCAATTTCTTGCACACTGAAAGCACTGCGCTGTACATTAATACTAACATATATTTTCCCGTCTGGGGATAACAGTTTTAAACAATTTCCGAGCAGTATTAATAAATCGCGGTTTAAATCAAAGTTTTCATTCATTTTCTTGGAATTTGAAAATGCCGGCGGATCTAAAACAATAACATCCCATTTCATTTTCGCTTGAATTGCTTTCTCAAGAAATTCAACAACATCAGCGCGGATAAGTTTATTTGCCGCCGAACTATTACCGGAAAAGAAATCCCATTGCTGGAGTATACTAGAAGACATTCCATTTAGCGAAAAATTCTCTCGCGACCAATTTAAATATGTGTTTGATAAATCAACCGAATCTGTTGATAAAGCGCCTCCAAAAGCGGCATACACAGAAAAAGAACTTGTGTAAGAAAAAAGATTTAACATTTTTTTATCGGCAGACTCTGAACGCACAATATTCCTTAAAAGCCGTCTGTCAGGAAAGATGCCTGTATCAAGATAATCGGATAAATTAACTTTAAAGGAAAGCCCGCCTTCGGTTATGATTTTCTCAAAATGCGTTTGGCTTATTTTTTCATACTGAGCATCTCCTCTTTGACGCAGGCGTTGTTTAAGAAAGATACGATCAAGGGGAATCCCAAGCGCATTTGAAGCACTTTCTTTCATGGCAGAGAGCCAATTTTCTTCTTCAGCTTCGTCTTTTTCATAAGGACGCTTGTAAAGAGCGCCGGAAAGTGCCGCCTCATTAGTTTTTGAACAATCACCGTAAAAATCCAATACAAGTGGAATTTCGGGAATATCTTTATCATAAAGCCTGAAAGCGCCGGCACCTGTTCTTTGCGCCCATTTTTTTAGATGGCGGAATCTTTTTTGCAAACGGTTAGCGAGTATTTCGGCTTGATCTTTTGTTTTGTCTTCCATAAATAAAAAATCCGATTAAAGTATAAAACTTGAAATTGATTTCTGCAACTAACGATTTTTTACTTACTTGTTATTTTTTCCATCTTTATTTAAATTAATCTAAATGGCATTAAACATCACTCCTGTAGAAAATCACCGCGAAAGAGAAAAAGGGGTTATCGTATACCCTGTTTTTTCGCGGCGATCTGAAGGGCTTTCTATCGGGATTAATTTGTTTCCTGATAAAAAAAAATGCCAGTTCGACTGTCCTTATTGCGAGGTTTTTCCGTTTTCAGGTACGCGGGAAATTTCACCATTCGGGTTCGTTGTAAGTAATGCAAAATTTTCTCTTGAACAAATGCAGACCGATTTATATACGGCAATTGAAAATGCAAAAGAACAGAATATACCTATTAAAGATATTTGCTTTTCAGGCAATGGCGAGCCTACTCTTTCACCGCATTTTCCGAAAGCATTAAAGTTGGCAGAAAAAATTCGCCAAGAAACGCTAGTCGTTTCAAAAACACTCGTTGTTTCAGATACATCTTCAAAAATTGTTGTGATAACAAACGGCGCAGGTTTTTTAAATCCGCAGATTTTTTCGCTGTTAAAAAAAACTGCTGTCTCTTCTCCGCTTGATATTTGGCTTAAACTTGATGCAGGGACTCCGAAATGGTATCAAAAAATGAACCGTTCCGCTTTATCGTTTGATAAACTCTATAAAAAGATGAAAAAATTTACTGATAACGCTCCTGTAACGATACAAACAATGATTTGCGCTATAAACGAAGAAATTCCTGCAGAAGCAGAAACAATAATTTGGGAGATATTGGTTTGCAAACTTGCGGAAAAAGGGAAAGTACGTAAAGTGCAGCTCTACGGAAAGGCACGCCCTGCTCCGGAAGATCCGCTTGCTTCGCCTCTGCCTGCTGAATATCTTGAAAAAAGAGCAGAGTCTTTACGCAAAATGCTTACAGATAGAGAATTAATAGTTCCTGTAGAAGTTTATCTTTAAAATAATTTTTTACTAATAAAAAAAAGACCTGATCGTAAGACCAGGTCTTTTTTATAAAAGCGATTTTTTTACATTTCCGGAGCTGCTGCTGCTTTTTTTGTTTTCTTTGCAGCAGGTTTTTTTGCGGCGGCTTTTTTCGCTGGTTTTTTTGCGGCAGCTTTTTTTGCCGGTTTCTTTGCAGCAGTTTTTTTCTTTGCTGCCGGTTTCTTCGCGGCGGCTTTCTTTGCCGGTTTCTTTGCAGCGGTTTTTTTCTTTGCTGCCGGTTTCTTCGCGACGGCTTTCTTTGCCGGTTTCTTTGCTGCAGCTTTCTTTACGCCTTTTTTCGCGGCGGGTTTCTTTGCTGCTGCTTTCTTTGCTGCGGGTTTCTTCGCTGTTGCTTTCTTTGCAGCAGGTTTCTTTGCTGCAGCTTTTTTTGCTGTTCCCTTTTTCGCTCCTGTTTTCTTCGCGGCTGGTTTTTTAGCCGTCTTCGCAGTTGTTTTTCCTGCCATTTTTTTCCCCCCCTGTGGGTGTTTTACTGCCCTTCACCTTGGCAGTGGCGGGTTTTCCAGTCTTCGCTGTATCCCCTCCCTTTATATACAATCCGGAATAACCCCGGATGGGTGAACAATACTTCGCCGCAATTATTTCTTTGCTGCGGCTTTCCTTGCTGCTGTTCTCTTCTTCGCGGCATCTTTTTTTGTTACCGCTTTTTGCTTTGCAACTTTTTTTGGAACAGGTTTCTTCGAGGCTGCTTTTTTACCGGCAACTTTCTTTACTGTTCCTTTTTTTGCAGCAGCTTTCTTTTTTGTTGTTGGTTTTTTCGCTGCTTTCTTTGCTGTGCTTTTCTTCGCTGTACCCTTCTTTGCTTCAGGTTTTTCGGAATTTCTTAAAACCGCTTGTGCACCTGCAAGACGCGCTATCGGTACACGGTAAGGCGAGCATGACACATAACTTAACCCCGCTCTGTAACAGAAATCAATAGTTGCAGGATCTCCACCATGTTCTCCGCAAATTCCTATCTTAAGTTCAGGTTTTTCCAGCCTTCCTTCAAGAATTGCGTGTTCAATCAAACTGCCGACACCGTCTTCATCAATTGTTTTAAAAGGATCAACGTCAAGAACATTTTTTTCAAGATAAATAGGTAAGAATGATGCGACATCATCGCGGCTGAAAGCAAATGTCATCTGTGTAAGATCGTTTGTTCCAAAACTGAAGAAGTCTGCATATTGCGCGATATGTCCTGAGCGGATAGCCGCACGCGGAACTTCTATCATTGTACCGATTGAAACAGGGACTTTTACGCCTTGCGCTTTAAAAACCTTCTCTAAAATCTTTTCTGCATTGGGGCGCAGAAGCTTTAATTCACGCGCTGTTATAACAATGGGGATCATAATTTCGGGATGCACGGGAATTTTTTGTTTAGCGCATTCTGCTGCGGCAAGAGCGATTGCTTCTACCTGCATATCATAAATTTCAGGATATGTTACAGCCAAGCGGCAGCCGCGATGACCGAGCATCGGGTTGCTTTCATTAAGTGTTCCTATTTTTGCTTTTAATTTATTAACATCGATCTTTAAATGTTTTGCCAGCTCTTCAATTTCTTCCTTTGTATGTGGTACAAACTCATGCAGCGGAGGATCAAGAAGCCTGATTGTTACAGGTCTGCCTTCCATCGCTTTAAATATACCGAAGAAATCTTTTTGCTGGAGCGGAAGTATCTTTTTAAGCTCTGTCTTTCTGTCTTCTTCAGTTTCTGCAACTATCATTGCGCGGAAATGAACAAGTTTGTCTTTATCAAAGAACATATGCTCTGTGCGGCAAAGACCAATGCCCTGTGCGCCGAAATCAAAAGCTTTTTTTGCATCTTCCGGCAGATCGGCATTTGTTCTGACATCAAAACCTTTTACTTTACCGCGTACTGTTTTTGCACGTATATCATCGCACCATTTAAGGAAGGTATTCATGTCTTTAGAGATTGAAGGCATTACAAGAGGTAAAGTTCCTTCATATACTTCTCCGGTTGAACCGTCGATTGTGATCCAGTCGCCTTCTTTAAACATTTTTCCACCGATTTCAACATTTGTGCCTTGCACTATAACGCCTTTCGCGCCTGCAACACATGGCGTGCCCATACCGCGCGCTACAACCGCCGCATGGCTTGTCATACCGCCTTTCGAAGTTAAAATACCTTGTGATACAACCATTCCGCCTATATCTTCCGGGCTGGTTTCCTTGCGGACTAATAAAACCTTCTCACCTCTTGCATGCCAGATTTCCGCTTCTTTAGCACTGAAAACAATTCTGCCGCAAGCAGCACCCGGAGATGCGTTTAACCCTTGTGTAAGAACTTTGACTCCCTTTCGTGCTTTTAAATCGATCATCGGGTGAAGAAGCTGGTCAAGATCGTTTGGAGTTACACGCATAATTGCAGTGATCTTATCAATTAAACCTTCTTTTACCATATCTACAGCGCATTTTACCGCCGCTGTTCCCGCGCGTTTTCCGTTGCGGGTTTGCAGTATATATAGAACACCTTGTTGGACTGTAAATTCCATATCTTGCATATCTTTAAAGTAATGCTCTAAATTATCTTTTATACCTACAAGCTGTTTATAGATAGCAGGATTCCTTTTTTGCAGAGTGGAAATTCTTTCCGGTGTTCTGATTCCTGCAACAACATCTTCACCTTGAGCGTTCATAAGATATTCGCCGTAGAATTCATTTATACCTGTGCTTGGATCGCGGCTGAAACATACGCCTGTTCCAGAATCATCACCCCAATTTCCGAAAACCATTGACTGAATATTAACAGCGGTTCCTACAAGCCCTTTTATATCGTTGAGTTTTCTATATTTAATAGCTCTTTCGTTCATCCATGAACCGAAAACTGCATTGATCGAACCCCAAAGCTGTTCAATAGGATCTTGCGGAAAATCTTTACCTTTTTCTTTTTTAACGATTTTTTTATATTCACCGACAAGTTTTTCTAAATCTGCTGCTGTAAGGTCTGTATCAAGTTCTATTTTTTTACTTTTTTTAATTGATTCGATGGCTTCTTCAAATAAATCTGAATTAACACCCATTACTACATCGCCGTACATTTGAATAAAACGCCTGTAAGCGTCCCATGCAAAGCGAGGGTTGCCTGTTTTATTTGCAAGCCCGATAACCGCTTTATCGCTGATACCAAGATTTAGGATTGTATCCATCATTCCGGGCATTGATGCTGCCGCGCCTGAACGGACAGAAACTAAAAGCGGATCTTTCGGATCGCCAAGCTTCTTTTTCATTACAGCTTCAAGTTTTTTAAGACCAGCTTCAACTTCTTCTTTTATTCCTGCCGGATATTTGCTTTTATTTTCGTAATAGGCTGCACATACATCGGTAGAAATTGTAAAACCCGGCGGAACAGGAATACCAAGATTGGTCATCTCGGCAAGATTTGCTCCTTTTCCTCCTAAAACAAATTTCATTGTTGAATTACCATCGGCTTTACCGTTGCCGAAAAAATAAACATTTTTCTGTTTAGCCATTAAACTCCTCCCATAAGTTTCTAACATCCGATCGTTATAATTTAAAATTATATTTTATCAATCAGATAATTGCAATATAACAACTTTATTTTTTTTATGCAAGCTGTTATTATAAATATTATGAACTATCTTGACCTTCCTGTCTACAAGAATCAGAAAAAAATTTTATTAATGTTAGAAAATAATCAAGCGCTTGTTGTTGAGAGTCCTACAGGCTCAGGCAAGACGACTCAGCTTCCTGTTATTCTTTACGAAGCAGGGTACGCGCAGAACGGAATCATCGGAGTGACTCAGCCAAGACGCATTGCTGCTGTCTCTGTAAGTGAATTTATCGCGAAACAAACGGGAAATTTCATTCCGGGACTCATCGGTTACAAGATGCGCTTTGCAGATCAAACCAATCATGAAACCAAAATTAAAATAATGACGGACGGAATTCTGCTTCAAGAGATGAAACTTGATCCATTGTTATCAAAATACAGCCTTTTAGTAGTCGATGAAGCCCATGAAAGGAGTTTAAACATCGATTTTATACTTGGTTTGCTTAAAAGAGTCATGGAAAAACGCCGCGATTTCAAAATAATTATTTCTTCTGCAACAATTAATGCGGAAGTTTTCTCCGAATATTTCGGTGAATGTCCGATTGTAAAGATTGATGCGCAGCGTTTTCCTGTAACTTTGATTTATGAACAGATAGAAAGAGAGATTAACAATGATTCTTTTACTTTTGACAGCGATCATAGATCAAAACACAGGGAAAGAGGTTATAGAAACAAAGAAAAAACAGAGCGTTTTTTGCAAAATAACAGTTCAGAAGAGGTAATTTTAACTAAAATTGAGGCAATTATCACACGTTTTATAAGCGAGAAGAGAGAAGGTGATATTTTAGTGTTTTTATCGGGAGAAAGAATGATTAAAGACTGTATGAACCGTCTGACATTCTGTTCTGTCGGAAAATATTTGCATCTTGTTCCGTTGTACGGTCGTCTTGGAAAAGAAGAACAGGAAAGAGTCTTTCTTGATGCGCCTGAAAGTAAAACAAAAGTTGTTATTTCCACAAATATCGCGGAAACATCGGTGACAATTGACGGAATTACAGCGGTAATTGACTGCGGTCTTGCAAAATTGAATTGGTATAATCCAAGAACATTCACTTCAAGCTTGATTGAAGCTCCGATTTCTAAAGCTTCTGCCAATCAACGCAAGGGGCGAGCCGGAAGAACATGCGAAGGAACTTGTTACAGACTATACACGCGTAAAGATTTTGAAAACCGATCTTTGTTTACAACAGAAGAAATTTTCCGCACGGATCTGTCTGAAGTAATTTTAAGAATGGCAGATCTTGGAATAACTAACTTTGAAGACTTTGATTTTATCGCCGCGCCTGAAAAAGCAGGTATAATCGGCGGAATTGAAACATTAAATCTGCTTGAAGCGCTGGAACCTGATCGAAGTTTATCAAATATCGGAAAATTGATGACAGAATTCCCTCTTGCACCGCGTCAATCACGAATAATTGTTGAAGCGATACTGCGTTATCCTGATGTTATACGGGAAACAATTATCGCATCGGCATTTTTATCGACACAAAGCCCGTATATTCTGCCGCCGGGAGAAGAAACTGACGCGAGACAAGCGCATCACCGCTTCCGCGATGATAACGGCGATTTTGTTTCGTATTTAAAACTATTTAAATCTTACAATGATTCAACAAATAAGACGAAATTCTGCGAAAAAAATTACCTTGATGACCGCGCAATGGCAGAAATTGTAAATGTTACGTATCAATTAGAAGAAATTATAGCTTCAATGAAAATTCCTATACATCAAAGAGCGGAAAATCTATCCGGAAACGAAATTGATGACTATTTATGCTGTGTAGGACGCGGAATGATACAATTTGTATGCGTTAAAGAAGGAAGAGGCAAGTATGGCTCTTACCGTTCATTAACTGCGGATAAAATAAGTATCCACCCGGGATCAGTTATGTTCCGCATTGATCCCACATTTATTGTTGCAGGAGAAATTGTTAGGACATCGCGGATGTATGCGATGTCAGTTTCTCCGCTTTCAAAAACGGTTTTACAGCGAATAAGACCCGGACTTTTCGCAGAATATGAAAGAAGCGGCGAGCAAAGACCGGAAAAAACAAGAAAAGGCAAACAGATCGTCAGAGATTTTACAAATAATATCAAAATAGAAAGTGAAATTTTTGAAATTATTACCGTAAAAGGGAAAAAAACTGTTTTGCTCCCTTGGGAGAAGCTTCTGCGCATAAGAAATGATTTATCAAATACGGAAACTGTTTATAAAGGTTTAAAAGGAAAAATTTTAATTAATAATAACTATAACTTACTTGAAGGCGAAAAACTCGAACTTATATTATCATTAGTGCCGGATTTAGATGTTGACGGTATTTTTTCACGCAAATGGTCAAGAAAAGAGAATTATAATTCGCAGGAAGATATTTCAGTGATACTTGAACACCTTGACAGCCTTTTAAAACCTGTTGTTTGGAAAAAAAACTCCAAAGACTTAGGTTTTTTAGGGCTTTTTACAGACGGCGCAGGAAGTTATTGGTTCAGATCGTCACGCGGTTTTCACACAAGCCTGAATGAAAGCCTTTCCAGCCTTGAAAGTTTAATTGATGAACTCGGAGAAGATGTTGAAATTGAGAAAAAACATATTGTTAATCAGTGTTACAGGCGGCTGTCGGATTATCTTTAGCGAAAAAAAAACGCTGTTGCATAGGAAACAACAGCGTTGAAGTGTAAAAGCAAAATTATTGTGCAGGCATTATAACAAGATCCTTTACAAAGAACTGTCCTGTTTGAAGAGCGCACTGGAATGCCAGAGAAGAACCGTTTGCAGTAGGCAATGCTTCTCCATCAATTGTGAATTGCTGGTATGTTGAGGTTAAATTAATGCTTGATCCTTTGCCGCTGTGTTGTTCAGTCCAATAATATTGAACATACAGATTATCCCGCGTTCCGCTTGCTGTTCTGGCGGAGAAAGTGTATGTATACCGCGTACCTGCTGTCGCCTCTGAAGCGTAATCAAAAGTTAACGCTGCCTGCCATTGCTCGGTAGGATGCACCGCTGTTACATTGGCACTATATTCACCGCTATTTCCCGTTTCAGTCCATGTCATTGCGGCAGGAGAATTAGCGTATCCGCCAAAATTATAATTAATAGATTGAAGCCCGGCTTCAACAGAAACGCCTGATACATTTGCATTGTAAACATTTATCGTTTTTACATTGCTCATTGTATATAAAGGTGTTGAACTGCCACTGTTTTGATAGGCTTCTACACGGAAGGTAATCGGCGTAGAAGTTGTAAATGGAGCGATTGTTGTCGTCCATGACGCCGTTCCGCTTGTAATATTAAGCCCAATTTCTCTTCTCCATGTGGAATTCGCGTTGTGAAGAATTAATTTTGCGTATCCCGCGCTTGCGGCAATACCTGTAAGAGTTAAATTACCGCTTATAGTGATGCTTGAACTCCTGTTATAGTTTGCGGTTATTTGCACATCGTTTCCGGTTAAAGTAATAGTTGTAGATGCAGACGAGGGAGTTGCGGCGCTGCCTCCTGTAACTGTCCAATGGGTAAATTGATAGCCTGCGACCGTGTTTGCGGTTACAGTAATTGGAGTATCAGAATAATATTTCATGGCTCTTGAAATGCCCGCAAGCCTTAAAGTTGATGAATTTAGTTTAATTTCCGCGTTAGGCAGATTATAAGCGTCATCTCTTGCGGAAATGGTCACGTTTTTCAAGTTAGAGGCGTTTACGCCGCAGTATTGCGGTAAATATTGATTTACCATAGTGTCTCTTACATTCGTAAGATAATTGCGCATATTATTTATATTACTATCAAAACTATACCATCCGCCGAAACGGGGATTATAATCAGCCATTAATGGCCTGTAAATGTTCGCAAGCCGTTCCAATTCCGGTATAAAACTATCGGGATGGAAATTAATATTGTACAGATCCATCATCGTATTAACAAATTGGCGTTTGAAATCCTGATTGGTCAGCAATTTTTTTAATAATTGGCTGTGCTGATGATCTTTGTTATCTCCATTTAGAATTCTATAAAAACCATCCATTACATTACCGCCGTCATAAATTCCCGCCGCATATTCGGTATCAAACATCTGCCAGCGCCATTTTGTATCACCGTAGGGGTTGCCGGACTCTACAGTGCGTGTTCTCCATAAACGGTAATTATTATGGGGCCAATCCTGATTGTTAATGTAAATATTAGCGGCAAAATAATCTATAAAACTTTGAATATCCATCAAATTGCAAAATTGATTATAAATTGACGAATCTGATAAATCTTCATTCCTGTATTCCATTAAATCCCAATAAAGAGAATCTTCGCCGGGATTTCCGTCATCAAGGGCGCCGTTATCGAAAGAAATAACATTATTTCTGTTCACGCCGTATTTATATTCGGTTGCATTGTCGCTGTATCTCTCCTGGATATTATAAAAGCCCCAGTATTCACCGTTAATATACACAATGCATGGTACTCCTGCCTGCACGGTAAAGGCGCGATCTGTCAGGAGGTTTTGAATAAATACATCGTACATTTTTGTCGCTTCAGCGTCGTTTCCGCCGTTTCTAAGCATAAAACTCTTGTAAGTTCCTACAGGCGTGCCGTTCGCGCGAACCGCGCCGGGAATTAAAGGATAATTTGTTAATGTATTTATACCGCCGTACTCTGATCTGAAATAAACATTAAAACTTTTCTGCCCCGCCGCGCGCGACCATCCGCCGCGGACGCGTATGCCTACATTTTGAGAGATTGGCACGCTTCTAGAGCTTGCGTTTCCGGCAAAAAATTCCATAAACGCAACGCGCTCCCAATCAGTGCCTCTCTGGAGAAAGTTATAAATTGTATGAGTAGGGCTATCCCCTTCATTCCAGCGGTTAGTGCTTACTCCCCTCACCATAATGCCGTATTTTTCATCTACAAGGTTATAAGGATCGCTGACAAGCGAAATAATTGGAGCATCCGCATAATTTGCAAGGTTGTTTCCGATAAAAAAAGTTCTGGTTGCAATATCGCTTCTTTTTGAACCGGAAGAATCATACGCTGCCGCGCAGATTACCGTCGCTTTCGGCACTTGAGCGTTAGTAGGTACATGAATGGACGGCATACTGCCGCGCGGATCATCGGTGCGTCCGTATAAATTTGTGGAATTCGCCGGTGTCGCAAGAAGATTTGCCTGCATCGGATTATTACGATCTGCGATGGTAATCGGAGAAGTGTATTTAAAAACAGTTTTATTATCAACCTTTTTTGGATCGGGAATGCTGCCGTCTATTGAATAATAGATTGAGTTTCCCTCTGTTGTTGAAATTGTAAGCTTGAATGATTGAGAATAAAGCCCGCTGGTATGAGAAAAATTCGGCGCTCTTATTCTGCCGCTGGAAGAATTTTCATCAACGCCGCTGCCGCCAATATTCGGATCTTCACAGGATGCAAAGAGACAGCAGATTGCAAGTACTAAACATATTTTCTTCATTATAATCTCCTCAATGTACACTGCATTACTATTATTCTATCGCAGCGCCGGTGATTGGATCCCATGCGCCGAATGCTTGATTTTTTGGTCTATACCTTTCTAATTCAGCCGCAGAAACGGTTGCAAAAAGAATACGCGTAAAATCTGCGGAATTATTATTTGTATCCTCAAGATTTGCACGGCGCTGTCCTCCCTGTTTGCTGAGACCTATAATAAGAGCTCCTTCATAACCTTGAATATAATCTGTATTTGCTGTATTTATAGCTCCAACCATATCCATATAGCCGTTAACTGGCGCTCCGCTATTACCGATGAAGGGGTTTTGTACTGTAAGCTGCGTTGTATTGCTCATAAGAACGACTTTAATAGAACGATTACTTAAATGCGGGTCGTTAAAAGTCATATTAATATCGCCATAACCATCTGCAAATGTTAATGCCGGACCATTTGTCTCGGTACTCACCATCGCCTGCCCAAGAATTAAATATGAGTGACGCGGCTGTAAAGTTCCAGTAAGATTGATTACGTGCCACGGACCATCTGTATCAATCGTTGCCGCAGAATCACTTCCTGCTGTATTACTGCCGCTTCTAAATCCGGCAGCATATTGCACGGAATATCCCGATAAATTAATCGGAACATTTGTATTGTTATATAATTCTATAAAACTGCGGTTTATATTACCGTCAGTAGCGGCTCCAATCTGTAAAATCATCAACATTTCTGTACCCGGAGGAGGAGGAGGGATAGGAGACCATTCACCGTCCGCGCTGTATCTGGGTCTTACTTGAGCCAGTTTTGTATCAGTTATACCAGATGTTCTGTAATCAATTCTCTCAAAATCAGTTGAATTATTATCGTTATCTGTAAGCGATTTGCGCCGCGCTGCTGCCTGTTTGGAAATTTGCGTGAACGCAGTTGTTTCAAAAGCGTCAACGCTGGATGCGTTGTTGTTATAAGCGCCGAGCATATCAACATATTTTGCCGCTGTTCCGCCGGTCATTGCAAAGGGGTTTTCTACAGTTAATTTATTCTGATTTTCCATCAATGCGACTTTAAAACCACTATTATTTAAATTAAATGTATCAACAGTTTGATCCGCGTTTTCAAAATATAAACGGCTATCACCAGTAATTTCACCTAACAAACCAGTGATAAGATATGAACCCTTAGCCGGGATTGTTCCTGTCAGATTAATAACGGTCCAGTTTGTACCTGTTGTGCCGTATTGCAGGGAAAAAGTATTTAAATCGATATCAGCTTCAGTGTTATTATACAATTCTACAAAGCTGCGGGTAATTGCGCCGTCAGTGGAAGCTCCTGCCTGTAATATGAGCAATTCCCCTGCATATTCGCTTTTTTCGCCTATTACTGTCGGGTTATCAGGCGGAGGAGGATCTTCAGGTTCGGCAAAGGGATTCCATTTTCCTGCTTCTGAGTTTCTGGGATAGCGGACTTCAAACTCCTCATCAGTCAAAGAAATTCCGCTGTCGCTGGTTGCTCCATATCTTGCCGCAATAAAATCAGCAGAGTTGTCATTTGAGTCTGATAAATTTTTCCTGCGAACAGCTTGAGAAGCAGAACAGCGAGCGGGAGCGGTTTCAAAACCGAATATATTATCAGGGGGCGATGCGTCAGGATTATTTAAAGCACCCACCATGTCGATATAACCCGATGCTTTTTTCCCGTTACCATCAACATCAAAAGGATTTTGCATGTTTAATGCTGCGCTGCCTTCTATAAGGACAACTTTGAATGATCTGTTGCTTAATTTAAAATCAGGGTCGTTTATATCGCCGTAGTCTGCGCCGTGTTTTTCTTCAATCTTGTAACGCGCGGCTGTTGAACCTTCGTTCGGTCCTAAAATAAGAAATGAACCTCCGGCGGGAATTGTTTTATTTAAGGAAATTTTTACCCATTCCCAGTCTTCAGTTACATCAGTACCTCTTTCTCCATCAGCATAATAAAGGTTGATTCCGTTTAAATTTATCGCAGTTTCTGTTGTATTGTATAATTCAACAAAAGAGTGCGTTGCGCCTGCTGCGGTGCTTGAAGAGCCATACGCCTGCAAAATTAACAGTTTTCCTGCTAACTGGCTGGTATTAATCTCTGGGTCTTTTTCATCACATACTGTTAATAATAAGCTGGAAAAGAAAATGGCGATTATTGCTGTTATTATAATTTTATTATTTTTTTTCATATCAATCTCCTTAATTTTTGCTTAAAAAAAAAGACCGTTTTTTTTAAGCATTTTTCTTAATACAGAAATTACTGTATTTAGCTATAATAACTTGGATTTATCAATTAATCCATACAATCTTATAACAAAATATGTTAATTTATTATTAATACGATATATTAATACTGATAATAACAAACGGTCGTTTATAAGCAAATTAATTATGCTCGTTAATGTCTTTAGTAATTTTGACGAGTTTATTATAAGTTCGTATAAAATCTTTAAAAAACACTAAATTAAACAGAAGAAAGTTTGGTTTTATCTATAAAGTTACGATCTATCAGCTTTTTTAAAGCAGAATCGTCTTTACGAATGAACCCTCCGCAGTTACTTTTTGATACCTTAAAACGAAAAGTTATAACAACGAGTTTTTGAAGATTGCGGTGAATTGAAAGCGGCTGCTTACATTTTTGGCTTATACATAATGCGCATGTATCGGAATTACCTGTACAACCTTCATGCACTGAAGGGCATTTAATATTTTCCAAACCTTCACATTTTAATTCTGTATTTGCTTTTAGAGCGGTAATTATAGATTCAGCGGAATACATTATGCTACCTTATAGTTCACCTGAGTCCGTTCTACAATTAATAAATCTTTTGCAAATTCTATAATATCACCTGTAAGAACCGTATGCTCTTTTTCGCATACAGTATTTTTTACTTTTTGTTCAAATTCCTTGACACGCTCTGCCAGTTGATTTAACCGTTCCATTAGTTCAGCTATATTATCAGTTGTTTTTCCCTGCATAGATAATATAATTTGTACTTTATGGTATGCGTTCCATAATTCATTTGACCACTCATCTGCGGTGAATAAATCTAAAAGGTTTTCCCAAGCAGCTTCAGGTTGGAGTTTTTGAAAATTTTGACATAGGAAATAATAAATATTTTCCACCATATCAGATTCAGCTTCTTCGATAGTATTTCCGTAACCGTCAATATGCAGATGTATACACGTGGAGATGTAAGAAGTTTCAGATTCTTGGATACTTAAAAAAGAAAGAAGCTGTATTTCATGGTTAAGTTCACGCGATTTAGGGATTTTTACCTTTCCTATCCCGACTACGATACCGCGAGATACCTTTACCATTTGGTTCATTTTTTACTCCTTTTGTTTTATGAACATCTTTTATAGTATCGCATATTTTAGAGGCGGAATCAATGATTATTTCAGCTGCTTCATTTCAAAGAACAAAGGGAGGAAGCGGAAAAAATCTTAATTAACGCTGCCATATCCGGCGTTGCTTGATTATTTCCCGATTTTCTCCTAACCTAAGTCATGGCTTTTACATTTTTTAACACATTGGGGCGCGAAAAACAGCTTTTTAAAACTCTTCATCAGGGAAAAGTCGGTTTTTACGGTTGCGGACCGACTGTTTATAATTATGCGCATATCGGTAATTTGCGCGCTTATGTGCATCATGATATTTTAGTGCGCTCTCTGCGGCGTGCAGGGTTTGATGTCAACCATGTTATGAATATTACCGATGTAGGGCATCTTACAGATGATGCCGATGACGGCGATGATAAAATGGTAAAAAGCGCGGAAGAGCGCGGGAAGAGCGTTCTTGAAATCGCCGGCTTCTACACTCAAGCTTTTTTTAATGATACCGATCGAATGAATATCACTCGCCCTTCTGTGGTTTGCAAAGCGACAGAGCATATTAACGAAATGATTGAATTAATCAAACAGATCGAAAAAAACGGTTTTACTTATTCTGCAGGTGGCAATCTTTATTTTGATATTTCAAAGTTTCCTTCTTACGGCGATCTTGCCTTGCTCCGCTTAGACGATTTAAAAGCCGGAGCGCGTATAGAGCAGGATGAAAATAAGCGTAACTCATGCGATTTTGTTTTGTGGTTTACAAAGAGCAAGTTTGAGAATCAGGTGCTGGTGTGGGACAGCCCCTGGGGGAAAGGATATCCCGGCTGGCATATTGAATGTTCCGCGATGAGCATGAAATATTTAGGCGATCAGTTTGATATTCATGCGGGCGGCATCGATCATATCCCTATCCATCACACAAACGAAATCGCCCAGAGCGAGGCGGCTACCGGGAAAAAGCCTTGGGTGGCTTATTGGCTTCATAACGAGTTTCTTGTATTAAATAAGGGGAAAATGTCCAAATCGGCAGGCGGTTTCCTCACCTTGCAAAGCCTTGTCGATGAAGGATACGACCCTCTTGATTACCGCTATTTCCTGCTCAGCGGTCATTACCGCAGCCAGCTTCAATTCTCTTTTGAAAGCCTAGAAGGGGCGAAAAATTCCCGTAAATCACTGGTTGATAAAGTCCGCGCTTTAGCAAAGAGCAAAGAATCGTCAGAAAATGATGATGTCACCAAGTATATAGAAGCATTTGACAAGGCGATAGAAGACGATTTAAACACGCCGAGGGCTTTGGCTGAATTATGGGGGCTTTTAAAGGACGTGTCTGCATCACCGCAGGTGTTAAAAGCGGTTTTTGATATGGATACGGTTTTGGGTTTAGGGCTTGAAAAAGCATGCAAAAGCGAAGAATTTGCAGAAAACGGAGATTTTTCGAAAGAAATTGAGGGACTTATCGCTAAAAGAGCCGAAGCTAAAAAAGCAAAAGATTTTACAACAGCGGATAATATAAGGAAAAATTTAAAAAATCGTGGTATTATATTAGAAGACGGTCCCGGCGGAACAACCTGGCGCCGGGAATAATTGCAAAAACGGAGTTTACAGCGTTAGCAATTAATAAAAAAATGTAACAATTGAGGAAAAACCTTGTTTAAAAATATAGAGGATAATTTGGAGAGCGACACACAGGCCGCGCAAACTGAGGTAAAAGGCAGTGAAACGGCTAACCTTGTTGCTGCTCATAACTACAACAAGGAATTCAAAAAGCTCTACGATTCAACTTTCCAAATCTTATTCAGAGTGGCTTTAAGGGTAACCAACAATGCCGAAGCGGCAGAAGATCTCTGCCAGGACAGTTTTTTTCGCTTATACGAAAGAAACATGGTTTTTCCGACTCCTGAGGAGGCGAAATACTGGCTTATCCGCGTAGTAAAAAACGCCGCCTTAAATTACGCAAAACGTAAAGAAAGGGAGCGAAAAGCGTATCAGCGCGCCTTTAAGGAAGACAACAGGCAGGTGGAAACCGGAGAGGCTTTGCTTGTAAAAAAAGAAACAAGCGAAGAAGTGCAGATTGCCTTGAATAAGCTGCCTGAAAATTTGCGCATGGTGCTGATTTTAAAAGAGTATGCTGAAATGAATTACAAAGAAATCGGCAAGGCGCTTGGAATTAGCGAAGGAAATGTAAAGGTAAGGGTATTTAGAGCCCGCGAAAGATTATCTGCAATTTTGCAGGATGAAAGCGAGCAACTTAAAACTGTTTAAAATTGAGGTGAAAATGATGTGTCCGGAACCGCAGCTTCTATCAATTTATTTGGACGGGGAACTTCCCTCTCCATGGAAGGAAAAATTGCAAGAGCATATTTCTCAGTGCTCTGTTTGCAAAGCAAAACTTGATAATTTCGCATACCTTCAAAAACTTTTAAACAATGATAAAGCACAAACAGAGCAAGAAGACAGAACATTTACAGAACAAGAATTACTCGAAACTCAAGAAAGAGTTTGGGATAAAATCGAAGCGCACAAGCATTATACGCCAAAGTACGGAATGTGGCAGCGCAGAGTTTCCATTCCCCTGCCTGCGGCGGCTGCGGCGGCTATCATCATTGCATTACTTGCCGCTTTTTTAATCCGCGATCCCGGCAGAACAGGGTTTGCAAATCAGCGCGGTTCTTTAGAAACGCAGATAGCAGGTACTTTCAATCCCGCAAATTTCCTTCTTGCATCAGATGAAGAAATTCAAAGCTTCCCGTCTACTGATATGAACGGAATGATTCAATATTTATCGCCGGAAGGCAACACTAATATTATTATTTTACAATTACCTGAAAGTCAAAGCTTTTTAAAAGCAGGAGAACCTGCAATAATAAGAGCTGCCGATTGGGAAAAACAACATCAACCCAGCCGAGACAGAAATCATCGCCGAAATAATAATTCGGAGAGGAGACAAAAACAGGAGACAGAATGAATCGATCCCTATGCTTTTTTAGCATCATATTATTATTTTCTGCAAGCTTCTTGACGGCACAAGAACATCAAGTTTCCAACTCCGGAACAAGAGAGATGAGGAGACGGGCGCTTGTTTTAGATATTGATGCAAGAGTATTGGAAGGTAATAATGTTTTATGGAGTGCAACTGATCGTAAAACAACTATTTCCGGCAATCCTGTAACCATTCAATTAAACGGATCAAATTTATTGGTTGCCGTTCAATTCACTCCTTATATTCGCCGCAGCGGCAATGTACTTGTAGCGCAAGTGCAGATTTGGCTTAACGATCCAGAGAAAGGTGTTTCGCATCAAACATCGTTTCAAACTATACCTATGGAATTTAATGAACCTATTTATTTTTTCCCGCTTGGTCAGTCAGAAGAATCATCATCAATTGAAATAATTCTGACAGTAAAACCATACAGAGAAACATCTCCCGAAGCAATTTCTGAAACAAACAATGACGAATAAATATAAACCTTCGTTTCTAAAGAACCGCAAACTATTTTTCTTTGCGCAGTATTTATTAATAATTTTTATTTTAATTTCGTGTAACTCTAAAACACCGGTTATAACATCAATAAATCCTAAAATCGGACAGATAGGAGAAATAATTACGCTTAACGGAAGTAATTTCGGCTCTTCGCGTGATGAAGCGTATGTTACAATTGCAGGGGTAGCGCCGACAAACTCATCTTATTTTTTATGGCAAGATAATATGATTATTATTAAAGTTCCTGAACTAGGTGAATCGGGGCTTGTCTATGTTCATGCAAACGGAAAAAAAAGTAACGGCGTGCTTTTTTCAAATTCTGCAGTTGTTCCAAAACCAATTGAAGGCGAAGAGCTTGGGCTTCAGCCGAGAATTACATCTGTTAATCCTGCATCTTCTGCTCCGGGATCATTAATAATTATCAACGGTAATAATTTTGGTATGTCACGCGAAAATTCTTTGCAATCAATGTTATCACGCGGTTCTTTAGAAACGCACATAACAGGAGTTTTCTTTTCTTGGGATTACGACTCAGGACCGATCAATCCTTATATGGTAAGAGAACCTGAATTTATCGAAGTATCAGAAATTGAAATTGGTTATGAAGCATGGAGTGCGCGGGAAATACGTGTCCGTTTGCCTGACGGCGCTGTCAGCGGAAATGTTGAAGTAAGAACAGCACACGGAAGATCAAGACCTGTTTTTTTTGAAGTCAGCGGAAAACCCGGCGTTAAAATTTTAAAAGAAAAACGCAGTTACATCGTAACATATTCAGTCGATATCAGAGTTCATGATGCAACAAAACCTAATACACTTTATTTGTGGATTCCTTTTCCGATCAATTCTTCTTCGCAAAGAAATGTCAGCCTTATTAGCCGCAATGTTGATCCGTTTATAGAAAATCACCACAATGTAAGTCTTTTTAAAATGGATAATCTTACAGCAGGCATTAATCAATCTGTCTCTCATTCTTTTCAAGTTGAAGTTTATACAGTTGAAACAGAGATAAGACCTCTTGCAGTAAGACAAGATAATAACGCACAAACAAGGTCTGCGTTATACGCAATGCACACTCAAAGTTCAGACCTAATCCCAAGCGATGACCAAATAATTAAAACAGCAGTTAATTCAATTATAGGAAGAGAACAAAACCCGTATTTAAAAGCAAAATTAATTTATGATTGGATAATTAAAAATATAGAGATAAATGACGCTTTATATTATAACACCAATACAGATAACACATCTTTGCATGCAGTGTTAAGCACAAGACAATCCGATCATTACTCTGCCGTTCGGCTTTTTACATCAATGGCGCGTGCTGCAGGAGTGCCTTGTATTCCAATCGGAGGCGTATTGATTGATAAAGGCGGTCAAACATTTCAGCATCATTGGGCGGAATTTTGGATTGACGCATTCGGGTGGCTGCCTGTCGATCCTGCAATGGGAGCGGGAGCGATAACACTTGATTCATTTCACGAACCTATTGTCTTACACGAAGAAACAAATAATAATAAAGATTTAGCGTCTTATTATTTTGGTAATATTGACAATATGCGAATTGCATTCTCGCGGGGAGAGCATGTTCTTTCGCAAATAGAAAATCGCGGAAGATTAGTATCGCACACACAATCATATTCGATACAAAACATTTGGGAAGAAGCTTCCGGCGGGCTTGAGTCATACTCAAGTTTATGGGGAGATATAATAATCAGCGGAGTTTATGTACATTAATTTAAAGAGGTAGAAAATGGTAACGGTAATTTCATTAGGCGGTTCAATTGTCGCGCCGGACGGTATTGATTCAGATTTTGTAAAAAAATTTGCAGCTCTTATTAATTCATTTATAGAAGCTGATATTAACAGACATTTTATTTTTGTAGTCGGCGGCGGCGCACCTGCGCGGCGTTATCAAAGTGCATATAAAGAAATATCAGAAAGCAATGTAAAAAATGATGAAGCCGACTGGATAGGAATAATGGCAACACGCCTAAATGCTCAGCTTATAAAAGCTGTAATGAGCGATTGGTGTTCTCAGGAAGTTGTTACAAATCCATGTGAAGTTGAACCTCTTACAGGGCGCGTTCTTGTTGCCGCAGGATGGAAACCCGGTTTTTCTACAGATTACGATGCAGTATTGTTAGCGGAACGCTTCGGTGCAGACATGGTAATAAACCTTTCAAATATCGATAAAGTTTTTACAGCTGATCCAAAAATCGATCCGAACGCAAAACCGATTGATAAAATATCATGGGCAGATTTTCGCCTGCTGGTCGGCGATGAATGGACACCGGGAAAAAACGTTCCCTTTGATCCTGTAGCAAGCCGTCACGCGCAAAAAATCGGATTAAAAGTTATTTGCGCAGGCGGGAGAGATTTAATCAACCTTGCAAAAATATTAAACGGCGAAGCATTTTTCGGAACGGAAATACATTAAACTCAAACCCAAAAAGATGATATGATTGGGTAAAGTTTATAGACGCGGAGTCGGAGGAAGAATTAAAGATGGTAGCAGACAGAAATCCTGAAGTACAAAAAGCAGCTCTTGCCGAACAAAAAGCGGAGATTGAGCGATTACGCGCATTATTAGAAAAGAATTGAAAAAAATAATTATTCAATTCTCATAAAACAAAATGAAAAATAGATACGGCATCACGCCTTGGGGCTTATGGTTTATTGATGTGCTTGACAGCTACCGGATGGGAGAGCGACTTGAGCGCGGCAGACGTTATGCCAATGCCGGCAAGGTACTTTCACTTGAATTGACAGACGGGCGTGCTGTTGCAAAGGTCGAAGGAAAATCAAATCCTTTTTATAGAGTTGCAATTACCTTCCCTACCCTTGCTGAAGCGGAGCAAGTTTATAATTTGATCGAAAATGATCCGCCGCTGTTGGCGCAAATTGCCGCAGGTGAATTGCCGGAAACTTTTTTACAATTACTAAAAAGTAAAAAAATTAATCTTATTCCAAAAAGCTGGCGCGAAATGAAAAGGTCTTGCTCATGCCCGGATAACGGCGATCCTTGCAAACATATGGCAGCGCTTTATTACATAATTGCAAGAGAGATCGATTCTAACCCGCAAATTCTTTTCCGTCTTCGCGGTATTGATTTATCAAGCAGGTTCGGAAGTTCTGCTGTTCACAAAATTTTACCTCCGTTTACAATAAAATATATTCAAAAAGAAAAAGAAGCAAAGATTGATACTAAACAAACAGAAATTGAACTGGAAGAAATTCCTCATTGCGCCGAGCTTATCACTTCCCTGCTGCCTCCCGATCCTCCGTTTTGTGAAAGGAATTTTACATCTGTAATTGCAGAATTTTATCACCTTTGTGCAAGTTATGTGCATACCAATAATTGGGAACAAGCACAAACAGACGAAGATTTACTTTCACAAATTGAACATGATTTTTCACGCTCTCATTGGATTGTATTATACGCATCTAAAGAAGCGTGCGCAAATCCATCTCCCGGTGCCGAACCTTTTTTGCAGGCGCAAGATATTAACGGCAATAACAAGCAATATACTCTGTTTGAGGCGTTTAATAACTTTGTTCAATTTTCATCTGATGACGGAACGTCCTCTTATAATTTTCTTTTTTACCTTTTTAAAGCATTAAATCTTTTATGCTCGGCAGGCGCATTTATTCCCTATGTGTTAAACGACATTGACGATACTTTAAAAATTATCTGGCGCCCCTTTGAAATATTGCCTTCCGTATCAGATATGCTGAATAAAATCGCTGAGCGCGGATGCGGTATGTTTGAACCTCATTCCGGTCTTGTTACAAAAAATATTTTTAAAATTGATTTAACAAATAAACAAGTTAAAAAAACCGCAAACCAAACGATCAGCGGAAAAAGTACTGTGGATATACTTGCATCCGCTTTTTTAAATGAATGGATCAGGCACAAGTTTATGATTTTTAAAAGCAATTTTAATAAAGAAGGAGACAACGATTATAAACAACTGTTAAATCTTTTCTTTTTAGGGATGTTTATCGATGTATCCTCCCCTGCTAAACGCTCCCTTCCCATGTCTATAGACCGATGGCTTTCTGCTCTTCATATTGATTTTTCCGCATACCGTTATGCGATTAATATTAAAGATATAACAAAAAAAGAAGAGCAAGAGTCAGACAAAGATTTTTTTCAAGAACCTCTTAATTTCGGCATTTCAATGGATGTATTGACAGAAACAGAAGACGGCGTTAAAAAAACATCGTTAGCGGCGTGCGCAGCAAAAACCGCGTGCAACGACATAAATATTCTTCGCGCCCCTCTTGCTCTTTCAAATTATCTGCCTGAAATTAAAGAACTTTTTAAAAATAAAAATATACCTCTTTCCGAAGCGCGCCTTGTCGCATTTTTAGATTCAGCAGCTGACCTTCTTACCCGTCTTGGTTTAACTGTCAATCTTCCTAAAGCGCTTGTAAGGGAATTAAAACCGCGTCTTGTTATAAAAGGAAAAACCGATTCATCTCTTGTAAAATATCTTGATTTAAACAGCTTACAGGATTTTGAGTGGCAAATTGCAATAGGAGAAGAAGTAATGTCTCTTACTGAATTTGAAAAACTTGTAAAAATAAAACGCGCCATAGTCCGTTTCAGAGATGGTTTTGTAAAAATGCAAGCGGAAGAATTTTCCCGCCTGTTAAAAAATGCAAAAAAATCTTCTCCCGATTTAAATGACTTTTTAAAAGCGCACTTTAACGGCGACTCAGTTCTTGCTTTTGATGCAAAGGAAACAATCGACAATCTTTTCCGAGAGCAAAATTTCCCTATCCCCTCTGCTCTTAATGCAGAACTGCGTCCTTATCAAAAAAGAGGTTACAACTGGATTTGTTCTTTGCTATTCTCCGGTTTCGGCTGCATACTTGCAGACGACATGGGTCTTGGAAAAACCATACAATCCATAGCGGCGATACTGCGTCTTAAAGAAGAGGGGTTGTTAGGTGAAGGATGCCTGATTGTCGCTCCTGCGGCTTTGCTTTGCAATTGGGAAAAAGAACTCAGCCGTTTTGCACCGTCTTTAAAAGTTACGCGCTATCACGGAACAGGCAGAAAATTCGATAGCAAAAACGAAGTATTTCTTACGACTTACCAAACAACTGTACGCGATGCGGAGAAGTTAAAGAAAAAAACTTTTTCTCTTCTGCTTGTTGATGAAGCCCACCTTATGAAAAACTCACAAACACGCATCTCGCGCACCATTAAAAATTTAAAATCCAAATATAAACTTGCACTCTCAGGAACTCCTGTCGAGAACCGTTTGGAAGACCTCCGCTCTTTGTTTGATTTTATCCTGCCCGGCTATCTGGGAGATGCTGTCAAATTCAGGGAACAATACCGTATCCCTATCGAAGTTATGCGCAATAAAGAAAAAGCGCAGAATTTGCAAAAGATTACTTCTCCGTTTTTATTAAGGCGGTTAAAAACCGATAAATCTATTATTAAGGATTTACCGGAGAAAGTTATCACAACCGAATATGCGGTACTGGAAAAAGAACAAGCTGCGTTATACGAAACTATAGTTTCAGAATCAATGGAAAAATCTAAAAAATTACAAGCGCAGGAAAGATCGTCATTAATTTTTTATTTATTAACATCATTAAAACAAATCTGCGATCATCCGCGTGTGTATGACAAAGAAAGCCCTGCGAGCATGGAACTTTCCGGCAAAGCGCAACTTCTTATCACTCTTTTAAAAGAAATTCTTGCAAACAGGGAAAAAACTCTTATCTTCAGCCAATATGTTGAGACGCTCGAATGTCTTGAACAGATCATCAAAAAAGAATTGAGCGAAGCTCCTCTTCTTTATCACGGCGGACTTGGACAGGAAAAAAGAGCCGGGATAGTAAACACTTTTCAAAATGATCCATCGGCGAGAATATTGCTTATCAGTTTGAAAGCCGGAGGGCTGGGGTTGAACTTAACTGCCGCAAGCCGGGTAATCCACTACGATTTGTGGTATAACCCTGCAGTAGAAAATCAGGCGACAGACCGCGCATTCCGCATCGGGCAGGAACGCACTGTCTTTGTTCACCGTTTTGTTACAAAAAATAGTTTTGAAGAAAAAATTGACGCAATGCTGACAAGCAAGCAGGAATTAGCGGATTTGACGATAAAATCAGGCGAATCATGGCTTGCGCGGATGAGTCATGAAGAATTAAAAGAATTGTTTGAACGATAACTTGGCTGAACAAATTATTTTTCTTATATTAAAAAAGAGGAGATTAATATGGAAAAATTTTATATTATAGCAACAGGAATCTTTATGGCTTTAATTTTTACAGGATGCAGTGCATCACCGCAAATTAATGACAGCAGCAGAGAGTTTTCATACATCAGCCTTCCTTCTAAAGAAGAAATCGAAGATTTTATTTCCGCTAACTGGCAAAATTACGGTTACAAGCAAAAACCAAACAAATATATTGCATTAAGTTTTGATGACGGTCCTTGCCCTCCTTCCGCAAGCGGAGGTACTGAAGCGTTACTCGCAACACTCGGTACATTGAAAGTTAGAGCTACTTTCTTTGTAATTGGAAGTAATGTGCGTAACAACAAAAAAGCAGCGCAGGAAATTTTTAAAGCAGGGCATGAACTGGCAAATCATTCAGACAGCTACATTAGTTTAGGATCATCATCTATTGATGTTATTACATCAAGTCTTAACGCTGCAACTTCGGCAATTACTGAAATAACAGGATATAATCCGCGATTATTCCGTGCTCCGAATCTTAATCATGGAGAAAACCTCAGCCAAGTTTGTAAAAATCTAAACATGGCTCTTATTGACGGAATTGCACATAACGATTGGGACGGCACAGGTCACACATCAGCATCAATTAAAAACAGCGTTCTTGCATATCCCAATGACGGCGGTATCATTCTTTTACATGAGAATAATACATCAAAGGGGAATACGATGGCAGCACTGCCTGATATAATTGCAGGGTTAAGAGAAAAAGGTTTTTGGATAATGACGGTGAGCGAACTTGCCGTTGTAAAAGGTAAAACTCCTGCAGCCGGTATGCGCTATAGTTCTTTTTAAATATTTTTAATATACAAATATTTAATGTTAGTATAAAATTATATAATACAGGGAGACCAAAATGAAACACGTAATCCATGCAGATAACAGCGAATTTTTTCGTAAAATAATGAAGTCTTTTTTATCGGAAAAAGGACTTGAATGCGAAAGTTTTGAAAAAGGCGAAGATGCAGTAAATGCCGTTGCAAGCGGAAGAGCGACTTTTGTTATAACAGGGCTTGAACTGCCGGACATGAGCGGCGAGGAACTTCTTAAAAGGCTAATGACCTTGCCTCAAAAAACTCCGGTAATCGTGGTAACATCCAGCGATGAAATTGCAAAAACCAAGCGCATAGAAGCGCTTGGTGTAAGATCGATCATTATGAAATCCGATGATTGGAAAACCGAACTGGGAAAAATTATCGGTTAAAAAGTTTTACTATTTCTCTGCTAAACCTAATTTTAACGCATCGTTAAAACGATTCTGCCTTTCTAACCTGTTATCTGCAATTTCAAATCTGTTAAGCGCTTTTTCTGCAAAATAAATACGTTGTTTGGGAGCCGGGTGTGTTTTGCCGAACCCTGAGCTTCCGATATGAACTGCATCTATTTCTCTTAACATATCAAGAAGACCGGACGGCTGATAACCGGCAAGAGCCATAAGATACATTGCTGCAATATCTGCTTCATATTCTTGTTCTTTTGAATAACCGCTGCCGACCATAGTCTGAACTATTTCGCCTACAGATTCATTAAAGACATCGCTTAATTCTTCTACATTCATACCTAAAGCATTTCCGACCGCTGTAGTGGCAGTTAATAAAATAGCCTCTGTAACACGGTTATTTTTAATCGCTTTAACACCGTGCCTAAGCTGAATATGCGCAACCTCATGAGCGATAACGCCTGCAAGCGCGTCTTCTGTTTTAGAAACATTGATCAGACCGCGTGTAACAAAAATGTGCCCGCCTGAAGTTGCAAAAGCGTTTACTTCATTACTATCCAGTATTGCAACATGATATCCGCTAAAAAGATTCGGCTGCGGAGAATTGATAACGATAGCGGCGCAAATAAGATTAAGATAATCAGTCAGTTCCTGACTTCCATTCCAAATTTTATAATTGGAAAGGATATTTGCCGCTACTGCCCGTCCGATAAAATATTCCTGTTCGGGAGTTGCTTGCTCTGCAGCGGCACCGAAAGCCCTTGCAGAAATACTGATCATATTTGCAGTATCAGGATCGAGTATATCATTCCTTGCTGCAGCCTGTGCAAGTGAGTCTACATGCTGGCAAGTTACGAACATAATTGAAATCATCAATACCAACAAAATAAAAACCGTTTTCTTCTTCATTTTAACACCTCTTTAAAATTAGAATCTTCTTATGGCACGCACCCTTATGGGTTGTGAAAATGTCGTTACAGGTTCAATTGCTCCGTTCGGCTCATTTTTAAAATTTTTATGGAAAACTTTTGGTTTCCAATTACTTGGATTTTTAAGAAAATCCGGATTTGGCGGATAACTATCGTCACTTATTAAATCACTTGCCGGTTTTCCGCATTCAACACAGAATTTTCCTGTGTTTTCTATCGGAGAATGAGCCGGTGAAGTACCGGAACAAATCCAATGTTGTCCCAGAGCATATAAATCATTTACTGATAAATAATGAAAATCGGGTTTAAATCTTGTTAATCCATATGAAAAACATTCAAGCATTTTTTTAATATCCGCTTCTTTCGGCAATTCCCAGCCGAATTTGTGCCATTCAGCGTTATTTTCTTTGCATAAACGTAATGCTTCTTTTACACCGGCTTCCGGATCAGTTAAATCAACTGTACCGAAATCATACGGTGAACATTGAATATAACGCCATCCGTGTGAATAATTCCCTTTATCGTAAAAAACATAACCGCCGTCCGGTCCTATTACATTGGCAATCTCAAGCGCGCAAGTATTGAGCAAGAGGATTGCAAAAAAAGATATAATAATCAAAGTTGTTTTTTTCATTTTTACACTCCTTAATAAATACGGTAACAAATACCTAACAGCATACGATGATTGATGCCGATTAAATTTTTCATGTCCATTGTAGTGCGCACGGCATAACCTGCCTTAAATAAAATATGACCCCTGCCGAAATAAAAGCCTGTCGCTCCGTCAAAAGTCGGTGTATTTACGGTAGCTACAGTACGTTCCGATATACTATGGATAAAAGCGTATTGCGCGTTCATTATCCCCAATCCAAGCCCGATATACCATCCGCCCCCTTCACGCGGTTTGCCGTAAGAATCAAACATCCTTTTGCCCATAGGTGCAAAAAAATTAACACGGGCATAAAAATAATTCGATGTATATTCGACATCGCGAATATCCACGTTATCTCCCGCCATTCCGTTTATTGTTCCGAACTCGACACCGAATTCAAAGAAGGACCACGGAAGCGGCGCAATGGTAGCGTTTATATTTACAATTAAAAGAGGGGTGGCAAATGAACTGCCTATATTAAGCCCCACGCTCCATAATTTCTTCCCATCCATTGAAAAGAAATCACCGCGTTCCGAACCGGAAGCGGGAACAGCAATCATAAAAATTAAAACAATTATAAATAAACTGGCGTTTCTATAAAACCGCGCTTTCTTTTTCATTGTATAATAAACCTCTTTAAATAAACATTTTAATACTAAGATAGTATCATTATACAGAAAAAAAAAGATAAAGTCCATCTTTTAGAAGTGAAATTTTACCGAATTTTGATAATTTACCTCAAAATATCAGCTTTTTTCCCTTAAAAGTGATATTTTTAGATTAAAATCGGCCGATTGGAATATATCCGGTTTCGGAAATCAAAAACTGCCCCTGATTAGATAAAATCCATTCTATAAATCTTTCTATATTATCGTTTTTATTTTCATCATCTATATATATCGCATAAAAATTATCAGAGAAAGGATAACTGTTATCTTGAATGGTTTTTCTTGACGGATAAATACCTTCTATAGATAGAAACTTGATTTTGTCATTTCTTGCCATAGCCGATGTATAATACAAAAACGAATAACCTATCGCGTTTGAAAAATTTCTGTAAACGGCAACCTGATTAATTATGCTTCCCATACCTCTGGATACATTTTCCCTGCGGGGTTTTATAAGGGGTACCCCTCCCATCGTTTTTTTTAAGATTGTCTGGCTGCCTGAATTCTCAGGTCTTTGAAATACTCTGATAGATTTATTAAGTCCGTTTAATTTTTTCCAGTTTTTTATTTTTCCTGAATATATTCCTTTTATATCATCTATAGTTAAATTACTGACAGGATTTTCTTTGTTAACAAAAAACACAAATGCTTCTCTGCCGATAGGGACAAACTTTAAATTAAAATCCTTGCTAATAAAAAATTGAGAATCTGAAGGTTCTGCGCAAAATATTATATCCGCTTTGCCTTCAAAAAGATTCTCGTACGCTCCGTTAGTTCTGCTGCACAACACAGAACTTTTTGAAAAATCATAATTTTCTTCAGGGTAAACCGCTTGTGCAAAAGAAGCATATACAGGATACAGCGCTGTTGCCCCGTCAAGGACAGGCAGGTTATCTTTTATTTTTAATTTTGATTCTTCATTTAGTTTTGCTAAACGGTTGTCATCTTTGTAAGGCATATAACTCCACAAGTAGATATCTTCTTCGTCAGCTGCCGGTATACTCTGTACATAAAAATGATATTGAAGAAAAACAATTCCGATTATTATACAAGGAACCTGTACCAATAATAATAAAAATACCTTTTTAGAACTTAGAATATTCCATAAAACCAAAAAGGCAATCAAAGAAATTGTGTTTATTGCCAATAACACCCACAACATTTCTCTTATCGCTGATAAACTAAATATTATGAAAATAAAAAACGATGATATAATTATTGCTATTCCGATTAGGATTGAAACGGCTATTTTCATTTTATTTTTTTTCTTTTCCATATTAATTTTTCCATATATTCAAGATATATTTGTGAGAAATAATAGTCAAGTTTAATTGGAATAATTGTGAAAATAACAAAATATTGCTATATGATCATTTTTGTTAATTTATTATCATAAGAATATAATAAAATAGAAAATAATAAAACGCAACGGAGAATACCCCATGTTATCATGGAAAAGTACAAGAAAAAAATTCGCTGATTCTTTTCCGAGAATAGCTTTGATTGCCTCTGCACAAAACAAGAAACATATTCTTGTATTTTGCGGTATTTCTACTTTGGCAACTGTAGCTTTTTCACTTTTGAATCCTCAAATAATTAGATTAACAATCGATTCTGTTATTGGCAATGAACCTTTAAACGGGGCATTTGTAATTAACCTTATTAACACTATAGGGGGGATCGATTTTATAAGACAGAATATTTGGATATGCGCGCTTGTTATTATTGCAGCGGCAATATTCGCAGAACTTTTTAATCTTATACGCAATTACACTGGGCTTGAAATCGGCGAAACTGTTTCGTTTAACTTGCACAATACCTTGTATGCGCATATTCAAAAATTACCTTGGGAATGGCATGTTAAATGCCAGACAGGAGATATAATACAGCGCTGCACTACAGATGTTGATAATATCCGCCATTTTATTCAGGAAAACTTGAGCGAACTGCTACGCACAATATGTATTTTTATAATCGCTCTTGTAATGATGTTCATGATGGATGTTTATATGACTTTAATTTCGCTCATTATGATTCCATTAATATTGATTTTTTCCGTTTTTTATTTTCGCCGCGTTAGCCGCAACTTTGCAAAAGCTGATATTGCAGAAGGTATCATGCAGGCAGCGGCGCAGGAAAATTATACGGGTGTGCGTGTCGTAAGAGCGTTCGGAAGAGAGGCATGGGAAGTAGAAAAGTTTTCGGAAAAAACAAATAATTACGCGAACATTTGGATCAATATCGGAAAGATGCTCGGTGTTTTTTGGGGAACAGGCGATTTATTAAGCAGTATCCAGCTGACAATAATTATCGGCGCCGGTGTTTACCGCTGTGTTCACGGAGAATTAAGCCCCGGAGCGTTTATCGCTTTTTTCGCTTACTGCAACTGGATGATTTGGCCCATACGCCAGCTGGGACGCATTCTTTCCGATCTTTCCAAAACAAAAGTTGCAGCAGATCGTATACGCGAAATTCTTGCGGCAGAACAGGAAACCGATCCTTCTGATGCGCTTTATCCAGCAATAAAAGGGGAAATTTGTTTTGATAAAGTAAGATTTACTTACAGCGAAAACGATGATGATAAAACTGCCCCTGTGTTACACGACATTTCTTTTACCTTAAAACCGGGTGAAACAATGGCAATATTAGGTGCAACAGGATCGGGAAAATCTTCTCTTGTTCATTTATTAAGCCGTTTATACGATTTAAAAAATGATTGCGGCATGATCACAATTGACGGCATTGATATCCGCCGCATTGCAAGGTCTCATTTGCGAAAAAATATCGGGCTTTGCCTTCAAGAGCCTTTCTTATTTTCAAAATCGATCAAGGAAAATATCGCCATCTCGCGCGGCTTGGGTTCCATCGAAACGGCGGAATTGCAAAGCGCGGCGGCTGTAGCGATGGTGCATGACACTATCGAAAATTTTAAAGACGGCTACAATACAATCATCGGGGAGAGAGGCGTTACACTTTCCGGCGGGCAAAAACAGAGAGTGTCAATTGCACGTATGCTTACAAGCAATGCGCCTGTGATGATATTCGATGACAGCCTCTCCGCAGTCGATACGGAAACAGATAACCGAATACGCGCCGCTTTGCGCCATCGTGTAAAAGATGCGGCTGTGATAATTATTTCACATCGCATTTCAAGCCTTATGCAAGCAGATAAAATTTTAGTTTTAAAAGGCGGTACGATAGAAGACATCGGCTCTCACCGCGAATTATTGGAGAGGGGCGGCACTTACCGCCGCATTTACGATATTCAAGCCGCAGGAATGGAGCGGTTTTCACCTAACGGTACAGAAAATAGCGAGGAAGAAAATGGCTGATTACGAAGATTTTGATTATAACAAACCCATGTCTTTTTCAATTTGGAAAAAGATGTTTCCTTTTATTTTAACAGAAAAAAAGAATTTAATTTTCTGTATGCTTTTAATGTTAAGCGTCGCTATAGTAGATGTAATTCTTCCTTTGCTGCTTGGTATCGCTATTAAAAATAATATCCAGCCGAAAACTCTTGACGGTCTTTGGGGACTTCTTGCCTTTACGCTTTTTCTTGTTACAGTACAGGCATTTAATGTATTCGGTTTTGTTTCTTTAGGGCTTAGAGCCGAATCGGGAATGTGCCGCAGAATGCGAAATGCGGTTTTCATCAATCTGCAAAAATTGAGTCTTTCTTTCTATAATAAAACCCCTGTCGGCTATTTAATGGCGCGTACAAATTCTGATACAAGCAGAATCGGAGACCTTGTTGCATGGGGGCTTATCGACTTTACATGGTCTGTGCTTTATTGCATCGGAGCTGTGATCGCAATGTTCATTGTTCATTGGAAACTTGCGTTTATCGTTTGCGCTACAATTCCTCTGCTTGCTCTTTTAACATGGTTCTTCCAAAGCCGCATCCTTCCTGTTAACCGCATCTTACGCAAACTAAATTCAAAAATGACAGGAGCGATGAATGAAGGTATAACAGGTGCAAGAACGGTAAAAGTTCTTACAGCAGAAGATCAAAGTTATAAAGAATATTCGCAGATAACATCCGAATACCGCACAAGCGCGTTAAAAATGGCGCGTCTTAAATCCCTCTTTATTCCGATTTCACTTTTTATAGGAAGTCTTGGAACAGCGGCAGTTTTAAGTTACGGAGGATGGGAGATAATTTTCCTCGGCGCAGACCTTGCAATCCTTGCAGTTTTTCTTCAATATGCAGGCGGTTTTTTCTGGCCCATTCAAAATATCGCGCGCATTTTTACTGATTTTGTTTCCACTCAAGCAAATGTCGAGCGTGTTACAGACCTTCTTGAAAAAACGCCCGGTATAATTGACAAACCGGAAGTGATTGAAAAATACGGCGACACTTTTTTTCCCAAAAAAGAAAACTGGGAAACAATTACAGGCGATGTGGAATTCCGTGACGTGACATTTTGTTATCCTGACGGACACAGAAATATACTTGAAAATTTTAACCTAACAATTAAAGCGGGAACATACGCCGCGATTGTCGGTGAAACAGGAGCGGGAAAATCCACGCTTGTAAATCTTGTTTGCCGTTTTTTTGAACCGACAAAAGGGGAAATTTTAATTGACGGAAAAGATTACCGCGAGCGCAGCCAGTTGTGGCTGCACAGCGCATTCGGTTATGTTCTGCAAAGCCCTCACCTTTTTTCCGGCACTATAAGGGAAAATATCCGTTACGGCAGACTCGATGCAACAGACGAAGAAGTTGAAAAAGCCGCCGCGATTGTTCATGCCGACAAGATTATCGAAAAAATGGAAAAAGGTTTTGACACCGAAGCGGGCGAAGGAGGGGACAGGCTTTCCACAGGGGAGAAACAATTAATTTCTTTTGCGCGTGCTGTTCTTGCAGACCCGCGTCTTTTTATTCTTGACGAAGCGACAAGTTCCATCGACACGGAAATGGAAATGCTCTTACAAAATGCCATTCACACCTTGCTGGAAGGGCGCACAAGTTTTGTAATCGCCCACCGTCTTTCCACAATTCGCGGAGCGGATATAATCCTTGTTGTCGATGACGGAAGAATCATCGAGAGGGGGACTCACAGCGTATTGATGAATAAAAGAGAGCATTATTTTAAACTTTACACTCGTCAATTTGAAGAAGAAGCGGAGGAAGAAGTTTTAAAAAGTTAAAACTTTATTTTTTAACCCAAGTGGTTTGCGCTGCGGCAAGCAATCTGTTATCGACATTGCTTCTCATTGTATGCAAAAAACTTTTATTTTCCATATCATTTCTGTTATAGACTCTTATTTTCTCACCCAAATAAGCTCCATGAAAAAATCTTCCGTTTATTCTTTTTAAAGAATAATTATCCAATATTTCATCGGGCATCGATTCCATCAGCCAATGAAAATATCTTATATTATTAACATGTTTATTGTTATCGACATCTGATTTACTGATATTATATTCCAACTCATGTTCTTCATCTTCTATCACTTTTATTTTTTCCATTTCAACTTCTTGAGAAACTTCAGGATTTAAACCCCATCTTGTTTTTATTTCATCAAAAATAGGAACAGGTTTTCTCTTTTCAATATCATAAAATATCCACACGCCTTTTGCTTTGCCTATTTCATTTCCATTTTCATCAAAAATGATATTCTCTCTGTAACCCTTTATTAAACTGTAATTTGAAAGCCATGTCCTTATAAATATTTTTTCTTTATATTTCGGATATCTTATCATATCAATTGATCCTGAGATCAATACCCATCCGATATTTTGCTCTTCAAGACTGTATAAATCATAATTTATATTATGACAATGATCCGCCGCAGTTTCTTCCAATAAAGTCAATATCACAGTGGGGGATGCTTCTCCGTATTTATTCATATCATAATATCTTAATTCAAAATTTTTATCAAAATAATTAACCATTGTTTACATTTTTCTCCTTTGTTAATTATTTAGACATGGATTATACGCTAGGGTTGCATTTTTTTATTGCCATTCTGTACACATCTGACAACCGTAAATTGTCATTAAAACATCATGAGAAGGACATAACGGAAAGCCGTTTTTAATCAGATCGTTTAATTTGGGATTTTTTGACCATTCATTTATTTCTTTTTCATTGATATCTTCGCTTTTCATTTCTGAAATCATATTTTTAAATTCGAAAATACATCTGTTAAGCATTTCTTCATTTGGAGTAAAAGGTAATTTTTCCCATTCTGTTTTGTTTTTTATTCCGTCTAAAATTGAGAAAACAAATTTTTTATTATCTTCTAAGTTTTTTAAATCCCACGGCATTGAACCTATATCAAAATCGACAAAACCAATGCCGAGTATAGATTGATTTTTTTCTAAAATATACATAACAAGTTTTTTTTCTTGTTCTGTTTTCGCTAATATTGAGCCGCTTAAACCAAAGGTGCTGATAAAAACACTTGTTAATCCGTTACTCATACTCAACACCATATCAGGTATTCTTTTGAGTGTTATTGTATTTCCCATTATAACCTTTTTTAAGGCATAGATGAACTTGCTCTTGTCCCGTATGCAGTCATGCTTTTATAAATAAAACCACATATCTGATTTATATTGTAAAAATTTTCGGAAACCAGTTCTTTTGATCCTGTAAATTCATTTAGAACATCTATATCTGCAATATCTCCGATTGGGATACCTATCTTCATTCCATTTTTAAACTTTTCGTTTTCTTTTAACTTGGCTAATT